>Ga0256841_1001640_pt1 | contig 18794 bp, 16 predicted proteins | sample 356308metaG_FD_185971 | JGI IMG/M metagenome (GOLD analysis project Ga0256841, IMG submission 185971) | Hydrothermal vent microbial communities from Mid Atlantic Ridge, Atlantic Ocean - 356-308 | ecosystem: Environmental > Aquatic > Marine > Hydrothermal vents | place: Atlantic Ocean: Mid... | reverse complement strand
AGAACTGGCTCGTAGATTGGAGAAGGGCCTGGGGGCGGCGGGCATCACTTGGGTCGAGGGTGAGGAAGGAAAGCTCCTGCCGGAACTCCCACAGCTTCGCTTCACTAGAACACGAGGGCATACGGAGGGACTCATGGTCCTTGATTTCCAGGGGAAAAGGGATAGCTGTCTTTATCCTGCGGACCTCATCCCTCATCGAGGCTTTCTCAAGCCCAAGAAGGATCCTCTGGCTGACCTAGATCCTGATCTTGCCCTGAAGGAGCGGACTTCTGTCTTAGCCCAAGCCAAGCGGAGGGGGGCCAATCTCTGGTTCTACCATGATCTCGATCTTGTTTTCGGAAAGCTCCTGGGGGAAACAGGGGAGGGTGTCTATCGTTTACAAGAGTGACTCATGAGGGTCCCAATTCCTTTTTTCGGTCGGAGCAAACGTGAACGTTTTCCGCAGACTGGACAGTGAGATTCTTGTCGAAAACGAATGGCACCGCTACAGGCGGGATCGCTATCTCCTTCGTAACGGCATGGAAGGGGATTACTTCTACATCGACATGCCGGGCTCTTGTGGCATCATTCCTCTTTTCGAAGATGGGAGCACCATTCTCTTAAGAGTGGAGCGATATCTCCTGGGGCAATTCCTTTTTGAATTTCCCATAGGGGGGATGAACCCTGGGGAAGATCCTCTAGCGGTGGCCAAAAAAGAGTTAAGGGAAGAAACGGGTTTGCAGGCTGGGCGTTGGACCTCCTTGGGGAGCTTTGCTCCCTACAAAGGAGCTTCCAATGAGATTTGCCATTTTTTTTTGGCGGAGTTGCTGGAAGAGGGTGCCCAGGAGCTGGAAGAATGCGAGAATATCGAGGTGCATCGGATGCCCTTTCCAAAAGCGCGGGAGGTTCTCCTGGAGCAAACCCTGCCTGACGGACAGTCATTGGCTGGATTGATGCTCCTGGACCGTTGGCAGGGGCGGCAATGAACAGGTTTCGCTGGGTTTGGAAGGGTCGCCTTCGGGATCTTCGGGGACTGCGATATTTTTTTGCGGCTGCGGGGCGTCTCGTTTATGCCAGCCTTTGGGGCTTTCAACGCAATCAAGGGAGCTTGCGGGCTGCGGGGTTGACCTACTTGACGATGATGGGCTTGGTCCCCTTTTTGGCGGTAATTTTTGCGATTGCCAATGGCTTCAAGATCGAGGAGAACCTCCGCTCCTTTCTCGAAAAAACGGTTTCGAACTCTCCCGATGCCTTTCGGAAGTTCATGTCGGGAGTTTTGGAAGTGGTCCAACGGATCGATTTTCGGACGCTCGGCGCCTTGGGTTCTTTGACATTGATCTATTTGATCCTCTCCGTGATGGGGAGGGTGGAGCAGGCCTTCAACTTGACGTGGAAGGCAGAAACCAAGCGAAACCTGGCTCGACGCTATGCGGATTATCTGGGTGTTCTCTTTTTGTTTCCCACTCTTGTTTTATTGGCCACGGGCATAAACACAGCCTTCCAACTCGAAGGTCGCCTCGCCGGCTTGCAGGAATCCCTCCCTTGGCTTGCTGGCATTCTCCGATCGGGGCTCAGCTTCCTTCCCTTCCTTATGTTGGGTTTGGCAGCCACTCTGGTCTTCAAGATTGTTCCCAACGTGCGCGTACGTTTGGTTCCGGCCGCAATTGCGGGGCTTGTCACCGGCAGTTGCTGGCTTCTTCTCCAATGGGTTTTTCTGAAATTTCAGATCGGATTGGCCCAAGCCAATGCTGTTTATGGATCGCTCGCCTTTATCCCTCTCTTCCTTTTCTATATCTATTTTTCTTGGACGATTTTGCTCTGGGGGGGGGAGCTTTGTTTTGGGTTGCAGCACCTCGACGACCTTAAGGCCAGCCAGGAGCTTCGCAAGTGGACTTCGGCGACTCGTCGCAGGATCGGCTTTGTTCTGATGCTTCAAGCTTCCCAAGCTTTTTTGAAGGGGAAGCCTCTTTCTCTTGCGGAGTTTGCCGGGCGCAAAGCTCTCTCTCGACGATCTCTCGACGAGCTGGTCAAGGACCTAGAAGGATCAGGGCTCCTTCTTCGTGTTAAAGCCAAGGAGGCTGTCGTTCCCGGCGCACCTCCCGAGCGCATCTCCATGCGTTCTCTTGTCGAAGCTCTTGACGGGGCTGACCTTCCTCTGGGGAGGCTTGGGAATTCGAAATTGGATTCGTTTTTGGAGGAGACTCGTGCCCGCCTTTTGGATACCGATGGTTTTCTCTCAGACCTTTTGGACAGCGAGGAAGATGCATGATGATCTTCGGACTGTACTTTTTCTCCCTCCTTTTCCTTCCGCTGATTCATGCCCAAGATTCTCCTTCGTCCACTAGACGGATCTGGGCTGAGAAGCAGAAAAAAACTTTGCAACTTCCTTCTCGTGGAGCCATTGCCGCTCTTGAAAAGGAGTTGAAAGAGATTCTGGCTCGGAAACCCTTTCGATTTGTCCGCTTGGGTTTTGTTCTCAGGGAGCCGGGAGATCCCAAGCCGCTTCTTTCCCACAACGGAAGTATGGGTTTTATGACTGCTTCCAACATGAAGCTGATCTCGAGTGCAACAGCCTTGGAGGTTCTTGGACCCAAACACCGGTTTTCCACGCAGTTTGTAGCTTTGGGAAAGCAGAAGGGAAAGGTTTGGGATGGTGACCTGGAGATCATTGGAAGCGGAGATCCTACCTTTGGTGCCAGGGCTTTTTGTAAAAAGAGCGTGACCGAGGTCTTCGATGGATTGATCCTGGCTTTGAAACGGAGGGGGATTTCCGAGATTCGAGGAGACATTCTTGGTGTGGACGATGTCCAACCGGATGAGATCATGGGCTTGGGTTGGGATTGGTCCTACCATGCGGATTGGTATGCCGCACAAGTCTCCGGGCTCTGCTTCAATGAGAATTGTCTCGACTTCCTTTTTTCGGGGAAAGAGCTTGGGAAGCCCTTGGAGTTCCGAATGGAACCGGATACATCCTATGTCACCGTGCTGAATCGAACCAGAGTAGTTCCGGCGGGCCAAGCTTTTGAAGTTTTTTTTCATCGGGGACTCGGGACCAATGTGATCACTTTGAGTGGAACCTTCCCTCTTGGGAAAAAAAAGAAACGGGATTGGGCAAGCGTGGAAAATCCCACAGGGTTTTGTGCGAGCGTCTGTAAAGAGAGTTTGGAACGTGCCGGTATTCGAGTTGCGGGGAAAGCTCGAGACCGGGATGAGTTGGAGGGATACAAAGAGTCCCTTTCGAAAACCGTCCTTGAGACACATTTGTCTCCCCCTCTTGCGGAAATTGTCTTTTCTCTCAATAAACGAAGCCAAAACCTCTATGCCGAACAATTGGTTCGCATGGCCGGAAAAGCACGGGGGGGTGATGGTTCGATGGTGGATGCTCGGAGGACGGTCAACGAGGTTTTGAATCGTTTAGGTGTATCCACAAAACAGTTTTTTATGGCCGATGGTTCGGGGCTTTCGCGTCTCAATCTTGTGAAACCAAAACTTCTGGCCGCCCTCCTTGCAGGGATGTGGAAAAGTAAAAACCGAAAGACTTTTTTTCGCTCGCTTCCCATCGGAGGCAAGGATGGGACTCTTCGACGCCGTTTCCCTTTGGGGCACCCTGGGTATTTGCGGGTCCATGCCAAGACGGGGTATATCAGCAAGGTGATAGCCCTTTCTGGTTACATCACCCGGAAAGGAAAGGAGCCTCTGGTGTTCTCCATCTTGGTGAATGATTTTTTCGCTTCAAATGCCAAGATCCTAAAGGGGGTCGATGATTTGGTGGCAGCGATTTGCCGCCTCTCCGGAGAGGGTTAACCCGGAAACATTCAGGACCCAGTCACTTTCTCTCAAGGTGTTTCAAATCGATTCCCTCCCAGGACACCGGAACTAGTGTTCCCCGAAGAATTTTCTTGCGATGAGTTTGCGCAGAAAAAAAAGCAGCAGCAAGAATGCAAGGATAGGGACAATCGTGCTGTAGAGCTGCATTCCGCCCCTGAGGCTTTCCCAGTTTTTCCCTGCCAAGGCGGCCAAGCCGAAAAGGCAAAGGTTCCAGGCAAAGGAGCTAAGGCTGGCGACCAGGAGAGCCGGGCCGAAGCGGACCTCGGAAGCTCCTGCCGCCAATAGAATGAGTGGGCGCCCGATCGGAATAAACCTGGAAACTAGAACCAGGAGGAGTCCATGTTTGTGGATGGCTTTGCGAAAGGGCTCTCCTTTGGCGTGAAGCCTGGCGATGCGGCCACCCTCTTGAGCACGTTTTCCCCATTCCTCCAACCATCGACCTAGGAGGAGAGTGATGGCGGATCCCAAAACACTTCCGGCCATTCCACCCATGAAGGGGAGAAAAGGAGACCAGCCTTTGACTTGAACGATCCAAGCACCGGCCAGCAGGCCCAAATCCCCTGGAAAGGGGGGGAATAAGTGCTCAATCAGGGAAGCCAATCCCAAATAGAGGGGCATGAGGGATTCTTGAGAATCCCGAAACCAGGCTAAAACCGGGTCCTTTGTCGGCCCGGTTTGCAGCAGAAAATGAAAGAAAGCTGGGAACATCCAAATGGACTCTTGCGAATGGAAAGGAAAAGCTTGAAAACCTAGCCCTGAAATTTCATGACCACCTTTGGTCTACCAAGTGCAGTTTCTCAAAAACCGGGATCCAAAAGCTTGGAGCCTGCAAGCAAAAACGCTTTTGTAGACATATCAAGAAAGGTCCTGAAAGGAAATTCTGTTCAGTTGAGACGAACTCATGGATGATCCAGGCTTGCTCGATGAAATCGGGTGGTCAAACGGAAATGTCCTCAGAGCCATAGGAGAAGGGATGAAGCCTTTTGTGATCGCTTGTCTGTTGTCAGTGTTGGGTCTGCTTTCCCTGGGTTTTGCCCCAAGGGGGGAAGGGCAGGGAGCCGGCAATCAAAGGATTGGGGTGGTGGATCTCAACAGGGTTCAAGCAGAGTGCCGACGACTCAATACTCTTATGCAACCTTTGCAAGCGGAAAATAAGAAATGGAGGGATCGGATCAAAGCTATCTTGAAGGAGCGAAAGGAAAAAGAGAGGAGCCTGGAGAACTTCGAAAAAGGGACCGTTGAGTTCAACAACCTGATTATCAAAATGAAGGTTTTAGAATATCGTGCCTCCGAGCTGGATAAACTGGCTCGTTTACAGGCTGGTAAGGTTCGTGCCCGTTGTCTCTTGCAGTTTTATAAAGAGATCGAAGAGAGTGTCCGGACGATTGCAAAAACTCGTGGTCTCTCTGTTGTTTTTCAGTACAACCCCAATCCAGCAGAGGGAAGTAAATACTCTGAAGTGAGCCGGATTAGCATTCGGCAAAGGGAGCCACTGCTCTATGTGGATGACAAGGTTGATATCTCCGGCGCAGTCATCAAACTGTTGAATAGTATGAAGTGAACCTCTTGAGAGGTTCGGGGTAAACCTGTCAAGGGTCCTGCGAGAAGAAGAAGTGGAGATATCCAACCGAGAACCTAGGCCACAAACAACTCTCAAGAATTCTGCGGAATTCAGGGGGGTCGGGCTGCATACCGGGGAAGAAACCGTCCTGAGGGTTCTTCCCGCGGGGCCGGATCATGGCATTGTTTTTTGTCGTGTTGATCTCGAAGGCAAGCCAAGGGTGGAAGCCCGAACCTCCAAACTCACCAAAAAGGAGCGCCGCACTGGGCTCCGCGACGGATCGGCTGAGGTCTGCACGGTCGAACACTTCCTCGCTTCTTGCTATGGATTGCGTTTGGATAATGCCTTGGTTGAGATCTCAGGGGAGGAGATCCCTGGAATGGATGGAAGTGCTCTTCCCTTTGCTGAGGGGCTCCTGGAAGCTGGGATGGTCGAGCAGAAGGTCTCCCGCAAGGAGCTGAGGCTTCGGGAGCCTTTGGTGGTTGGGGAGGGCTTGGTGAGCTTGGTGGCTCTCCCTTCGGAGAATGGTTTTTCGATCCAATACCACTTTGCCCATCCCAAAGGGGGGGTGGAGACTTTTGAGACAGAAATTACTCCTGAGACCTTTGTCAAGGAGATCGCTCCTGCACGAACCTTTGTGGTCGAAGAGGAAATCCTAGCCCTACAAGAAGCCGGGTTGGGCAAGGGAGCGGATGAGAGCAATACCGTTCTGGTTGGCCCCAAAGGACCCAAACCCTCTCAACTGCGATTCGAGAATGAGCCTGTTCGGCATAAAATCTTGGACCTCTTGGGAGATTTGGCGCTTGGGGGCTTTGATCTGGATGCTCGATTGATTGCAAACCGCTCAGGGCACAATCTGAATCACAGCCTCGTGAAAGAGCTCGAGGAGCAGTGCCGGGCCCTTGAGGAAGGGGGCTTTCTTACGCGTGAGTCAGGGATGAATATCCGTGATATTATGCAGCTCCTTCCTCACCGCTATCCCTTTCTTTTGGTGGATCGAGTCCTGGAAATCGAGGGTTACCACCGTGCCGTGGGAATCAAAAATGTTACGGTCAATGAACCATTTTTTATGGGGCATTGGCCGGAGCAACCGATCATGCCAGGAGTTCTCCAACTCGAGGCCATGGCGCAGATGGCTGGGATCCTTTTGTTCCGCAAGCTGGAAAATACGGGAAAGCTGGCGGTTCTCTGGTCGATTGATCGGGTTAAATTCCGTGGGGCCGTTGTTCCCGGGGATCAGTTAAGAATCGAAGTGGAAACGATCCGCCTCCGCCCCGGAATGGGGCATGTCATGGCGCGTTGCAAAGTCGCCGGAAAACTTGTCGCCGAAGCCCAGTTGAAGTTCACCCTAGTCGATGCCTAAATCCTCCTCTTTTTTCGAAATGTTCCCAGACTTCCCCCTCGAAGCGGAGGTCCTATTATGAGCGACATGCCATCTACTGAAACCAAGGTCCATCCAACCGCCTTTTTGGAACATGGTGTCGAGTTGGGTGTCGGCGTTGAGGTCGGTCCTTTTGCAGTCCTGGGTTCTGGTGTTCAAGTTGGAGACCGAACCAAGGTGATGGGACATGCTCAAATCCTCAATCGGACTCTCCTGGGTGAGGATAATGTGGTGTTTCCCGGAGCCATCCTGGGTTGTATTCCCCAGGACAAAAAGTTTCGGGGAGAACAGACTCAACTGATCATCGGGGATCGGAACCATTTCCGGGAGCATTGCACTGCTCACATTGGGACTGGCCGTGAACATGGTGGGGCAGGTCAAACGACCATCGGAAATGATAACCTCTTAATGGCCTGTTCTCATGTTGCTCATGACTGCCATCTGGGGGACAAGGTGACGATGGGGAATAACGTCCTCTTGGCGGGCCATGTCCATGTTGAATATGGGGCAACGATCTCAGGAGGGACAGCCATTCACCAATTCACGACCATTGGGACCATGGCCTTCATTGGGGGGCTGGCCAGAGTAGGGATGGATGTGCCACCCTATTTAATCGTCGAGGGCCGTCCGGGGAGGGTCCGTGGGATCAATTTGGTGGGGTTAAGGAGGCGTGGAGTCTCTGAGAAGTCCCAGGAAGCTCTCAAGGAGGCCTATCGGATTCTCTTTATGAATCCCCAGGGGAATCTGGAGGCAGGCCTGGATGCTTTAGAGGCAAAGGGAGAGCTTGTGGAGGAAGTGCGCAACCTTGTTCTTTTCTTGCGACGCATCGAAAAGGGGGGGCGAGGGCGATATTTGGAGGGGATGCGCCGCGACCAGCAAAACGAAAGTAAGTCTTCTTCCGCTGCTGGGCAAGGGGATGAGGCCTCGGGGACAGGCACGAAAAGTTCGGAGAAGTGATCGGCTCTGATGGCGGATAAGACAGAGAACAAGGAGACTGAGGCTGGAAATCACAAGGATGAGATGAAAGGGCCAGAGGCTCGCCCGGTACGGCTTGCCGTTGTCGGAGTCGGGCATCTTGGGAAGATTCATGCGAGGCTATTGAGCGAACTCTCTGAAGCTCATTTGGTGGGGGTGGTGGATCAGGATCTTCGTAGAGCTCGAGAGTTGGGGGAGGAGCTAGGAATCCCGTATTCGGATCAACCCAAGGCCTTGCCTCCCGAGTGGGATCTTGAGGCGATCAGTTTGGTGGTTCCAACCGCTTATCACTGTGACCTAGGCTGTTTTTATCTCGAAAAAGGGCTTCATGTTCTTATCGAAAAGCCCATGGCAAAGTCTGTGGAAGAGGGGGAGCGGATTTGCCAAGCGGCACAAAGGAGCGGGTGCATCCTCCAGATCGGTCATGTGGAGCGTTTTAATCCTGCCGTAAAAGCGATCCATGATTTGGGGATTCGCGCCCGTTATTTGGAAGCCGAACGCCTGGCGCCCTTTTCTTTTCGGTCTACTGATATTGGGGTGGTGTTGGATCTGATGATCCATGACCTCGATTTGATCCTCTCTTTTGTGGAGAGCCCCTTGGTGGATGTAGAAGCCTTTGGCGGGGCGATTTTTACTTCCGCCGAAGATCTTGCTGTGGCCCGGCTCAAATTTGAGGATGGGACAATTGCTCGATTAACAGCGAATCGGGTCGCTTTGAAACCCAGCCGGCGGATGCGCTTCTTTTCCAAGGAAAGCTATGTCTCCTTGGATTTCGGAAAGAAATACGGGCTTGTCATAAAGAAGGCTCCAGGTTGGGATCTTCATAAGCTGAATCTTGGGGAGATTGATACTTCTCGGATCGAAGACCTTTGGAAGTTTGTTTTTGAGGGCCTTCTCCAGGTGCAGGAGCTGGAAATGCCCGAAGAAAACCCTCTCAAGGAAGAGCTCCGATCCTTTGTGAACTCTGTTCAAACTGGGGCTCCTCCTCTCGTGGACGGACAAGTCGGACTCCGCGCGCTCAAAGCGGCCCAAATGGTTTTGGAATCCCTTCAGAGCCATTGCTGGTAGCCTCTCCCTTTTCCTGAGTTGGATCTCATGGAATATGCGGGTTCTGAGAGGATCATCAAAACGCTATGATGCCTTTTTTTTCAAGGGCTCGAACTGCCCTTGTGCGCTTTTTGGCTTGGTGGGGGCTCTCCCTGCTCCCTTGTTGGAGGGGATCATGTTTCGAAGGTTATTCGTTGTCCTTGTGCTCTGTGGGCTTGCCTATGGGGGGTATTACTACTACCTAAAGCCGTCTCCCGCGGAAAAACAGAAGAAGAAGGAAGATTCTTCCTCCATTGTAGAGGCTGCTTCCAAAGCGGTGGATGCGGGCAAGGGAGATGCAGCTTCTGTGTTGGAAGAGCTTGATTCCCACGAAAGGTTTTCTCCCGCCGAGGCCTTGATGAAGGGGGCTTTTGATTCCATCAAAGTTGAAGAGCTTCGTCGAAACCATTACCCAATGGGGAGTGCCGATCGTTTTGCTTATGAGGTTCTCCTCGAAAAGGGAAACAAGGCTTCCCTCGAAGGGGATCTGAAAGCAGCTGCCAAAGCCTACCTCCAAGGAACTCAAGGCAAGGGGGGGGGTGCTTTAATCCTGAAGGGGGTTGAGGTTCTCCGGGACTCCGGGCGTTTGGATGGGGCCATTGCCGCTCTTGGGGGAAGCAATCGAGTTTTTGAGGCTAAGGGCGCGAGAGATGCTCTAGAGCTCCTCTTGGAGAAGTTGCAAGCCCTTCCGAGAGAAGAAAAGGTGCTCCTCCTCTCTTCTCTAATAGATGCAGTGACCCATGGTCCTCGGGTTTGGAATCGGATCGGAACGTTTGTGGAGGAGGCCTACCGGGCCGAGCAAAAAGCCTTGGAAGGGCTCCTTTTTTCCCCTGGAGGCAAGTGGCACTCAGTGCAGCGTGTCGTGAAAAGGAATGGAACTCTTGACGGCATTGCTCAAGAGATCGAGCGGAAGTTCGCGATTCCTATGTCTTCAGGGATCTTGCAAATGGTGAACCGAATTCATGATCCCCGGAAACTGCGTTGGAAGCAGGTGATTCGAGTCCCGATCGATCCCATCAGGGTAGTTGTAGAGAAGCGATCCTTTACCTTGAAGGTCTTCCTGGGGGACGTTCTCTTTCGACTTTACCCAGTTGGGTTAGGGAAGGATGGCAAGACTCCTGCCACGGAATTTATAGTGATTGAGAAGAAGAAAGATCCTGATTGGGTAGATCCGGAAACCGGCAAGTTGTGGGCTGGAAACGACCCTAGAAACCCCTTGGGAGGCTTTTTTATCAAGTTGGGCCACAGTGAATTTCAAGGCTTCGGACTTCATGGGACCACGGATCCAAGCTCAATTGGAAAGGAATCCAGCCGGGGCTGTGTACGCTTGGCAGAGGATGCGATTCGGGAACTGTTTTTGTATCTTCCGCGCCGGACCAAGGTCCAGGTTGTGGATTAAGTCTTGGTAAAGAAATTTAAAAGACCTTCTTGAAGTCTACCTACCCTTCGTTAGACTTCTTCGCCCGCTGACGAGGATGACTCGAAAGCGGGGGCGGCGAAAGCCGCTTGCTCTAAAAAAAAATAGAGAAGAACCTTGTAGCTGGGAGACACGAGCCTATACTCCTTCTCCCTGTCGTTCACATGGATGAGCGGCCGGACCAAGCAAGCAGCGTAAGTTGTTGACCCTCAAGGGGTTGCGCCTGGCCCGTTAGATCGAGATCTTTGAAAATTTGGATGGCCCTTATTGGAAAATAAGAAACAACGTGTGTGGGTCCGTTGATATCCTTTCGCTGCGGTTTTGCCGTAGTGGAGGTTTCGGCGACCAAATAATTAATCAAGTCAAACGGTCTGTCGGTTTTGCCTTTGGGCGATATCGGTGGACGTTCTGACGGATTGAACGCTTCCATGGTGGCTCTTTCGAGGCTTCGGCTTCTTAAGTGTTCGCTGTGGCAGATCTTCACAGATCAAGTCAAAAGACAAGTAAGTGAAGGGTTTGATCCTGGCTCAGAGCGAACGTTGGCGGCGTGGATGAGGCATGCAAGTCGAACGTGAAAGTCCTTCGGGACGAGTAAAGTGGCGAAAGGGTGAGTAACACGTAACCAATCTACCCTTAAGATGGGGATAACCGCTGGAAACGGTGGCTAATACCCAATGATGCAAACTTCCCGCATGGGAGGATTGCCAAATGGTGGGGACCCTTCGGGGCCCACTGCTTAGGGAGGAGGTTGCGTCCTATCAGCTTGTTGGTGAGGTAACGGCTCACCAAGGCTATGACGGGTAGCCGGTCTGAGAGGATGGTCGGCCACACTGGGACTGAGACACTGCCCAGACTCCTACGGGAGGCTGCAGTCGAGAATCTTCCGCAATGGACGAAAGTCTGACGGAGCGACGCCGCGTGAAGGATGAAGGCCCTCGGGTTGTAAACTTCTGTCAGAGTTCAAGGAATGGGTAGGGACTAATTATCCCTGCTTTGACGTTAGGCTCAAAGGAAGCACCGGCTAACTCCGTGCCAGCAGCCGCGGTAATACGGAGGGTGCAAACGTTGCTCGGAATTACTGGGCATAAAGGGCATGTAGGCGGTTCTGTAAGTGCAGTGTGAAAGCCCTCGGCTTAACCGGGGAACTGCATTGCATACTGCAGGACTAGAGCGCGAGAGGGGAGAGCAGAACTCCTGGTGGAGCGGTGGAATGCGTAGATATCAGGAGGAATGCCGAAGGTGAAGACGGCTCTCTGGCTCGCTGCTGACGCTGAGGTGCGAAAGCTAGGGTAGCGAACGGGATTAGATACCCCGGTAGTCCTAGCCCTAAACGATGGGTACTCGCTGGAGGGGGTTCCTATACCTTCTCTGGCCAAGCAAATGCGTTAAGTACCCCGCCTGGGGAGTACGGTCGCAAGGCTAAAACTCAAAGGAATTGACGGGGGCTCACACAAGCGGTGGAGCATGTTGTTTAATTCGATGCAACGCGAAGAACCTTACCTGGGCTTGCATGCTGGGATTAAGCTGTGAAAGCAGTGGATTGCCCTTCGGGGTGTAACCAGCACAGGTGTTGCATGGCTGTCGTCAGCTCGTGTCGTGAGATGTTGGGTTAAGTCCCGTAACGAGCGAAACCCTTATCGTTAGTTGCCAGCGGGTTATGCCGGGGACTCTAACGAGACTGCCGTCGTCAAGACGGAGGAAGGTGGGGATGACGTCAAGTCATCATGGCCTTTATGTCCAGGGCTACAAACGTGCTACAATGGTCGGGACAGAGGGAAGCCAAGCCGCGAGGCGGAGCAAATCTCACAAACCCGGCCTCAGTTCGGATTGCAGGCTGCAACTCGCCTGCATGAAGTTGGAATCGCTAGTAATCGCGGATCAGCTACGCCGCGGTGAATATGTTCCTGAGCCTTGTACACACCGCCCGTCAAGCCACGAAAGCTGGGGGCGCCCGAAGTCGCTAGCCTAACCCGCAAGGGAGGGCGGCGCCGAAGGCGAACTCGGTAATCGGGACTAAGTCGTAACAAGGTAGCCGTAGGGGAACCTGCGGCTGGATCACCTCCTTTTTAAGGATTGTTCTAGGCACACATGTTGTTTCCTCATGATTTTTCACAGGTTTTTGTGGATGATTTTGAGCATTCTTTCCCAGTAGGGGCCATCCTTCTTTTTTTTCGGCGCTTCCGTGCTGAATGGGTTTTTTCGAATCCGTTTTGCTGTGAGGTCCGGAGATTCAGCCAGGGCCTATAGCTCAGCTGGTTAGAGCGTCCGCCTGATAAGCGGGAGGTCAGTGGTTCAAATCCACTTAGGCCCACCAGTTCTTCCGCTGAGTTGTCAGTTCGATAGCTGGGTGACCTGGAGTTTTTTCGGTCAGTTGGCCTTGGATGGGTCGTTGCCTTGTAGGTTTTTGGGCGCTGGATCTTGCGGTAACGACATGCCGTTGGCGTGCGGTAAGCATGCAGTAGGTGCGGGGGCGTAGCTCAGTTGGGAGAGCGTCTGCTTTGCACGCAGAAGGTCGTCGGTTCGACTCCGGTCGCCTCCACCATTTTCTGTGTGACCATGGGGCCTCGAAAAAAAAGAGAGAGAGATTACCCAGTCCTTGTTGGCAAGAGCCTTTGGCCTTCAGCTGATGGGGCATCATGGGTGGCAGGATTGTCCTGGGGCAACGACCAGTCTTATCGGTCGTTATCCGGAGCTGTCCTTGGTCTTTGAAAATTCGGATATGAGAACTGCAACTTCAAGTTTGACTTGATTTGTGTTGGATGGTTCCAAATTTTTTGTTTGGGGTTGTCCGATGCTGTGGATCTCGAGCCATTGGAATTGAAATGGTCAAGTTAATAAGGGTATACGGTGGATCCCTTGGCACCAAGAGCCGATGAAGGACGTGGCATAGCTGCGATAAGCTTCGGGTAGCCGCTAGCAGGCTTTGATCCGGAGATCTCCGAATTGGGAAACCTGGCAGGGTTCATCCCCTGTCATGGTCGAGTGAATACATAGCTCGATCAAGGGAACGGGGCGAACTGAAACATCTCAGTAACCCCAGGAATAGAAAGAAACCTCGATTCCCGTAGTAGCGGCGAGCGAACTGGGAATAGCCTAAACCATCAACATGTAAGGTAGCAGCCGTTGTGTTGGTGGGGTCGTGGGACCGTCACGGATTGCTGCTGAAATCCGAAGGAGTTACAAAGTGCAAGAGTAGTCGAAGGCTTTGGAAAGAGCCGCCACAGAAGGTGAAAGCCCTGTAGACGAAACGATTGCACCTCCTGACGTCATCCCGAGTAGCGCCAGTCCCGTGAAACCTGGTGTGAATCTGCGGGGACCACCCCGTAAGGCTAAATACTACTTGGTGACCGATAGTGAAAAGTAGCGTGAGCGAATGGGTGAAAAGAACCCCTGTTAGGGGAGTGAAATAGAATGTGAAACTGTATACCTATAAGCTGTTGGAGGGCTATGGTTCGTCCAGCCTGACAGCGTGCCTTTTGCATAATGACCCTGCGACTTACGGTATGTGGCGAGGTTAAGGGTTTTAGGCCCGGAGCCGAAGCGAAAGCGAGTGTGAATAGCGCGACTTTAGTCATGTGCCGTAGACCCGAAAGCGAGTGATCTAACCATGAGCAGGCTGAAGCGGATGTAACAGTTCGTGGAGGGCCGAACCGGTGTAGGTTGAAAACTGCTCGGATGACTTGTGGTTAGGAGTAAAAGGCTAATCAAACTCGCAGATAGCTGGTTCTCCCCGAAATAGCTTTTGGGCTAGCCTCGTGTCATAGTTTACGGGGGTAGAGCTACTGAATGGGATAGGGGGGCTTCCCGCCTACCCTACCCAATCAAACTCCGAATACCGTAAACCTTATCACGGGAGTCAGACTGCGGGGGATAAGCTCCGTAGTCGAGAGGGAAAGAGCCCAGACCGTCGGTTAAGGTCCCCAATGTATGCTAAGTGTTGCTAAGGAAGTAGGGGCACTAAGACAGCTAGGATGTTGGCTTAGAAGCAGCCATCATTTAAAAAGTGCGTAATAGCTTACTAGCCGAGTGCCTCCGCGCCGAAAATTAACGGGACTCAAGCATGCAACCGAAGCCACGGGTTGTACATCCTTGGTGGATGTGCAGCGGTAGGGGAGCGTTCTATACTGGTTGAAGGAAGACAGGCAATGACTTCTGGACGGTATAGAAGTGATTATGCAGGGATGAGTAGCGATAAAGGGAGTGAGAAGCTCCCTCGCCGAAAACCTACGGTTTCCTGGGGAAGGTAGTTCCGCCCAGGGTTAGTCGGAACCTAAGGCAAGGCCGAAAGGCGTAGTCGATGGACAACGGGTTAATATTCCCGTACCACTGTTTCCGCGTTATTACCGATGGGGAGACGGCATGTTGAAAGTAGTCCGGCGGGTAGTTGTGCCGGTACAAGCATAATGGGTGGTTGGTAGGTAAATCCGCTGACGGAATCTCATGTGTGATGTCGAGCCGCTTTTGGCGAAGCTATTGGATGCATGTCCAAGAAAATCCTCTAGGGAGTTGGAATGGTGTCCGTACCAAAACCGACACAGGTTGGTGAGATGAAGATTCTAAGGCGCTCGAGAGAACCCTCGTTAAGGAACTAGGCAAATTAGCCGCGTAACTTCGGGATAAGCGGTGCCCTCTGGGGTTATCTTTAGATTGCTCTGGGGGGTCACAGGAAATCGGTGGGAGCGACTGTTTACTAAAAACACAGGACTCTGCTAAGTCGCAAGACGACGTATAGGGTCTGACGCCTGCCCGCTGTTGGAACGTTAAGGTAAGGGGTTAGCCTTCGGGCGAAGCTCTGAACTGAAGCGCCAATGAAGGGCGGCCGTAACTATGACGGTCCTAAGGTAGCGAAATTCCTTGTCGGGTAAGTTCCGACCCGCACGAATGGCGTAACGACTCCCACACTGTCTCAACGAGGGACTCGGCGAAATTGAAGTTGTGGTGAAGATACCACATTCCCGCAGCAAGACGGAAAGACCCCGTGAACCTTTACTGTAGCTTAATATTGGGTTTAGGTATGGTATGTGTAGGATAGGTGGGAGGCTGTGACGCTGGAACGCTAGTTCTAGTTGAGCCGTTGGTGAAATACCACCCTTATCATGCTTGAACTCTAACCTGGTGCCGTGAATCCGGACTGGGGACAGTGTTAGGTGGGCAGTTTGGCTGGGGCGGTCTCCTCCTAAAAGGTAACGGAGGAGCGCAATAGGTACCCTCAGTGCGGTTGGCAATCGCACGAAGAGCGTAAAGGTATAAGGGTGCTAGACTGCGAGACCGATAGGTCGAGCAGGTACGAAAGTAGGTCTTAGTGATCCGGTGGTTCCATGTGGAAGGGCCATCGCTTACCAGATAAAAGGTACTCCGGGGATAACAGGCTGATCTCCCCCAAGAGTCCATATCGACGGGGAGGTTTGGCACCTCGATGTCGGCTCATCGCATCCTGGGGCTGAAAGCGGTCCCAAGGGTTGGTCTGTTCGCCCATTAAAGCGGTACGTGAGCTGGGTTTAGACCGTCGTGAGACAGGTCGGTCCCTATCTGTTGTGGGTGTAGGAAAGCTGAGGAGAGCTGCCCATAGTACGAGAGGATTTGGGTGGACACACCTCTGGTGTTCCTGTTGTCGCGCTAGCGGCATTGCAGGGTAGCTACGTGTGGAACGGATAAGCGCTGAAAGCATCTAAGTGCGAAGCCAACTCCAAAAATAGCTTTCCCATGAGGCTCCTTCTAGACTAGGAGGTTGATAGGTCGGAGGTGTAAGCACAGCAATGTGTTGAGCTGACCGATACTAATTGCCCGAATGACTTGACCTCTTTTTCTTTCGTTCTGGAGATCAAGCTGTCATTTTCAGGTGCCTATTCTTTGAATGGTGCATGGAAAAAGCTTGGTCCAGAGTCTAAGAAAGAGATTCAGATCTCGGCTGAGAGATCCAATCGTTTGCAGTTCTCATATCCAATGTTTTTGAGGCAGGTCGCTTCCTTCGATCTTTGGGTTTTTCGAAACCATGAAGACTTCCAGGTGGTTGACTCTGACCTCTCAAGGCATTCTTGGTGCCCATACTTCGCTGGAAACACCCGTTCCCATTCCGACCACGGTCGTTAAGCAGCGAAGGCCGATGATAGTGCAACTGTGCGAAAGTAGGTTAGCGCCAAGTTCATATTCAACCGTCAGAAAGATTTCGGTCTTTCTGGCGGTTTTTTTTATGCCCCTATGACTTAATAAATACCTAAGCAAGAGTTCGTTTCTGAACAGCGCTACTTGGGCAAGTCAGACCAAAGGGTCACACTTAGGGCCAGCGAAAGGGATGGGTCAACTCCTTCCCGCCCCAGGCCCCCCTAAGGGTTTACCGAAATGAAAATAGCTTCTTGGGAAGAGAAGGTGGAATGATTCTTAAAGGTTGAGGATGAATCCCATCTTTCCCTATCGGACCCTATCGGATTTGACGGATGACTCCAACGACGACCCCTCGAATTTCAAGGGTTTTTGTGTAAATCGGAGGATAGTTTGGATTGGATGGCTGGAGTCTGAAACGGCCTTTTTCTCGAAAAAAGCGCTTAAGGGTGGCTTCGTTGTCCTCCAAGATCCCTACAACCATTTCACCGTTGTTGGCAACGGATCGTTTTTCAACGATGACAAAATCCCCATCTTGGATGTGATCTTCAATCATGGAATCGCCGACCACTCGGAGAAGATAATTGTTTTGTCCGTGTGGAATGAGTTCCGACAAAGTGATGGTTTCTCGGTCTTCAATGGCTTCTAAGGGGGACCCGGCTCGAATCCTCCCTAAAACGGGGAACTCCAGGGTTTCAACCGATTTGCCACGTTCTTCCGGAAGATCCGGGTCATGCAGGATTTCAATTCCCCTTGCATATGCTTTTCTTTTTCGAATGGCTCCCTTCTCCTCCAGCTTTTTTAAATGTTCGAAAATCGTGACTCTTGAAACAGAAAAGGATTCTGCAATTTCATCAAGGGTGGGAGAAACAGCATGTTCATTTCGAAAACTTCGTAAAAAGCGGAGAATCTCTAACTGTTTTTTTGTGAGAAACATTTTTTTCTCCCATAGGGAAACTCACTCCCTCCTTGGCGTTTTCCAGAATGCTCCAGGAGGAGATGCGAATGGATTTTAAGGAGCAGATCGAAGCCTGGAACCTTTATTCGAGAAACAGAAGCGGGGGAACCTACAAATGCGATCCCCTGAAAAAATGGTCAGAGAAAGGTTCATGAAAGAAAGGGCTTAAGGATTAAAGCTAAATACCAAGCGAAGACAATAAATAAGGAAATTCCATTTCGTAGGATTTTATTTCTTTGTTGTTTACGGATTTTTTGAAGTGGGAGAGTTCGCTCTGTTTTCACGTGGAGGCATAGGGAAGAGAGACTCCGAGCAAGAGACATCTTGGATTGAATCCTGGGATCTCCTCCCGATCGAGTCTGGAATGGAAAGGGGGCAGAGGAAGCAAATGATCCCGGGGATTCCTTGTAATCTCCTGGGGAGGCTGAAGGTGAGCGAGATTGAGAGGAAGGTACAGAGCTGTGTTTGTGCCAATCTTTTGAGAAAAGCTTTGGTTCCAATTCCTTTTGAAAAGATGCAGTAGAAAGCTCTGAAGGGGATAGGGGCAGAGGTAGTGAAAAAGTCTCCGAAGGCCTTGGGAGCACCTGGACTTCTTCCCCCTTCTTGCATCCAAGGTCTTTTAACTCAGGGTCACCGGATTGCCCGGAAGCCGGGGTGGGTCTGGTGTGTGGGGTAGAAGCTGTTGTGGGCCTGCCTTGTGAAGAGGAAGCTTGGAATAGGAGGGGATAGAGAGAGCCTTGTGTGTATTTTGGGGGCTGTATGCTTTGGGCCTTTGGGGGATTTCCAGGAATCCCTTCCAATGGGACTTCCATGTTTTCTCTTGATGTCGGATGTTGTTCGGATGTGTTGGTGTTTAAACCACGTTTTTGTTTTCTTTGATTCGATATTGTTCCCATGGTTTCATTTCCTTTTTCCTCGTCCAATGAAAGTCTTTGTTCGTAGCTCACTTTTCATGCATGTTTGTTTCCAATGCAGGATCCTTGTTCCGGTTTTTAAGGTTTGATCTCTTAAGGTTTTCGAGGGCTTTCCTTTGGGTTACGGTGTGAGTTAATCCGTCATCCTGTCCTTGGAATAGAACCGATTCACCCCAAGGAACTGCTTCTGCGATGTGATTGAGAGGTACTTTGCCGAGACCACCGTTGACTCTTCCGCGGAATTCTTCGACGGGTTGGCCTTCACTTGAATTGATTCCCCCAGAAGGACTTTTGTTTTTCCCAGAAGGCAGAGAAACCTTCTTTGGAGAAACCTTCGATGGAGAAATTCTCTGTGGAGATTTCTTCTGTTGAAGGATCTCTCGTTGAAGGATTTCTCGTTGAAGGACTCCTCGGTGAAGGATTGCTCGGTGATCAATTTTCAGTGGGGATATCCGTGGCAAAGAGCCGGGAATGCCCGACAATAGCTTTCTTCTCGATGCTTTTTGCTTGGCCCAATTGCTTAGAACAACCCTAAGACCATCTTAGGGTTGTGTTAGGTTAGGTCTTTGGCCGGTTCTGTCAAGCCTACAAATGGA
>Ga0256841_1001639_pt1 | contig 18824 bp, 18 predicted proteins | sample 356308metaG_FD_185971 | JGI IMG/M metagenome (GOLD analysis project Ga0256841, IMG submission 185971) | Hydrothermal vent microbial communities from Mid Atlantic Ridge, Atlantic Ocean - 356-308 | ecosystem: Environmental > Aquatic > Marine > Hydrothermal vents | place: Atlantic Ocean: Mid... | reverse complement strand
AGGAGCAAGCCATGAGAGAAGCCGTGATCGTCTCCGTCGCCCGCACCGGCATCGGCAAGGCGTACCGCGGTGCGTTCAACGACACCGAAGCCCCGACCCTCGCCGCCCACTCCCTCCGTCACGCCGTCGAGCGGGCGGGGCTCGAGCCGGGGGAGGTGGACGACGTCATCCTCGGCTGCGCCATGCAGCAGGGGACGCAGGCGATCAACGTCGCCCGGATGGCGCTCCTCGCCGCCGGGTTCCCGTCGACGGTGCCGGGGATGAGCATCGACCGGCAGTGCTCCTCGGGGCTGATGGCGGTCGCCACCGCGGCCAAGGAGATCATCGTCGACCAGATGCAGATCGCCGTCGCCGGCGGGGTGGAGTCCATCAGCCTCGTGCAGAACGATCGGTGGCGCCAGGACCGTCTCGTCGACCCCAACGTGATCGCCCACAGTCCCGCCGCCTACATGCCGATGATCTCCACCGCCGAGGTGGTCGCCCAACGATATGGGATCAGCCGCGAGGTGCAGGACGAGTACGCCTACCAGTCGCAGCGACGGACCGCCGCCGCCCAGGAGGCGGGCCTGTTCGACGACGAGATCGTCCCGATCACCGTCACCAAGAAGGTGCAGGACCGGGGGACGGGCGAGGTGGGCGCGGAGGAGGTCACCGTCACCAAGGACGAGGGGAACCGACCCGACACCACCCTGGAGGGTCTGGCCCGTCTCGACCCGGTGCAGCCGGAGGGCACGGTCACCGCCGGGAATGCCAGTCAGCTCTCCGACGGGTCGGCGGCCGTGGTGGTGATGGAGGCCTCCGAGGCGGAGCGGCGAGGTCTCGAGCCCCTCGGCTACTACCGGGGCATGGCCGTCGCCGGAGTGGAGCCCGACGAGATGGGGATCGGGCCCATCTACGCGGTCCCGAAACTGTTGGATCGGTTCGGGCTCGGCATCGACGACATCGATCTCTGGGAGCTGAACGAGGCCTTCGCCGTCCAGACGGTCTACTGCCGGGACGAGCTGAAGATCCCCAACGAGATCTTCAACGTGAACGGCGGGGCGATCTCCATCGGACATCCCTATGGGATGACCGGCGCCCGCCAGGTCGGACACATCCTCCTGGAGGGCCGCCGCCGGAAGGCCCGGTACGTGGTGGTGACGATGTGCATCGGCGGCGGCCAGGGCGCAGCCGGGTTGTTCGAGGTGGTGTGAGATGCGGGCGCTGGTGTGTTCCGAACTCGGTCCGGCGGATCGGCTTCGAGTCGAGGAGGTCCCCGATCCTCGCCCCGGTCCCGGCGAAGTGGTGGTCGACGTCGCCGCCGCGGGTCTCAACTTCCCCGACACGCTCATCATCGAGGGGAGCTACCAGTTCCGTCCGGAGCTCCCCTTCGTCCCCGGTGCGGAAGCGGCCGGGATGGTGTCGGCGGTCGGCGAGGGGGTCGAGCACGTGGCCGTGGGCGACCGGGTCATCGCCCTGGGTCTCGTCGGTGCCTTCGCCGAGCGGTGGGCGGTTCCGGCGGACGGACTCATCCCCATCCCGGATGCGATGACCCTGGAGCAGGCCGCCGGGTTCGGGCTCACCTACGGGACCTCGTACCACGCGCTGGCGGACCGGGCACGCCTGCAGCCGGGCGAGACGTTGGTCGTCCTCGGCGCGGCGGGAGGGGTCGGTTCCGCCGCGGTGGAGATCGGCAAGGCGATGGGGGCTCGGGTGATCGCCTGTGCGTCGACCCCGGAGAAGTTGCAGTTCTGTCGCGAGCTCGGTGCCGACGAGGTGATCGACTACACCTCCGAGGACCTGAAGACCCGGATCCGGGAGCTCACCGACGGTGAGGGAGCCGACGTCGTCTACGACCCGGTGGGCGGCGCCTATTCGGAGCCGGCCCTCCGCTCGACCGGGTTCGGCGGTCGGTTCCTCGTGATCGGGTTCGCCTCCGGCGAGATCCCCTCCATCCCCCTCAACCTGCCGCTCCTCAAGGTGAACTCGATCGTCGGGGTCTTCTGGGGTTCGTGGTCGCGGCGCGACCCTGCGGGCTCGAGGAGGAACTTCGAGCGGCTCGTCGCCATGGTGGAGGAGGGGACGTTGTCTCCGCGGGTCACGCGGGTGTTCGCCCTCGACGACTACGTGGAGGCGTTCGCCACCCTCAGCGGACGCCGGGCGATCGGCAAGGTCCTCCTTCGACCCTGACCTGGTTTCATGGGGGGATGAACGGGTTCGTTCGTCGCCTCGTCGAAGCCCTTCGCACCCAGTGGGACGAGCTGGGCGGTCTGGGTCGGGCCGCGCTCGCCGGCATCATCGCCTCCCTCGGCGTGGCGGTCGTGCTCGGCTTCTCCATCCCCGCCGCCGCCGGCCGTCACCTCCTGGAGGCGCGGGCGGACCAGATCGAGGCCACCGTCCAGCAGCTCGCCGACCAGGGCCTGATCCCGACCCGCATCGGTGAGGCGTCCGAGGAGTTCGACGACCTGGTGCGGCTCAAACTGTTGGGGGGGGACTCGGTCCGGGTGAAGGTCTGGGCTCTCGACGGAACGATCGTGTACTCCGACGTCCCCGAGCTCATCGGCGACCGTTTCGGGTTCAGTCACCACGCCGTGACCGCTCCCCTCGGAGAGCGCTCCATCGGGGTCTCCCGGCTCGACGAGGAGGAGAACGCCTCGGAGCGGGAGTTCGGGGAGCTGTTGGAGTTCTATTTCCCGGTCTTCGACTCCGAAGGCGAGGTGTTCGCGGTGTTCGAGGTCTATCAGACCGCCGACTCCTACTCGAACACGCTCACCCGGATCCGCCGCAACGTGTGGCTGAGTATCGGCTTCGGTCTGGGGTTCCTCGCCCTGTTCATGGGCGCGCTGACCCTGGCCGTGGCCGGGGTCGCCAATCGGGGACGACGCCAGGCCGAGGCGCTGCTGTCGGCCCTGTCCCGGGCACAGGAGGCGGAGCGCAAACGCACCGTCGGCGCCCTGCACGACGACATCGGTCAGCCCCTCTACCGTCTCCTCTACGGAATCGAGGGCTGCAAGGCGCGTCTCGAACCGGGGGATCCCGTGCGCGAGGAGCTGGACCGGCTCGAGGTCCTGGTCCGTGACATCGACCGGACCCTCCGGGCCGAGCTGCGGAAGCTACACCACGGCGCCCCGGACGACCTGGGGCTGGGGCCGGCGCTGGAGGAGCTGGCGCGGACCATCTCCGACGAGGGCGAGCTCACCGTCGACGTGGAGGTCGCCCTGGCCCGAGACCCGGAGCCCGACGCCCGTTCGGCGTTGTATCGGGCGGTGGCCGAAGGGCTGTTGAACGTGCGTCGCCACGCCCGGACCACCCACGCCCGGGTGCGCGTGGGCTCCGAGGACGGCCGGGTGGTGGCGGAGGTGACCGACGACGGCGTGGGCCCGGGGCGGCGTGAAGGGCTGGGGATCGTCACCACCAGAGAGCGCCTGGAGGCGGTCGGCGGTGGCCTGGTGGTGGAACGACGGAGGGGCGGAGGTACCGTCTTCCGCGCCTGGGTTCCCGCGGCGGAGAGGGACGACTCGTGAAGGTGATCATCGCCGACGACCACCGCATCGTGCGGGAGGGGCTTCGTTGGATGCTGGTCGACCGCGACGACATCGAGATCGTCGGCGAGGCCGCGAACGGCCGTGAGCTGCTCGACCTGGTGACCGAGACCGACGCCGACATCTGCCTCCTCGACGTGCGGATGCCGGAGATGGGTGGGTTGGAGGCCCTGGAGCGGCTCCAGGAGGTGGCTCCCGGGCTCCGGGTGATCATCCTCACCATGCACGATCAGCCCGCCTACTTGCGACGGACGATCGAGCTCGGGGCCGCCGGATACGTCCTCAAGAACACCGGGCGGGAGGAGCTGGTGAAGGCGCTGGAGGTGGTGGCCCGGGGCGACGCCTACCTGCAGGGGGAGCTGGCTCGTCCCCTCGTCTCCGAGCTGGTGGAGGACGAGGAGGGCCGTCGCCTCCTGGACGAACGGGAGCGTCGGGTGCTCCAGCTCGTCGCCCGCGGTCTGGACAATCGGGCCATCGGGGAGGAGATCGGGACGTCGGAGGCGACCGTGAAGAACGTGTTGGGTTCGGTGTTCGAGGCCCTGGGGGTGAAGACCCGTGCCGAGGCGGTGGCGGTGGGGCTCCGGCTCGGCATCATCGAGTGATTCGCGTCACAGCTCCCGGAGCCACGCCTCGATCCCGGCCTGGCGGGCACGGTCGACGAGCTCCACCCTGAGTCCGCCCCCCATCTGGTGGTAGGTGAAGCTCTGGAGGGTGGGGGTGTCGTAGGTGACCTCGATGGGAGCCCCGGCTTCGATGAGCCTGGTCGCCGCCGATTCGAGCTCGTCGACCCAGATCCCGACGTGGTGGATGCCCCCGGCGTTCTCCCAGGGCGTGCCGGGGACGGCCTCGATGAGCTCGAGGTGGGGCGGTCCCTGCCGGGAGTAGACGAAGCGGAGCTCGGCCTGGAACCTCCCTGCGGGACCTCGGAAGGTGCGGAGGCGGTGCTGGGGGGTGGGCCAGGAGAGTCCGAGGGAGGATTCGAGCTCCTGCATCGCCGCGTCGAGGTCGGGAACGATGATCCCGACGTGGTAGGTCTGCTGCCAGTCGATCGGAGACATGGGGCCCTTCTTCGCCGACATCGCCGTGCGTCGGTGGTTAGCATATCGCCACAACAACGGAAAGGGTCTGATGATTAGAGGGTTTGTCGATCCAGCCTTCTCCGCCGTTCGGGACGCCTTCGCCGCCAACTTCGCCGAGCGGTCCGAGACGGGAGCCGCGGTGACGATGTACGTGGAGGGACGCAAAGTCGTGGACCTGTGGGGGGGCGAACGCGCCCCGGGAGCCGACTGGGACGAGGACACGGTCTCGCTGATCTGGTCGGCGACGAAGGGGATGACCTCCCTCGTCGTCCAGCGGCTCGTCGACACGGGGCGTCTCTCCCTCGACGCACCCCTCATCCGGTGGTGGCCGGAGTTCGGAGCGGGCGGCAAGGAGGACATCACCGTCGCCGACGTCCTCACCCACGGCGCGCGTCTCCCCTACCCGCCCGGATACGCCGAGGTCGCCACCGCGGACGGACCCGCCGGGTGGGACCGGGTGGGGGACCTCACGGCGTTGCTCGAGCGGGCCGAGCCGGTGCTTCCGCCCGGTGCCCACGGGTACCACGCCCTCACCTTCGGGCTGCTGCTCGGCGAGACCGTACGGCGTGCCACGGGTCGGTGCGTCGGGCAGATCTTCGCCGACGAGGTCGCCGGACCCCTCGGCCTCGAGGCAGCCTGGATCGGCCATCCCACCGAGGTGGAGGGGCGGGTGGCGCAGCTCCACATGACGGTGCCGCCGCCACCGACCGACGACCCCGAGTTCCTGGCGGCGATGGCCTTCGCCATGAGCTCGGAAGGTCCGATCGGACGGTCACTCCTCGTCGGACCGTCGGGGGCGATGAATTTCGCGGAGATCGGCAACGATCCTGGTTTCCGCCGGGTCGAGCACCCGGCCGCCAACGGGGTGGCGTCGGCTCGCTCGCTCGCCCGGATGTACGCCATGCTCGCCGCCGGCGGGACGCTCGACGGGGTCTCGATCGTCTCCTCCGAGTCGGTGGCCGCGCACTCCGCCGAGCAGTGGCGGGGTGAGGACGCGACGCTGATGTCGGAGAAGCGCTACGCCTTCGGCTACATGCTCCCGGGGACGCCGACGGAGCGGTTCGGTCCCGCCGAACACGCCTTCGGGCATCCGGGGATGGGGGGCTCCCTGGGGTTCGCCGACCCCGAAGCCGGCGTCGGGTTCGCCTATGTGACCCGGCACATGGTCTTCGAGGTGGCGGTCGATCCTCGGGTGAACGCGGTGGCCGATGCCCTCTATGGTTGCCTGTGACCGACGCCCGTCCCCGGTGGGGCGGGTTCCGACGAGGCGGGAGCGGTGACCCGGGTCGACATCGCAGGGGTGAAGGTACCCACCGGACACCTCATCGGAGGTGAGCGGCGTGCCGGTGCTGCGTCCTTCGGGGTCCGGAGCCCGATCGACGGGACCCCGCTGGCGGAGGTTCCTCGCGGTGGGGCCGAGGAGGTCGACGCCGCGGTGGCGGCGGCTCGGGAGGCCTTCCCGGGGTGGGCTTCCCTCGGCCCGGAGGGGCGCGGAGAGCTCCTGGACCGACTGGCCGCCCTCATCCGAGAGCGGGTCGACGAGATCGCCGTCGTCGAGACCCATGACAACGGATCGTTGATCGTCGGGAACCGACGCAACGTCATCCCGCGGGGAGCGCGCAACATCTCGTTCTTCGCCGACTGGGCGCGCCGCCGCCTCGGCGGTGAGGTGGTGGAGGGGAAGGCGACCCGGGACCACGTTCGCTACGAGCCGGCCGGGGTCGCCGCCCTCATCGTGCCGTGGAACGCGCCCTTCATGCTGGGAACCTGGAAGGTCGGTCCCGCTCTCGCCGCCGGCGACACCGTGGTGGTGAAGCCGCCGGAGTGGGCTCCCCTCACCCTCTCCCTCCTTGGCGATCTCGCCCTGGAGGCCGGGATCCCGCCCGGAGTGGTGAACGTCGTCCACGGAATCGGGGAGGAGGCGGGAGCGGCGCTCGTCGCCCACCCGGGGGTGGCTCGGGTGTCCTTCACCGGCTCGACCGAGACGGGAGCCTTCGTGGCCGCCGCCGCCGGACGCAACCTGGTGCCGGTCTCGATGGAGATGGGTGGGAAGTCTCCCTTCGTCGTCTTCGCCGACGCCGACCTGGAGGCCGCCGCCCGCACGGTGTCACGTCAGTTCATCAACGCCGGTCAGGTCTGTCTCGCCGGGACGCGTCTCCTCGTCGAGGGGTCGATCGCCGACCGGTTCCTGGAGATGGTGAGGGAGGAGACCGCACGGCTCCCCGTCGGCGACCCCCGCGACGAGGCCACGCGGATCGGTCCGCTCATCACCCCGGAGCACTTCCGACGGGTCGACGGGTTCGTCCGGAGGGCCATCGAAGGGGGCGCCGAGCCCCTCCTCGGCGGCGGCCCGCACCCCTTCGGTGACCTGTACTACCGCCCGACCATTCTCGGCTCGGTCTCCCAGGACGCCGAGATCGTCCAGCGGGAGGTGTTCGGTCCGGTGCTCACCTGGCAGACCTTCGACGACGAGGAGGAGGCCGTGGCCCTCGCCAACGGAACCGACTACGGGCTGGCGGCGATGGTGTACACCCGCGACGAGGAGCGGGGGATGCGCATGGCGGAGGCCATCGTCGCCGGGACCGTCTGGGTGAACTGCTTCTTCGTCCGGGAGTTGGCCTCGCCGTTCGGGGGAGCCCGGCGGTCGGGCATCGGCCGCGAGGGGGGGACCTGGAGCTTCGACTTCTACTGTGAGGTCAAGAACGTGTCCGTGCGTCGAGGGTCGTTCGAAGGAGGTACGCCATGAGTCTCGTCGGCTGGACCCTGCCCCTCACCCCCACCGGGCGCTCCCAGCTCGTCCCGCCGCCCCCCTGGCACTACTCGGGGGAGATCATCGGGGTCGACTTCGAGACCGATCCGGATCGGGTCGGCGCCTACCTCCCCGAGGGGTTCGAGCCCTCCGGAGACGGGAGGGCCTCCTTCGTGTTCGCCGAGTGGTGCTCGGCGGCGGATGCGGACCCCCTCGTCCGTGACGATCCCGCCCGGGGCCAGTACAAGGAGGCCTATCTGGTGCTTCACGGCCGCTTCGAGGGGAGACGCGCCGGACGTGTGCCCTTCATCTGGGTCGACTCGGACCTGTCCCTCGTCCGAGGGCTGATCCAGGGGTTCCCGAAGAAGCTGGGCGACATCGCCATGACACGGCCCGCGGAGCTGGGTCGGGGTGGATACCGCAAGGAACCGGGGGCGCGGTTCGTGGGACACGTGTCGGCTCTGGGACGGAGGTTGGTGACCGCGGCGGTCGAGCTGGAGGAGGTGCGCCGAGACTGGTACCCGCCGGGGATCGCCACCCCCCTCGTCCACACCCGAAGGTGGCCAGGCCTCGACGACGGCGAGCCGGCCGTGGACGAGCTGGCTCGGGCCACGATCGTGGATTTCGAGCTCGGTGAGGTCTTCGCCGGGTCGGCGACCCTCGAGTTCGGCGATTCGGAGTTCGACGAGATCGGTGACCTGGCGCCCGTCTCGGTGGGGGACGGATACGTGTGCTCGGTCGCCTTCAGCGTCGTGGGAGGGGAGGTGGTGCGGTGAGCGTCCTGGAGGGACCTCGGGAGGAGTGGCGTCGCATCCTGTTCGAGGGTCGGTCCCACTGGGTCCGTCCCGAGGGAGACGAGCTGGTGCTCGGGGACGGGCGGCGGATCCCCGAGATGGACGCCGTCTACCTCGCTCCCTGCGAACCCACCAAGATCATCTGTGTCCATCTCAACTACGAGTCCCGTCGGGTCGAGTTCGGCGCCCCGGAGCTCGTCACTCCCACCTATTTCATGAAGCCGACCACCTCCCTGGCGGGGCACCGGGGCTGGGCCGACCGTCCCCGGGGATGCCGGTACCTGAACTACGAGGGCGAGCTGGCGGCGATCATCGGCAAGCCGACCCGCAACGTCGCTCCCGACGAGGTGTGGTCCCATCTCGCCGGATTCGCTCCGGCCAACGACATCGGACTTCACGATTTCCGGGACACCGATGCGGGCTCGATGCTGCGGGTGAAGGGCCAGGACGGATTCTGTCCCGTCGGCCCCGGGGTGGTGCGGGGCGTCGATGTTCGCCGGTCGACCCTTCGCACCTACCTGAATGGTGAGATCGTCCAGGAGGCCCCGCTGGCGGAGATGAACTTCGGGATCGACTACCTCGTCGCCGATCTCGCTCGGCACATCACCCTGCTCCCGGGGGACGTCGTCCTCACCGGGACCCCGGCCAACTCCCGGCCGATGGAGCCCGGGGACGTCGTCGAGGTGGAGGTGACCGGCGTGGGGCGCCTCACCACCACCATCGGGGAGATCCCGGCGCCCCGTCACGACGTCGGCCACCAGCCGACCGACTCGAAGAACGTCCGTTTCGTGGCCCTCGGCAGCGACTACCGGAGGATGCGGGAGGAGGAGAAGCGGAGGGCGGCGAAAGGTGGGAAGTGAGATGGATGGCCTGGTGGAGATTCCCCTCGGGACCTTCGGGGTGAGCCGGGGGATGGCGGAAGGGGAGGGCTGAGATGGCCCCGTGGGCGATCGGAGAGGTGGGCGATCGGGAGGACGCCCTCGCCCGGACGATCGAGCGGGCCCGGGAGCGGATCCCCTTCTACCGGGATCTCCATGCGGGGGTGGAGAGCAGGCGACTCGCCGATCTCCCCACCTTCTCCAAGGCGGACCTCCGGCCCTACGGCCTCTTTCCCCTCTCGGGAGCGCCCCTCGCCGACGCCCATCGGGTCTGCGCGACGTCCGGCACGACCGGTCCCCGTCTGTTCATCGGGTACTCGCGCCGGGACTGGGAGGAGCGGGCCGCCGCCCGTCTCGCCCATCGGGCCCGCTACGCGGAGTTCGGGCCGGGGGACGTGATGCTCAACCTGTTGGGATACGGGCTGTGGGTGGGGGGACCGGCGCTCGACCTGATGGCGAACGCGTCGGGGGCCGGGTTGGTCCCCGCCGGTCCGGGCGGCGTCGACCGGGTGTTCTCCTGGTTGGAGGAGCTGCCGATCACCGGGCTGGCCGCCACTCCGAGCTTCATGCGACTGCTGGTGGAGAAGGCGACGGCCGAGGGGGTCGATCCCGGGGCGTGGAGTCTCCGGGTGGGCTTCATCGGAGGCGAGCCGGCGTCCCGCGCCCTGCGGGAGCAGGTGATCGCCGCCTTCGGAGGGGGGTTCCGATGGCAGGAGCTGTACGGGTCCACGGAGAGCATCGGTCCGATCCTCGGCTTCGGGTCCGCGGCCACGCCCTTCGGAGGTCGTCTCCTGTTGGACACCGACGAGTTCATCGTCGAGCTGCTCGCCCTGGACCGGGACGAGCCGGTGGAGCCCGGGGAGCTGGGCGAGATCACCGTCACCACCCCCTTCGCCGAGTTCTCGCCCCTCCTCCGGTACCGGACCCGTGACCTCACTCGACTCGCTCCCGATGGGGGCGACGAAGGTTTCCCCGCCGTCACGCCCCTGGTGGGGAGGGTGGACGACGCGATCAAGGTGCGCGGGGCCCTCGTCTACCCGACGGTGATCGAAGAGGTCGCCCTTCGGCACCTGGCCCCCGGTGCCGAGTTTCGGATCGAGGTGGACCGGGATCCCGGCAGCTTCGACGAGTTGACGGTCGTCGTGGAACACGAAGGTGCGGATGCCGAGCTCGACGAGCTCCGTACCGAGTTGCGGGAGGCCACGGTGATCCGCGTCGAGGTGCGGCCCGTGCCCTTCGGGACGTTCGAGCGGTTCGCCGGCAAGGCGAAGCGGGTCATCGATCGACGTCCCGCGGACTGATCCCTGGATCTCACCCTGCGGGGAGGGGTGCGCGCGCCCGAGCCCGTAAAGCATCAGATGATTAGCTCTTTGACAATGTTGGTTCTAGCTGCTTATATGACGGCCCGGCCCGGCGGCGTACGGGACGGGAGGAGAGCGGGCTAGAGATGGGAGTCCGATCGTGAGGAGGATCACGACGATCCTGGCCGTGATGGGGATCGTGGCCGCCGCCTGCGGCGGAGGCGGCGCCACCGAGGAGACCGCACCCGGCCAGACCACTACGACCACCACCGCCGCACCGGCGACCACGGCCACGACCGCCCCGCCGGCGACCGCGGAGCCGATCAAGTTGGGCTCGGTGAACTCCCTCACCGGCCAGATCGTGTTCCCGGAGGCCTCGGCGGCGGCGAAGGCGGTGTTCGACCGCGTGAACGCCGAAGGCGGGATCGATGGCCGACCGATCGAGTATCTGATCGAGGACGACGCCGCCGACCCGGCCGGGGCGGCGCAGGCGGCCAGACGGCTCGTCGAGGACGAAGGCGTGGTGGCGATGGTCGGCTCGGCCAGTCTCCTCGAATGTGCCGTCAACGGCGCCTACTACGCCGAGCAGGGCGTCTACGCGATCCAGGGCACGGGTGTGGACCCGCTCTGTTTCGCCTCGTCGAACATCTCCCCGGCGAACACCGGTCCCTACCTCGGGTACACGGTGTCGCTGTACTTCGCCAGCGAGGTGCTCGGCAAGGATCGGGTGTGTGCCCTCATCTTCGACATCCCCGACTTCCGCCCGGCCATGGACGCGGCGATCCAGCAGTGGAGAGACCTGACGGGCAAGGAGCTGCACTTCTCCAACTTCACCCTCCAGTTCACCGACGACGTGACCCCCTTCGTGCTCCAGGCACGGGACGCCGGATGTGAGGTCGTCGTCTCCAACGGCCTCGACGTCCACTACATCGGGTTCATGCAAGCCCTCCAAGCCCAGGGCATCGACGACATGGCCTGGGTGGGGCTGACCTCGGGATACACCGCCGACGTCGCCGAGACCCTCGGCTCGATCGGCGCCGGGTCGGAGATCCTGCACGTCAACTCGGAGTTCGAGCCGTTCACCCTCGACTCTCCGGTTCTCGACGACTGGCGGGCCCTCATGACCGAAGCCGGCGTCCCCCTCACCTCGTTCGCCGAGGGTGGGTATCTGGCGGCCACCATCATGGTGGACGTCCTCCGGGGGATCGACGGGCCGATCACCCGGGAGTCGGTCTCCGAGGCGCTCCTCGCCCTCGAGGGCTACGAGCATCCGATGATCGGGAGTCCCTACTCCTTCGGCGACGCTCCGGCCCACAACCCGAACCGCGCGTCGAAGTTCCTCCGGCTCGAGGGCGGTGAGTGGCAGCTCGCCACGGACGATTGGGTCGTCCTCCCGACGGGCTGAACGCCGATGCTCAACACCGCCATCGCCTCCCTCACCTCCGGCGGGGCCTACGCCCTGCTGGGGGTGGGGTTGGTGCTCACCTACCGGATGACGGGCGTCCTCAACTTCGCCCACGCCGTGGTGGGAGCCTTCGGCACCTACACGGCGATCGTGGCCTTCGAGGTCGGTGTCCCCTACGGGCTCGCCATGGTCGCGGGGATCGTGGTGGCGGCCTCGGTGTCGGCGGGGATCGGTTTGGTGATGGCCCGCTGGTTCGCGGAGGCGACGACGATCGTGCGTTCCACGGTGACCATCGCCGTGTTCCTCGGTGTGTTGGTGGTGGGCTTCCGCCTCTTCGGGGACACCCCACGAGTGGTGCCCGCGATCCTGCCGGGGGTGCGTGTGGAGGTCGCGACGGTGACCCTCACGGCCTCCACCCTCGTGGCGGTGGGCGGCGTGGTGGTGCTGGCCGCCGCCGTCGCCTGGTTCCTGGCGAAGACCCGGACGGGGATCATCCTCCGTGCCGTCTCGGAGCGGCCCACCACTGCTCGCCTCCTCGGCGCGCCGCTGCAGACCCTGGTGGTGGCGGTGTGGGCCGTGTCGGGGGCGGTGGCCGGCGCCGCCGTCGCCATCATCGCCCCCACCCGGACCAACGACTACGCGAGCCTGGCCATCCTCATCCTCCCGGCGCTGGCGGCGGCCCTGCTGGGCGGCTTTCGGCGGGTGGGAGTGACCATCCTGGCCGGGTTCGGAATCGCCTTGGTGGAGCTGTTGGGTGCCCGCGTCCCCGCCGTGGCCCAGTACCGCACGGTCGTCCCCTTCGTCGTGATCCTCGGGGCGCTGCTCTGGATGCAGCGGAAGGAGGTGTGGGATGAGGCGCGGTGACCTGGTGCTCCTCGGCTCCCTCGCCCTGGGCACGGTGCTCTTCGCCCTCCTCCCATCCTTCTGGGCGTTCCTCGCCTCCTCCGCCTACATCTCCGCCCTGCTCATCTCCAGCGTCGGCGTGGTGTACGGCCGGGCGGGGATCGTCTCCCTCTGCCAGGTCACCTTCGCAGGGATCGGAGGTTGGGTGGTGGGCGCCATCGGGCTCTCCACCTCGCTGCCGTTTCCGATCGCCCTGCTGGTCGGCGCCCTCGCCGCGGTCCCCGTCGGTGTGGTGATCGGGCTTCCGGCGCTCCGACTCCGCGGGGTGAACCTGGCGGTCGTCACGCTGGGGTTCGCGGTGGCCGTGTCGTCGGCGCTCTTCGTCCAGGGCTTCCCCGGGGCGAGGACCAACCAGCCGGTCGCCCGTCCGGCGCTCTTCGACGGGGAGCGGGCGTTTCTCCTGTTCACGGCGGCAATCTTTCTCCTCGTCGCGGCGGCGTTGATCCTCACCCGGCGCACCCGATTGGGGGCTGCCTGGGAGGCGGTACGTCACAGCGAGCGGGCGACGGCGGCGCTCGGCCTGAGCGTGCCCCTCGTCAAACTGTCGGCGTTCGCCGTGAGCGCCTTCGTCGCCGGGCTGGCAGGAGGTCTCCTCGCCGCTCAGCTCGGATTCCTCAATGCTCGGAACGTGGAGCCGGTCGATTCGCTCATCGTCTTCGTCATCGGGGTGTTCGTCGGCGCTCACCACGTGGGTGGTGCCGTCGTGGGCGGTGTGCTCGGCGCCTTCTTCCCCGAACTCCTCCGCAGGCTGAACATCCCCCAGGACGTCGGCCCGATCCTCTTCGCGATCGGAGCCACGCAGATCCTCGCCCAGGGAGGGCGCGGTCTGGCCGAGATCCTGGCCCGGCGGCGCCGACCCGCAGCCGAGACGGGAGCGGTCGTGTACCTCCACCCTCCGGCGGGGCCGCCGCCTCCGCCGATCTCGGGGCGCTCCTCCGGTGACGGTGCCGTTCTCCGGGCGTCGGGGATCGGCGTTCGATACGGTGCAGTCGTGGCCCTCGAGGACGTGGACGTCGCACTCGCCCGGGGTCGGATCCTGGGCCTGATCGGGCCGAACGGGGCGGGAAAGTCGACGTTGGTCGACGTCATCACCGGGTTCCATCGTCAAGACACCGGGACCGTCACCCTCGGGACGAAGGTGCTCGACGGGATGCCGGCCTTCCGGCGGGCGCAGCTCGGTCTCCGACGGACCTTCCAGACCGAACGAACGGTCCCGTCGCTCACCGCCGGGGACTATCTGCGTCTCGCCGCCGGAGGTCACCTCGACCCCGCCGCAGTCGGTGAGCTCCTCGCCTTCCTGGACGGGCCGGATCCCGACAGCCCCGTCTTCGGCATCGACACCGGGATGAGACGTCGGCTGGAGATCCTCGGATGCCTCGCGGCCCGGCCGGCCTTCGTGCTCCTCGACGAGCCCGCCGCCGGGCTCACCGAGGAGGAGTCCACCCGTCTGGCCGAGCGGCTACGCGAAGTCCCCGGGCGCTTCGACGTGGGGGTGCTCCTCGTCGAACACGACATCGACCTGGTGGTGGCGACCTGCGACGAGGTCGTCGTGCTCGACTTCGGGAGGGTGATCGCGCGGGGTGAGCCGACGGACGTGTTGGCCAGTGACGTCGTCGCCGAGGCATATCTGGGCGTGTGAGAGGAGGAGGGTGAGATGGCGCGGCTACGGATGAACCAGGCGATCGGGGCGGCCCTGGCGGACGCCATGGCGGAGGACCCCACCGTCGTGGTGTTCGGCGAGGACGTCGCGGCGGCCGGTGGGGTCTTCAAGACCTCGGTGGGGCTCCTGGAACGGTTCGGTCCGGAGCGGGTCCGGGACACGCCGATCTCGGAGATGGCGATCGTCGGAACCGCGGTCGGGGCGGCGATGGGTGGACTCCGGCCGGTGGCCGAGATCATGTTCGCCGACTTCTTCGGTGTCGCCTTGGACCAGGTGGTCACCCAGGGCGCCCTCGTGCACTACCTCACCCGGGGGGCGGTGACGGTCCCGATGGTGATCCGTTCCTCGGTCGGAGCCGGTCGGGGATTCGCCGCCACCCATTCACGCACCGTCGAGGAGTGGTTCCTCTCGGCTCCCGGTCTGAAGCTGGTCGAGGTGTCGGGGGCGCGGACCGCCTACGGTCTCCTCCGGGCGGCGGTCCGGGAGGAGGGTCCGGTGGTCGTCCTGGAGCCGAGGGCGCTCTACGGGACCCGGGAAGAGTTCGAGCCGGGCGACGACGCCGTCATCCCCTTGGGCGTCGCCGAGGTACGCCGAGAGGGCGCGGACGCCACGGTGGTCGCCGTCGGCCAGACCGTCGGCATCGCCTCCGAGGCGATCGAGCGGCTCGATGCCTCGATCGAGCTGATCGATCTGCTCACACTCAGGCCCTGGGACGTCGAGACGGTTCTGGCGAGCGTCGCCCGGACGGGTCGCCTCGCCCTCGTCGAAGAGCACCCCTTCACCGGCGGTTGGGGACCCGAGGTGGCGAGCCGGGTCGGCCAGGAACTGTTCGGGGAGTTGACGAGCCCGATCCTGCGGATCACCGCCCCCGATGTGCCCGTTCCCTTCACCCGTGACCTGGAGTTCCGCTATCTGCCCACGGCGGAGTACGTCGCCGCCCAGCTCGGGAGGTGGCTGGAGACCGACACCCTGCCCAGCCCGTGGTGGGAGCGGATCGGAGAGGAGGTCTGACATGGCGATCGGCAAGGGACCCGAGGTCGTCACCACCTATGACGCCAAGACACCCCTCATGCGACGTGAAGAGGTGATCGCCGATCCCCTCGCCCGTCTGGAACGGATGATGGAGATCCGCCATGCAGAACAGAAGATCCGGGAGCTCCACGAAGAGGGCCTTGCCTGGGGGTCGACCCACAGCTGCGACGGCCAGGAGGCGGTGGCCGTGGGCATCGCCGCCGCCGTCGCGCCGACGGACCACGTGGTCGGGGCCCACCGGGGGCACGGTCTCGGCCTGGCCCTGGGCTTGACCCCCGAGCAGCTCCTCGGGGAGACGCTGGGACGGAGCGTCGGGGCCGTCGAAGGGCTGGGAGGCTCGCCCCATCTGGTGGAGACGAGCGTCGGGCTGGTGTTCACCGTCACCCTGATGGGGGCTGGGATCCCGATCGCGGCCGGTCTGGCCCTGGCCGCCGAGGTCCAGGGTTCGGGCCGGGTCGCCGTCGCCGTGTTCGGAGACGGCTCGGTGAACATCGGGGCGTTCCACGAAGGGCTGAACCTGGCGTCGCTGTGGAAGCTGCCGGCCGTGTTCGTGATCGAGAACAACCACTACGGGGAGTTCAGCCGATACGACCGGACGACCGCCGTCGAGCCGTTGGCCCGGCGGGCCGAGGCGTACGACCTTCCCTGGGAGCTGGTGGACGGCCAGGACGTGGATGCGGTGATCGCCGCCGTGGGCGCCGCCGTCGAGCGGGCTCGGGCCGGGGAGGGACCGACCCTGCTCGAGCTCCGTACCTACCGCTACTTCGGCCACTCCCGATCCGACCGGGCCCCGTACCGGCCCGAGGGAGAGCTCGAGGCCTGGCGGGCTCGGGACCCGATCCGGATCCTGGGGGAGCGCCTCGAGGCCGTCGGGATGGTCGATGCCGACGCCCTGGCCGAGATCGACGAGCGGTGTCGAGAGCGGATCGAGGCCGCCGCCGCTCACGCCCTCGCCTCTCCCGTCGCCGATCCCGGGGCGATGTTCCGGCACGTCTACCCGGAGCCGAACCGATGATCGCCACCGTGAAGCTGCCGAAGGTCGGCGAGATGACCGAGGACGCCGAGGTCATCGAATGGCATGTGGCGGTGGGCGACCGGGTGTCCGAGGGCGATCCGCTGGTCGCCGTCGAGACCGACAAGGCCGTCGTCGACATCCCCGCCCCCGTCGCCGGAGTCGTGGTCGAGATCCTGGCGTCACCGGGGGACGTCGTCGACGTGGGCGGGCTGCTCGCCCGGCTGGAGGTGCCTGGGTGAGGAGCGGATCCGGAGGGCTCCGGCTGGAGGGCGTGACGGTCCACCGGGCCGGGGTTCCGGTCGTCCGGGACGTGGGGTTCGCCGCCCCTCGGGGTGAGGTCACCGTGCTGCTGGGTCCGAACGGAGCGGGGAAGACCACCCTCCTCGAAGCAGTTTCGGGGGTGCTGCCGGTTGCCTCGGGGACGGTGTGGCTCGAGGACGTCGACGTCACGGCGCTGCTTCCCGAGGAGCGGGTCGGGCACGGGCTCGCCCATGTGGAACAGGGGAGGACGGTGTTCGCCGAGCTGACGGTCGAGGAGAACCTCAGGGTGGCGACCGCCGGGCCGGTGGAGGAGGTGTATCACCTGTTCCCGGAGTTGGAACGGCGCCGCCGACTCCCGGCGGGGAGGTTGTCGGGTGGGGAGCAGCAGATGCTGGTGATCGGCCGGGCCCTCCTCATGGAGCCGACCATGCTGATGGTCGACGAGATCTCCCTCGGCTTGGCGCCGGTCGTCGTTCGGCGGCTCGTGCCCGTCGTCCGGGTCCTCGCCCGGCGAGGCGTCGGGGTGCTCATGGTCGAGCAGTTCGCCACCATCGCCCTGCGGGTCGCCGACCGGGCGGTCGTCTTGGACCGGGGAGAGGTCGTCTACGAGGGGGAGCCTGCGGGGCTCGAGCGGCGTGTGGATCTCCTCCACGGGGCCTACCTGGGTCGCCATGGTGGGGCGGCGTCGAGTCGAGAGGGGACACCATGAAGCACCGCCTGCTCGGACGACGTGCCCTCGTCACGGGTGGGGCTTCGGGGATCGGCGCGGCCTGCTGTCGGGCGATGGTGGCCGAGGGCGCCGACGTGGTGATCGTCGACCTTCCCGATGCCCGGGACGTGGCGGAGGAGCTCTGCGCCGAGATCGAGGCGACGGGTCGGACGGCCTCGTTCGTACCGGGGGACGTTCGTCATCCGGGGACGGTCGCCGCGGCCGCCGAGGGCGTGGACGCCGTGGTGGCGTCGGCCGGGGTCAGCCACCATCCGGATCAGGCCGACCTCGGAGACCTCCTCGGCCTCGACCCCGACGCGTGGAGGTTCGTTCTCGACGTGAACCTCACCGGCACCTTCCTCACCTGCGTCGAGGCAGCCCGGGCGATGCTCGACGCCGGTCGTTCGGGGACGATCGTCACGGTGGCGTCGGTCGCGGCCAGGATCCCCCGGGCCGGGGTGTATTCGGTGTCGAAGGCCGGCGTGGAGATGTTCACGCGGTCGCTGGCGCTTCAGGTGGCGTCGCGGGGCATCAGGGTGAACGGTGTGGGGCCCGGATACATCGAGACCCCCATGCTGGAGGGGGTGGCACAGGTGAGGGGGTCCCACGAGTGGCTCTCCGTCTGGAGGGAGCGGGTCCCCCTGGGACGGCTGGGGACTCCCGAGGACGTCGCTCGGGTCGTGGTGTTCCTGTCGAGCGACGAGAGCAGCTACCTCACCGGTTCGGTGCTGTATCCGGACGGCGGGTACCTGCTGCAGGGAGGGTCAGGTTGATCGCCGAGCACGAGGAGGAGGAACGATGGATCTCGTAGCGAAGATGCTGCATGCCGGGGCCTATCCCCATTCGGACGGTGTCGGGCACCCCGGCCCGATCATCGTCGAGCAGGCCCGATGGCTCACCGAAGCCGACCTGGAGGCGTTCTGGGTCCTCGACAACCACTACCCGCGGGGGATGAGTCCCCTGGGATTCGACCTCGTGAACATCGTCGGGACGATGACCCAGGCGATCGCCGAGCGGATCCCCCTGCCTCCCGGCCGCGGGCTCCACGCGGTCGTGGGCGGTACCCACATCTACGCCGCCGAGATCCCCGTCACCTCCGAATGGGAGATGGGCTATCGAGGGTATCGAGCTGCGCAGAGCATCCCGCGGATGATCGCGGGGTTCGCCGACGCGTGGCAGGAGGCGGTCGAAGAGCTGGAGACGGGCTTCGCCCATTTCCGGGAGACCGATCCCGCCGCCCTCGCGCCCCACGAGCTCGGTCGGCACCTGGAGGACGCCGTGACCTTCCATCGGCGCGCCTGGGAGATCCATTTCGAGATGATGTATCCGCTGCTCGCCAACTACGTGGGCTTCTACGGGCTGTGTGCCGAGTTCGGCATCCCACCGGGCGAGATCTCCAAGTTCCTCCAGGGGTACGACACCAAGATCATGGAGACCGATCGGGAGCTGTGGAAGCTCGCCCAGGTCGTCCAGGAGCTGGGCCTGGAGGAGACCTTCGTGGGACGTCCGGTCGGCGA
>Ga0256841_1001638_pt1 | contig 18838 bp, 17 predicted proteins | sample 356308metaG_FD_185971 | JGI IMG/M metagenome (GOLD analysis project Ga0256841, IMG submission 185971) | Hydrothermal vent microbial communities from Mid Atlantic Ridge, Atlantic Ocean - 356-308 | ecosystem: Environmental > Aquatic > Marine > Hydrothermal vents | place: Atlantic Ocean: Mid... | reverse complement strand
GAGCGCGATCGCCACCCCACATGCCGCGGACCTGAGGAATGGTAACGTGGCTTTCATCTATGATCATGAGGTAATCTTCCGGGAAGTAATCCAACAAACAAAAAGGTCGGGTACCGGGTTTACGGTTGTCAAAAAAGCGAGAATAGTTCTCCACGCCGCTGCAATAGCCCAATTCCCGCAGCATTTCCAAATCAAAAGTCGTGCGTTCTTTGATTCGCTTGGCTTCCAGCAGCTTACCTTCTCGCAGAAAGTACTGCTCCTGTTCGTACAATTCGTCCTCTATTTCCCGAATGATTTGCCCTAAGCGTTCCCTGGGTGCTATGTAGAGATTAGCAGGAAAAATGGCGGCATGAGTCAGCGATTCAATGCGCTTTCCGGTTTCGAGTTCTATGCGATCAATGCGTTCTATCTCATCGCCAAAAAAAATAATGCGATAGCCGTAGTCCACATAGGGCAGGTGAATATCTACAGTATCCCCCCGCACTCTGAAAGTGGCTCGGGAAAAATCCGTTTCGGTGCGGGAATACAAACTCTCTGTCAACAAGTACAAAAAGCGATTTCTACTGAGCACCTGCCCCTGGTGTAAGCGAATGATGCCACTTTTATAATCCTCGGGATTCCCCATGCCGTAGATGCAGGAAACCGAAGCCACGATAATTACATCTCGGCGCCCCGATAAAAGCGTAGAGGTGGCTCTCAGGCGCAATTTGTCCACTTCTTCATTGATGGAGAGGTCTTTTTCTATGTAGGTGTCGGTTACGGAAAGGTAGGCTTCCGGTTGGTAGTAATCGTAATAAGAAACGAAATATTCTACGGCATTATCGGGAAAAAATTCCTGCAACTCTCCGTAGAGCTGCGCTGTGAGCGTTTTGTTGTGGGTGAGCACCAAGACGGGCCGGTTAATCCGTTCTATCACATTAGCGATGGTAAAGGTCTTTCCGGAACCGGTTACACCCAACAAAACCTGTGCCCTATCACCTCGTTTCAAGCCCTCTACCAACTGTCTGATGGCTTCGGGTTGGTCGCCCGTAGGTTTAAAAGAGGCCTTTAATTTAAACGACATAGCTTCATTTCTGTACAGAGGTCAACAAGCAGGACATCTTAGTTTTCAAAGGAGAAAGTGCCTAGGCGTTTTCCGTCTCTATATTTGACAACAAAAGCATCCGGAAAACCGCTTTCTCTGATTTGCCGCAAGGCAGTTTTGGCTTCTTCTTCTGAAAAGTAGTCTCCCATCAAAACGCGTACCACTTTTTTCCCGGGAACGCTTTCCGTTTGCAATTCTCCCAAGTCAAGCACTGCCTTGTAGCGGGGGTGGTGGGGGTTGTGTTTGGTTACGGCAATGAGTTGAACCTTGTAGTAAATTCCGGCATGGTTTTCAGCTTCCGAAATGCCCTGAGTTTGTTCGTCGTTCTTTTCTATTTTAGAATGAGCGGGAGCTGTTTCTTTCCTGCTCAAATGGACAGGCAATTCCAGTTGGTTACTGCTCAAATCGGAAGTGCTGAATTCAAAATAATTAGACCGATACCCCGGTGCCGAAATTTCGATGGCATATCGATCATGTTTTTTGGGGAAGCGAAAGCGATATTCATTCCCTTGAAATTCTTTGTCTTCCAACAAAGTACATTGACCGTTTTTTTCACAGATATACAAAAAAGCCTGGAAGTAGGGGATTTGCTGTTTTTCTTCTTTGTCGTAAATTTTGCCGGACACTTCCACATAGGTCTGATATTTGCCGGAAGGCGGGATGAAAAAAATGTCTTCATCGGTGGTGAAAAGCTTCTCTTCTCCATAGGAGCGATTCGACACCAGGTAAGTACCGGCCCCTCCCGGTACTTCGACGTAGTACATGTCGTCGGCCGGAGAGTTGATGGGCATGCCTACATTTTCAACTTCTCCCCAGTTGCCAAAAGAACCTGGTACGCGGAAAATGTCATAGCCGCCTAAAGAAATATAACCATCGGATGAAAAATACAAGAGCTGGTTTTCGGCGTCGTACCAAGGTGTGATTTCATTGCCAGGTGTATTGATGGACGGGCCTAAATTTACCGGTACGGAAAAATCCATGTCATCAGAACTGAGCGGCCGGCTCATGTACCACAAATCCATGCCCCCTTCGCCCCCGGGCCTGTTTGACGAAAAGATGACAATTTCTTCCGTATCGGTATGGAATACAAAGGGTTGCGTGGTAGTGGCTTCTTTTAGGTTGATGTAGTCGCGTAAACGTACCGGCAGAGACCAAGTTGCACCTATTCGATAGATAACATAAATAGAACATCTGGTGGTCAGTCCGCCCCAACTTTCCACGGATTTGCACTGGGTGAAGAAAAAGCGCTCGTGATCCGGAGAAAAAAAGCCGTTGCCGTAATGATCTTCCGGAATTTGAGGGAAAGTGGAAGGAAGCGTGGCATTTGACCAGGAATTCCCGATTTTTTCAGCCCGATAAATCTGAGCACGACCGCTGCGGGTGGAAGAAAAATACAGTACTTGTTCGTTAAAAGGTATGGGGGCAAATTCTGTATGTGGGCTGTTTATGTGGTGGTCCAAATGTTGAACACTTTGCCATGAGGTTCCGGTTTGTTCGAGTTTGGCCAATTCCTCCAGCCCCAGTCGGCAGCCTTTAATTTCTCGTTCAATCTGTAGCGCCAATTGTTTTTTATCTGGGCCTTTATAGTTGCCGATAAAGTCGGCATAGGCTCGTTCAGCCTCGGCATATCGTCCTACCTGTTTCAGCGCATCGGCATAGTACCATTCAGCTTTTGGGAATTTTTTGTGCAAGTCTTTGACGTGCTGAAAGGCGTCTGCAGCATTGAGATAATCCTTGACAATTCGGTAAGATAAACCGGCTTGGTAAACGAGGAAGTGTTTTTTCGGCTTTTTCAACCAGGCTTTTTTGTAGTGATGAGCCGCTTCGGTGTACTGGGCTTTGTCGTACAGTTTTTCAGCCAGTTTGTAGTGTTTTTTCCAGGACATTTCCTTCTGGGCCTTCAGGGGTAAAGCTGCCAGAAAGAAAATTGCTGTGAGAATGGATAAACCAACGGAGTTTAGGTGTAATTTGTTCATGGCAGTTTTCTATAGATCCATATCAATCAAACGTTCCAAAACGGTGGGGTAGTGCTTGTATTCCAGTTCATGGACACGTTTGGCAAGGTCTTCGGGCTGATCTGTTGAGAATATGGGGCAACGCGCCCTAAATATAATCTTTCCGCGGTCATAAAGTTCATTTACGTAGTGAATGCTGATGCCTGTTTCTGGTACGCCGCTTTCTCTAACTGCTCGATGGACGTGCATGCCGTACATGCCCTTACCTCCAAAATCGGGTAGCAGAGCCGGATGAATGTTGACGATGTGATTTGGATAAGCCCGAATCAACCACTCCGGGATCAACCAGAGAAATCCGGCCAGAACAATCCACTGCGTAGCGGCCCTTTGGAGCAAGTTCAGCATGTTCTGCCTTTCGGCAAATGTTGTTCTGTCTATGAGCACGGAAGGCACGTTCAGGCCTCGGGCGCGGTCGAGTACACCGGCTCCGGGCCGGTTGCAAACCACTAAGCCTACAGGGGATTCCGTGTGCTGAAAATGCCTGATCAAACGCTCGGCATTGGTGCCGGATCCTGAAGCGAAAACCGTTATCATTTCGTAGGTGTTTGTTGTTCCCCGTTTCGACAAAAATATCGTTCCTCTTAACTTCCTCTCTTTTTTTGCAAAGCGTGTGCAAAAACCGCCCCTACAATCAAAGCCACTCCAAAATAGAAAGAACCGCTTAATTCCCGTTGCTCGTTCAAAATCCACATAGCTAGCAAGATGCCGTACACAGGCTCCAAATTGATGGTCAAATTGGAAGCAAAGGCAGAAAGCTCCCGCAGAGAACGCAAGGCCAAAACATAGGCTAAGGTCGTACAAAGCAAAGCCAGTACCAATAAATAAATCCAATCCCAAAATTTGGGCAGCAAGGTCGTCGGATCTTGGGTGTAAAACGGCAATAGTAAACTCAAAAACAAACAGGCCGAACCCAACTCCAAAAAAGTCAGTTCTATGGGATTGTGCCGGGCGATCCACTTTTTGTTCAAAATGGAAAACAGCGTTGCCAGAAGAGCAGATAGCAAGGCTATGCCCAAGCCCAGCAACATCTGTCCCTGCAAATCACTCACGATCAAGGCCATGCCGGGGATCACCACTACGCCCAACAACAATTCGCTGCGGCTGAAAGGGCTGCGCAACAGTAAAGGCTCCAGCAAGGCCGTCATGAAAGCCGTAGTAGCAAGCCCTACCAAGGCCACAGAAGCATTGCTCAATTTGATGGCACCGTAAAAGGTCAGCCAATGCAAAGCAACCAATATGCCGATACCGGCAAAACGCCGGCGTTCCAAAGGGTTAAAGTGTTTGATGAAACGCCACCCCCTCAACAGCAGTAATAAGCTCAAACTCGTAATCAGTACTCGCCACCACACCAAGTGAAGGGCCGAAAGGCTGATCAAATCACCCAGAATGGCTGTGAAGCCAAAGAGCAGGACAGCCAAGTGCAACTCCAAATAAGCACGACGGGTAGTTCGCATGGTCCAAAAGTGCAGAGAAATCAGTTTCTCTTTGAGGAGTTTAATGTAAAATTGTGTACAGGACGATGAAAAAAACAAGTACAGAAATGCCTACCAATGTCATGATGAACCTGCGGTGCTTATTTCGATACTGCTGGAAAAGAGCTTGTACGTACTCCAACCAAGTCATGCCGGCAACAAAAGGCTCGTACCCCAAAGCCAGATATTTTTGAGCTGAGCCGTGTTTTTGCAAAATGAAAAACGCCTTGTCCAGATAAATCAATTCGTATAACTCACTGATACCTCCGCCTTTGTCTTTTCCTCCACCCATTTCTATGAGCATCTTATTGCTGTCTTCCAACAAACGCCACCTCCCCTTGCTCACATTGCCGTTGACGGAACGCAAGTACTCGCCGTCAGGATTGAAAAAGTGGAGTATAGTCTCCTGAAAATTCACCTGATCCCTGAATTCCAGCCAGGGCTTACCACCTTCGGAAGTGTAGTTTTCCGTCTCAATCAAATCTTCACCCCATTGGCCGATGTAGGGCATGAGGAAATCCAGGTAATCCATCAAGCCTCCCACATCCGGTAAAGTGGGGTTAAAGGCTTCCTGCAGTCTGATTAAAAAATTGTCTTTCACGCCAGCCTGGGTTTCCGTGTGTTTGGCAAAGATAAATAAAGTGGCTTAATCTGTTTGACAGGTTTTTTTTGCGTACTTTTGCGCAAGCTTGTAAAATCACAGTCGAACTGCGGTTTACGGGCGCTGATTTCGAGCCAGAATTCAAAAACTTCATGCAAGAATTTACTCCTGCCGTTTTGCTCTTGGACGACGGCACAAGTTTTCAGGGCTACGGCATAGGCGTCCAAGGCACTGTAGTCGGTGAGATTTGCTTCAATACGGGCATGACGGGTTATCAGGAAATTTTTACCGACCCCTCTTATTTCGGTCAAATTCTCGTCATGACTCAGGTTCACATCGGCAATTACGGAGCCTTAGATGAAGAAATGGAATCCGATGATATCCAAATTGCCGGTTTGGTGGTGCGCAATTTTTCCGATCATTTTTCTCGCCCCTTGCTCGCCGAAGACAAAAAACCAATCGCTCTGGCAGCCTGGTTTGAAGAACGGGGGCTGACCGGCATAACGGGTATAGATACCCGTGCTTTGGTCCGCCACATCCGCACGCGGGGAGCCATGAATGCCATCATTTCCAGCGAAACCACGGACTTGAAAGCGTTGAAAAAGCAATTGGAAGTTCATCCCTCCATGGCGGGTTTGGAGCTGGCCTCCAGGGTGAGTACCGCAGAGCCTTATTTCTGGGGAAATGAAAAGGCTCGTTATCGCGTGGCTGTGGTAGATTTTGGGGTTAAACGCAACATCTTGCGCTGCCTGGCAGAACGGGATTGCTACCTCCAAGTGTTCCCCGCCAATACCCCCTTTCGGGAAATGGAATCCTGGGAGCCGGATGGATACTTCCTCTCTAATGGCCCGGGAGATCCCGCGGCTATGGATTATGCAGTGAAGCTCGCGCGGGAAATTCTCGAGCAGGACAAGCCCTTGTTTGGCATTTGCCTGGGGCATCAAATTCTCGGGCTGGCCGTTGATCTGCCCACATACAAAATGCACCACGGACATAGGGGTATCAATCAGCCGGTAAAAAACAAGCTTCGCCAACACGCAGAGATTACCTCCCAGAATCATGGATTTGGCGTAAGCCCGGAAGCCATACGGGCACAAGGCGAACGGGTGGAAATTACCCACATCAATCTCAATGATCAAACCATAGAGGGTTTTAGCATCATAGGCAAGTCGGCTTTTTCCGTACAATTTCATCCGGAAGCTTCGCCAGGTCCACACGACTCCCGTTACCTCTTCGACGAGTTTGTAAAACTTTTAAGTTAAAATTCATCATGAGCTACATCACAGACATCATCGCCCGTGAAATTCTCGACTCCCGCGGTAATCCCACCCTGCAGGTCGATGTTCTCACTCAAGCCGGGGCCATAGGGCGTGCCAGTGTTCCATCCGGCGCCTCTACCGGCAAACACGAGGCTGTAGAATTGCGCGATGGCGATCCCCATCGCTATCAGGGCAAGGGTGTCCTTCAAGCGGTGGACAACGTCTTTGAACTCAGCCAGGAGCTCATTGGCCTGGCCGTAAACGAACAGGAAACCATTGATGCCTTGCTCTGCGAACTGGATGGCACCGAGAACAAATCCAAGATGGGAGCCAATGCCTTACTGGGTATTTCCATGGCCTGTGCCCGTGCAGCAGCAGCTGAAGCCGGTTTGCCGCTGTATCGCTATTTGGGGGGCGTACTCACCAGCATCATGCCCGTACCCATGATGAATGTGCTCAATGGTGGTGCCCATGCCGATAACAACATGGATATCCAGGAATTCATGATCGTACCTCTGGCTGCCGACCGCTTCTCCGAAGCGCTGCGCATGGGAGCCGAAACTTTTCACAGCCTTAAAGCCCTGCTTAAAGATAAGGGCTATTCCACCAATACCGGTGATGAAGGAGGTTTTGCCCCAAGCCTCAAATCCAATGAGGAAGCCCTGGAGGTACTCTTAGTAGCTATCGAAAAGGCAGGTTACAAAGCGGGGGAAGATATCGCTATAGCCTTGGATGCAGCTGCTTCGGAGTTCTATCTTCCCGAAGAAAAACGCTATGTGCTCAAATCGTCCGGAGACCGACTGACGGCTTCCGAAATGGTTGATTTTTGGGCTCAATGGGTTTCCAAGTACCCTATCATTTCTCTCGAAGACGGCATGGCCGAAGACGATTGGGCAGGTTGGGAAATGCTCAGCAAACAGCTCGGCGATCGACTCCAGCTCGTAGGAGACGACCTCTTTGTTACCAATGTAGATCGGCTGATGCAAGGCATAGAGCGAGACATCGCCAACTCCATCCTCATCAAACTCAATCAAATCGGTACCCTGACGGAAACCATGGAGTGTATCCAAATGGCTCAACACAATGCCTATACTACCGTCATCAGTCATCGTTCCGGAGAAACTTGCGATACCTTTATCGCCGATTTGGCAGTAGCTGTGGGTAGCGGCCAGATTAAAACCGGATCACTCTCCAGATCCGAGCGCATTGCCAAGTACAACCAGTTGTTGCGCATTGAAGAAGATTTGGGAGAATCTGCCTTTTATCCGGGCTTATCTGCTTTTGGAGAATAAGTTAAGCTGTTGTAGCGCGTAGCACCAAGCTGTTGCTCAAAAGAGACCCCATGCCTGAAGTTTATCGCATCCTCGGTGTAGATCCCGGTACCAATGTGTTGGGTTATGCCGTATTGGAAGTGCAGCGTAAGAATCTCAGGCTTGTCGAAATGGGCGTGCTCAACATGCAACATCTGGGAGAGCAGCAACACAAATTGCGCAAAATTTTGGAGCGCTTACGCCAATTGATCCAAACTTATCGCCCTCAGGAGATGGCCATCGAAGCTCCTTTTTTCGGCAAAAACGTACAATCCATGCTCAAACTGGGCCGAGCTCAGGGCGTAGCTATTGCTACAGCCATAAGTGAGGGGCTGGAAACTACGGAATACTCTCCCAAAGAAATCAAAAAAGCCGTTACCGGAAATGGCAATGCCACCAAAGAGCAAGTCGCTGCTATGCTGGAGCAGATGATTGCACAAAAGGTGGATGCTCACATGTTGGACGCTACCGATGCCCTGGCTGCGGCAGTCTGCCATTATCACAGGCGCAGCAGTCCTTTGGGAAACCAAAAGAGATATAAGGATTGGAAAAGCTTCCTGAAAGACCAGGGGAAGTTGTAAATGCTCACTCCTTCTGCCTCAGCAAGACCAGGTAAACCGGTAAGTGATCGCTGTATCCTGCGATGTATTCGTCTCCCGAGAAAGTGCGTTTGGGATATCCTTTGTACGTGCCGGTTTTTTGCAAGAGATAATCTTTTCTAAATACTTTGGCCTTGTAAAAAAAGAAGCCCTCCTTGCGCAGTAAACCCTCCGAAATGATGAGTTGGTCGAAGAGGTTCCAGCTGTCTCTCCAAGCTAAAGTGCCAAACCCCTTGGAAAAGGGGGCATACAGAGCATTAAATAGCTCGCCTTCTTTTACCTGAGCTATTTTTCTTTTGGCCTTGAGCACTTTTTTTACGCTGGGGCTGTTCGGGTCATCGTTCAAATCGCCCATAATGATGATCTGGGCATGTGGGTCTTGCTGCAACAAGGAATCTACTATGGTCTTGCAGACAGCAGCGCCGGCATTGCGATATTTTTGGGTGGCATGTTGTCCTCCTCGGCGTGAAGGCCAGTGATTCACCAAAACGTGAAGCGGCTCACCCATGAAATCACCGGATACAAACAAAATATCGCGGGTTACTCGCAGGCTGCCGTCTTCATTGTAGATTTTTAAAGGTACGGCTCGAGCATGCTGCACTTTAAAATACTTGGGTTGATAGAGCAGAGCTACATCAATACCTCGAAAATCGGGCGATTCAAAATGCACGATTTGATAGTGGCGAGCCGCTATGGCTTCCTGGTCAACCAAATCCTCCAAGACAGCTCGATTTTCCACTTCGGCTACGCCGAGTAAAGCAGGACCGTCAGGAGAAGTTTCCGTTCCCATTTCCGAAATAACGCGGGCCAGATGTTGCAGTTTGTCTTGGTAGATGTAGGTGTCGTAGCGGCGTTTGCCGGAAGGCGTAAATTCCGTATCCCAGGTGTCGGGGGAATCCAAAGTGTCGAAGAGGTTTTCCAGATTGTAAAAACCAATGACGGCTGTTTCAAACTCCTGAGCTTTAACCCGAAAGGTTACCAGCAGGAGAAGGGCGAAAAAAAAACTTTTCATAAATGCTCATTCATTTTGTATGCCCAACCTGAAAGGGTTTGGGATATTTAGCAACTCGCAAACGCGCTAAAGATAGGGAATTCGGGAGGCGTCAGCCTCCCAAACCACTTCGTTATGAATATATCCCTGAAGCTTTACAAAGGGAAACCGTCTAGTTTCCGCCTTTACTCAAAATGGTGATTTCCACCCGTTGATTCTTTTTGCGGCCCTCGGGCGTTTTGTTTGTCGCGATGGGCCTGCGCTTGCCATAGCCCTTGTACTTGACCCGAGAAGGCTCAATACCCCTGGCTATCAGATAGTCGGCTACGGCCTTAGCTCGTTGCGTGGACAATTTGTCGCAATAATCATGGGGTGGAATGCCGTTCGTATGGCCACCTACCTCAATGACGACCTTGGGGTTTTGCTTTAAAAACAGGTAGATGTCGTCCAAAATGGGCTTGGACTCCGGCGTGAAATTGGCCGAATCCGCTTGGAAATACAGTTTGTCAATCCGCAAGGTCGTGCCAATGGACAGCTCTTTTATTTTTAATTGGCTGAAATGGCCCTTTACTTCGGAAGAAGAACTTTGGGTGTCTTTCTCAACTTCTTTCTCGTCTTCGCGTTGAACCGGCGGAGGGGGTGGTGGCACATCTGCAATTACGGGGATTTCCTCTTCACAAGGCACTTCAACAATGGCTGAAGCCGAATCGACCAAGATGTTTCCGTTGTAGGGGAAAAGCACCGGCGTGTTGTAAAAGGCCTCCAAAGTGATGTAGGAGAGTTGCTGTTGTGGATGGAAGGTAAAGTCAAAGCGCAGCCAGCGCGTATTTTTGACCAAGTTGCTTTCAGCCAGCAATTCTGTTCGAGCACAAGGCCCTACGCCACCCCAAATGCGCAGTTTGATGGGCGTGGTATAATTGGCTGTGCGCTGCTCTCCCTGGTTTCGGGCTGAGGCACTGAGGCTTATGTATATTGGAGAACGGCACAGATAGATGCTGAATTCATAGCATTTGCCACCTTCTAAAGGCGTGCTCAAACGCTGAGATACGCGTTCCCAGGTTTCGTTGTCTCGCGTTACCATGCCCAGATAGGTCTTTCCCGCAAAGGCTTCTTGCGTAACGGAGAAGATGGGGTCCAATGCTCGAGGCTGTACATCCGGCGCGGTTTCCCCTTCAAAACCGCAGTCCAGCCATCCACGCAGAGGGAAGTATTCTTCTCCTCCCTGGAAAGGAGTGCTTTCAAAGGAAGGATTGACCAATTCAATATTTTGAGCCAACAGGCTTACTGCAGACAAGAGGACAAAAAATGCCGGAAACGTTTTTTTCATTTGGAGTTTTTTTTATCCCGACTACTTTCACCAAAAGTTTGGATTTTCATCTTTTTGCTTTTGAGTTCCCGTCGAACTGTTTGGGGAAGGTAAAAGCCGGTTTGCTTTGGCCTGAAACCAGGGGTTCAAAAACAAGAGGCCAAGCCCTTTCAACACGAATATAAACGCAGAAAAGCAAAAAAAACATGTGAATAGGCCCAAAAACTTTTTTGCTTTCATACAGGGGGTAAAGCCCGATGCAGCGTTACAAAACCAGTCCAAACCTTTTCTCTTTTATCTTATGTCCCGGGCCTAAGTGGCTTATCGCTTCAAAAGGTTTGCAGGCATGCTCATTTGAAAGCGGATAAACCCGTAATGTCTTGGCCTGTAATCAAAAGGTGGATATCGTGTGTGCCCTCATAAGTAAGCACGGTTTCCAGGTTCATCATGTGGCGCATGATGGGGTATTCGTTGGTAATGCCCATCCCCCCGTGTATTTGACGTGCCTCTCTGGCGATCTGCAAAGCCATATAGACGTTGTTGCGTTTGGCCATGGATATCTGTGCTGCCGATGCCCTGCCTTCATTGGCCAAAACCCCCAGACGCCAAGCCAGCAGCTGGGCTTTCGTAATCTCGGTAATCATCTCGGCCAGCTTTTTCTGCGTGAGCTGAAATTGCCCGATGGGCTTGCCGAATTGAATGCGCTCTTTAGCATAACGCAAAGCCGAATCGTAGCAATCCAAAGCAGCACCTATAGCACCCCAGGCAATGCCGTAGCGAGCCTTTGACAAGCAGGAAAGTGGAGCTTTTAGACCTTCCGCTTCGGGCAACAAGTTTTCCTTCGGTACGCGCACGTCCTCGAAAACCAACTCACCGGTGATGGAAGCCCGCAAAGACCATTTGCCGTGTATTTCCGGAGCCGAAAACCCCTTCATGCCTTTTTCAACAATAACGCCGCGTATCTTCCCTTCGTCGTCTCTTGCCCAAACCACGGCGATATCTGCTATAGGCGAATTGGTGATCCACATCTTTGCTCCGTTCAAAATATAGGCATCTCCATCTTTGCGCAGGGTGGAGATCATGCCCGCAGGGTTTGAACCATGGTCCGGTTCGGTCAGGCCAAAACAACCGATGAATTCTCCCGAGCCCAATTTGGGCAGATATTTTCGCTTCTGTTCTTCCGAACCATAGCGAAAAATGGGATACATCACCAACGAACCCTGCACCGAAGCCATAGAGCGAATGCCCGAATCTCCCCGTTCCAATTCCTGCATGATGACGCCGTAGGCTATTTCATCCATACCGCCGCCGCCGTATTCCGCAGGCAAGCTCGGCCCAAAGGCTCCAATCTCTGCCAAGCCCTTAAAAAGGTGCACGGGGCATTCAGCCCGCTCGGCATAATCCTCAATAATGGGAGAGACTTCTTGTTTCACCCAGTCGCGCACAGCAGCCCGCGCCATGCGATGCTCCTCGGTCAGCAATTCCTCAACCAGGTAGTAATCGTGAAACTGAAAGCGATCTTGTTTCGCTGTGGAGCCTTTCTGTATGGATGTCGTATGAGCCATGAGATGTCTTTTTTCTGCCTTTCGGCAAATCCAATTGCGCCGCAAAAGTAATCAAAAAACAAGAGCGAGTTTTCGCCTTGTCCTCAACACTTCTCTGCTTGAGGTACCCAATCGCTATTTGATTTCTGCTCCGGTATAAAAAACAATGCACTCCTTGCACAAGCAGTCGTTTCCAAACTCCGATTTGAGAAACTCCAGGGTGCCGTCAAAAGCAGGTACATCCATACACCAGCAGCTCTTGTCGCCATAACACAACATGGGCTTGCCGCAACGAGCGCACTTCTTGCTGAACTGGCCATCTACCTCCACCACGGCAGCCCGAACCGGACCGCCCAAAGGCGGATTGAGCTTGCGCACCCGAATGTTCATCTCCCGAATAAATCCAAATTGATTTTTCAGGCCCAAAGCAATGCGCTCAGCTACGGTTTCTATCAATTTGGCACGCTGCTTCATGGCCGTCCGGCAAATCAGATAAATGGTTTCGTAGTTTAGCGTGAATTCGAGCTTGTCCTGAACAGCCGCCTTGTCTATCCGTACATCCAAATAAACGTCCACTTCATACTCGCCTCCACACAGTTTCTCTTCTTTGTAGTGGCCGTGATGGGCGTAAAAACGCATGCCCTCCAGTGCAATCTTAGCCATAAACCGTCTTTTGCAGACAAAAGTAAGCAAATTGCAAACATCTGCATAGGGAGAAAGGAGCACAGCCCACAGCTTTATGCCTCAGACACCCTTCTCCAAGGACTTGACCTGCCCTATGCTGCTGCCTTTGAGCTGCCAGTTGAACGCTGCCAATCCAAAACAGCAGACCTAAGACCCGGCTTTGCAATAAAAAATCAGAGCAAGGGGTTTAAAATTAAAAACTTATCGTATCTTTGCGTGCCTTTTGAAACATAGAAAGCCAAACGAGCATGAAGACAATAGCCGTACAAGCTGAATTGCGTCCGGGAACGGGCAAAAAAGCCGCTAAAGCCATCAGAAAGGAAGGCAAAATTCCGGGCGTCATTTATGGAGGCCAGCAAAATATTCACTTCGCTACGACTTTCAAGGAGTTGAAGGACTTGATTTATACCGGAGATTTCCTTTTAGCTTCTGTCCAAGTAGATGGCCAAGAATACCGTTGTATCGTCAAAGACGTGCAATTCCATCCGGTGCGCGAAGACATCGTCCACATCGACTTTTTGGAATTGGTCGATGGTAAGGCCGTTAAATTGGAGGTGCCCGTACGCTTCAAAGGGGTAGCCGAAGGTGTGAAACTCGGAGGTAAACTACAGCAAAACCTGCGGCGTGTAAAAATCAAGGTCAAACCGGAAAATCTGGTAGATGCCCTTTGGGCTGATATTTCGCATCTTGGTTTGGGCCAATCGGTGCGGGTACGCGATTTGGAAGTGCCCGATGGGGTTGAAATGCTTAGCGCGGCCAGCATTCCCATTGCAACTATAGAAATTCCGCGTGCTCTGCGCTCGGCTACATCGAAGAAAGAAACCGAAGAGGCGCCTGCCGAAGCTGCCGCCACCGAAGAGTAAGAATTTCCCGGGCTTAGGTCCCAAATACTTAGGGGAAAAGACAGCTCCAACTGCCGTGCCGGCATGTGGGGCTGTCTTTTTTTTGCCGGCGAAATCACCTATCTTTGTTGTGAGCACTTATCGGGCCTTCTCATGATGAAAGGGTATAGATCGTTGCTATCCCAACCCTATGGATTGAGGGCCTTAGGCACAAAGGGAAACACCGTAAAATATCAGGTACTGCTTATCCGCCGGTTACGGCTTATACCCGGAGCGAGGTGGTTGGAGAAAATGGACACATCACCGGTATGGTTGCCGCCAAGGTGCAAAACATAGGCGCAGCCTGAACTGTGGCGAGGCTTTGCAAGGCAGGCGAAGGTCACAACGGCAAGTGAACAACTCCCAAACCACTTCTGAGGGGTGTAAAACCAAAGGTCGAACAAAGCGTCTTGTAACAAAAACGCTTTCTCTCCGGACAGCTCTATGAAGTAAAATCCATCTTCCACATGCTTCGCATTAGTCTCGTACAAGCCGATTTATCCTGGGAAAACCCCGAACAAAACAGAGCAGCATTTGCCGAAAGGCTCAAAGACCTGGCCGGGAAAACGGACTTGATTGTCCTGCCCGAAATGTTTACCACGGGCTTCAGTATGCGGGCCAAGCAGCTGGCAGAGCCTTTGGAAGGGCCGACTTTTCGATGGATGCAAAAACAAGCAGAAAAACTGCAAGCCGTCCTTACAGGCAGCTTGATTATTCGAGAGAAGGGGCATTGCTACAATCGGCTCCTTTGGGTGCGGCCTGATGGCTCTTACAGTTGGTACGACAAAAAACACCTGTTTGCCCTGGCCGGGGAAGATCGGCACTATAGCCCGGGCAAGAACCACCTCTTTGTCCGCATAGGAGAGTGGACCATCCTGCCGCTCATTTGCTACGACCTGAGGTTTCCCTCTTGGAGCCGCAATACCAATAACTACGACCTTTTGCTGTACGTAGCTAATTTCCCCTCGGCTCGAAGCCATGCCTGGAATAGTTTGCTGCAGGCTCGTGCAATAGAAAACGTCTGTTATGTTGCAGGCGTTAATCGCATCGGAACAGACGGGAATGGCATACCCTATCAAGGCGACAGTTCTCTCTACAATTATGCGGGCAAACAAATCTATCGCTGTACCGATAGGGAAAATGTCTTTACTACTACCTTGTCTCGAGATGAATTGCTGGGCTTTCGGGCAAAATTTCCCTTTCTCGAAGACGCAGATAAGAAGTTGCTGCGTTAATATTCTTCAAGCTGTTTTTCTACGCATAAACCGAACCCAAAATCAAACCCATGAACCGCATTAGCGTTTTCCTGTTTGGCCTGCTCCTGTTTAGCTCTTGTGCAGCCTTGCAACCGGCAGACCGCCAGGCCACTGTCAAAGCACCGACCAAAGAAGAAAAAGAAATTGTGGCTTTCGCCAAACGTTACAAGGGAGCCAGATACAAATACGGTGCCAGTGGGCCTAAAAAATTCGACTGCTCGGGTTTTACTTCTTACGTCTATAGGCATTTCGATGTGGAACTGCCTCATCAATCCGGCATGCAGGAAAAAGCCGGCAAAAAAATCTCTCGCCAAGAAGCCCGAGCCGGCGATCTGGTCTTCTTCCGGAAGTCTAAAGGCGGTAAAGTCTTTCACGTCGCCCTCATCGTTTCAAACGACCGAAATGGCCTGGTTGTCATTCACGCTACTTCTTCGCGTGGCGTGGTCGTGGACAACATCGATCAAAACAGCTACTGGAAAAACAAATACATGACTTTCCGACGCGTCCGTTAAGCCGGTTTTTTCTGCCTAAGTGTTTGTATCTTTGTGATTTTCCTAACCAATGTACAACACCATGCTCAACCTTATTCTTTTTGGTCCGCCAGGTTCAGGTAAAGGAACCCAGGCCCAAAAGTTGGCAGAAAAATACGAATTGCTCCATATATCCACAGGAGATTTGTTTCGCCATGAACTGGGGAATAATACACCTTTGGGCCAAGAGGCTCGCAAATACATGGACCAGGGAAAACTCGTGCCCGACGAAATTACCATCGGCATGTTGCGCAATAAAATAGAAGCCCACCCCCAAGTCAAGGGGTACATTTTCGACGGTTTTCCTCGCACTATACCTCAGGCTGAAGCCTTGGACAAACTGCTCGCCGAACGAGGGCAAAGCATAACTGCTTTGATTGCCATAGATGTTCCCGATGAGGAAATTATCCAACGCATTCTGCTGCGAGGTAAAGAGTCGGGTCGCAGCGATGACCAAGATGAAAAAATTATCCGGCAACGCATAGCTACCTATCGGGAGCAGACCCTGCCCGTGTACAATTACTACGAGGAACAAAACAAAGCTCACACCATAAATGGATTGGGACTTATTGAGGAGATTTCCCAACGCCTCTTCCAAGTCATTGATGAACTATCCCCATACTGAAGGAGTTTGCATAAATGAGCATACAGTTCATGCCTGAATCTCTGTAAACAAGCTATGGCCATGGAAATTTTGGCCAGGGGTTCGTCATAGCTCTATTGAGCCAAGTGTTCCAAGCTCGCTTGCAAACAACACCAGACCCTCCTCTAATGGCCGAACAAAACTTTGTGGATTACGTCAAAATCTGTTGTCGCTCCGGCTCAGGTGGAGCGGGGTCTGCTCATTTTCACCGCGATAGACGCAATCCGAAAGGCGGTCCTGATGGAGGTGACGGAGGTAGGGGAGGGCATATCATCCTGCGTGGCAACCCCCAAATGTGGACTCTGCTCCACTTGAAGTACAGGAAACACGTCATTGCCGGCAACGGCGAACCGGGGGGGGCGAACAATCGTTTTGGCAAAAATGGGCAAGATGTCGTTCTCGAAGTTCCTCTTGGCACCGTAGTCAAAGATGCAGAGACCGGAGAGGTCGAGTTTGAAATTACCGAAGCCGGTGAAGAGCGCATTTTGTTATCCGGTGGTCGTGGAGGGTTGGGCAACACGCATTTTAAATCAGCTACCAATCAGGCTCCCCGTTACGCTCAGCCCGGAGAACCGGGCCTGGAGGTTTGGAAAATTCTCGAGCTTAAGGTATTGGCAGATGTAGGCCTGGTGGGTTTTCCCAATGCTGGCAAATCTACGCTCCTGGCTACCCTCACTGCGGCTAAACCCAAAGTGGCCAATTATCCCTTTACGACCTTGGTGCCCAACCTCGGTATCGTTTCCTACCGCGACCTGCGCTCCTTTGTTATGGCCGATATTCCGGGCATCATCGAAAATGCCCACAAGGGCAAGGGTTTGGGTCTGAGATTTCTCCGACATATCGAGCGCAATGCGACTTTGCTCTTCGTGCTGCCTGCCGATGCCGACGACATAGCCAAAGAATACGACATCCTGCTCAACGAACTGGCGGCCTACAAAGAAGAATTGCTTCACAAACCCCGCATTCTCGGTATCAGCAAAAGCGATCTCATTGACGATGAGCTTCGCCAACTCATCGAACCTCATTTGCCGAAAGGCATACCTCACGTCTTTTTTTCTTCTGCAACGGGCCAGGGCCTCAATCAACTCAAAGACCTGCTCTGGAAGACCATGAATGCCAATCCTTCCCCAAGTTAAATCTGCTCGCATGATGCCGACGGAAGATGCCCGCATTGAAAAACTCCACCGATTGTTCCACCTCTGGGCCGGCCTTTCGGCAAATGAAATAGAGGCTTTGCCAGCTTCCGGTTCACAGCGCAGATATTATCGCCTAATAGCCAACAATACTTCTGCTATAGGCGTCTGGAATCCCGATGTCGAAGAAAATCAACGCTTTATTGCCCTGGCTAGACACTTTCAAAAAAGACAACTACCCGTGCCGGACATTTTCATGGAATCTCCGGAAAAACAATTCTTCCTTCAAACCGATTTGGGAGAATTGCGCCTCTTCGACCTCCTGCCTCCAACAGCTGAAAAGCGAAGTCTTCCCATTGAAACGGAAAAACTCTACCGAAAAAGTATAGAGCTGCTGCTGCGTCTTCAATTCGAGGGTGGCGAGAATTTAGACTATCAAAAAATTTGCAAACCGCCAGTCTTTGACCAACAGGCCATTCTGGCCGATCTACACTATTTCAAGTATTACTTCCTCAAAATATTTGAGTTGCCCTTTGATGAGTCGGCTTTGGAAAAGGATTTTTTCAAGCTGGCAGATAAGCTCTCGCAAAAAATACCCGACAGCTTCCAGCATCGCGATTATCAATCGCGCAACCTCATGCTCAAAGACGAACAAATATACGTCATAGATTTTCAGGGTGGACGACGAGGTGAAATGACTTACGACCTGGCAGCTCTCCTCTGGCAGGCACGGGCGCAAATACCGCCTAAGCAGCGCGAGCAACTCTTTCTACACTATGCAGAGGGCTTGAAGAACTACTTGAAAATTTCCCTCGAAGAACTACGCGATCGCTACATTGGCATGGTACTGTTAAGGAGCTTGCAAGTCCTGGGGGCCTATGGCCTCAGAGGAAAAATCGAAGGGAAGCCGCATTTTTACCAGAGCATTTTGCCGGCATTGGATAACCTTAAATTATTGTTGGATATTTGGCCTCATTGGCAAAAAACGCCCCAGCTTTATCACTGCTTACAGCAAGCACAAAGCGAGATACCTCATAAATTATACCCCAGTCAAATCGGTACGGAATATGCGAATATGGGCAACCAAAAAAGAGCCGAAAATTCTCTGCTTGTTCATATCAGTAGTTTCTCTTACAAAAAAGGCCTGCCCGAAGACGCCAGTCAAAAACACGGTGGAGGTTTCGTCTTTGACTGCCGATTCCTGGATAATCCCGGCCGTCTGGAAAAATACAAAAAACTAAGCGGTTTAGATGCCGAAGTGCAAAACTTTTTGCTTCAACGAGAGGAAACCCATCGCTTTATTCAACGCGTATTCTCCCTCGTAGATGAAGTTGTGGAAAAATACATCTATAGGGAATTCGATTCTCTCCAAGTGCATTTCGGATGCACCGGAGGCCAGCATCGTTCGGTTTTCATGGCAGAGCAATTGGCCGGCCATCTTCAAGAGCAGGGTGTGAAAACAGTACTCACGCACAGAGAGCGCAGCAGCTGGCCCACTCCCTGATTCAATACCTCAAACCATGCGCTTTA
>Ga0256841_1001637_pt1 | contig 18843 bp, 21 predicted proteins | sample 356308metaG_FD_185971 | JGI IMG/M metagenome (GOLD analysis project Ga0256841, IMG submission 185971) | Hydrothermal vent microbial communities from Mid Atlantic Ridge, Atlantic Ocean - 356-308 | ecosystem: Environmental > Aquatic > Marine > Hydrothermal vents | place: Atlantic Ocean: Mid... | reverse complement strand
GTCGAGGTGGAGGTGGGTGTAGATCACGTCGGTCACCTCTTCGGGTGAGACCCCGGTGGTGGCGAGGGAGTCGAGGAACCGTCCCCCTTGGAAGTACCCCACTCCGGGGAAGTCCACCCGGGTGTCGCCGATCCCGGTGTCGACGATGACCCGGCGATCGCCGGTCTCGACGAGGAACCCGCCCACCGACGTGACGAACTTGCCGTCGTGGTCCAGATGGCGGCGGTGATGCACCCACGCCTCCGGCGTGGAGTCGGGCCAGGCGACGTTCGGGTCGGTCACTCCTCCTCCGTCGGCCAGGAACGTGACGCGTACGTCGCCGACATGGATCCGGTCGGGTCCTGCGAACGTGGGCATGGCTCCTCCTTCCCGCTCGAGTCGAGGGTACCCGCCGACGCTCCACGAATCCCTCCAGGAGCCGACGCAACCGGCCGATGTCTCGATGCGAGGGGCCGGCCGGGGGGGAGGGTCGATGGAGACTGGTCGGAGCGAACGGTTCGGGCCGGTGGAGCCGATGCGGGCTCGGCTGGCAGTGGCGACCGCGGTGGCGGCGATCGTGGCGCCGATCGCGCTCGCCTACCCTTCCGACGGCGCCTGGCAGCCCCTCGCGGCGGTGCCGGTGGTGTCGGCCGCCGAAGCCCGCGCCGCTCCGCCACCCCTCCGGGTTCCTTCCGGCGTCCGAACGCTCGAGCTCCCGACCCTGCCGGATCCGTCGGCGACGGATCCTCCGCCCGGACCGACCCCGGCGGCGGAGTGCGACCGGTTCTCCCTGGCGGACGAACCTTCGACCACCGACGTGGCTCGGATGGTGCATCGGGTGTTCCGATGCGTCGCGGCAGCAGCGGGGCTGGGGTCGGAGCCGCCGTCGATCGTCGACCTCGGAGATCAGACCTGGGACGGTGCCGAGGTGTGGGGATTCGGGTCCCTCGCCGACCAGGTGGCGGCCGAGGCGGTGGTCGTCGGATACTGCGAGTCGGGGGGATTCGACCCGTGGGCCCTCTCCCACGACAACCGGTACGGCTACGGGGGGCTGTTCCAGCTCGGCGATCGTGAGTGGGCCGAGTACGGGAGGGAGGGCGGCTCGAAATTCGATCCGGTGGACAACGCCGTCGCCGCCGCCCGCTACTTCGTCGCCGCCCGCGCCGCCGGGGATCGGTGGGAGGGTTGGGGGCCCTGGGCGGTGGTGAACACCGACTACGGGGGGCCGAACGCGGGCGTCCGGGTCCCCATCCTGCCCCGGTTCCTCTCCACCGACGACCGGGAGCGCGGGGTGGCGGGACCCGAACTGCCGCCCTGGGCGGTGGATCCCTGGGCCCACGCGGTGCCGGAGTGGCGGGGCTGTCCCCTGGCGCGGGCCGGGCAGTCGTGGTGAGCGGGCCCGACGCTGCGCCGGGACGCGGATCCGGCCATAATGACGCGATGTACGAGGCCCATTGCTCAGGGACGCCGTCCCGATGAAGATGATCATCGTAGGGGCAGGGGGGATCACCCGGGACCTGCTCCGCCGTCTCGGTGACCGGTGGGAAGTCACGGTCGTCGATGTCGATCCCGACCGGCTCGACCTCGCCGACAAGGTGAGACCGATCGAACGGATCCTGGGGGACGGATCGAGCCGGGTGGTGCTCGACCGAGCCGGGCTGTCGGAGGTCGACGCCTTCGTCGCTGCCAGCAACGACGACGAGGTGAACCTGGAGGCCTGTCGGCTCGCCCTGGAGGCGGAGGTCTACCGGATCGCGGCGATCGCCGCCGACCCCGAGCGGCTCCCCGACTACCGGGCCCTCGGGGTCGCCGCCATCTCCCCGGACCGGCTGGGGGCGCGCCGGTTGGAGATCAACCTGGAGGACCGCCGTGTCTCCTCGGCCGCCTTCGCCGACGGGCGGGCGGAGGCCGCCGAGTTCCGGATCGAGGCGGACTCGCCGTTGGTGGGACGGGCGTTGCAGGACCTGCACCTCGAATCCTGGCTGGTCGCCGTCGTCCTCCGCAACGGTGAGCTGATCGTCCCCCACGGCGGCACCGTGCTCCGAGAAGGCGACCTGGTGACCGTCGTCGGGGCCGCCACCGACTACCCGGAGATGGTCGCCACCTTCACCGGCGGCGTCGCCCGCTTCCCCCTCGACTACGGCAAGCACGTCGGCGTCGCCATCGGATCGCTGCGTGACGTCGACGTCCTCGTCTCCGAGGCGGCCGGGTTCGTGCACGCCACCGCCGCCGAATCGGTGATCGTGCTCCACGCCGGTGGGACCGGAGACGACCGGTCCCGAGAGATCGAAGACCGGATCGCCACCTTGGACGAGCAGTGGCCCGGGGTGGAGATCCAGGCTCGTCCGGTGGACCGGACCGGCCTGGACGCCCTCGTGGAGCTGTGCCGCACCGACAGCGTCGGCACCCTCGTCGTCCCCAGGGTGCACGGTCGGCTCGGGGCGGCGAAGGTGCTGCGCATGGCCCAGGAGACACGGACCCCGGTTCTCTTCGCGCAGGGCATCGACCGCTACCAGGGGATCCTCGTACCTGCCCGGGAGACCGATGCGGGCCGACGCGCCGGTCGGGTCGGCATCGACATCGCCGCCCATTCGGGCCTCCCCCTCATCGGGGTGGGGGTCGTCCCCCCGGTGTTCATCGCCGGCGAGGAGGCCTTCGACGATGCCCGGCATGCCATCGCCCGACTTCGGGAGGATGCAGCCGTCCACGGGCTCTCGATCAAACGCCGGATCCGTCAGGGGAACCCGGTGCAGGTCATCACCGAGCTGGCCCCCGGCCATCTGGTGGTGCTCGGGATCGGCCCTCGGCGTCCCACGGCCCTCGCCCCGGGGATCACCGGCCATGTCGTCGTGCGGGCGGAGACGTCGGTGCTCGCCGTTCCGGTGCGGGGTTCGGTGTGAGCCAGGCCGAAGCGGCCACCCTCATCCTGATCGCCGGTGCGGCCTTCGTGCTGCCCCTGGTGGGGCGGCGCCTCCGAATGCCGGCGGTGGTGTTGGAGATCCTGTTCGGGATCGCCATCGGCCCGGTGTTGGGGCTGGTCCAGCCGAGCGAACTGGTGGAGGTGCTGGCGGAGCTGGGGTTGCTCCTCCTGCTCTTCCTCGCCGGCTTCGAGATCGAGCTCGAGGTGTTCGAACGGCAGGGGATGGCGCCGATCCTCGTCGGCCTCGGCATCTACGCCCTCACCATCGTCGGCTCGGTGACGATCGGTCTGGCGCTGGGGGTGGGGCTGTTCGTGGCGCTCGTGCTGGCGACCAACTCGGTGGGGGTGATCATCCCCACCCTGCGCGGGACCAGGATGATCGCGACGGCCCTGGGCCAGGACATCCTCGTCGCCGCCCTCCTCGCCGACATCCTCACCCTCCTGGCGGTCGCCGGGTTCGCGATCATCACCGAGTACGGCTTCGGCGTCCGACTGCTGGCGATCCCCGCCTTCTTCGTCGTCGCCGGCTCCGGGCTGGCGATCCTGCGGCGAGCGGCGTGGTGGCGGCCGGAACGGTTCGGACGGCTCTTCGCCGCCGACGATCCCGACGAGCTGGGGATCCGGGCCAGCCTGGCGCTCATGCTGGTGTTCGTCGGCCTCTCCCTCGTCTTGGGGATCAAGCCGATCCTCGGCGCGTTCCTGGCCGGGACCGCCTTCGCCGCCGTCTTCCGCCATCGGGGCGGACTCGACCAGAAGCTCACCGGGTTCTCCTACGGCTTCTTCATCCCGATCTTCTTCATCAACGTGGGGATCGGGTTCCGGATCGACGCCATCTTCGACCCCGCCGCCATCCGATTGATGTTGTTGCTGCTGGCGGCCGCCCTCGCCGTGAAGATCCTCCCTTCGCTGCTGCTGGTGATCCGGCGTCATTCGCTGCGGGAGTCCCTGGCCGCCGGGGCGCTGCTGTCCGCTCGTCTGAGCCTCATCATCGCCGTTGCCGAGCTGGGCGTGGAGCTGGGTCTCATCAGTGAGGCGATGGAGTCGAGCATCATCCTGCTGGCGGCGGTCACCGCCACGCTGGCCCCGACGTTGTTCCGATTGCTGCTGCCGTCCCGGCCTCCCGTCTCCGCCGCCGACTCCTCGGTGGCGGTCGCCGAACGAGGCCCCTGATCTCGGGGCGAGCCGCCGACGCGCCGTCGGGGGGACGGCGACATGAATCCGCGACCGGTCTACGATTTCGGTGGCATGACGGATCCTCGTGTCGGGTTCGTGAGCCGGCTCACCGACGGCGACCTGCGGATCCTGGGCGCCGCCGCCGACATCGACCTGCCGGAGAAGCTCCGAGAGCGGCTGGTGGCCGAGCCCGCCGAGATCGACCGGCTCCTCGCCGACGAACGGGTGGTCTCCGCGCTCTTCGCCGGTGAGTTCGACGCCGCCATCAGCCCCTGGCTCGTCTTCGGTGTCGCCGTCCACCATGCCGCCGCCGACCTCCAGGACGCCTCCTTCGTCACCGAGCGGGTCCTCGGTGCCGGTCGCCTGCCGGTGTTCGACGTCGGGCCGCTGCGGGAGCTCGTCTCCACTCCGGAGCGTCGGATGTATCTGGTGGGGCTGTTGGTCTCCTTCACGCGGGTGGCCGGGGGTGTCCGGTGGGTGCGGACCCCTCGGGGGATGCGGCGGCGCCGCTGGAGCGAGCTCGATCCCTTCCACTTGGCGGAGCTGGTCGACGAGGTGGCGTCCTGGCAGCGGCCGGCGCTGCTGCGGCGGATGGGCGACGTCGCCCTCTTCCTCGTCGGTGCCTACCCCCAGGCGACGTCGAGCCTGAAGGTGGAGCCTCAGCGCCTGGTGCGGCTCGCCCGCTCGGCGGGACTCGATCCGGGGGGCGCATACGAGCTCACCCAGGGTTCGGAGGGCATGGTCGGGCTGTTGGAGGTGGCGGGCGCCCGCTGGTACCGGGAGGCCGCCACCGGGACCCTCGGAGCGGTCCTGGAGGAGTTCGCCGAACGGTTCCCCACGGCCCGGCGGTTCCTCTCCCAGATCACCGACCGCTACCTGCACCGGATCGACACCGACTGGCTGCCCCGACCCGCCTGAGTCAGTCCCGGTCATGGAGCAGCCTGCTCCGCCAGTCGCCTCGGCGGCCCAGGAGGGGGCTCCCCTGGAGGCGGCGGATCATGGTGAGCGCCCCCGCCCCGAAGGCGTAGAGGGCGGCGGTCTCGCCGTCGAGGGTCCAGGCGAGAAGCGGGTAGACGGACGCGCCCACGAACCAGGCCTCGGCGAGTCGGGTCCTGCCCGCCCCCTCTCGGGGTCGCCAGAGCAGCCCGAGCGCGAGCAGGGCGAGGACGACGACCGTCGCCCGGGGTGCCAGCAACGCCCCGGCGACCAGGGTGACGAGCTCGCCCCGGCCGCCCACGAATCGCAACCAGATCGGCCAGTCGTGTCCGACGATCACCCCGAGGGCGGCGGCCACCCGGACCGGCTCGGCGGCGTCCACGGTGGGGACGACGACGGCGAGCGCCTTCCCCGCGTCGAGGAAGAAGCTGGCCGCCGCCCACGGCGTCCCCACCAACCGGGCCACGTTCTCGGTGCCGACGTTCCCCGTGCCCTGCCGTCGCAGATCGACACCCCGCAGGGCGCCGATCAGGTAGGGGAAGGGGATCGACCCGACGAGGTAGCCGACGGCGAAGGCGATGAGACTCATGGGGGAGCCGGACCCCAGCCCAGTCCGACCAGACCGGGACCGGTGTTGGCGGCGATCAGCGGGGGGAACTCGATGATGTCGGGCGGGTGGCCGCCGGTGCGGCGGGCGACCAGCTCGGCGAGACGGGAGGCTCCGTCGGGGGCGGCGGCGTGGAGCACACCGATCGCCCAGCGGGTGGCGTCCTCGGGCAGGCGCGACGCCATCCGAGCGTACGCAGACTCCGCGGATCGGTTCACCGACGCCAGCTTGATCTCGCCTTCGGGACGGAGCTCGAGGAGGAGGGTGACGCCGAGGCCGGATCCGACCCGTCCCACGAGATGGGGGATGCGACCGGTGCGGACGAGATGGTCGAGATCGGGAAGGGCCGCCATGAGGTGGACGTCGGGTCGGATCTGTTCGAGGGCGGCGATGAGCTCCTCCGGTGACGCGCCTTCGGCGGCGCGCCGGGCCAGGTGGACGACGACGAGACCCTGGGACCAGGCGGCGGCCTTCGTGTCGACCACGGTCACCGGGATGGGGGAATCCTGGGCGGCGAGACGGGCGGCGTCGAAGGAGGCGGAGAGGCGGGCGCTCACCGGGGCGACGACCACCGCCCCCTTCTCTCGGGCCGCCATCTTCCGGTACGCCTCCAGGTACTCGCCGGGTGACGGGGAGGAGGTGTTCACCTCGGCGCCGGCGGCGAGACGTTCGTAGAGGTCGTCGGTCTCGACCACTTCGACGCCGTCGAGGTACAGGTGGGTACGGACGACCTCGACGCCGAGCCGCTCGGCCTGGTACGGATCGAGGCAGGACACCGAGTCGGTGACGATCCCCGTGTCGCGCATCCTCCGATGGTATCGGCGACGCGCCGGTGGCGGGGAGGGGACACAATGGACGTCCACGGAGGAGGTGGAGATGACGGTGGATCTCGTACGGGTGGCGGCGGTGCAGGCGACCCCGGTGTTCCTCGACCGGGAGGCGACCACGAACAAGGCATGTGAGCTCATCGCCCGGGCTGCCGAGGCCGGCGCCGGGCTGGTCGTGTTCCCCGAATCCTTCATCCCGACCTACCCCGATTGGATCTGGAGGCGGCGTCCCTGGGACGACGGGGAGGCCCGCTGGTTCACACGCTTCACCGAGGAGGCGGTGGAGGTGCCGGGGCCCACCATCGATCGCCTCGCCGAGGCGGCGGGGATCCACGGTGTCTACGTGACGATGGGCATCACCGAACGGGCCGCCGAAAGCCACACCCTGTACAACAGCATCGTGTTCCTCGGGCCCGACGCCGACGTGTTGGGGGTCCATCGCAAGCTGATGCCGACCGGTGCCGAGCGCCTGGTCTGGGGCCAGGGGGACGGGTCGAGCCTCCGCACCTACGAGACGCCCTTCGGGAGGCTGGGCGGGCTGATCTGCTGGGAGAACTACATGCCGTTCGCCCGAGCCGCCCTCTACGCGCAGGGGGTCGACATCCTGGTGGCCCCGACCTGGGACAACGACGACGTGTGGGTGCCGTCGATGCGTCACATCGCCAAGGAGGGCCGGATCTACGTCGTCTCGGTGAGCCCGGTCCTGCGGGGCTCCGACGTCCCCTCCGAGATCCCCGGGAGGGACGAGATCTACGGGGGCGAGGACGACTGGATGTCGAAGGGGAACGGTGTGGTGGTGGATCCCTACGGGCTGGTGCTCGCCGGGCCGATGGTGGGCGAGGAGGGGATCGTCTATGCCGACGTGGATCCGCGTCGGCTGGCGAAGGCCCGCCAGCGGTTCGACCCGGTCGGCCACTACTCCCGCCCGGACGTCTTCACCCTCAGGGTGCATCCGATCGGCCGGAGCCCGGTCGTGGTCGAAGACTCGTCGGCGCCGACATTGCATCACGAACCGGGGTAGGTTCGAACCGAGGAGGTGATGCAGCATGCGTCGGGTCGTGTCGCTCCTCGGCGTCGCCGCCGGCTGTGGGTATCTGGCCGCGCGGTCCGTGGCAAGCCGGATCCGTCGACGTCCCGATCGGTATCCGGAGGAGCGGCTGCGGAGAGACCCGGCGGGGGAGGAGGTCTCGATCCTGCGGCCCGACGGCACCCGGATTCGCGTCATCACGGCCGGCCACGGGGCGACGGCGGTGATCCTCGCCCATGGGTACGGGGCGTCGGTCAGGGAGTGGACGATCCTCTGGGAGATGCTCGCCGAGCTCGGCTACCGGGTGATCTGTTTCGACCAGCGAGGGCATGGGCGCTCCACGATCGGGGCGGCGGGGATCGGCCCGTCGCAGATGGCCGGAGACACGATGGGGGTGCTGGAGCACTTCGAGGTGACCGACGGGATCCTCGTCGGCCACTCCATGGGCGGCTTCCTCGCCCTCCGATGCCTGCTCGACCACCCCGAATGTCAGCAGCGGTTGAGAGGTCTGGTGCTGGCGGCGTCCTTCGCCGGTCGGGTGACGGAGCGGGCCCCCCAGAACCGACTCCAGATCCCGTTGCTGGCGTCGGGGATCCTCCCCGCCTTGGCCGCGACCGAGACCTTCGGGATGCTGTTCGGAGCGTCCCTCTCCGGGGACCACCCCTCCCCTGCCGAGATCCGTGTCTTCCTCGACGATTTCATCGCCCACAACCATCGCCGTCTGCTGCCGATCTTGCGGGCGCTGGTCTCCGAGGATCTCTATCCGCGGCTGGGCGAGATCCTCGTTCCGACGATGGTGCTGTGCGGGACGAAGGACCGTACGACGCCGCCATGGCATTCCGAAGCACTCGCCGCGGGGATCCCGGAGGCGGAGCTGCGGTGGGTGGAGGGGGTCGGCCACATGATCAACTACGAGGCTCCGGATCGGGTCGTGGCCGCCGTCCGTTCCCTCGCCCCCCACCTCGAAGCGGTCCGCTGAATCGGGGCGGAGACCCGGTCGCTATCGTCGGAGCGCCCCATGCAGGTCCATGTGTCGTCGCGTCCACGCCATCGGCCGGAGGTCGAGTTCGTGGAGCGCAGGGGCCCGGGGCATCCCGACTCGCTCGCCGACGCCGCGGCCGAGGAGCTGGCCAACCTGCTCGCCCGGCATTTCCTCGCCGGGGCCGGGCATCTTCGTCACTTCAACGTCGAGAAGGCGCTGTTCGCCTCGGGCTCGGTGGAGGTGGGGTTCGGCGGAGGGCGGGTGATTCGTCCCGCCCGACTGGTGGTGGCGGGCAAGGTCGACCTCCGCGTCGCCCCTCCCGACCTTTCCCGACTGGAGGCCGACCTCGTCGCCGCGCTGCACCGGCTCCTCCCCGCCGCCGACGAGGACGCCTTCGGTGTCGAGGTGTGGCTCTCCCCGTCGTCGGTGGATCTGGCACCCCTCGTGTCGGGGAGGGCCGTGCCCAGGGCGAACGACACGTCCCTGGCGGTGGTGTCGTGGCCTCGATCCCCCCTGGAGGAGGCGGTGCACACCGTCTCCGACGCCTTCGTCGCCTCGGAGTTCCGGGACACCGTCCCGATCGGTCCCGACGTCAAGGTGATGGGCCGGCGGGTCGGCGACGAGGTGGGGATGACGGCGGCGGCGGCGGTGCTCGCCGAGGAGGTGGCGGGGCTCGGCGACTACGAGGCCGCCGTCGACGCGGTCGCCGCCGAGGCGTCCCGGGTGGCGTCCGAGCTCCTCTCCCGGCCGGTGGAGGTCGTGGTCAACCAGGCGTCCGACGTCCCGTATCTCACCCTGTCGGGCTCGTCGGTGGAGGCAGGTGACGACGGTCAGGTGGGGCGGGGCAACCGATTCGGGGGGCTCATCACACCCCACCGACCGATGAGCATGGAAGCCTGCGCCGGGAAGCACCCGGCGGCGCACGTCGGGAAGGTCTACCACGCGGCGGCGTTCGACCTGGCCCAGGCCCTGCTGGAGGTGGGGGCGGAGGAGGTGACCGTGATGATGCTGTCGCGGATCGGGGCGGCGGTCACCGACCCGGACACGGTCGTGGTCCAGACCGTCCAGCCCCTTCCCGACGGCCTCGTCGCCGAGCTGGCCCACACCGTCGTGGCCGACTGGGAGGCGCGGACCCGTCGGCTCATCGACGGCTGCTACGAGCTCTTCTGAACGACCTGCTCCACCCATTCGGCGCAGACGGCGAGGGTCTTGGCCGTCGCCGGGTGGCGGGGCAGGAGTGCCGGCCAGACGTGGAACATGTCGTCTTCGACGTGGAAGGTGACGTCCACTGCGGCGTCGCGGGCTCGCTCCACGAGCCGCACGGAGTCGTCGAGGATCATCTCCCGACCGCCGGCGAACACGAGCAGCGGAGGCAGGCCGGTGAGGTCGGCGTGGATCGGTGAGGCGAGGGGGTGGTGGGGGTCGGCGTCGCCCAGATACTCGAGGTTGGGTCGGATCGGCTCGACGAGCGGGAGATAGTCGAACCGGTGGTTGCGCCGGATCGTCGAGCCGCCGTGTTCCAGGTCGGTGTAGGGGGAGAAGAGGATCGCTCCGGCGGGCGGAGGCAGGTCCTCGTCGCGGATCCGCAGCAGCAACGCCACGGCGAGGCCACCGCCGGCGGAGTCCCCCGCCACGACGATCTCCTCGGGAGCCACCGAGCGGCCGATGAGATCCCGATAGGCGGCCTCGGCGTCGTCCACCGCTGCCGGGAACCGGTGGGCCGGGGCGAGGCGGTAGTCGGGGACGAACGCCGAGGTGTGGGTCTCCCAGACGAGGCGGGCGACGAACCGCCGGTGTGTGGCGGGGCTCCCCGTGACGTAGCCGCCGCCGTGGAGGTACAGGATCGTCGCTCGGTCGGCGAGGTCGCCGACCACCCGGACGTGACGCTCGGCGGGGCGACCGCCGAGACGTCCGCGATGGACCTCCACATTCCCCCGAAGGTCCTTGGGAAGCCGCGGGTCGAACCGTGCCTCCAGGCGACGACGGGCGGCACGGTTCGCCGGATGGGCCGAGGCGAGGGCGAAGGCCCGGAGGGCGGCCCGCTTCAGCTCCGTCTCCCAGTCCCAGCCGGGGACGGTCGGTCCCCGCAGCATCCGTCGAAGGGCGGCGCCGAGCACGGCGAGCAGCACCGCGGCGAGAATCCGCAGCGTTCCGGTGATCTCATCCATGGCCCGTCACCCTATCGCCGTTCGGTTCTTCCCTGGCCCGCGACTTCCGGTATCGTGGGGTCTGCTCGGGGTCGAGGCTCCGGGCAGGTCCGGTTCCGTGCTTCCTCGGTTGGGATGGTGCGAGCTCGGGTCGCACATGTTGGTAGCCGGGGATCCGTCCCCGGCCGGGAAGGGAGCACATCTGCTCATGAACATCTACGTAGGCAACCTGCCGTTCCGCTACGACTCCGAGGATCTGGCCGCCATGTTCCGGCGGTTCGGCGAGGTGTCGTCGGCCCAGGTCATCATGGACCGGGACACCGGACGCTCGCGGGGTTTCGGTTTCGTCGAGATGGACGATGCCGAGGCAGCCCGCCGCGCCATCGAAGAGCTCGACGGGTACGACGCCGACGGGCGCCGGCTCACCGTCAACGAGGCCAGGCCCCGCTCCGACCGCGGTCCCCGGCGCGACTGGCGCTGATGGCCGAATCCGACCAGTACGTCCGCATGTCCGGCACCGTCAAGGAGGTGCTGCGAAACGCCACCTTCCGGGTCGAGCTCGAGGGCGGACTCGAGGTGACGGCTCGGGCGGCGGGCCGGATGCGTCGGGGCCGGAAGATCAGGATCCTGCCGGGCGACCGAGTCGACGTGGAGGTCTCCACCTACGACCCCACGAAGGGGCGGATCGTCTGGCGCTACCGGAATTGAGCCGGCGGCTCAGCCGGAGGGCGGCACCCGGGTGGTGTCGACCACCGACCGGTACAGGCGGAAGGTCTCCTCTGCTTCCCGGGAGTCGTCCACGAACGACAGGTACTGGCGGGCCAGCTCGGTGAAGGCGCCACCGGTGTCGGCGGCCGCCCGGCGAAGGTCGGGCGGCCGTTCCGCGCCGTAACGCCACATCTGGTGGTAGTCGCCGATCGCCTCACCCCACAGGGGTCGGAACGTCCCCAGGTACTCGTAGCTCTTCGGGGCGAGATCTGCCAGCTTCTGCTCGTTCTCCGCCAGCCACTCCCGGAAGGCCTGCTCGCGGTCCGGTTTCACGTAGAAACCCCAGTCGTAGATCAGCGCCATCCCGCAACCTCCCGGACTGCTTCGAGGGGCGTCCCGCCGGACGCCGTCCATCCCCGATCGTACCGGACCGGTCCGCTCCGGGCGGGCGACGGATCCCGGCCGTCTTCCTACCCTGGGTCGGGATGAGCGGACGAGCCGACGTCGTCGTGGTGGGGGCCGGCATCGTGGGCGTGGCGGTCGCCCACCACCTGGTCGTGCGCCTCGGCGTCGCCGACGTCGTGGTGGTCGATCCTCGTCCTCCCCTCACCCTCACGTCGGACAAGTCCACCGAGTGTTTCCGGAACTGGTGGCCGAGCCGTCCGATGGTCGAGCTGATGAACCGGTCGATCGACCTGATGGAAGAGATGGCGGCCGCATCGGACGCTTCGTTCACCCTGTCGCGGCGTGGATACCTCTACGTCACCGCCGACCCGGATCGGCTCGCCGAGCTGGGCCGCTCGGCGGAGCGGATCGCCGGGTTCGGGGCCGGGGAGCTGCGGACCCACACCGCGGGGTCCGACCGCTACCTCCCCGATGGCCGGGATGGCGGGATCCTCGGCGGCGCCGACCTGTTCACCGACGGTGAGGTGCTTCGGCGGCATTTCCCGTTCCTCACCGACGCCGCCGTCGGGGGACTCCACGTTCGCCGGGCGGGCTGGCTCGACGCCCAGCAGTTCGGCATGTGGATGCTGAGACAGGCCCTCGCCCGTGGGGTGACCCTCATCCGGGACCGGGTGGTGGGTTTCGAGGTCGAGGCCGGGCGCGTCCGGGCGGTCCGGTTGGAGGGAGGGGCCACCCTCGGGTGCCGGGCCGCGGTGCTGGCCGCCGGGCCGCTGCTGGGGGAGGTGGCGGCGACGGCGGGGGTGACCCTTCCGCTCCGCTCCGAGCTGCACCTGAAGACGGCGTTCCGGGATCGTCTGGGTGTCGTGCCCAGGGACGCGCCGATGATGATCTGGGCCGATCCGCAGCGTCTCGCCTGGTCGGAGGAGGAACGGCGTCTGCTCGTGGAGGAGGGGCGGTCCGAACTGGTGGGGGAGCTGCCCCCGGCCTGTCACGGCCGTCCGGAGGGCGGTGTCGACTCACCGTGGGTGTTGGCCCTCTGGGAGTTTCGCCGGGTCGTGTCCGAGCCGGTCTTCCCGGTGCCGGTCGACCCCCTCTACGGGGAGGTGGTGCTGCGGGGCATGTCCACGATGATCCCCGGACTCGCCTCCTACCTCGACCGTCTGCCGACGCCGGTGGTGGATGGCGGCTACTACACGAAGACCCCGGAGAACCGGCCGCTGGCGGGGCCGGTCGGCCCCGAGGGCCTCCACGTGGCCGGTGCGGTGTCGGGTTTCGGGATCATGGTGGCGGCCGCCCTCGGCGAGCTGGTGGCCCGGGGGGTGGTCGGGGCCGAGCTCCCCCCGTACGCGGCCGCCTTCCGTCCGGAACGGTACGAAGATCCGCACTATCGGATCGCCGATGACGTCGATTCGGGGCAACTCTGAGGACACCAGGACGATGCCGGCGAACCTGACCCCCGACTACAAGGCGGCGGAGGCGGCGTTCCGCAAGGCCCGGGATCCGGCCGATCGGTTGGAGGCGTTGCGGGAGATGATGCGGCTCATCCCCAAGCACAAGGGAACGGAGCATCTCCGGGCCGACATCAAGACGAGGATCAAGGAGCTGACCGAGGAGCTGGCGGCTCCCCGCAAGGGCGCAGCGCGGACGGGGCCGCCGACGGTGATCCGGCCCGAAGGCGCGGCCCAGGTGGCCCTCGTCGGGCCCCCCAACTCGGGGAAGTCGGCGCTGCACGCCTCACTCACCGGTTCCCGGGCGTCGGCCGAGCCGTACCCCTTCGCCACCCAGTATCCCCAACCCGGCATGTTGATGGTGGACGACGTCTCGATCCAGCTCGTGGATCTCCCGTCGGTCTCGTCCACCCATCCGATTCCGTGGATCGGCAACGCCCTCCAACCCGCCGACGCGGCGCTGCTCGTGGTCGATCTGGCAGAGCCGGGATGTGTGGAGCAGGTCCTCGATCTCCACGAGGTGTTGGCGTCCCGTCGGGTCCATCTGGTCGGTGACGCCGGGGAGCCCGACGAGGTCGATCCCTTCGCCCGGTACCTTCCGACCTGGATGCTCGTCGCGAAGGTGGATCTGCTGCCCGGCTGGGAGGAGGAGCTGGAGGCGTTCCGGGAGCTGAGCGGGCTGCGGTACCCGGCCCTGGGGGTGTCGGTGGAGTCCGGGGAGGGCCTCGACCGTCTCGGTCGGTGGCTGTACGAGCGGTTGGGCGTGATCCGGGTGTACACGAAGGCTCCGGGCCGGGCTCCCGACATGAGCCGACCCTTCACCCTGCGTCGTGGTGAGACGGTGGCGGATCTGGCCGTGCTGATCCACAAGGACATCGCCCGGAATCTCCGCTTCGCCCGCCTGTGGAACGACGAGATGGAGGGCCGCCAGGTCGGACGGGATCACGTCCTGGAGGACGGCGACGTCGTGGAGCTCCATTCTTAGACCCCAATCTTCTCCCCCCGCTTGCGGGGGGAGTCCCCGAGCGGAGCGAGGGGGAGGGGGGCGCGCGAGCGGGGGGAGTTCCCGAGCGGAGCGAGGGGGGCGAGAACCGTGCACTGCTGCACCCTCATCCCCCGCCTCCTGCGTCGGCGGGTACTTCCCCCTCGGGGTGGGGGAAGAACTCCGACGCGTCGGGCGCCGCGGTGTGAGGCGGCAGGGAGGCCTATGGTTTCCCCATGGCCTGGTTCACGTCGAAGCGGTCCGGAACGTTCCCGGGCTCGGTGCTGATCGTCGCCCTCGACGGCTGGGTGAACGCCGGGAAGGCCGGGACGGTCGCCGCCGAGACGTTGGTCGGCGGCGGGGAGGTGGTGGCAGAGTTCGATCCCGACCTGCTGTTCGACTTCCGCCAGAACCGACCGATCGTCCAGTTCGACGAGGGCGTGATGACCGGGGTCGAATGGCCGTCGATGACGCTGCGGCATCGACGGGTCGGTGAGCTCGATCTGCTGGCGCTCATCGGCACCGAACCGAACTGGAACTGGCATCGATTCGCCGCCCAGGTCGTACGGCTGAGTCGGGATCTCGGGGTGGTCCGTCACATCTCCCTCGGTGGCATCCCCTGGGCGACACCCCATACCCGCCCGGTCACGATCGTCGCCACGGCTTCGAGCCGTGAGGCGCTCCCGGAGGGACATTCGCATCCGGAGGGGACGCTCCGGGTGCCGGCGTCGGCGGTCTCGGTGGTGGAGAAGGCGGTCGCCGATGCCGGCATCACGACGATCGGGCTGTGGGCACGGGTTCCCCAGTACGTGGGGGCGGAGTATGCGGCGGCGGCACTGGCGTTGGTGGAGGCGGTCTCCGGCGTCGTCGGTGTCGACTTCGACGTGACCGAGCTCGTCGAGGCGGCGGCGTCGCAGCGGACCCATCTCGACGCCATCGTGGCGGCTCGACCGGATATCCGGTCGGTGGTGGAGAAGCTGGAGGCGATGGTGGACGAGATCGGTCTCACCACCGGCGAGGAGCTGGCGGCGGAGATCGAACGCTTCCTCCGAAACCAGGATGGCGACGAACCCGGGCCGGCACGGTAGCCTGGGCGTCACCTCGACGTCGGCGGCGTGAAGGACACGGCGCGCAGGAGCTCCAGCTCGACGGGCGTCTTGGTGAACACGATCCGAAGGAGCGCGCAATGCCCATCGACGGCGACCACGTCGAGGTCCACTACCGAGGAACCCTCGACGACGGCACCCAGTTCGACACGTCCCATGGCCGTGAGCCTCTCGCCTTCGAGGTGGGTGCAGGCCAGCTCATCCCCGGTTTCGAGGCGGCGGTTCGTGGTCTCGAAGTCGGCGAGACGACGACGTTCCGTCTCGAACCTGCAGACGCCTACGGGGAGCCCGACCCTTCGTTGGTCATCCAGGTGCCTGCCAGCGCCGCTCCCGACGGGTTGGCGGTCGGCGACCACGTGATGCTCGGCGACGGGGTGCCGGCGACCGTGGTCGAGGTGACCGACGACACGATCACCGTGGATGCCAATCACCCGCTGGCCGGTCAGGCCTTGACCTTCGAGGTCGAGCTGGTGTCGGTGCGGCCCGGCTCGTAGGCGCCGGGGGGCTTCGACGGGGCGATCCCGGAGACGCCCGGTCGGTACGATCGGCGTCGCCGATGCCTGCACGACCGATGTGGTTTCCCCCATGAGGGCGGTGGGCCTGGTCCTCGCCGGGATCGTGACCGTGTCGGTGTTGCTCTGGGTGTTCCAGCGGCGGCTCGTCTACTTCCCCACCCGAGCGCTTCCCGAGGTCGCGGGGGTGGAGGAGGTGGCGTACATGACCGAGGACGGCCTCGAGGCCGTCGGCTGGTTCGTTCCGCCGGTCTGGCCCGAGGCCCGGGGGACGGTGGTCGTGTTCAACGGCAACGCCGGGAACCGCGCCCATCGCCTGCCTCTGGCGGAGGGGCTGGCAGCGCGTGGGTTCGGGGTGTTCCTGGTCGACTACCGAGGCTTCGGGGGGAACGGGGGGAGCCCTTCGGAGGAGGGCCTGGCTGCGGACGCCCGGGCGGCGGTGGGGGCGCTCGTCGCCCGCCCGGACGTGGATCCCGGCCGTGTCGTCTATTTCGGGGAGTCCCTCGGCGCCGCGGTCGCGCTCGGGCTCGCCCTGGAGCGGGAACCGGCCGTCCTCGTCCTCCGCTCGCCGTTCACGTCGCTGCCGGAGGTCGCCAGGGTCCACTACCCCTTGCTGGTCGTGCCGGGACTCGTGCGGGATCGGTACCCGAATCTGGAACGGATCCGACGGGTCGACATCCCGGTGCTGGTGGTGGCCGGCTCCGGTGACCGGATCGTGCCGGTCGAGCAGAGCAGAGCCGTGTACGAGGCGGCGTCGGGGCCGAGACGGATGGTCGTGATCGAGGGGGCCGACCACAACGATCCGGCGTTGGCCTGGGGGCCTGCGGTGCTGGACGCGGTGGCTTCGTTCGTCGACGAGTTCGTGTCTGGGCGGTGACCGTGTCGCGACAGGGCCCGGCCTTCGCGCCGGGCCCGGCCCGGAGCCCCTTAGCGGGTCTCCGTATCGCTGCTCGGCCCCCCTTGCGGGGCCAGGTCTCCTGTCGGCCGCCGATGGGGGTTTCTTGAGGGTCGAAGGTCCCGATCCTCGACGGGTTCGACGGTCGGGACGTTCGGCGGGGACGGTGGCCGAAGGGCCCTGGTACGGGAGGGCGCAGGGAGGGAAGATACTTGTGAAAGAGTTCACAAGCTCCGACCGAAAGGAGGGTCTCATGGCCACCACGTTGGAGCGAGGCCACGAGAAGACCAGCCGCCTGCCTCCGACCGCCGTGTCGAGGCGCAACCGCATCCTGGCGATCGCAGCGATCCTCTCGCTGATCGTCGGCCTCGGTTCGGTGGCGGGCGGCGTCTTCGGCGTCGTCTACACCTGGAATCAGGCGGCCGCGGAGAACATCGTCACTCCGCCCGACGCCCCGGTCCCCGAGACCCCGGTGCGGGGGCCGCTGACGATGAAGGCCCAGGCGGACATCATCGTCGAGCACACCCTCGAGAACACCGACGGTCTCCGGTACGCCGAGATGCCGCGCTTCGTGCCCCAGGTCGACGACGCCGGAAATCCGGTGCTGGACGAGAACGGTGAGCCGGTGATGGTGCCCAACCAGGCCCGCAACATCTGGATCACCGCCACCACCCTCACCACGGCCCTGCACCTGGGCATCATGGCCTACGCGCTGTCGGCGCTGGCGCTCTTCTCCGGCCTCGTCATGATCATGATCGGGCTCGCCCTCTGGTCCCTGCGGTCCCCGCAGGACAGGGTCTCGATCGCTTGACGCCGAATCGGCACCCGGGTCCCGACCCGGGTGCCGACGCGTCCGATCGGCGACGATCGCCACCCGTGCGATCGGATGGGGATCAGGGAGCGGCCGGTGACGTGATCGCCGGGCCGTTCGGGTCGGGCGTGAAGGTCGTCGTCGCCTCGACCTGCGCCCCGTCCGCCTCGAAGGTGTAGGTGAGCTCGGTCAAGACCCCGTCGACGACCATCAGCGTCACGTCGATGGGATCCCCGCTCCGGCCGAGGCGTTCGGCCGGGTATCGGGCGAGGATGCGGGCCGTCGTCCCGTCCCAGGCGAGCAGCTCGGCGGAGAGGGGTTCGGCGATGGGGGTCACCGGATCTCCGACCGGGCTCGCCTCTTCCACCTGGGACCACTCGCCCCCCGTGGTGCGCGCCCACTGCCCTTCGGGGGTGATCAGGTAGTCGACCGTGGCGGCCCCCGACTCGACGGTGAGCAGCGACGATCCCCGCTGCCAGCGCCCGTCGGTGGAGGCCGCGACCTGACCATCGACGACGACCGTGGCGGTGAACCGATACCCGTCCTGCAGGGCGGCGACCGCTCGACGGAGGAGGTCCGGCGCGTCGGGAGGTGCCTCCGGCGACGTCTCCGAGGGTACCGGGGGCCGGGTGGTGACCGAGAGCGCCGTCGTGGTGGTCGCCGCCGGCGCCGAGGAACAGGCGGTGACCACCACGAGCAAGAGGGCGGCGCCGAGGTCCCGGCGCCGCCCTCCGCGAGGCGAACGATCAGTCGTCGTCATCGTCGTTCTCGTTGCGGTATTCGTCGTCGTCGTCGTTCTTGTTGCGGTATTCGTCGTCGTCGTCGTCGTTCTTGTTGCGGTATTCGTCGTCGTCGTCGTCGTTCTTGTTGCGGTATTCGTCGTCGTCGTCGTCGTCACGGCACTTCTCGGTCGTCTTCGAATCGACCTTCAGATCCCAGGTGCCGTCCCCGTTCTGGCGGGTCGAGACCTCGAGGCGGGTCTTGCTGTCGGGGAAGCGGATCTCGAAGCGGTGGTCGTGGATCTCGATGTCGGTGACCGGGATGCCGTCCACGGTGGCCGAGTCGACGGTCAGGGATCCGTCGCCCGAGCTGATCGTGTAGGTGACCTCGTAGGCCTCACCGTTGCAGCCTCGACCCTGCCAGGTCCGCTGACCGGCGATGTCCGCCAGGAGCTGGTTCCGGAGGAGTTGGCGGTCCTTGCCCTTCAGCTCGACCTTCAGCTTCGCCATGAGGCCGTGGTCGTCGTCGTTCTCGACCTCGACCTCGATCTTGAGCTTCATGTCGTAGCCGTTCCAGCGGAAGAGGATCGCCGCTTCGGCCTCGGCCTCGTCGTGTTCGACCTTCGTCGATGGCCCACGAACCTCATAGGTGGCGTTGG
>Ga0256841_1001636_pt1 | contig 18847 bp, 4 predicted proteins | sample 356308metaG_FD_185971 | JGI IMG/M metagenome (GOLD analysis project Ga0256841, IMG submission 185971) | Hydrothermal vent microbial communities from Mid Atlantic Ridge, Atlantic Ocean - 356-308 | ecosystem: Environmental > Aquatic > Marine > Hydrothermal vents | place: Atlantic Ocean: Mid... | reverse complement strand
AAAGTCAAGGTTCCTGCTGACAAATTAATTGTCAGATTATTAAAATAATCGCCGGTATTGGGTTTAAGACCTGCAGCCGAAGGATTGCCGTTAAACACAAATGTACCTGATCCGCAATGTATATTACCTCCCATATTATTAAAAAAGCCATTTAGTTCAATAGGATATGATGAATAACTGTTAAATGAGGACCCTGAATAATTATAAATATTACCATGTATATTTAGAGTTTTATCTGATAAGCCACTAACACCAACATAATCACTGGATTTCGCACTTCTTATATGATTAAAATAGCAATTTGATTCATAACTTCTGATATAGCTGTGGCCAGTCCCTTCAAATGTCACATAGCCCTGATCCAAATGGACATTAGCACCACTTTCAAAATTCCAGTCACCGGTAATAAACATATTAAGTGTGTTTGAAAGAATTGTTGCTGAAGATCCCGATTCCCAGACAATATCACCTGCAACATAAAGTTTCCCGGGAGTTCCGGACCACTCTTCCATTTTAAGAAGACCATAGATATGCATATTCCCACTTACTGTTAACACCTCATCATATATTAGCAATGATGATCCCGTTTCAACTGTAATATCTCTGCAAAAGCCGTCATTAGTTGATACCCAGCAAGGATATGGAGTTCCTGCAGGTATTATCACATCAGTCACTGAATTTGGAACAATGCCATTTGACCAATTTGCAGCACTATTCCAAAAGTAGCTACTTGCCCCTGTTCAGGTATTTCTGCCAGCCATAAATTCAAAGGGACGGTAGTTATGCTTTGTAATTGTTACATAAACAACAGGTTCGACGCTTATCGCATGATTTAATGTAACATAAGCATATCCTGAAGAATTAGTATATGCAGTTCCAAAAATATCATCCGAATTTTCAGTACAAACGGTTACAAGCATCCCCGAAACCGCAGGCTCAACTTTAACAGTAACCGATGTGGTTCCAAGAGTTACAGGAGTTGTGTTATATGCATTAGTCAGACTATTTGGCACAGCAGTCCAGATTTCCATTGTAGGATCACCAAAATAGTTATACTCTTCAAGAGAAGTTCTCCTGGTATCGCCTCCATAGGTATAATGTGTCATCATATAACTCAATCCATAGGTTAAGACATCTCCCATTCTGTATTCCGGGCTATTTATGGGAGAAGTACCGTCATACCCGTTTAAAAACCCCGACCAAACTGCATCCATCCATCCCCATATTAACCTGTCATTATTCCCTGAATAACTAACTCGTGTTGGTGCAATTAAACCGCAACTACCACCTGTAGAATGATTAATCCAATGCTCAATAAAACATTCATCAGTATATCCGGTGTTACATATAGCATCATCTGTCTCATTATCAAACCAACCTGTTTCACAATTTATTGAAAAGACTATTGGTCTTTTTTCTCCGTTTGATAATGCATCTACATTTGCCTCAAAAAATCCCGGATGTGACCAGCCACTTCTGCTTCCGTGGTCCCTGTGCATTATAAAAAAACGACCAGCATTTATAGCAGTTGATATATCTGATGTGCTGCCATCCCAGGGAAAAGTCGGTTTCTGTAAATATGAAGGCAACTCCAATCCACCCCCACCATCATTTTCAAACACGAAATCTCCATTATTCCAATAAGTAGGATTGACAGATGATGGGGTACCGGCAATTGTTGTGTAAATACGCTGAGCAATGTACCCATGAGAACCTAAATAGTTTCTGACATCTTCACTTGTTTTGGCAAACCGGCGGTCAGCATAATCATTATAGTTTAAATCCTGAAATGCTCCTGCATTTGTAGTATGTGTATAAAAGCTACTATTTGTTGGAGGTGTTTTTTCATATCTGATGATGCGATTAACTACGGTATCAGCCTGTGCAAGGGTGGCAACAGGAATTCTTCCGTAAGACATATCCGCAACAGGAGTAGAACCCGCAGATTCGTCAACATCAGCATACCATATATCTGCAGCAATATGTCCTTGAGAGCCTCCAAGCGGATGCAAATATCTATAAATTGTAGGAACACCATTTGCGTCACCAATAAACAAAACATACGAAGGTGCCGGCAACCATGTATTATATGCATTATTTATGTATGTTTCAATTTGAGTTGCTAAAAATCCTGTTGTAGTAGTAGTCACAACTTTTGTTTTGATTCCACGTCTTCTTTTCCAGGCTGCCAGCCTGTTTGCTGCCAATAAAAAACCTGAATGGGTAATTATTAACATCTCACATCCGTCAACTTTTGATGATTTATTTTCCGGCATAGTGCTTTTTGCCATATTTTCAGCATCTAAAACTGCTTCTGCATTTATGGCCATTCCCTTTAATGATTCTATAAGATCATCATTAATGAGATTTGATGGAATTGGTTGAATTACGCCTGTGAAAGAGACAATAATATTTAAATCAGGATAAGCAGTTAATGTTTTTGTAACAGGATTGTATTGATAAGGATAAACCCAAAGTATCGTTATGCTTTGGCCCCTCTTTGTTGCAACAGGCTCAATTTCTGAATACACTCCGGGATAGTCTTTGTTCGTTGAATAGATTACCTCATCTTTCACAAAAGGTTGCTCCTGTTCACCCGCAATATCCGGCTTTGGATATTGTATTGGAGCCAAATCAATGTCATTATAAATGACCGGATTTCCTTTATCCACTGTAATATTAACTTTGGTTCCGTTTGGAACGAGTATCCATTTTCCAAAAACAGGCAGGTTGGGTTTCCCGGGCTCATCAATTTGCCCGGCTCCTTTGATATTGAAAATACTATAATTATTCCCATCCTTAAAGAGCCTTTCTTTAAATTGAATATCAGAAGGAACGGAAACATTAATGTTTAGTGATTGGCTACCTGAAGAGATAACATTAAAAACTTGTCCAATTGTTACATAATTAAGACCTAGTAACGCAAATAAAAAAATAAATGTCTTTTTCATAATTCAACAGATTTGTTAATAAGTACAATGTTAATTAGCGGCAAAAGTAGAACCCCAAAATGCAAACTCCAAGTTTTAGAGGTATACTTGAGGTGTACTGATGTAAGAAAAGATGCTTTTTTTGTTGGTTTTTGGCACATTTGCATTGAGAAAGCCGGAATATCATATTGCATTGCTACAATATCGTAATATTAACTTTCGGATTAGGCCTTAGTTTAATCCAACGCTAACCTGCCCTGCCGGTCAGGCGGGAATCCGAAAGAGCCGTGTGATTCCGTTTTATGATTTAAAAACGAAAAAAGGCTGTCCCTTTTCAGAAACAGCCTTATCATACCGCATTCATTTCACAAAAACGATTGTATTGCGGTATATCTTCGACTAAGAGAGATTCTCAAATCTATCAAGTCTCAGAATATCTGCGAAGATGTTATTGAAAGAACGTGTTAATTATCATCATCATTACTTCCCGGAATTTGTGATTCATTGCCAAAATTACCAACACAAAAATCATTTTTATCCACATTTCCAACCTGACTATCTAAATTCATATCCCCGGGGAAATAGCCTTGGGAACCTGCATCGTTAGCCCAAGATGTAATATCACCGGCATCTAATAAACCATCACCTGAGGCATCTCCGGAAAACAATCCCCAAACACCACCACCGAGGTATGTTTCGCCGGCATTGCTATTGCTGTAAGCCGAACCGGCTGCAGTGAAGTCAAAAGTATAGACCCCACCTGTCCTTGTCATTCTTGTTGAAGAGATAACTCCGAGATGGTTTCTGTGCCAAACGACGGGGAACAATCCGCTGGAGTAGGATATGCCGGTAAAGGTCAGATTGCTTGTTCCGTCAAGGTCAACAATGCTTCCGTCGTTAAGCAGGAAGGCTGCTTTTGTATCAACAACAGTTCCATTATCGGCAGAAGCCGCATCACTTGCATCCCTGATTTGAATAAGAACCCAGTCAACCACATTGGCCGGAATGGAGCTTACACTTTCCGTTCCGGTGTAATACCAATCCGCATTTGTGTTGCTATTAAAAGGCTGATTCAAAGGAATAAGCCCTAGGGTGTTGAGGTCGGTGTTCATATCCGTTCCGTTGTAGGGGCCGGCAAGTATAACTTTAATGTTTATGTCCAAATCCATATCCGACCACTGTATATGATTAAAGGGATCGTGTTCAAACTCCGGTCCGGCAAAATCACCTGTAGCATTATGAAAGGTAATATCACCCGCATTGATACTCTTCCAGACATTATGCCCGGGATTATCAGGGAAATCAGCTCCATAGGAATTGAGTATCTGATCATTTTCCAGAGTTATGTCCGAAGAATAGGTATCAGGGAATACATCTTTGAAAGTACAAAAGTTGAAAGAATAATACTCATTAACTGTTGCACCGTTGTAAACATTAACACCATAGCCATTAAGATATTCAAATATAGCATATTGCGCTGCCAGACTTCCTCCGTCAAAAACGTTCAAAGCATAATATCCTGAGTTGCTATGTGTAACCTTAGACTTATTGTCCGATTCACCTATTAAATTCAGAATACCACCATTATTGATATTTATTGATTTGTCAGAGTTTACTTTTAAAACGGAACCGTTCAAGGCATTTACAACACCATCAATATTTATGTTTACATCGCCGGTGGATAAAGTATGTCCGTTCAGATACAAAATAGTCTGTTGGACTGACATAGTGTTTTTACAGATTATATCTGAAGTAAAATTGACAAAACCCGTCTTCGGGTCACCTTTTGAGTTTGATTTTGTTTCAATGTCAGAAAGCCCGGTTTCATCACCATAATTTCCGGATTTTGTAATTGTGGATTTGTCAATGTTCAAAACATTAAAGCTATTATTATTACCCGGAGAGTCAAAATGTATTGTTGCTTCTTCATCAGAAATAATATTTACTGTATTTTTATTCAGGCTGTTGTTAAAATTCCCTCCGGATTGCACAATAAAGTCCCCTTCAAATGAATGTGAAAGACCGTTTGAATAATCAGCCCATTCACCGTTTTCAATAGAAAAGTCTCCGTAAACATAAATATCATCATCAGGGCGGAAAGCATCTGAACTTTTATTAATGATCAGATTTCCAAACTCTTCCCGAGATGCGGATGTGGTTAAAATCTGTCCTCCAGAACCGTCAAAAGTCACCACCTCAGATCCCGGATAATATCCTGTTGTGGAACTTATGGTAGTATTTGCATCATTCCATCCACCTGCGATAAAAATGGATAACCCCGTATCATAAGCCGCATTAAGACCTGCACCATTCTCAATATAAAGCGAGCCGTTAATATCAAGGGTCGAATTATTATTCATCTCAAGTGTCCCGTCAAAAATTTGCAAATCATTCAGAACTTTGACTGTTATTCCTGGATTCAAAGAAAGCCCGTTATAGCTTGGTGATGTTTTATCAATTTTCAGGTTATAGAATATTTCATTTGTTGTAATAGTTGCGTTTTGCGATCCGTTGAAAATCACAGTTCCCGTTCCTTCCACAAAACCTCCGTTACCGACATTATTAGTCCAGTCACCTCCCACATAAATATCATATCCCGAGGGATTTAATATTCCACTGTTAATGGTAAGGTCATTTTTTACGGTTATAGCCCCGGTACCAACGCTACAAGAAATACCGGGATTGCGATTAATGGTAAGATCATAAAAATAATTCCCGTAATAGCAATAGATTGTATTATCAGAACTGGCTCCAGTTATCTCAACAACACCTCCTGTGGGCTGGAACACGTTACTGTTGAGTGCATAAAATGCGCCTCCCGTTCTCAAAACACCTCCGCTGACTTCCGTTGTTGCCGTTGATCCGAACTTAATACTATTGTTTGTTATCTCAAATAATCCATCTGTAATTTTAAAACTACCGTTCAGCGTTTCCCATCCTTTTGCATGGTTCGGCGCATCGGCAATGAAAGTTCCTCCATTATAAATATTAAGTACTCCTGTTGGTGCAGTGCCAAAAATTCCGTGAACAGTTACACTACCGCTATCCACAACCATTTTCCCGTTTAGAATAAAATCCGATTCCATTATTACGGAACCGGTAAGATTAATATATTTATTAAAAAATAATGAACTTTTTTGGTTCTTTTCATTTGCTTTTGTCTCCTTATCAACTAAAATATAACTCGTTTCGGAATCTGTAAAATCACCAAAAGTATGTAGGGTGCAACTAAAAAGATCTAAATAATTTCCAGGAAATAGAGTTAAGTTACCGTAAACATTAATATCGTGATAGGAATCAAAAATATTAAAACCTTCTGCTTTATTTATATCAATATTAGCAAATACAGATGTTGTATCATGAACAAAAAAAATGCTTATGTCTTTTTCTCCAGTAAAATTAATTGTATTATCTGATGTTGCAGTAAAAGAAGAACCCATATCAATATAAAAATCAGAAAAAACATTTATAACACCGGAACTAAAAATACCCGATGAACCCGGATTAAATTTTAGATCACCCCCCAATTCCGTACCCACATTCAGGATGTCGTCAGTATCATTCATTTGAATTTCTCCATAAATATCAAAATCATTCTTAACAGTTAATTCGTGTCCGTTAAGTTCCAATCCTCCAGAAGTTATTGTTAAATTATTTGTAACGACAAAATCACTACCTAAAAGAATAGTATTTGTCTTGCTCCCGGACTCCATAGCCATTCCGCTTCTTTCGTCATTAACAGTTTTGTCTGTTCCCCCGGATTCACCCTTCTTGGTTGATTTATCAATGTTTACATTATACAAAGTACAACCGCCGGATTGGCTTATGGAATAATCCGAACTTCCATAGAATTCAAAGGTGCCGGCTGTTGGTGTAAAATCAGGGTCTTCACCTGAAAATCCCTTGGCAATCCTTATTGTACCAGCCGTAATATTTTCGGTTATTGGTTCAATCCCATTTGGAATTATAAGCCCGATATCTTTAAAATCAAGTATACCTCCACTCATATTAATAGTAAAATCATTATATATGGCCCAGGTAACATAGTCGGAATTGCCATAGATATTCATAGTTCCTCCGAATATAAAAAGATCACAATCCATTGATGACAAGTTTGAGCAGGAGATATTTATTGTCCCCCCTTCATTAAGATAAAAAGCCCCGATAATATCATAGCCTGAATATGTATCATTTGCCGTAAAAGAGCCTGAAATAACATCAATAGCACCTGCCGTAAAAACATAATAGTTGCATACGACATTAGCTCCGTCAATCCTTAAAGCACCACCATCCGGCTTGTTGATTTCAAGGTAGCCAAATGTCTCGTTCGAGCAGTACTGGTGGTAATTACCTCCATTAAAACGGACAAAACTTATATCACCTGGTATAAACCCTGAACTACCAACGGTGTTATTCCAGTCACCCTTAATATTTATATCCAAATGAGTAGCATCTAACACACCTCCGCTAATAAGCAAATCACCTTTAATTGTAACTGCGCCTGTATAGGTATATTCAAGATTAAGTGTCCCGTTATACAGGTCAACGGTCAAATTATTAAAATAATCTCCCTCATTTGGTTTTAACGGAACATTTGAAGTATAGCCATCAAAAACAAAAGTGCCTGCATTAAAATAGAAATGTCCGCCAATATTATTAAAGAACCCTTCAAGAATTATAGAATGGCTGGAATAACAACCTAAAGTGCAATTATTGTAATTATAAATATTACCGGCAATATGCAGATCCTCGGTTGACAATCCACTTACCGCCAGCATAGATGTTGCTTTGTTGTTTTTGAGATTATAAAAACTGCAATTACTTTCGTACGACCTGATATAAGATGTGGACGTTCCGGCGAATTCAACATAACCTGTTGCAAACTGCACATTTGCACCCGACTTAAAGTCCCAGTCACCATATACTTTAATGGTTGACGAACCTGTCATACTTCCCGTTGAGCCGGATTCCCAGATGATGTCTCCGCTAATGTTCAAGCCCGAAGCAGTACTATTCAGATAAAAGGCACCATAGACATCGGCATCACCGGTAACATTAAAAGCCTGATCATAAATCGTGACCGCCGCACCGGACTGAATGGTTATGTTATGACACGATTTGTCGGAGTAATCAATAATGCAAGGCATATTGACATTGGGAATATTTACATCATCTCCGGCTCCCGGTATAGTACCAAGCGACCAGTTTTGGGTATTGCCCCAAAGATGATTAAAATTTCCCGTCCAGTAGTTTGTTGTTTTCGGGTCTCCCTGAGGATAAGAGACAGCCTTTTTTGCGTATTCATCACAACCGACACCGGGATGAGGATCCCTTTCATCCTCAAAGGCATGAAGAGTGCCGCTAAATATTATTGCAATGAAAATAAGTAGAAATGTTTTCATTTTGGCTGATTTTTGTGTTTTTACCTTTATTTTTATATTATCTGTTTGGAACTCACAAAATTACAAAACAGCACCTCGATTGTCAAGTGATTTATGATTTTTCTTTATAAAAATATTCATACTTTTACATCATCATTCTAAAACAAACAAGCTATGAAACGGCACCAACTTTCCGGACTGTTTTTTTTACTTCTTTTGTTAATAACCGGCTTTCAAGGTATCGCTCAAAAACCGGTGGCGCTACAACATCAATACGATCTTGAGTTTCAAAACTTTAAAGAGTTCGTTGCTAAAAATGCCACCTTCAAAGGTGATACTAATATTGATGTTAAATTTTACTATCTCAATATCAGCATCGGGGTTGAGTCTCCTTTTGTGGGCGGCAGTGTATTGTGCAGGTTTGAGCCTGAAATTAACGGTCTGACTTCCCTGAATCTAAATCTCAACCCGTCGTTGAACGTTGACAGCATCAGCGAGCCTTGCACAAGTTACAGCCGGTCGGGAAATGAGATCAACATCAACCTGAATGGCTCATTCAATCCCGGAGAATTGATTGACCTGACAATTTATTATCACGGAATACCGGTTCTTGCCGGAGGATATAAAGGGCTGAGATATGAAAACCATGGCAATAATGAACCCATAATAGCAACTCTGTCAACTCCATATCTTGCCCATTACTGGTATCCCTGCAAAGACGGACCGGAGGATAAACCGGATTCCGTTTATGTTGATATCACCATACCGGATTTAAGCTACAACGGAATTAATATTATTGCCGTATCAAACGGAATTCTGGAAAACGTTATTGATAACGGTGAAACAAAGACTTTTCAATGGCGACATCGCTATCCCGTAGTCACCTATTATGTTATGGCGGCAATCTCAAATTTCGTTCATTTTCAGGATGAATTCAACGGAACCGGAGGCGAGAACTACCCTTTGGATTATTATATTTTTAATGAAGATTTGAACAGTGCTCAGCAGGGTGTTGAGGATATGCCGGCGGTGTTGCAGTTTTTCTCGGATATTTACGGCACCTATCCTTTCTGCAATGAAAAATACGGAATGACACAGCTCGGATTTTACGGTGCCATTGAAAATCAGACAAATACAATCATAAATAATATGTCACCGTCCTGGTTTCTGACTTCGGCACATGAGCTTGCACACCAGTGGTTCGGTGATATGATAACCTGCCGGAACTGGCATCACGCCTGGCTGAACGAAGGATTTGCCGTTTATTCGGAAGCACTGTGGATAGAACATATCAACGGGTATCAGGCATACCTTAACTATATTCACACCGACGAATATTTTAACGGGGGAACACTTTATCTCCAGAATGACCAGGATACGTTTAATATTTTCCAACCCATAATTTACAAAAAAGGAGCCTATACACTGCATATGCTCAGAGGTGTTGTGGGAGATGATGTTTTCTTTGAGGCGTTAAAAAATTATGCTACAAACCCCGGACTTATGTACGGTGATGCCGTTACCGAGGACATGCAGCAGGTTTTTGAGGAGACATCGGGGACGGATCTTGATTTCTTTTTTGAAGAGTGGGTATATGATGAGTACTATCCATACTATATGTACAACTGGATACAAAATGAAGACAACAGTGCATCCGTTGTCATAAAACAGGTGCAGGACACGTGGGGATATCGTCCCGTATTTGAGATGCCCGTAAGAATCAGGTTTGACCTATTGAGCGGTGCGGATACGACAATCACGGTATGGAATGATCAACAGTTGCAGCAGTACTCTTTCGACCTACCTGAGGAATTGCTGAATGTTCATATTGATCCTGAAAAATGGATTTTGAGAAAAGAAGAGTACTCTCCCGATATTCCTGTCGAAATTGCCGGAAATAAAACTGTTAGTGGAATTACTATAAGCCCTAACCCGTTTCATGATAAGCTTGTTGTGTATATTCCTGATAAACAGCCTAAAACATATCACTTCTCAATGTTTGATCCAAATGGTAAAATTGTTAAAAACATAGAAATTAAATCAGGAAGCAGAACCGTAATTGATTTGATGAATTTGAGTGAGGGAATCTTTTTTTACAAAATAAGTAACAATTCGGGGAAAGTGATAAAAACGGGGAAGGTTGTCAGGAAATAGATATAATTCCGGATTTTAATGATAGCACCTGGGAGATTGCTAATCAGGAATCCGGTTTAATATAAATTCATTGTCAGATTGAATCGAAGTCTGACTAACTATCAGAAAAGCATTTTTCGACTTCGCTCAAAATGACAAAATGAATGACTTGTCGGACATCCTAATGATAATGGCAATCGGATTAAACCGTTCGCAATCCCGCATTATAAAACGAAAGAACCCCGACTTTTCCAACCTTTCAAGACATCATAGCACAAGTATGCCTATACTTAAAAGGTTTTATCCCTAATGAATAACAGTAATCCTTTGCCCGGCTTAATAGTGATTGCGTCATTTGGCTTGTATTCAGCCTTCTCCTGAAAATCTTTTATCTCCGGCGTATATATTTTAGCATTTTCCAATGAGATGCCAAGTTTATCCCAATCAATCCGTAATTTTATTTTGGTTGCTTCACCGGCCCAGCTTGCCAGTGCCACCATTGCCTTACCCTCTTTCATATAAACGGTTGCAAGAATACTGTCATTATTTGTCTTAACAGGACAATAGGGCACCCAATACCCTATCATTCTGCTGTCGGTTATTCCAAATTCATCCCAGGCTTTCCACAGCGGTGCCGGATTACCCGACCAGGGAGCACGTGCCGTCATTCCGTAAATCATTCCCCTGTAAGGATTTCCGCCATTCTGAAGCATCTCACCCATAAGACCGTAAGGAAGCCCGGAAACCTCTATCAACCAGTAGTCAGGTGCGTTTTGATATTTGAAATACTCTCCAAACCAAAGCCTGTCAATATACGGAAAATGCTCAAGATAAAGATTAGCACTGTTTGCAAAACCGTCATTATAATTGAACTGGTTGGCGGAATGAAGATCAATAAGAGGTGCGGGACGTTTCTCAAGTACCTTCCTGATCCTTTTCATCGTAAACCTGTCGAAAGCAAGATCATCAATATAAAGTCCGTCAATCCCTACATTGTCAACAAGCCATTTCAGACCTTCGATGTAGTAGTTGTGCCAACGCGACACACCGGTATTGAGTACTGCGGCATCTTCAACATTCGGGGCAAACCAGGCTGCAATGTAATTGTCGTTGAGCAGATGTTCCTGAAGCCACGAATAACCGCCGTTTTTGCCATAGTTTTTAAGATTCTTGCTGAATGACCTCGGAACAAAAATCTCCCCGTTCAGACTTTGAAGTGCAAAAAGCTCAGGTGCATGATTGGACAATTCCCTGACAGTGTAGTAAATTTTCACTCTCATACCCAGTTTGTGGGCATCGTCAATATAAGCTTTCATTGAATCGGCCCGCAGAAACGGGTAATTGATATACGGATTTATGGGAGTGGCGTGATGAACATTAACAATATTTGCTCCGTACTCTTTAATTGAATCCAAAGGCATATATTTGTGATAGTAACGATTCTCGAAATGTTTTTTGGTATCCACCGGCTTAAAAGGAGTTATCAATAAACTAAAATAAAAATGGAGTTCATCTCCTTTTTTCATTGTCCGCTGTCCGGTATATGCTTTTGCTTCAAGAGTTTCATTATTTCTTTTATAACTAAAACCACCCTTGCCGTCATTAAACCAGGACGGAGGCGTATTGAGAGGTTTTGCCTGATAAAAGTTAGTATTAAGCGGTCTTTCATAATTCTCGTCCCACATTCTCAATTGCAAACCTGCATTCACATCACCTATCCAGATGGCATCCTGATTTTTCTTCACATCCCATTTCCAGTCAAAGTCATCTGCGCAGAAGCCTCCCTCCTGCCCCATTCCCATTGTATATTTTGCAACATCCTCCCTGAAAGGAAGCAATAATGAAATGTCATCAATATCAACATCGTTAAGTGCCGTTAGTGTTATTTTGTATTCCACATATCCGTCAAATTCTATTTTTGCTTTAAGATTCATCTTCAGATGTTCGGAAACGTTAACAGCTTCCCAGGAAGCAACACCCCGGTTATGTTTTATGAGATCATAACTTACATTATTCCAGATCACACTTCCGCCACCGGCTTCTGTAACATCAAATGTAACGGGAGCATAAAGAATTTCCCTGCCTTCCCTGTCAAGTCCGGTCAACTCAATATCAATGAGGCTTTTGACAGACTCCGGAAATCCGAGATCATTTACACTAAACGTTCGTCCCAAAATATAGATTGTATTATTGTAAACCTTAACGGGAGAATACGGTTTGACAATATCGTCATTCTCGGCCAGGGTAGAGTTTAACCATCTCAAGCGCGAATGACGCCGTGGATCGTTGTCACCCCTGGCAGGTATCGTTTTGTCCTGAATATTAATAGAAAATGTCAAATATTTATTTTCGGTATTCTCTCCCGAAACGGTAATTCCCCCATTGTATGTCCCGGGCTTAATGTCCGGCGGAATATCAAGCCCTATCCATAACGGCTGCAGATACCCTTTTTCAATATTCACTATTTTTTTCATCGGCTTACCGTTCCAGTCGGTTCCTTCAAGATTGAAACAGGTAAATGCGGTTGACGGAATCTTTGATTTACCATCTTCGCCGGCCAGATCACTATACGTGACATTCAGTTTTTTCAAATCCTTCTCCACAGGATAAATCCCAAGCTGAAAGCTTAAATATTCTCCCTTTGCCGCTTTTGTTGCAATACTGTCGGCTTCACCCTCCTCAGCCCAACGTTTTGGAATATCACTTGTCATTCTTAAGGGCAATTCCCTGTCTTGATAAAAAACTAGAAATGAACTTCCGGCATTATCCTTTAAAAGTTTACGCATTTCGTCGGCAGTGGCTATCCGCTCCATAGGAGTATAATTGTTAAAATCATCTTTCGATTCCAATTTGACAAACTTCGCTTCGGGAAACAATTTGTAACCGGTTTTCACTTTATTTTTTGCCAACCACCGTGGCGATGCTGTTTCCATAGGAGGATTATATGTCACCTTTGGATAATACTTTCCAATCTGTGTATATGGCATATAATAAACGAAATACCTTCCCGGAATAGTTTGAGGCTGAAAGACCAAATCGCCAAACTCCCTGTTAATATCTATTCTTTGCAGGTTTGTTATTCTTTTGCCCGTTTTGGCATCATAAATCAGAATATTGATTTTCTCGGGATGGAGATCCCTTCGGCGCCATGGTATATGAGCGAAAACAGCATCCGCTTTTTCATTAACCTCCACAACCGCCCTGTGATTACCAAGTGAATCGCAGCCTGAAAAGATTAACTGCTGCGCCGTGACATTACCGGCACTTATTGTAATGGCCGCAATAACAATGAATATGATTTTTCTCATTTTATAAATTTAACGGGTAAATAGATTTTCAAAATTAGAATAATATTTTATGAAAATGACGAAAATATTGAAAATTATGAGGCATAACAAAATCAGATGCTTGCCTTATTTATTTTCAAGTTATTTAAAGACAAGACGATAAAAAAATGCTAAACAATTTTAATGTTAGTGTATTCAGAAAATTGTTAATAAAAAACTTTTAAAAGTAATGTAATAAAATATATATTTGCCAACTTTATAAAAGCCTTCTCAGGTTAAGAATAAATGTGAATAATTTAAGGAGTTTATACATTTTCGGACGACTTTTTTGTATCCCCGAAGTCTGAAAAATGTTGAATTTCAAGAAGATAAAGAAGAATTTTGATGTTTTTTATTAAAAAATCAAAAGTTTTAGTATTATTATTTTTTGTTTTCTGCATCTCTTTTATTGCAAGGGGTCAGGGAACGGATTTTTATTGGGTTAACGGATCGGGTAACTGGTCCGACACTTTGCATTGGAGTTCACCTTCGGGAGGTCTTCCCGACAGCACCGACAACGTATATTTCGACAAGGATTCTTTTACAGGCTCCGATAATAAAGTGATTATTGACGTAAACGCAAGATGCAATATCATTGACTGGAGTGAGGCAACAAACTTTCCGGTATTGGCCGGCGACAGTTCTTTGTACGTTTACGGTACAATGTTGCTTTCCGGTGAAATGAAGATTGATTTTTCAGGCGATATAATTTTCAAATCCTCAGAACTTGAAGAGGTTATTAAAACAGGTAATAACCATCTTAATTCCGATATCTATTTTCAGGGCGCAGGCTCCTGGAGCATTGACGACTCATTAAAAATACCTGATAACAATATCTTTTTTAAAAGCGGAAACCTCACGTCCAACGGAAACTTCATAAAATGTAATTCCTTCATTGCCTCTGGAGATGAGAATAAAACATTTTACCCGGGAAACTCAATTATACTCATAAACAAAAACTGGAACGCAGGTGAAAACTTGCAACTCTCGGGCAATCAATCCACAATGATATTTGAAAATACCTCGGAGAACTACATCACCGAGTTTGAAGGCGGAGGGCTTGATTATTACAATGTGATTTTCAAAAATAGTGCAAATATATACGGAAGCAATTCATTTGAAAACCTCCGATTGTCAGCCCGACAAACATACATCTTTGAAAGTGGAAAAACACAGACATTGTACGGAGAGTTGAAGGCAAGAGGCTGCTCCGGTTTAATCAACATCAAATCATCTGGTGCGGAAAAAGTTATTTTCAGTAAGGCAAACGGAGATTTAAACATTTCATATGTCAAACTGCAATCCGTCAAAACAGAATCGGAAGCCGGCTACCAGTTAAATGCTTTCCGTTCGGTTGATGCAGGAAACAATTCGGGTTGCAATTTTATTGCAGACAGCCGCGATATGTATTGGATAAACAATACGGGAAACTGGTCGGATACAACCCACTGGAATTCATCTCCCTCAGGACCTGACGCCGACTGTGTTCCACTGATGTATGACAATATCTTTTTTGATAACAACTCTTTTGACGGCAGCGATACGGTTTATATTGATTCTGAAGAGCTTATGTGCAACGATATGGTCTGGACAACCAATGAATCCGCCGTTTTTAAAAGTGACGAGGCTCCTGCTTTTATGGAAATTTACGGCTCCCTGAAGTTTTCCCAGTCAATGAAAAATGAATTTTACGGAGATACCTATTTCAAAGATTCCCTCGGTGGAAAGCAAATACGGATGGCAGGTAAAGGATTGAACGGTAATGTTTTCTTTACAGGAAACGGTGGTGAATGGGAACTGCTTGATAGTCTGGGAGTAAACGGGAATTTGATGTTTTTTTCGGGATCGTTCAAAACAAACGGATACCCTGTGTCGTGCAATATTTTCCATTCGGACTCAATATCGTACAGATCTCTTGATATTACTAATTCACAGGTATTGATAAATGCAACATCTCCATATCCTGCCTGGAGTCTTAATGATTCCAATCTTGTGATTAATGCGTCCGGTTCATCAATCACTTTTGCCCAAAACGGCAGTACAATGTATAATTACGGCGGTGATACGGTTGTTCTGCACAATGTTCTCTTTAACGGCACTCTCAGCACTGTTACTTTGGATACCGAAGACGATACTTACACCTCTTTTCACAAAGTGACTTTCGGCAGCAATGCAGTAATCAACGGCAACAACAGTTTTGATACTCTCTCGCTTTTCCCCGGGTGCTTTTACCATTTAGCTGCGGGCAAAACACAAACAATAACTAACAATATCACACCAACCGGAACCTGCGAAGGTCCTGTGCTTCTTGAATCTACCGTTAACGGAAGCCAGGCAAATATCAAAACATCCGACACACTCAAAATCGAACATACTTCGATAAGAGATATAGCAGTCATAGGCGATGCTTATTATGAAGCTACCAGCGCTGTTGACCTTGGCAACAATTCGGGCTGGGACACAATAGTAAAAAGTCCTGCACGCACTTTGTTCTGGGTCGGCGACGGCGGAAACTGGAGCGATTCCCAACACTGGTCTCAGGCATCGGGTGGTGCGGGAGGCGAATGTATCCCGACACCTGCCGATACGGTAATTTTCGATATTAATTCATTTTCAGATACCGGTCAGGTCGTCACCGTTGACCAAAACAATGCCTTTGCCTGTAATTTCATATGGTCGGGAGTAAATTACATTCCCGAATTTGCCGGCAATTACACGGGGGACTATCTCAGAATTTACGGTTCATTGGAATTGTCACATGATATGGAGTTTTCTTTTCCAGGATATATCTGGTTTGAATCGAGAACTCCGGGACAAACGGTCACGACAAACGGAATAAAGTTTCACAATGTCAATAATGATGTTCATTTCGACGGAATCGGAGGTGAGTGGACTTTAATTGATACCCTTGACCTTGGAAAGTCTTTGATAAATAAAAATATTCTGCATTTTTATAACGGCACAATAAATACCGCAGGGCAAAATATCAGGGCGTTCAGTCTCTACTCAATGACCTCCAGCCAAAGAACTCTGAACCTCGACACTTCCGAAATAGATATCTACGACAGATGGTATGTCTATGGCACAAACCTGCAACTCAATGATAATCTATCTCTTATAACGGTTGACTCGGGAAACTTTATGCATTATTACGGTGGAGAGGCTCATTATAATGATGTTGTGATGAACTCCGCCACCCAATACCAAAAACTGATAACCGCATCCGCCGACTCGGTTCTGTTCAACAAGATTGAATTTAACAATGACGGTGAGATTTCAGGCAGCGGAAGTACCGTTTATGCAAACAAAGTGAAATTTCTGAAAAAAGGAAATGTCAATACCGTGTATAATTCATCGGTAAACAAATACATTATTGACTCGCTACTTTTCGCATCGCAGGGGTGGGTTTACGGTGATGATACCGTAGGATATGTGAGGTTTGACTCAACAGCCCGTATTGAAGGCTACGGAACTTATGGCAATGCATTGATGAAAAATGACGGTTCCGTCTATAAAAGCAACTTCTTCGACACACTGACATTCTCTCCCGGATATACATACGGCTTTGAGGGAAACAGCACTCAAACAATCGGTAATGAATTCAATATCACCGGAAATAATTGCCAATCAATTTGGTTTCAGTCAACATCGGGAGATAAGGCTTTAGTTCATAAAGACACACTAAGTGTTTACGGAGATTTTATTGAGATGCAAAACATAAAAGCTACGGGTGGAGCTGTGTTTGACGCAGGTAATTTCAGTACGGATATCAATTCGTCAAATGAGGGTTGGATATTTCACGATTTCCCCAAATACGATCTTGGCAATGATACAACATTTCTCGAAGGCGAATCCGTTTACCTTTGTGCCAAAAACTTCAACGGTACCCCGGGAGCAATATATGAGTGGAAAGACTGTAATACAGGCCAGATTATCGGGCAGGATTCCTGTGTGAATATAACGGATGGCGGGGAGTATTGTCTTACGGTTTATTATAATGACGGCCCGGGCTGTCAGAAGAGCGACACAATAAAAGTCGGTTGTTTTCTTGATATTGACCTGATATCCACAAATGTAAGCTGCAACGGATTTGCCGATGGAGATATTGAAACACAAATAGTTGCAGGCAGTTCACCTTTTGATGCAATCTGGTATAAAGACAATCAGTTTTTTGATACAACCCTCAATATCAGTTCATTGACACCCGGCACTTACGTACTTTCTCTCAACGATTCCAAAGGCTGCTTATCATCCGATACAACCTTTATTTCACAACCGGACTCATTGCTCTACGATGCTGAAATAAACGATGCCTGTTTCGGGGAGGAAAACGGAATGATTTCTCTAAATATTATCGGCGGTACGGAACCATATTCCGTCAATTGGATTACCGGACAAAACACCTCTACCGTCAGTGGTCTTCAGGCAGGACAATATCAGGTTTCGGTTACGGATACCAACAACTGTCCTGCTCCCTCAAAAGTGTTTACCGTTGGCGAATTACCACAATTAACATTTGATATTACAGGCAGTGACCTGCTTTGTTACGGTGACAGCTCCGGTTCGGCTGCAGTGATGAATCTTACAGGTGGCACGGGTAACTATGAACAGTTTAAATGGTATTTGAACGGCCAGTTTTATGACACAACACAAAATCTCGAAAATATACAAAGCGGTCTTTATTCCGTTGAAGTTAGCGACGATTACGGCTGCCAGTCATCCGACTCCATCTATCTGTCACAGCCCGAGCCTATCATACTGACACTCGAAGCTGAGCCGGGCACCATTGAACTCGGAGCAATAAATCTTACTGTCGAGGGAGGGATAGAACCATATTCATACATTTGGACCAATGGCGCAACAACGCAAAATATTGACCCTCTCGGTGGTGGCGTTTATCACGTTTGGGTTACAGACGACAACGGATGCAAAACAACGGACAGTATTTTTGTAGAAGTACATTACAGAATTCTCGCTCCGACAGGATTCTCACCCAACGGTGACGGAACAAATGATTTTTTCCGTGTCAGAGGGCTTGGTACCGATTTGGACGAATTTAAAATGATGATCTTTAACC
>Ga0256841_1001635_pt1 | contig 18855 bp, 16 predicted proteins | sample 356308metaG_FD_185971 | JGI IMG/M metagenome (GOLD analysis project Ga0256841, IMG submission 185971) | Hydrothermal vent microbial communities from Mid Atlantic Ridge, Atlantic Ocean - 356-308 | ecosystem: Environmental > Aquatic > Marine > Hydrothermal vents | place: Atlantic Ocean: Mid... | reverse complement strand
CTCAGCGGCCTCGTGCACGCGGTCTCGCTCGCGACCGGCTTCACGAACTGGGACCTCGGGTCGCTCCTCGGGATGCCCGAGTACATGAACGGCATCTGGTACGTCTCCCTGCTCACCTTCGGCGTGGCGTACATCGCCGGGCGGGGCGGCTTCTTCTTCATCATCGGCGGCTTCGTATGCTACTGGATCCTCGCGCCGATCCTCTCGGCGCAGGGCCTCCTGCCGGTCGACGCCGCCGGCCAGGCAATCACGGATCCGAATCAGCTTCGCGGTCTGCTCTTCCGGCCCGTCGGCATCGGGATGCTCATCGGCGGGGCCATCGCGGGCATCGTGCTGGCGTTCCCGCTCATCGCGGGGGCGGTGCGGAGCATGCAGGATGCGGCGCGGATGCAGACTGCCCTCTCGAAGGACGAGATGCCGATCAAGCTCCTGTATGGGGCCATCGGCGGCGCGGCGGTGCTGCTGTTCGTCATCGCGGTGATGTCCACCTCGGAGATGGGCCTCGGGCGCGGGCTGCTCATGGCGCTCCTCGGCACGGTCTGGATCTGGATGGCGGGCGTCATCCTCTCGGAGTGCATCGGGCGGACGAACTGGTCGCCCTTGAGCGGGATGACGCTCATTGCCATCACCATCCTCATCTTCATCGCGAGCGGCCTCAGCGACAGCGCGGCGATCATCTCGTCGGTGGTGGTGGGGGCGGCGGCGTGTGTGGCCATGGCGCAGGCCACCGACCTCATGCTCGACCTCAAGACGGGCTACCTCGTCGGGGCGAGCCCGCGCAAACAGCAGATCGGACAGTTCCTCGGGAGCTGGCTCGGCCCGATCATCGTGATGGCGCTCATCGTCGTGCTCGACCAGGCCAAGGGCATCGGCAGCGCCGAACTGCCCGCGCCCCAGGGCACGGCGCTCGCCGGCGTCATCCAGGGCATCCTCGGCGGCGACGTGCCCGTCGAGAAGTACGCGGCGGGCGCGGGGCTGGGCGCGCTCCTGAGCGCCAGCGGCATCGGCGGGCTGGGCATCCTCGTAGGCCTCGGCTTCTACCTGCCGTTCAACATCGTGCTCACGTACAGCCTCGGCACGGCCACCCGCCTCCTCGTGGACCGGAGGAAAGGACATCGCTTCAGCGAAGACGTGGGCATCCCCGTGGCGGCGGGCCTCATCGTGGGCGAGGCGCTCGTGGGGGTAGGCTATGCGCTGATGCAGGTCTTCGGAGGATAACCCCCCGCTTCGCAAACCGAAAATGGAGACAGAACCATGAAAAAGATAGGTCTCGCCCTCATCAGCCTCGGTTTTCTGGCGGGCGCGTATCTCTCGGTGATCGACACGGCGACGGTAGCGTGGACGTACTGGGGCCTCGCCGTGGCGGCGGGTTTCGCGGGCGTGGCGCTGGTGCGGGTGGAAGCACGGACACACGCCCGGAGCGACGCGCGGGCGGCGGAGAACATCGCGCTCATCGAGCAGAGCCTGGACAACCTCGTCGCCAAGCTGACGGCGCTCAATGCCGAGAAGGACCACCTCAATCCGTACGACGTGGGGCCGATCATCGACGAGCGTCTCCTCGACGACCTCGATACGTTCGTCGCGGCGCGGGAGACGATCAGCCACCTCTTCGGCCTTCAGGCCTACGCCGACGTGATGGCGCACTTCGCCGGCGGCGAACGCTACCTCAACCGCGTCTGGTCCGCCTCCGCCGACGGCTACGTCGACGAGGTGAACGCTTACCTCGGCCACGCGCTCGAACAGTTCATCGAGGCCCGGCGAAAACTTACGGCGCTCAGGGAACAGGCGGCAGCCTGAGCGAACGGCGCGTTTGGGCGGACGGGATTCGTTCGGGCGGGTCGTTGGGGCGCGTGCCCGAAAGGAGGGGCCGGTCCGGCAATCAGGTCAGGACAAGGGCATGGTAAACATGGAGATAGCCTGATCGGAATAAGGCGGGGAGCATACGCGCGCTCGCGGGGGGGAGCCGCCCCGGGCTATTTGATGAGCAGGATGCGCCGGTTCACCGGGTAGAGCCATTCGATGCCGCGTTCGGTGACGACGGCGTCGTCTTCGAGCGGGATGCGGGCCTTCCGGCCGCCCCACTCGGGCACGGGCGTATAGGCGAAGAGTTCGATGGAGAGCAGGTTGGTGGGTTTCAGCTCATAGGTCCGGCGCACCGGATTGAAGAAGGCGATGGAGGGCCCGATGCCGTGGCCGGTGTTGCCCACCGAATGACAGCCGATGATCACGTCCGTCTGTGGACCTTCGCTCGGCTGATTGAAGGTCTCCATCCGTCGAAAGTCCGCCGCTTCGAGGGCCGCATAGATCGCGTCTTCCGTCTCGGCGGCGGTGCGTCCCGGCCGGATCGTGTCGCGGATCACGGCGCGGGCGCGTAGGGCCTGCTCGAAGGCGTTTTGGAGGCCGGGCGGCGGGGCCGTTTCGCCGTCGCGGAGCACGTAGGCGATGCGCTTCATGTCGGTGCACAGGTTCATCAGGCACACGCCCCAGTCGATCATCAGCAGGTCGCCGCGCCGGATGATGCGGTCGGTGGAGACGGCTGCGATGCCGTCCGGCCCGGTGACGTAGACGGACGGCATGCCGAAGGAAGAGCCGAGGCCGTGCTCGAAAAGCTGTTCTTTCATCCACCACGCCACGTCTTCGAGCGTCGTCACGCCGGGCGTGATGATCTCGTTGGAGAAGGCGCGCTCCGCGATCCGCCGCGACCACTCGCCCGCCTCTCCGAAGGCGGCGATCTCGCTCGCCACCCGTCGCGACCGGAAGTCGGAGACGAGTTTCTCCGCCGAAACGAGCCGCGCCGCATACGGCTCGCCGAGCGTCTCGACGAGCTCTTCGTATCCCGAATGCGAAAGCCCGTCGGCGGCTCCGATGGCGCGCGAGACGTTGACGCCGATGCGCCGGGGGTTCCTCGCCGCCACGAAGGCGCGAAGGCTGTCGGCGGGGAGGAAGAGATCGTACGCGCCGCCCCGTTCGAGCAGGTATCCGTCGATGCCGAGCACGGCCCGCTCGATGCGCCCCGGGCCCCGATCCGTGAAAACGTAATATCCGGTCTTCGACGTGTAGCCCGTCCCGAAGTCGGACGCCAGCGGGTCGTCGTGTCCTTCGCGGTTCATCGTGATCCACATGTCGATGCCGTTCTCACGCATCACTTCGGGCAGGACGAGGTCGAATTTGTCGCGGCGGATCTGGTTCATCCGCTCCCACCGGCGCCGGGCCTCCTGGGCGTGGGCGCCGTCGTGGATGAGCGACGTGAGCAAAATCAACGTGAACACAAGGGTTTTGGACATGGAGCCGTTCGGATGGTGTGCGGGTCGGGCCGAAACGTAAACGCTTTGCGGCGAGGATGCCAGAGGTGATGAGAAAAAGTCGAATACCGGAGCGGCGGGGGCGAGATATAAATGTCGTCATCCCCTTTTATTGCGCCGCCGCCGCAGACGATAACGGACGGGTGTGCTCTCGTGCAAGGTAGAGGTGGTATGCCGTCGTCGACCGAGTTTTCCCTTCAGGCGCGTATCGAAGCCATCCTGGCGCTGGCCGAAGAGCTTCGGAGCGCGAGGGTGGAGGAGGCTTCCGGCCATCACGCGGCCATTCAGACGATGGACCGGTTGTGCGACGCCGTGGTCACGACGCGGTGGGAGATGCTTCAACAGTACCGGGCGCGGTATGGGCACGAGGTCGGGACGCTCGGGGATCGTCCGCCGAGGGAGCAGCGAAGCCGTCGTTCGTCGACGGAGCGCGCCGACCCGGAGGCTAGCCGGTGAACTTGTACCCGATGCCGTAGACCGTCTCGATGTACTGCGGCATGTTCGGGTCCGGCTCGATCTTCTTCCGGATGGAGGCTACGTGCCGGTCGATGGTGCGCGTGGTGATGTCGGTGCTGATGCGCCAGACGTCGCGCAGGAGCTGTTTGCGGCTGACGGTGCGGCCCCGGTGCTGGATGAGGTAGTTGAGGATGTCGTATTCGAGGGCCGTGAAACGCAGCGGCTCGTCGTCCCGGAAGGCCGTGTGGTTGCTGAAGTTGACCTCGACGTTGCCGAAGCGGAAGACCTCCATCGGCGCCTCGGAGGGCTGCTGGGTGCGTTTGAGCACGGCGCGGACGCGCGCGGCCAGCTCGTCGGCGCTGAAGGGCTTGGTGACGTAGTCGTCCGCGCCGAGGTCGAAGCCCTGAAGCTTGTCCTCCTCACGGTTTTTGGCAGTGAGCATGACCACCGGCGAGTCGACGCCGGCCTTACGGGCTTCGCGCAGGACCTCGAAGCCGTCCCGTTTGGGAAGCATCATGTCCATCAGCACGATGTCGAAGGACGGCAGCGCCTTGATCAGCCGCAACCCCTCCTCGCCGTCCGAAGCCCGCGTGACGCGATAGCCCCGCATGCCGAAGAAGTCCTCCAGCCCCATGCCCATCTCGGGGTCGTCTTCGACGATGAGCATCCGTTTGGAATTGATTTCCACCATCGTGTCGTTCGTTCGGTCAAACAAACCGGAAGGCCGCATGAGCCGTCGCCGGGGGTTCATGTTCATGCGCGGAAGAGGGAGGCCTTCTTGTTTTTAATGGGAAGAAAGATGGTAAACGTCGATCCGAGTCCTTCGCGGCTCTCCACCTCGACGCGCCCGTCGTGCGCCTCGATGATGTGCCGCACGAGCGCCAGGCCGAGTCCGCTGCCGGAGGCGCGCTGGGAAGACCCGCTCTCGCCCCGGTAAAACTCGCTGAAGATGAGCTCGATCTGATGGGCGGGGATGCCGATGCCCCGGTCCTTGACCGAGATGGCGAGAAAGGGCTTCTCGCGGAGCGTGGTGCGCTCGGCGTGGACCTCGATCGTGTGCGGGTCGCTGTACTTGACGGCGTTGTCGAGGAGGTTGATCAGCGCCTGACGGATCGTGCCGGGGTCGATCCACATGGAGGGCAAGCGGCCCTCCATCCGCAGGTCGATGTGATAGCCGCGCCCGCCGTAGAGCACGTTGAAGGTGTCGGTCACTTCGGTGAGCACCTCTCCGATGGGCACGTGCGCAAACTTGTACGACATCTGACCGCGCTCGATGCGATTGAAGTCGAGCACGTTATCGACGAGGATGGCCAGACGTTCGCACTCCTGGTCGATGACCCGGTGATAGCGCTGCTGTTTTTCTCGGGCGTCTTCGGGCAGGTTGCGCAGCAGTTCGTTGAAGAACTGGATTTTGGCGAGGGGCGTCTTCAACTCGTGCGAGACGTTCGAGACGAAGGTGGTTTTGGCGTGGCTCAACTCCATCTCGCGCATCGCCATGCGGGTGGTGAAGAAGACGCCGCCGATGAGGATGAGCAGGGGGATGACACTCGCCAGATACCGTCGCCAGCGCTTGGCCTTCACCTCGTTGAAACAGGCCACGCGGACGTTCCAGTCCGGATAGAGCCCGCCGAGGTCGAAGGAGCGGGTGAAGCTGTCGATGGCCTCCGTGTGCGAGGCCGCCATTTCGTGCGTGATGCGGCTGAGCACCAGCGTCGTATCCGGCGTCACCACTTCGATGCTGATGATGCCGCCGGGGAACATGTTGCCGCGTTCGGCGCGGAGGGCCTCGGTCAGACGTCCGAAGGCGGCGGGGATGACCGTCTGCCGCATCAGTTCCGCAGAAGCCTGCGGAGCCGCGTCGCTCAGGTGCGCCTCACGAACCGTGAAACGCTGCTGATCCCGGAGGATCTGTTCGGTGTATTCCAGCAGGCGCTCGGCAAAAAGCATGGCGTCCTGTTGCATGCTGCGTTCCACTTCCCGGATGAGCCGGTCGCTGGTGCGTAGGTCCAGCACGGCCAGCCAGGAACTGGGGATCACGATCACCAGCAGCATGAGCGTCAGGAGCATCCACTTCGTGCGCGAACCCAGGTGGCGGGCTATGTGGAAGCGCATTCGACTCAAGGTTTGGCCCAGATTCATCGTTCTTTGCAAGTCCCCAATATAAAGCTTTTAAAAACTGATTGCCCGGGAGACTGCTCGCTTGAATTTTAAGAACAGTGCACGGGGGGGCATGTTTCATCCCCTTGCGTTTTCCGGCCGGGTGGCGGTTGCCGGAGCCCGTCAAAACCCCTGTCCGATCCGGACGTATGACAGAGCCGGGTCTGTGCCGTGAAGGCGGGATCCGTCTTTATACATGGACAGGGTGCAGAGGCATGGATGAGTACTTCGTGGTTATCGTTTTGACGTTCTTCGGCTTTGTGGCGCTGGCGGCGATTCTGCTCGTGCCGGTTTATCTCTTTCTCAAGCGGGAAGAGCGGGCGAGCCAATCATGGACCCGGGAAGAGCTGGCCCGTCGCTACCGGGAACAGCCGCCCGCAGCCAACGGGGCGGCCGGGGATACCGATAGGATCGACGGATAGAGCGGCCCTATTAAGCGGCGGCGGAAAAGACGCGCCGGTCTCCCGGACGCTTCCGGGCTTGCGGCACGCGGAGGGTCGGCGTTACCGCTGATCCTCGACGAAGAGCAGAGGTTCGAGGCGGGCCAGCGTTTTCTCGCCGATGCCGCGCACCCGGACGAGGTCGGCCACACGCTTGAACGGCCCGTGCGCCCGGCGGTACGCGAGGATCCGGGCCGCCATCTTCGGGCCGATGCGGGGCAGCCGCTCGAGTTGAGAGGCCGTCGCGAGGTTGAGGTTCATGCGCACGGGGCGCTCGTCCACGGCAGGCGCGCGCCGCCCGGCGCGGGTCGTGTCGTCGAAAACGCTGCTCGGCTCGGCCTGCCGGAAGCGACGCGCGCTTTCCTCGAAGCGCTGGTCCGCCTCGGCGTAAAAGTCGGAAGGGGGCGTCTGGGCGTAGAGATACCGGACGGCGAGACCGAAGAGAAGCACGAGCGAAAAAGTCAGAATGAAAAGGCTCTCTTGACGGGTGATGCCGATGCGCTGCTGGAGGCGATACATCCACTTCATGGTGTCGGAAGGGTCTGAGAGAAGGGCAGGAAACGCGGACATGAAGTAAAACCCGAAGGCCCCGTTAGACATAACCTCCTTAAAATTTTCTTCACAATTCTTTTGGCGCGCCGCGTCGTACGCATGAAGGCGGAACGGTGAACGCGCGCTATGTCGAACCTCTCGATGCCATGATTATCCGAACCGAGGCGGTGGTGCTCCGCAGCATGGATTACGGCGAGACCAGCCGGATCGTCACGTTGCTGACGCGCGAGAAGGGAAAACTTTCGGTGTTGGCGAAGGGGGCGCGTCTGCCCGGGAGCCGCTTCGGCTCATCGCTGCAGCCCATGTCCCACAGCCAGGTCGTCTTCTACCACAAGCCGACGCGCGGGCTGCAAACGCTGCGCGAGAGCGCACACGTGCGGCTCTTCTCCGGCATCGGACGGGAGATGGAAAAGATCGTGCTCGGACTGAGGATGATGGAGCTGCTCTCGGCGTTGATGCAGGAGGAGCAGTGCCATCCGCCGGCGTTCAACCTGGCGCTGGAAGCGCTCGAACGGCTCGATGCCGCCGCCGCCCGCCCGGCAAACGTGTGGGCGTACTTTCAACTCCGTCTGGCGAGCGTGCTGGGCTTCGCGCCGGCCATCGACCGGGACGCCGTGCAGGCGCTGACGGAGGAGGGCGGTGCGCTCACGCTCGACACCGGCACGGTTCGCCCGCTCGAGACGGCGGGCGGCGGACGGCGCGCCTCCCGTTCGGCCTTGCGGGCCTTCGCCGTCTTCGCGCGCGCCGACCTCGACGCCGTCATGCGGATGCGCCTGGAGCCCGGCGTGCGGCGCGAGGTGGAACGCCTCGTCGAAGCTTACCTCCGGTATCACGTCGAAGACGCCTATCCGCATCGAAGCGAGAAAGTCTCCGGGCAGCTCTTCGAAAAACGGGAACCGTGAACGGGGACCGTGAACGGGGACCGTGATGCGCCTGCTTTTCTCACGGTTGTCGCGCGCCGTCGCTTGACCTTTTCCCGGCGGCGGCGTTATACTCCGAAGCACATGTGCAACATATAAGCAGCCGGTCGCATGAGTCGGAGACAACTGACGAGCAAGCAGCACGCCTTTCTGATCTATCTGAAGGACTACCTGATGGAGCACGGCGTCTGGCCGACCTACCGCGAAATCGTCGACTATTTCGGGTATCGCTCCCCCAACAGTGTGACGCAGAACCTGCAGGCCTTGCACAAAAAGGGCTATCTGCGCCGTGAAAAAGACGGCTTTCGACTCGTCGAGGAGAAGGTGCCCGGCTACGGTGCGCGCGGCATCCCGGTCAAAGGCGTCATCTCGGCGGGACGCTTGCAGGAGGCCGTCGAGGAAAACCTGGGCACGATCACGCTCGAGACGCTCTTCCCGAACCTCGACCGCATCTTTGCCATCCGCGTCTCCGGGCAGTCGATGCAGGGGGTCAACATCAACGACGGCGACTACGTGCTGCTCATCGACGACGACATCCCCAACGGCGGCATCGGCGCCGTGCTCTATAACGGGGAGACGTCCCTCAAACGCGTCTATTTCGACGAGCAGGGGCTGCGCCTCGAACCGGCCAACGACGAGTATTCGGAGATCGTCATCAGGCCGGGCGTCTTCGAGGAGGTGCACGTGCTGGGACGGTACGTCGGGCACGTCAACCGGAGCGGTATTTACAAGCGCAGCCTGGGCCGCGCCTGAGACGGACCCTCGCGCGGGCGCGCGAACGTGGCGGATCATTGACCCGGGCGGCGGCGTGCAACCGGAAGCGGCGTCCCCGGCTCGACGCTCGAAGCGCCGCCGCTTTTCCCTTCTCTTTGTTTGCACCTGGCCACACGAACGCATGACCCCTCCGAACTGGCGTCAGAACCTTTTGCGCGAAGGCAGCGGCTTCTGGAAAAACGGGTACTGGTACGACCTTCACGTGGAGCGCCGGATGCCGCTGGTGATGCCCATGCTGGAAGAGATGCTGGCCGCTTTGCCGCCGCTCGACGAGCATACCGCCGTGTGCGACCTGGCCTGCGGAACGGGCAATGCCGCCCTTTCGGCCGTCTCGGCCTATCCCCTGGCGCGCATCACCCTGCTCGACGAGGACCCGAACCTGCTCGCCCTCGCGCACGCCAAACTGAACGAACTGCGCATCGATGCGGAGACGCTTCAGGCGACGGTCCGGGCCGACGGCGAGCCGCTGCCGGGCGGGCCGTACGACGTCGTCATCGCCTCGCTGGCGCTGCATGCGATCGTCGGGCACGAAGCCGAGGGCGCGGAGGCGGAAGGACGGTACGAGCTGCTCCTGCAGGGCATCCGGGAGAGCCTCACGCCCGGCGGCCACCTCATCGTCGGCGATCACGTGGGCACGCTCGGCCTCTTCCGGCAGATGAAAACCATGGAGCGCGCCGGCTTCGTCGACGTGGATTGCGCGTGGCGACAGGACGACTTCTTCGTCTGCGGCGGACGCGTGCCCGTGTGACGTCTCTCCCGGCCGAACGGGATCGCCGCGTTTTCATGCATCGCCGTTGCGCCTTCCCCGCGCGTGTCGTATATCGGTGGTTCGCATGGAAAAAGGCCCGGCAAAGGAGTTATGGCGAAAAAAACCGAGGAACGACGGCAGCGCGTCGGCATCGACGTGGGAGGAACGTTTACCGACTTCGTGTGGCTCGACGGCGGGCGGCTGACGGTGCATAAAGGCCCGACGACGCCCCGGGATCAGAGCCGCGCCATCGTGGACGGACTCGACGCGCTCGGGGTGGCGGGCGACGCCGCCGTGGTCCACGGCACGACGGTGGCGACGAACGCGCTCCTCGAACGTCGCGGCGCGCGCACGGCGCTTTTGACCACCGAGGGCTTCGCCGACGTGCTCGCCATCGGACGGCAGAACCGTCCGCACCTTTATCGCCTCAGCCTGCGCCGCCCGCCGCCGCTCGTGCCCGCCGCAGGGCGCTTCGAAGCGCCCGAAAGGCTCGACGCGCACGGGCGGACGCTCATCCCGCTCGATGAGACGGCCGTCGAACGCGTCGCGGAACGGCTGGCGGCGGAGGGGATCGAGAGCCTCGCCGTGGTCTTCCTCTTCTCTTTCCGCAACCCGGCGCACGAACGCCGCGCCGCCGAGATCATCCGGGCGCGATGTCCCGGTGTGATGCTCTCGCTCAGCCATGAGATCCTGCCCGAATACCGCGAGTACGAGCGCACCGCCACGACGGTCATCAACGCGTACGTGCAGCCGCTCGTGGCGCGGTATCTGGCGCGGCTCGACGAGGCGCTCGGCGCGCGGGCGGCGGCGCAGGGAAGGCCGCCGGGGACGCGCCGCGTGATGCAGTCGAACGGCGGCGCCATCGGGTTGCGGCAGGCGGCGGCGCAGGCGGCGCGGCTCGTGCTCAGCGGCCCGGCGGGCGGCGTCGTCGGGGCGTTCGCCCTCGCGAAGCAGGCCATGAACACGGAGACGCCCGAGATCATCACCTTCGACATGGGCGGCACGAGCACCGACGTGGCCCTCTGCCCCGGCGCGATGCCCCACACCTCGGAGAGCGTCATCGCCGGGCTGCCCCTGCGCCTGCCGACGACCGACATCCACACCGTCGGCGCGGGCGGCGGAAGCATCGCGCACGTGGATGCGGGCGGCGTGCTCCGGGTGGGGCCGGAGAGCGCCGGAGCCGATCCGGGACCCGTGTGCTATGGGCGCGGCGGCGAGCGGCCCACCGTCACCGACGCCAACCTCGTGCTCGGACGCCTCCACCCCGACCGTTTCCTCGGCGGCTCCGACGCCGTCCGCCTCGACGCGGCGGCGGCCCGCGACGCCCTTGCCCGCCTCGGCCGGCGGCTCGGCCTCTCGCCCGAGGCGGCGGCCCTCGGCGTGCTCCGCGTGGCGAACGCGACGATGGAACGGGCCCTTCGCCGCGTCTCCGTCGAGCGGGGGCACGACCCGCGCGCGCACACGCTCGTGCCCTTCGGCGGGGCCGGGCCGCTCCACGCATGCGACCTCGCCGACGCCCTCGGCATCCGACGCGTCCTCGTGCCGCCGAACCCCGGCGTGCTCAGCGCCCTCGGCCTGCTCATGGCCGACGTGGTGTACGACGCCTCCCATGCCGTCCTCCGCGAAGCCGCCGCGCTCGTCGAGGACCCGGGGCCGCTCCGCGAGGCTGCCCTCGCCCTCGGCGCGTCCGTGCGCGAGGTGCTTCGGAAAGACGGCTTCGCCGAGATCGCGCTCGAGGTCCGCCTCGACCTCCGGTATGCCGGTCAAAGCTATGAACTCGACGTGCCGCTCGGCACGCCCCTCTCCGGCGCCTCCGTCGCGCGGGCGGTGGCGGCCTTTCACGCGGCGCACGAGAAACGGTACGGCCACGCCCGCGCCGACGCGCCCGTCGAGGTCGTGACGCTCCGGGTGCGCGGCGCGGCGTCCGTCGCTCCGCCCGACCTCCCGGCCGAGCCGCCCGCCGACGCCGACGCCTCCGTCGCCCGCCTCGACGCCTCCCCCGTGTGGTTCGGCGGAGAGGCGCCCACGCCCACGCCCGGATACGACCGCGACCGCCTCCGGCACGGACACCGCTTCGAGGGTCCCGCCGTCGTCTTTCAATACGACACCACCCTCGTCGTCCCCCCCGGACGGAGCGTCCGCGTCGACGCCCGACGGAACCTTTGGGTGGAACGGTGAGCGTTTTTGGAGTAGATTTGAGCCCGGGCATGCGCGAGCGCGCGAGCGCGCGGCGGGGTTCGGATTCATCGACGAGAGGAACGGAGGAGCTGATGTCATCGAAGATGCACGCCGGAGTCATCGGAGGGCTCCTCGCGCTCGTATGGGCGGGAAGCGTCGCGCCGGGGCGCGCGCAGGCACCCGATCCGCCCTTCTCGTGGGAGGCCGCAACGGTCTATTTCGTCATGATCGACCGCTTCGCCAACGGCGATCCGTCGAACGATCACGCCTATGGACGCGGCCTCGACGCCGACGGCGAGCCGTACGACCTCGACCCCTCCACCCCTTTCCGCGGCGGCGACCTCGCCGGGCTCACGCAAAAAATCGAGGAAGGCTACTTCGACGATCTCGGCGTCCATGCGCTCTGGATCACGAACCCCTTCGAACAGATCCACGGGGGGATCGGCGGCGGCGAGGACGACTTCCCGTCTCATGCCTGTCGCGGATACCGGGTGCTCGACTTCACCGAACTCGACGCCGCCCTCGGCACGGAGGCGGACTTCCGGCGCTTCGTCGATACGGCGCACGCGCGCGGTCTTCGCGTCATGCTCGATGGCGGCCTCCACGCAGCCGGCGCCCTCGGCGACGACGGGGAGCGATCCGACCGGACGCGTGCGGACTCGGCATGGGCGCGATGGTGGGGGCCGGAGTGGGTACGCGCCGGGCTGACCGGCTACGATCCACGCGACGAAAGCGAGACGCCTCGATGTCCCTCCGGCTTCAAAACCGGTTCGGAAACGCCCGTGGAGATCCCCGCAACGCTCCGCGAAAAGTGGGGACCGGAGAAGCTCGCGAAGGAAAAGGCCGGGCTCGACGCGTTCTTCGCCCGCACCGGCTATCCGCGCACGCCCCGGTATCATCTCATCAAGTGGGTCACGGACTGGGTGGAACGGTACGGCATCGACGGCTTCCGGGTCAACGCGACCGGGCGCGCCGAGCCGGAGACGTGGCGAGCGCTCAAGCGCGAGGCCGTGCGGGCGCTCCGGGCGTGGAAGGCGGCGCATCCCGCCGAAGCGCTCGACGATCTCGACTTCCGGATGACCGGCGAGGCAGAGGGCCGCGGCGTCGAACGGGACGCCTATTTCGAGGCGGGTTTCGATGCGCTCCTCAACGCCGCGTTTCAGCCCGTCGCCGCACCCGGCGACCTCGACAGCCTCTACACCGTCTATGCCGGCCGCATCAACGGCGACCCTTCGTTCAACGTGCTCTCGTACGTCTCCTCGCGCGAGGCTCGCTCCATAGACCGCGCGCGCCTCCTCGAAGCCGGCACGCGGCTGCTCATGCTCCCGGGCGGCGTGGTGATCCGTTACGGCGACGAGACGGTCCGCCCGCCCGGTGCCGACGTGAGCGCCGCCGATCAGCCGACGCGCGCGCCGGTGAACCGGGAGGCCGTCGATGCGGACGTGCTCGCGCACTGGCAAAAGCTCGGGCGGTTCCGCCGTCGCCATCCCGCCGTGGCGCGCGGCGCGCACCGGAAGCTCGCCGACGCGCCGTACGCCTTCCACCGGCACTATGCCTCCGGAACGTCCACGGACGACGTGATCGTGGTCATGGGCGCGGAAGGACGCACCCGTCTCAACGTCTCGCGCGTCTTTCCCGACGACACGGTGCTCCGCGATGCATACACGGGGAAAATCGCCATCGTCTCGTACGGTCTCGTCACCTTTTTGCCTGGTCCGCAGGGCGTTCTTCTGCTCGAAGAAGCGCGGTGATCCGGGGCGATCCTTGAACGTCGAAACGCCGGCGCGCCGCTTCTTCCACCACCATCCCTTGCATCATGGATCCGATTCTGATCGAGCTGTATCGTCACCGTTTCTCAGGCGTGGCTGACGAGATGGGCGTGACGCTTCGGCGGACGAGCTATTCTCCGAACATCAAGGAGCGGCTCGACTTCTCGTGCGCCGTGTTCGATGGGGCGGGCGGGCTTGTGGCGCAGGCGGCGCACATCCCCGTGCACCTCGGCGCGATGCCCGCGAGCGTGGCGGCGGCGCTTGCGGCGTTCCCCGTGTGGCGGCCCGGCGACGTGGTGGCGCTCAACGATCCGTACGAGGGCGGCACGCACCTCCCCGACGTGACGATGATCTCGCCCGTCTTCCTCGACGATGCCGGCGAGGCGCCGCGGTTCTTCGTGGCCAGCCGCGCCCACCACGCCGACGTCGGCGGCATGACGCCGGGCTCGCTCCCGCTCTCGACCGAACTCTATCAGGAAGGGCTGATCATCCCGCCGGTGAAACTCTACCGGGCGGGGGTGCGCAACGACGATCTGCTCCGCATGCTGCTCCGGAACGTGCGCACGCCCGAAGAGCGCCGGGGCGACCTTGCCGCCCAGCGCGCGGCCCATACGGTGGGCGAGCGGCGGCTGCGCGAACTCGTGGCGCGGCACGGGGCCGAAGAGGTCCTCGCCTATGCCGCGCACCTGCAGGCCTACAGCGAACGCCTCGTGCGCGCCGCCGTCGCCGCGTGGCCCGACGGCGCGTATGCGTTCGAAGACGCCCTCGTGCTCGACGACGACGGCCCGGCCGAGCGCGTCCCGATCCGCGTCTGCGCCCGCATCGAAGGCGACGCCGTGACGTTCGACTTCACGGGGACGGCCGGCGCCGTGGACCGCTCGTTCAACGCCGTGCTCGGCATCACGCAGTCGGCCTGTTATTACGTCGTGCGGTGTCTGGCGGGCGAGGACGTGCCCGTCAACGCCGGGTGCTTTGCGCCGGTGACCGTGACGGCGCCGGAAGGGTGCCTGGTGAACGCCCGCCCGCCCGCCGCCGTGGCCGGGGGCAACGTGGAGACGTCGCAGCGCATCGTCGATGTGGCGCTCGGGGCGCTGGCGCAGGCCCTGCCCGGACGCATCCCCGCCGCCTCGCAAGGCACGATGAACAACCTCACCATCGGGGGGCTCCGCGCCGACGGCACGCCGTACGCTTATTACGAGACCATCGGCGGCGGCATGGGCGCGGCTCCCGACGCCGACGGCCTCAGCGGCGTCCATGTGCACATGACGAACACGCTGAACACACCCGTGGAGGCGCTCGAGATGACGTTCCCGTTCCGCATCACCCGGTATGCGCTTCGGCGAGGCAGCGGCGGACGGGGCCGTCACACCGGCGGCGACGGGCTCGTCCGCGCCTATGAGTTCCTCGCGCCCGCCACCGTCACCATGCTCAGCGAGCGCCGCGACGCCGGGCCGTGGGGGCTCGCCGGCGGCGCGGCGGGCCTGCCGGGCCGAAACGTGCTTCGCCGCGCCGACGGCTCCGAAGAGACGCTCCCGTCGAAGTTTACCCGCCGCCTCCTCCCGGGCGACCGGCTGCGCATCGAGACGCCCGGCGGCGGCGGGCACGGCGCGCCCGAAGACGGACCACCCCCTCGGACATAATTTTACCGGGTGTTTGAAGGCGACGCTTTTTAGCCGATACACAAGCAACCTCCCCCCGGAATTTTGCAGGATTGGTCCAAAGAATAAGGAGACGGCGGTTCGGCATCGACGAAGCTGCGTTCTCCAAGCGTCGCATGATGAGTGAAACGCCCGTTTATAAACATCCGACCTTCGAGCATTTCTTGCGCTTCCACGTCGATGACTTCACGTTCATCTATGAGGAAGAGAGCAAAGAACACGCGGTGAAACGGCACCTCTTCGCATTGACGCGCAAAGGGTTTCCTCTCGAAAAGACGCGGTTGGATCAGGATGTATACGTCCTCGACGAAAGCTCGGAGGGGGCCGGAGGCCTCAAGCTCGTATGTGCGAAGGGAGAGACGGCCACGGTAGCGATGCCTTTTCTGATCGAAAAAATGGTGACGGATTATCAGAATAGTCGCTCCCGTCAGTACGGCCCGATCGTGCTGGGATATCAGGGAAGTCCTAGGTTCTTTTTGCAGTATTACGACGCCGCCGTTCAACGGGTCTTCCTGCAAAGCGCGAGGCGTTCGGTGTACGTCGAACCCGCAACGAAGCGAACCTCATGGTACGGGGAAGTCAACGCCCACGATCAGCGGCGTTTCCTCGATGCGGCCACCGAGGCGCTGGTGAAATTCGAAGGGATCAGCCTGTTGTTGACGCCGCACCTGTTGACGGAGAAGGGAGAACAGGTGCTTGCCGACAGTGCCCATGCCGCAAGTCTGGCGGTCACGTTGCTGCAGCACATCCACCCCGGGGTCTCCGACCCCAAGGTGTACACCATCGCGTTGGCGGGCCTCGTGCAACACTTCGGCGTGCTCTTCGACGAGACGGAGGACTATTATCCGGGCAAGCTGTACGACACGCCGAACGCCGAGGCGGTGGAGGTCCTCGAAGAGATGGGTTTCGGGGAAGCGGAGGGCGGGCAGAATCCCCTGGCATACCTGGGCGTGCATCCGAGAGACGTGCTCGAGGTGGTATATCACCGAAGCGGCCCCCTGCCCACCTCGGCGAAAGAGAATATCGTGCTTATCCATTGCCTCGCCCTTTCCAATCACATCGTTTCAGCCTTTTTCACGGAATGGACCCGTCTGGAGGGAGGCGATGGGCCGCTGGACCGCAACCCGGCTTTCGGCAGCGTCCCCCGGACGATGAAGCGCCTGGAGACGTTCTTCAAAGAAAGCTTTTTCTTTCGCTTCCATCAGGCAAAGATCGAACGATTCATCCGAAATGCGGATCAGTATTTTCGTATGCACGTCGACACGCGTCTTCGGGATCAGCAATATGTCTCCAACGCGGAACGCGAGGCGTTTGCCCTCGGAGGGGAGTTGGGAGAGGGAGAAGAACAGTAGGTGCGAGCGTCGTCACCGGTTGCCCCGGCGAAGGATGCGGTTTTCCGGATCGAAGACGAGCTCGGCCTCGGCGGGCGCGGTGATCACGGCTGCGCCGCCGGGCATCTCGACGCGCCGGGTCTCCGCGCCGATGCGCACGTCCACGGGCATGGGGAAGGGCCGGTCGCCCGGCACGTCCCACCGCAATGCGACCCGCTCACCCTCACGGCGGACGATCAGCGCGGGCAGGTCGGGCTGACGCACGTACACGTCGAAGAACCAGTCGAGGTCGCGGCCGGAGGCGGCTTCGGCCAGGTGAAGAAAATCGTCGGTGACGGCAAAGCGGCAGGCGCTGCCGTCGGTGGTGCGTTCGAGCCTGGGATCGGGATAGGCCATGCGGCGGAGCGCGGTGAAGAAGGCCTCGTCGCCGAGGAGATAGCGGAGCGTGTGGAGGATCCACGCGCCTTTGACGTAGATGTCGCCGCCGTAGACCTGTTTGGCCGAGAGCGTCTTTCGCGGGGCCACGGGCTGCCGGTTGGCGATGCCGGGACGTGAGGCGTCGAGGTAGGCGCGGTAGGCGTCCGCGCCCTGCGTGCGTTCGAGGTAGAGCGGCTGCATGTACGAGCCGAAGCCCTCGTGGAGCCACATGTCCTCCCAGCTCACGTTCGTGACGAGGTTGCCCCACCATTCGTGCGAGAGCTCGTGATGATGGAGCGCGTCGAAGCCCCAGTCGCGCCCGCCCGTCATCGCGCCGTTGTCAAAGTTTGCCCCGTAAGCGATGATGGTCTGATGCTCCATGCCGAGGTGCGGCGTCTGCGCCACGCCGTACTTGTCCGCGCGGAACGGGTACGGCCCGACGACGGCCTCGAAGAAACGAAGGTGGTCGAGGATCTCCGGGAAGAACGTCAGGCCCTTTTCGTAATCTTCCGGGAGCACGTAGAAGACAACCGGGAAGGCGTCGCCCGCCACGCTCGTGAACGTGTCCTCGATGGTCCGGTACGGCGCGATGTTCAGCGCCACGTCGTACGCGTTGATGGGCGTGGAGACGAACCAGTGGTACGTGCGCGTGCCGTCGTCGTGGGGTTCGACGGCGCGGAGCCGCCCGTTCGAGGCGACGACGAGCGGCTCGGGCACGGTGATGTGGAGGGCCATCGAGTCGGGTTCGTCGGAGACGTGGTCCTTGACGGGCCACCACAGATCCGCGCCTTCCTGCTGGACGGTGGTGGCGATCCACGGCGCGCCGGAGGGGGTGCGCGCCCACGTGAAGCCGCCGTCCCACGGCGGGTGCGGCGCGATGCGGGGCCGCCCGCCGTAAGCGACGGTCACGGCGGCCGTCTCGCCCGGCTGCTTCGTGTACGGGAAGGCGATCCACAGCTTGCCGCCCCGCCGCTCGAAGGCCATCGCCTCGCCCGTCTCCGCATCCGTGACCGCCGCGACGGCGAGCGCGGGATCGAGGTCGAGCACGAGGTGAGGCGCGGGCGAGGTGATGCGCACCGTGGCCGTGAGCGCCCCGGCGATGGCGCTGTCGGCGGGAGAGACGGCGAGCGTGAGGTCGTAGAAGACGACGTCGTAGGCAGCCTGCTCGGGCATGAGCGGCCCGCCGGAGTCGTACCGGTGCGGCGTCTGGGCGGGGGCGGCATGGCAGCCGGCGAGCGTGAGGAGGACGAGGAGGAGAAGGCGCGAGCGCATGCGAAAGCGGGTCGTGTGGATGAAACGTTCCCGCATTATAGCGTTCAACCGGGGGAACGTTCAAAAAGGCCTGCGAATGATTCGGATCCTGCTCACGCTTTTCATCGGGATGATGACGGCGACGATCGCCCCCGGGCAGGCCGTCGTCTTCGGGCGCGCCGCCGACCTCGACACGGGCGCGCCGCTCGCGTGGGTGCGCGTCTCGCTCGAAGCGCCCTCCGGCGATGCCTCCCGCGCCGCGTGGACCGACGCCGCCGGACGGTACGCACTCGCCGGCATCCCCGCCGGGCGCTGGCGCATCCGCGCCGAGCGCATCTCCGGCACGCGCCGCGTCTCGGTCCTCAGCCCCGTCATCACCCTTTCCGGAGCCGTGACGACGCTCCACTTCGAACTGCCCTCGGACCCGAAGGAATGGCTCGGCGCATCCGACCCCTCACCCTTCCGCACGAAGAACCTCGGCGACATCACGGGCATCCCCCGAGAAGGACGCATCCTCGACGCTTCGGGGCGCGCCATGCCGGGCGTTCGGAGCGTGCTCGAGCGGCTTGCGGAGGGGTTCGTGCGCGGCCTCGTCATGGCGGCGGGACGGCCCGTGCCGGAGGCCGTCGTGCGCCTCGGCGACGCCCGCGAAGCCGTCACCGATGCGAACGGGCGGTTCTTCCTCGACGCCGTCCCGCCGGGCCGGTACGATCTTCACGTCCTCCGCGAAAACGCCCGCCTCGACGCGTCGGCCGTGGACGTCCGCCCCGGCGAAAACATCTTCCGCTTCGACCTCACGCGGCGGCCATGACCCCGAACGCCCGGCGCGCCTTTCGTGACGCTCGGGGGCGACTCACGAGGGATGGGGCGACTCACGAGGGATGGGGCGACTCGCGAGGGAT
>Ga0256841_1001634_pt1 | contig 18857 bp, 20 predicted proteins | sample 356308metaG_FD_185971 | JGI IMG/M metagenome (GOLD analysis project Ga0256841, IMG submission 185971) | Hydrothermal vent microbial communities from Mid Atlantic Ridge, Atlantic Ocean - 356-308 | ecosystem: Environmental > Aquatic > Marine > Hydrothermal vents | place: Atlantic Ocean: Mid... | reverse complement strand
GTATGTTATCTCTGGAGAACATCATATGAAAATATGATAAACCGATTCAGACATTAAAACTTTAACTCAACATATGTGTGCCGATGGAACGAATTTGTGTTTTTATTTTTCTATTTTTGTCTGCATTGTACTACAGAAGAGAAGCGATCTTCTTTTTTAATAGAATTTATATTATGTTAATCAAAGTATATTATAGATTCCCTGTGTCTCTCAAGCGCCTAACTCTATTTCTCATTGCTTATATTTTTAAACGTAGAAAGAAAGGTGCACTGTTGTCCCTTTGCCCAATACAGAGTTAATGCTCATTTCTCCTTCTAAAAGTGCTACACTGTTTTTGACAAGAGAAAGTCCCAAGCCAAATCCTTTAATGGTTTTATTCCTCGATCTGTCAATCCTATAAAACCGTTCCGTTATTTTTGACAGCTCCTCTGCTGCGATCCCTATACCTTCATCTTCGATTATGAAATGAATCATACCTCTTTTATAAAGGGATATATTTATTTTTTTACCATTTTGTGTATATTTCACTGCATTATCTATGAGATTGGAAAAAATTGTGTACAAAAGTAAGGGATTTGATTTTAGGACCATAGGTTCCAGTTTTTTAATATGAAGTATCAAGTGCTTGTTTTTTATCGCTGCATCATACTTTTCAATGGCATTTAATACTATTGCATCCAGATGACATATTTCAAAAGTTTCTATGATAGTTTCTTTGGAATATTTGGTAAGAAGAAGCAGGTTTTCTACTATATGTTCTATTTGATCCGCTTCATAAGAGATCGTATTCAAACTTTGTATATATTCGTACTGCTCTCTTGGTTTGCGCAATACAACTTCAACCTCTCCTTTGATAACGGTCAAAGGGGTTTTGAGTTCATGTGAAACATCAGAATTAAATCTATCCAGTTGCCCTATTCCCTCTTTTAGCCTATGGATCATATCATTAAAAGAAATCACAAGCTCTTTGATTTCATCTTCATCTTTTGGCACGGGAAGAGGCTTTGATAATTTTGTTACAGAATTGTCTTGTAGAGCCTTTATCAGATTTTGAACAGGAATCAAAATTTTATTGATCATAGTATTTGCCAAAAAGACCAAAATGATCAACAGTAAGGGAATTAAAAAAAGTAAAGGATCTTGAAAATCTTCAATTTTATTGTCTATATTTTTCTTAAAAACAAGTATTTGCCTGTTTTTATATTTCGCGATATATAAAGCATCTATGTAATCGTCATCATTAGGGTGATTTACTATGAAAAATTTTTTATTTTTCTTTAAATAGCCATCAATGTTTTCTAAAGTGAATGCTTTATTTTTAGTTAAAATTTTATGATTTTTTACTATAGCTACACCAACATTCCTAAATGTTTTTTTATAGGGGATTTGTTGGCTGATATTTTCCAGATCGTTTTTAATATTTGCATTGATACTTTCATTGAGGAAATAATTGAAAGTCAAACTAAAAAGTACCAAAATAACAAAAGTGACCGTTCCAAACCAAAATAAAACTCTGCTTTTTAAACTCTTATATTTCAATTTTGTATCCCAATCCCCGATAGCTTTTTATAAGATCTTTTTCCAGTTTTTTTCGCAGATGGTATATCGTAACCTGGACAACATTGGAATGTATAAATTCTGTGTTATTCCATAGCTGTTCTTCTATCATTGCATTGGAGACAAGCGAATTTTTATGTTGGATCAAAAAAGACAACAGTTCATATTCTTTGGCAGTAAGCTCTATAATTTCACTGTTTTTATGTACTGTTTTTGTATCAAGATTTATTTCAATATCCCCGATACTGATCTCATTGATACCAAGAGATATATTTCTACGATAAAGAGCTTCCACTCTGGCAATGAGTTCATCAAAAGAGAATGGTTTTGCCAGATAATCATCTGCGCCAAGATTTAAAGCAGAAATTTTATTTTCAACTTCACCTTTTGCACTGAGCATAATGACTGGTGTGGTTATGTTTTTATCCCTTAGAGATTTGAGAATTTTGATACCGCTTTGTGAAGGAAGCATCCAATCCAAAATGATAACATCGTAATGATGTATCAATGCCAGATATTCCCCATCAGCTCCATCTTTGGCGCTCTCAACAATATACCCATCTTCACTAAATCCTCTTGTGAGAAAAAAGAGAATATTGGGATCATCTTCTATAATAAGCAGTTTCATATGCTAATTTTATCCTAAATTTAATTTTTATATCTTCATTTATTTTCATTTCATTTTCATTTCATTTTCAAATTGCATTATACATCCAAAATGGCAGCAACGTCATTTTATGATGAAATCATCATTATTATAAAAAAGAAGGCATATATGAAAAAACTTATTTTGATCCCTGCTCTTACTTTGAATCTCATTGCAGGTGTTCATTTGGAAACGAAGCCTGAAGTAAGTACAAAACTTGATACGGTAGGTACGACTGAGAGAACTTACTGGCAAATAGCTATGTTCAAACCTGAAACACCATTGAACGATGAAGAGTTGAGAAACAGGGTCATCTATACCAATGTCGTCGGTGCAGGTCTTGTCATGCTGTGGGGAACTGCTTTCTGGGATTATTTTACCACTAAGCCTATTCTCGGTGACGAAAATTGGTTCAGCAAAGATACCAAATACGGCGGTGCAGACAAGCTGGGCCATATGTACTCTACTTATCTTTGGTCACTTGGATTTTCTTCTCTTTATGACTATTGGGGGATAAAAGAAGAAGATTCGATGCTTTACGGTCCCCTTACTGCCTGGACTTTTCAAGGTCTTATGGAATTTGGAGATTCTTTCAGTACTTCTCAAGGCTTCTCATATCAAGATATGGTCATGAATACCGTAGGTGCCACTTTTTATTATGTACGAGAAAAATATCCTGAAGTCAAACGAAAATTGGATCTGCGTCTGGAGTATATACCCGACTTTAACTCGAACGTTGACATCTTTACCCAGTACAATTCCATGAAATACCTCTTTGCTTTGAAGTTTTCCGGCTTTGACAGCATGGAAGACACCCTTATGAAATATTTTGAATTGCAGCTTGGATATTACACCAGAGGCTATCAGGATCATGACAATTACAATTCCCAAGAACGTGTTACCTATGTAGGTATCGGTATCAACACTTCTGAAGTCTTGAAAGCGATGGGATGGACCAAAACAAGTAAGATATTCAACTACTATCAACTTCCGTACACATATGTACCGTTCGGGTATGACTATGACTCGAAAAGTTATGTGCAGCCTTACTCCAGACCGTATTATGGAAATAAAAAATAATTACATTGAGTAAAGACAACAATACAAAAAGAAGGTTGAAATGATAAAAAAGTATTTCTTAGTTTGTTGTTTGACTTTGGCACTTCATGCTGATGTCATGAGTTTCTATAGAACAGCCGTGAAGACTTTGGCTTATAATAAAACGTATTCTCTCTACAAGCAATCAGCCGCTTTGTCACAACAGGGAATTTCCCAAAGCCAATATGCAGATTTTTCCGTAGACAGTTCCTATTCAGATACCAGTGCAAAAAATTTACAAGACCCGTTCAATACATTTGATGTCTCTTTGAGCGATGCAATAGATGTTTTCAACAAAAAAAAATATCATATTCAAGAAATTGCTCTGAATATGAAAGAAAAAAACACTCAACTCAATATAAAAAAGGAGCAGTTGTTTCGCTCTCTTGTTGCGATGATCGCTTTGTATCATTCAACGTATAAAAAATCTCTCCTTAATAAAAAACTGTATGAAGAACAGTTGCCTGTTTATCAAAATATGAAATCATTGCAACATCAGGGAGGCATTACAAATTTGGATCTTTTACGCTTTCAAAATACCCTCACCGCACTGCAAATGAAGCTCATTGCCCAAGATAATGAACTCAAAAAGATGAAAAAACAATTCAATCTTTATGCACCGCATAAAGCCATCCCCTCTTTGGATTCTAAAATAAAATATTCACATAAAGCATTTGTACGGCATGACCCGCATACAAAAATGAAAACGATCCTGGCGGAGAGATCATTGGTGCAATCCGAAGCAAGATATGCCAATTATCTACCTGAATTCAAAGCAGGTGTTGCTTATGAGAGTAATGGCGACCCAACCTCTTACGGAGACAATTACAGTTTCAATATCGCTTTGCATTTCCCCCTGAACAGTGCCGACAGCAAGGAGAGTGAAGCACTTAAAGTTAATGCTTTGAGCCAAAGAAGCGAAACCATAGAGTTGAAACTGCAAAGAGAACAAGAGTATATCACGCTTGTCCAAAACTATAAAAACGCACAGGATCAGTTAAATGTTTTACGGAAAAATCTCCGCAGTTATCGGCAGAGCCAAAAGGAAATAAAAACAGCATTTATAAATCAGTTCGTTGACTTCAACAGTTATATTCAGGTACTTGCACAGACATTGCATATAGAAGAGAAGATGCAAGACTTAAAATATCAGGTACAAAAGGAAGCAACGATCATCAATGCCATAGCATCCGGAGCCATTTATGAGTAAAACAGTACTTCATTGCAAAGATATTGTCAAAACATACGGTGAAGCTGAAGCAGCAGTCCTCGCATTGCAAGGGGTGACTCTGGATGTATATCGGGGGGAAATGATGATGTTGGTCGGACCTTCAGGCTGTGGGAAAACCACCTTTGTTTCATGTATCAGCGGTTTGCTTGATTTTGACAGTGGTGTCTGTGATATTTTAGGCAAAGATATCACCTCTATGGATACGGAAGAGGTAGTGGCATTCAGAGGCAGACATATCGGATTTGTCTTCCAGTCGTTTAATCTTTTGCCTGCCCTTACCTGTGTGGAAAATGTGGCACTCCCCCTCACTATTGCAAATGCAGACAAAGCACAATCCTACACAAAAGCAAAAGTCCTGCTCGATGCTGTGGGATTGGGTGAAAAATATGACAGTAAACCCAAACACCTCAGTGGCGGAGAACAGCAAAGGGTTGCCGTTGCCAGAGCTTTGGTACATGAACCGGACCTGATCATATGCGATGAACCGACCAGTAGTCTTGACCATCAAACCGGACAAGCAGTTATGCAGCTCTTGCAAAAAATGAAAAATGAAACACACATTACGATCATCGTGGTGACGCACGATAACAGAATATACAAATATGGAGACAGGATGGCACATATGGAAGACGGGAAAATACGAAAAGTGGAGCAGCTGGGATGAAAGCTTTTTATCTATTGATACTGCTCTCTTTGATTGGATTTGGCATTAACATTGCAGATGTCTATCTTGGCGATAAGCCTTCGAACGGGACAGGAAGGGCTATTCCTAAAATAGAACTTCCTTTTGATGCCTTTATCGCGGCGACCGGCATAGTAGAGCCTGCAAGCAAAAAAATCATTATAGGGGCAAACGTATCCGGCCTTGTCACACAAGTCTATGTGAATGATGGAGATAAAGTCAAAAAAGGAGATGCTCTTTTTTGTTTGGACGATACACTCTTAAAACACAAGATAGCCATGCTGAAAGCGCAAAGAGAGGCAGCACTTGCAAAGATCCAGGCAGCACAGGATCAGTTTCAGCTTTTGCAGGAATTTAAAAAAGTCTCTCCCAAAATGGTGACAAGTCAAAAATTTACGACGAGCAAAGATACGCTAAAAATTACCCAGGCATCCCTGCAGGCACTGGATCAAAAAATAGAAATTTCACAAAAAGAGTTGGCTTTTTATACAATACAGGCACCGATCGACGGTATTGTGTTGCGTTCAGATTTGACAAAAGGGGCATATTTCAATAAAAACAGTATCAACCCCCTACTCATACTGGGCAGTCAGAAATATACTATAAAAGTCAGTATCAATGAATATGATATTGTAAAATTCCGACCGGATACACCCGCAGTAGCCTTTGTCCGTGGACATCCAACGCTGAAAACGTCTTTGCAGTATCTTTATACCATTCCTTATGTAAAACCAAAAACTTCTCTTACCGGCAGTGCTACAGAACGGACAGATACAAGAGTGTTGCAAGTAGTCTATGCCATCGAAGCAAACGAAAAATTTCCTCTTTATGTGGGAGAACAGCTTGATGTATTCATTAAAACGGACAAATAAATGTTTACGATTGCCGTAAAAATACTGATTGAAGACAGAGTCAAATATATCGGTTTATTGATCGGCATTGCTTTTACGGCATTTTTGGTGACCTTTGCCATGTCCTATTTTGCAGGTTTTATGACAAGAGGTTTTGCCCTTGTCAGTGAAAATCCAAGCGTGGACATCTGGGTAATGGACCGTGCTGTAAGTTCATCCGAAGCCACCATCAATATGAGTGATGCAGCGCTCAATCTGGTCAAAAGTGTTCAGGGTGTCGAAAATGCTGTACCTCTTTATATGCAGGATATGACCGCAAGATTTCCCAATGGACATTTTCAGGCTTTTCAAGTCATAGGAGTCGATGATGCCACGTTAAGCGGTATTCCCAAAATCAAAAGCACACGCGATGCTTCCGAACTTTTGCATATTCCGGGAAGTGTGATCGTTGACAGCGGCGGAACAAGTGATAAGCTGCAAACGCCAAAATACATGAAAGACAGTTATCCTTTTGATGGTCCGCACCTGAATGCAGCGACGCGAAAACTCCGTTTTGGCGATACGCTGTTGATCAACGATAAACGTATCGTCGTTGCAGGTGTCTCACAGACCATCCCCCGTTTTCCTCCAAGACCGCTGATTTACACTACACTTTCCAACTTTAAACGGCTGACACCCTCACAAGTGAAACGGCTGACATTCGTCATGGTAAAAATAAAAAGTGGTTCAAATCTGCATCTTATAGCTCAGAAGATTCAAAAGCAGACAGGTTTAAAAGCATTGACAAGCGATGATTTTAAAAAACAGACCGTCATGTGGTACCTGGTCAATTCGGAAGATGTCGGTGATATGGTCAACATGGTGGTACTTGCCATGCTCGTCGGATTTGGTGTAACGGGGGTCATGCTCTATATGTTTACACAGGACAATCTCAAATACTATGCACTTCTAAAAGCTATGGGAGCTTCTTCAAAACAGTTGAGAGTCATGATATTCACGCAAGTCTTTATGAGCGCACTGATTGGAAGCGGTATCGGGATAGGAGTATGTACATTGGTGGGAAAATTGGTCGCAAATGGTGATTTCCCCTACAGGATGATGTGGTTTTCGCCCCTCTTTGGGCTTATAGGAGTGTTAATCGTCAGTATTACGGCAGGGCTTATCAGTCAGCATGCATTAAAAAATGTTGAAGCTGAAATGCTCTTTGCAAGTTAAAAATGGTTTACCGACCGGGAAACTACCCGACCAGTTGACTGTTGCGTTTTGCCACGATCTGAAGATAAGCCAATAGGTTCTTATCTAAAGATCTTTTTTTGATCTTTGTGACCATACTTAAAAGATGGTCATAAGAATCCAGTCTTACCTCTTTTCTGTGCAGTGCCATATTGCTTAGGTATTCCAGTGTCTCAGCTTGACTCAATACCGGAACAAGATTATCGATCATCTGAGCATACAGCTCTTCATGCCCATCCACGAATGCGTTGGCGATCTTTTGGGCAGCATCTTCATCCAATCCTCTTTTATGCAACAGAAATGCCATATGATTGGAAACACTGACATCATGATGAACATCAGTCTTAATGCGATCCTGAAACTCTGTAGCGACCAATGGGTTGCATGCCATTAACGATATCAGTATCGTTAAGCCTATAAAATGATGTCTGTTCATCTTTTTCCCTTTTCGGAAGTATATTTTTCTAACCGTTTACAGTTTCGGGTTTAATGTGTTGCGATCTTTCCGGTGCCCTGCTTCATACCCATACCGCACTTGCCGCTGCCGCATTTCATTTTCATGCCTTTTGGTTTCATCATCATGCCTTTTTTACCGTGCATTTTATGTTTGTTGGCAAGAAGGAAAAGCAACTGGTCTTTGGTCAGGATATCTTTGGTATTCTCTATACACTTGAGGTGGACCATGGTCGCTTCAGATTCAAGAGAGGCAAGCTTGTCCACTTTCTCTTTCAGGTCTGCCGCTTTTGTTCCCGACATGCTCGCCTGTATGATCTCTTTTTTCAAAGCCATGACTTCAGGTTTGAGTTTCATCACGGCACCCATCGTTTCTTTTCTCACTGCTGTCAGCTTCTCTTTCTGATCAGCGGTCAATCCGAATGCCGGATCATCCCAGTTCTTCATGACGAATTTGGTCAAATGCGGAAGCCCATGCTTGATGAGGAATGGAGAATTCATCTTTTTTCGCATCATTTTATGTTTCATACCCGCTTTGGCACCGGGTTTCATCATGCCGCCCTGGCCCTGTTGTCCGCCCATCATTCCTGCATTTGGAGCTGCAAGGAGCAGCGAAAGTGTTGCTATGGAAGCGAGTGCTATTTTTTTCATCGTGATATCCTTTAAATATAATGGTGTTCAATTGTACTTGTCTATAGTAAACGGTATGTTAACCCCCTATTCCTTTTCTTCATCGTTTGCCATATGTATCGTCATAGCCGGATAGGCAAAATCAAGATCATGTTTTTTGAGTATCTCCGCGATCTTGTACATCACCTCCTCTTTTACCGCGAGCCACTCCTGCCAGACCACCGAACGGGAAAAGCAGTAGACCAGAATATTGATGCTCGAGTCGGCGAATTCATCCATATAGACCAGAGTGGTACGCTTCACCCCTTTATAGTCCTCGCTGGAGATGATCTTTGCCTGGCGGTAGTAGGAGCGGAACGTGGTACGTTCATTGGCGATACCCGGATGCTCCAGCAGCATCTGCCGTATATCTTCGACCGCTTTTTTGATGTCCTCAAAGTCCGATTCGTACGTGACCCCTATTTTCATCTTGATGCGCCGCCCTATACTTCTGCGGCTCCAGTTTCGGATGCCTTCATTGACCAGTTTGAAGTTGGGGATCGAGATGAGCGCATTGTCAAAAGTACGGATGGTCGTCGCCCTCAGCCCTATTTCGACCACTGTACCGTCCATGTTGTCTACCTCTATCCAGTCGCCCTGATCGAACAGGTCTCCGGCCAGAATGGAGATGGAACCAAAGATGTTGGCAATGCTGTCCTTGGCTGCGAATGCGACAGCAAAACCACCGATCCCAAGACCGGACAGCACGGCGGTGAGGTCAACCCCGAGTACCCAGAGTATGGCGATGAACGCTGCAAGAAGCAATAGTGCATTGAGTGTCTTGATGACAAGGTTGACCACTTCTTTTTTCAATAGCCTGTTCTTTTGGATGTGCTCTATCTTGAAGTGGACGAGAATATTCCCGCTCCTATAGAGAAGAAGTGTGACCAGAACAATGTAGATAACGGCAAAGATTTTGCTGATGAGGATACTTTCCCTGTCTATACCGAAAAAGACGACAAGGATGACCTGTATAATGAAAAGAGAGACGATGACATTGAAGATCCGGGTGATCTTCGTGTGGATATATTCTACATCCTCCTCTTTGAGTTTATAATGTTTCAACGTCATATTCACGAAAAGCTGGATGACCTTCTGAATGAGCAGGATGACCAAAATGATGAGCAGGATCAACACAAGCCTCGCTACATCAAGGCTTACCGTAGCAAGATAAGGGTTCAGCCTGTCTCCCAGTGCAGAGGCATTCAGCTGATTGGCAAGTGCGAAAAGTTTTGCATTCGAAAGCCTCGCTGTACGGTAGATCGCCATTCTGTTGTCCACAAGTTCCGAGCTGAAGGTCTTGGCCACCGCTTCCATCAGATAGTACGACTTGACCGCTTCCTTGATGGACCGTACCATGGTCGAGTTGTCGTCGTTATTGATATAGGTAAGATACGGATCACTCTTTATGGGTGTGAATTTTTCAAATTCTTTGAGCAGTATCTCATCCACTTTGTCCTCATAGAATGCTTTCGATTTGTTATTGGTCGCATACAGGACTTTGTTGAGTACTCTTCGGATACTGCTTCTAAGATACAAGGTTTGCAGCCGTGCTTCATCCCGAAGTACAGCCTTTTTGTTGCCTCTGTGCCTGTTGCTGTTCAGGCGGAGCTTGAGTTTGCTTATCTGTGTGCGGTAGGGGTCCGGCTCTTTGAGGTGTTTCTCTTTGGCTGCGGCATATTCCAAAAAAAAACGCTGGTATTCATGGTGCTGCTCATCCTGTATTTTTACCTTTCTTTCATTCGAGAGGTTTTGGTCAAGCAGTTTTTCTTCCATTTTCATCTGTGCGTCCAAAAAAGGATCCAGCGATGTACTGGCAAACAGGAATGTAGCCGAGAAGAGAATAAATACCCATATGATCTTTTTCAAAAATACCCTTTGGTCTGTATGTGCGTTAATATTATAGGAGATTGTCTCCTGATAGTCAATGGAAAAGCTCCCAGAACTCTCCAAACCTTTCCGTAAAATGTTCCAGACGCAAATAAAGACTCTCTTCAATGACCTGGCTTTTGCAAAGAAAGAAAAAAACTCGGGGAGAATAGGGTTTATGCTTAAGTGCTACGACATACCTGTACTCTTTTTTCAGCACCCCAAGCAAGGCACCGATCTGTTCATTATGCGAAAAACAGCGTCCAAGATGCTGATAGACAATACATATTTCAAGATGGGGCAGCCGATAGAAATAGCTGATCTCATCGGTAAAGATATATTTGTGCGGATAAACCTTTTGGCGGTAATGCTCGGAGAGTGTCAGGAATTCAAATTCTTTTTCCCTTCGGTTGCACTTGAGTGCCATGCCGTTATCCGGTGCGACAGCAACGATCTGAGATCTGTTCGAGAAGGTCAGTGCACGGTTAAGCCAGAGGTAACGGTCTTCAAGTGCTCCCGGTACTTTTTCATAAAAGAATTTCGCATTGTGAAGAAGTTTGAGTCTTTCAAGTTCTTCGACTTCACGTTTGTTTCTCATCAAAAGTGCCATCAGCGAATTTTCAAGGTATGCATCGCTTCCCATCATCCGTTCAAAATAATCAATATGACGGCCATCGTTGCTGCGCTCCCCTTCCCCATCATGCAGAAACCATATTTGAGAAAGCTCCTTTCCAAACAGAGGACTCTCTTTCTCATTGAACAGATAACGGAAAAGCTGAAACTTGCCAAAGTCACCCACATCAGCGACATACCGGTCTTGCATCTATGCCCTTTTTAACACAATTATAGCCAAATAGGATATGATAATAGAAAAAATACAGCGGAGTTGATCAAATGCAATATCGATATATTGGAAAAACAGGATTACGTGTTTCCCCTATCTGCATGGGCACAATGACTTTCGGGACACAGTGCGACAAGAAAGAAGCTTTTGCCATCATGGACAAGGCTTATGATCACGGAGTGAATTTTTACGATACAGCAGAGCTCTATCCTGTTCCGCCTGAGAGTGAACTGGCCGGCATCACTGAGACATGGGTCGGGGAATGGATGCAGACCAAACCCAGGGACTCCCTCATTTTGGCAACAAAAGTCGCAGGTGCCGCCAGCGGATGGTTTGTACCACCTATCAGGCATGGACTGACCGCCATTGACCGTTTCCATATTGAACGGGCGGTAGAAGGAAGCCTCAAAAGGCTGAATACAGATTATCTTGACCTCTATCAGATGCACTGGCCCGATACCGTCGTCCCCATCGAAGAATCGCTCGAAGCCTTCGACCGGCTGGTCAAAGCAGGGAAAGTACGCTATGTCGGCACTTCCAACGACACTGCCTATGGTACGGCCAAAGCCTTGATGACTTCTCAGTTCAAAGGCTATGCACGTTTTGACTCCATACAGAATAATTTTTCCCTGCTCAACAGACGTTTCCTTGACGAACTTTCAACGCTCTGTCAAAAAGAGCAGGTTTCGCTGCTGCCCTATTCTCCTCTTGCAGGCGGCGTACTCAGCGGAAAATACAATCAGGCGATGAAACCGGAAGAAGCAGAAGGACGGTTTGCCACCTATCTCAAATCACCCAATCAGCGCCAGCGCGCTATGGCGCAGCGCTTCATGAACGACAGGACGCTGGCTTCCACACAACGCTACCTCAAAATTGCAGCCGATGCCGGCCTGCATCCGATCACCCTTGCAACAGCCTGGTCCAAACAGTTCGATTTCGTCGCTTCGACTATTATCGGTGCGACCCATACCGGGCAGCTCGATGCTTCACTGGCCGCAATGGACCTTACACTCAGTAAAGAAATTTTACAGGCATGCGACAGAGTGCATGCAGATATTCTTTACCCGATGGGATGATTTGTATCTATCTGCTACTTTCAGTTTGATTTCTGCTTCTGTTCCTGTTGCGGCTGTTCGTTCTTCTGCTGCGGTTCTCTGAGCCGCCATTGCTTCCCTGGGGTCTTGCTTTTTTGTTTCGTCCGCCGCCTCTTCCGTTCTGGATAGGCTCAGCTTTGATGTTCGGGTCGGGAGTGAACGCCGGGATATGCACCTTGTTGATCTCACCTTTAATGAATTTCTCTATATCAAAAAGCAGTTTATGCTCATCGACACAGACAAGGGATACAGCTTCACCGCTCTGCCCTGCACGCCCGGTACGGCCGATGCGGTGTACATAGTCTTCGGGAACATTCGGCAGTTCATAGTTGACCACATGCGGCAGCTGGTCGATGTCGATGCCCCTGGCTGCGATATCCGTCGCCACGAGTACACGGATATCGTTGGCTTTGAAACTGGCCAGTGCTTTGGTCCGTGCACCCTGGCTTTTGTTGCCGTGAATGGCTGCTGCGGAGATGCCGGCTTCTTCAAGCTGTTTGGTCAGTTTGTTCGCCCCGTGTTTGGTACGGGTAAAGACAAGTACCTGCTCCCAATTCTTCGTTTTGATGAGTTGTGAGAGCAGTTCCCTTTTTCTGTGCTTGTCCACATAGTGCACGACCTGGCTGACCTGGTCGGCTGTTTTGTTCTGACGTGCCACTTCGATGGTCTCAGGGTTGTTGAGAAGTCCCGATGCCAGTTTTTTTATTTCAGGTGAGAAAGTAGCGGAAAAGAGCAGTGTCTGCTTTTGCCTGGGCATCATCTTCATCAGTTTTTTGATGTCGTGGATGAAACCCATATCGAGCATTCTGTCCGCTTCGTCAAGTACCAGGATCTCCAGTGCCGAGAAATCGATGCCCCGCTGCCCGGCGATATCAAGGAGTCTGCCTGGTGTGGCAATGACGATATCCACCCCTTTCCTGATGGTTGCGAGCTGCGGATTGATACCTACGCCTCCGAAGATCATTGTGGAGGTATAGGGGGTATGTTTCCCGTAGATCTTCACACTTTCTGCCACCTGCGCAGCAAGCTCTCTTGTCGGTGTGAGGACCAGTGCCCGGATCTGCAGTTTCTTCATCTGCGGTTTGCTTTGCGAAAGCCGCTCAAGCATCGGCAGGGTAAAACCTGCTGTTTTTCCTGTTCCTGTCTGCGCGGCAGCAAGTACGTCTTTTTTCTTTATAATGACAGGGATCGCCTGCTTCTGAATAGGTGTAGGCTCTGTATAGCCCTGCTCTTTGACTGCTTTGAGTAGTGACTCTGAAAGTCCCAGTGTATTGAATGACATAGTTTACCTTTTTAAATCCGAATGTCTTTCCGGATGACCGAGCCTACCTGTATAGTTCTCTATAGGTCGGTCTTAGGCTGAGTTGTTTTTTATTGATTTTTTCTATAAAGTGTAAAAACACTTTTTCCCGTTGAGCTGGGAATATTTGAGAGTTGACCGATGTACGCTTAAATTGTACGGCAGTATAGCGTAATTATCGCAAAAGTGTATGCTTTTGCGGCAATTACGCCCAAAAAAGGCTTAAAACTGCTCTTCGAGGAAAGGAATGATCTGTTTTTTACGGCTCATCACACCATCAAGCCAGACTTCGCCGTCCTCAAGTTTGACTTTAAAGGCATGCTCGATCTTCTCCGGTTCGTCACTGACCACAAGCAGCTGTGAACCGACCTTCATAATGTCTGTAAGCAGAAGCAGGACAGAGTGTCTGCCACCCTCCTCTTTCAGTTTCTTCATATCTTCGAACAGGTCCGCTTTCATCGTGTCAAAAACAGAAAGGTCCACCACTTCGAGCTGCCCCACACCTATGAGGCTGCCGCCCATGTTGAAGTCTTTGAAGTCTCTTGTGACCAGTTCTCTCGGTGTGGCATTGAGCACATCGGACTTGACGATGAACATTTCCATACCCACGGCTTTATAATCCTCTATACCTGCGATCTCGGCGAGCTCTTTACAGGCTTTGGTATCTTCTTTGGTACAGGTGGGAGACTTGAAGATGACGGTATCGCTCAAAATGGCACACATCATCATACTGGCAAGATCTTTGGGGATCTCTATATGGTAGTAGTCGAACATTTGCTTGACAATGGTGTTGGAGCATCCTACAGGACGTACCCACATCTCAAGCGGTGCATTGGTGGTAAGATCACCGAGTTTGTGATGGTCCACGATACCGAGTATGGTCGCTTCATCAATATCTTTGGGGCTTTGGGAACGCTCCATAAAGTCAATAAGATACACTTTTTCACCGGCATATTCCGTTTTCAGCATCGGTGCTTCAAAACCGAACTTTTCGAGTATCCATTTCGTTTCAGGGTTCACTTCCCCCTGTCTGCAAGGTACACATTCTTCACCCAAATGATTTTTAAGATAGGAGAGGGAGATCGCTCCCACGATAGAATCCGAATCTGGTGTGGTATGTCCAAAAATATAAGTAGCCATCAAAACTGTCCTGTAATTTTTTTCGTATTATAGCCTATTAGGCACTAAAAACAGGTATTTTATGGCTGTTGTTTTTTCTTCATGATCTTTTCAAGTTCTCCAAGGTAGGGTTTGACCACCTCTATATCTTCCTTTTTCACCTGTCCGACCATACCTGAAGTCATACTCCGCATCATCTCCTGCTGTTCTTTGGGTACCTTGGCGATCTCTTCATCCATTTTTGCCATGACCATCGCCCTTCCGATCCTCGCTGACTTTATGGTCAGGTCAAGCGCATCATTATAACCCAGGTCCCTTGCATCTCTGTTCAGTTTTGATTTTACACCGGAAAGTTCTATGGCTTTTTTGACGAATGTATTGAAGTTTGCACCTTTCTGGACCACTTCTGCTGCTTTTTCATACCCTTTTTCAATCTTTTTGGAGTAATCCCTGTAGTTGCTCTTCTTTTCTTTAATAGCTGCAATAAAACGTTTCACGTCATCATCACTCAATACTTCGCTGCTTTCAATGGGAGCGGTCAGAAAAGGAAGCAGTGCCATACTTTTCTGCATCTGGGCATTGGCTTCTCCCATATTTGGCATCCCCGCAGACATATCAGCCTGCGCTCCCTGTGAAAGTCCCAGAACCATTGCTGCTGCAATTACTGTTTTTTTGAACATTTTGTTTCCTTTTTGTTGATTTTTTCTTATCTTCGTTACTATTTTAACATAATATTCAACAAGCTGTTTCTTTTTATAATCAACATCCTGCTAAAATGCGGATGCACAAAATATTGTGAAACTATTTTTCACATGCTGCTGTCCTCGTCGCTTAACCGGATAAAGCAGGGCCCTCCTAAGGCCTAGCTGGGGGTTCGAGTCCTCCCGGGGACACCATATCCAATTGAACTACATGTTACTCCTACTTTTCCGAATTATACAAGCTGTCACGTATCTTTTGCGATTCATGCAGATCGTTGAGAAAACATTTCTTGCCGACATAGCCGGCACTTTCATACACACTTTTTCCGGTACTGTAGTCTATAAAAAAGGTCGAAGGGAAAAAGCCTTCATTGAAATCGGAAGGATAGGGAGCATTACGGTCCACAATGAGAAGTATATCGTTCTCCAATGCCTTTTTGACCTCAGGTTCGCTCAGTGTCCGGTCTATCAGTTTTTCGCACCAGCGGCAATGTTCCTTGACGATCACCATCACCAGCATCTTTTTTTCCGCCTGAGCCTTGTGTATCGCTGTTTCATAATTGTTCATCGCACCGAGTTTTTTGGCTGCTTCGGTCGCATCGGCGGCAAAAAGCCCTGCTGTGAGAAAGAGAAAGATTAAAAAAAGTTTCATGGACCATCCTGTATAGTTGATGAAGTATTATCCAAGAACTTACCTTAAACTATCAACTATTAACATTAAAGTGATAGAATTCCCTTAAATAAAATAAGGAGTGTATATGACACCGCAAGAAAAAGAGTTAGAAAAGATGCAATCGGGCATTAAAACGGAACTTCGGCTGCTTTTCAAAGCCAATATGAAGATCTTCGACTGGGACATCCCGGAAAATGATGACAGAAAATCCGCTGAACTCATTGCAGACACTATGCAGAAAGCACTCGACGAACTCAAAGAAGAGATCGCAGAGGGCAAATACGACCAATACTAGAAAAGGAGAGACACTATGAGCCAAAGCAACATGAAACACTTGGAGAGAATCAAAGAAAATATCGACAAGTCCGATGAATTGAGCGAAGAGGAGAAAAGCAACTCCATGAAACATATCGAAGAGTGGTATGCGGAAGACAAAGCATGGGGGACTTTCATCAATGAACTGGCGCAAGTTTCTCCAAAAGTGGAAGCGATACTCGCTGAACTGGGGCTGATCTGATGATGACCTTTATTCAAAAAGCCATGGACTGGGTACTGGAGAAAGAAGAAGAAGCGGCAAAAAACTGCCATGCGGATCCTCAAGATGTGGACAAACAGATACAGCTTATAGAGGCAAAGAAAGAGACCCTTGTCAAACGCTGCAAAGAAGAGACCGATGAAATGGAACATGTACTCAACCGCCTGCATGCCATCAAAGCCCAAAGTTTGAAGTGCCACACCAAGAACTAAGCGATGGCTGAGAAGAAAATAGGCTTCATCGAAGCCTTCAGCATCGGTGTCGGGGGGATGGTCGGAGGCGGTATTTTCGCTGTTCTGGGCCTTACCATCGATCTGGCCAAAGGGGCCGCACCTATTGCCTTTATGATCGCAGGTTTTATCGCGCTTGTGACCGCCTACTCCTACGTAAAACTCTCCTTGCGCTATCCCAGTGAAGGCGGGAGTATCGAATTTATCGTCCAGGCTTTCGGGAACGGGCTGTTCTCTTCCATCATCAACAACCTTCTTCTTGTCTCCTATGTGATCATGCTGGCACTCTATGCCTATGCGTTCGGAAGCTATGGTTCTGCACTTATCCTCGGCACTGATGTGGAATGGCTGCATAAATCCCTTGCTGCAGGGGTCATACTTCTTTTTATGTTCATCAATCTTCTGGGTGCTTTTATGACAGGTCGTGCGGAAGACATCATGGTATTTATCAAGCTTGCCATTTTACTGGTGTTCGCCGCTGTGGGTACGGCTAGCATAGACATGTCACATATGGCTCCGCAGCAGTGGACGCCTATGCCTTCGGTGGTTACGGGCGGGCTTATCATCTTCCTTGCCTATGAAGGATTTGAACTTATCGCCAATACGGCCAGGGATGTCAAAAATCCGGAGAAGACACTTCCGCGGGCCTACTATGCCGCTGTTATTTTTGTGATTATCCTCTATGTATGGATCTCTATGGTGACGGTAGGCAATTTGAGCTTTGAAGCAGCAAAAAAAGCACAGGACTACGTACTGGCCGAAGCGGCAGAACCTTTCTTCGGAAGGGCCGGTTTCATCATTATCGGTATCGCCGCCCTGCTCTCTACCGCTTCCGCCATCAATGCCACCCTTTACGGCGGAGGCCGTACCAGTTATCTGATCGCACGCTATGGAGAACTGCCGGGAAGGTTTGAGAAAAAATTCAAGCATGGCTATGAAGGGATGATCATTATCGCACTTTTGGGCATTATCTTCGCCACATCCTTCAATCTTGACAACATCTCGGTGGCAGGCAGTATCGGTTTTCTTATCGTTTTTTCGCTGGTGAACTTTGCCAATTTCAGACTTTACAAAGAGACAGGGGGAAATCGTTTCATTTCCGGAGGAGGCACGCTTCTGGGGCTTGTTGCAACCGTTGTACTGATTGGCTACAACCTTATGCATACACCAAAATCACTGATTACCAGTGCTATCGTCATTCTTGCCGTATCTCTTTTCAGCTTTATCTACTATACGCTCAAAGCAAAAAGGCTCTCACCCTATTTGGACAAAGACCTTGAAGAGGATGAACAGCACAGCTAGTCCAGCCACTTTGCCGGGTCTGTCCTGTAGAAATCTTTCAATTCATTGTAAAGGTCTGGAAATTTCTGTTTCAGACTTTTGGGAGATTCAAAGAAACGTTCCGTGATCACGGCAAAGAATTCTGCTTCATTCGTTGCCGCATATTCGCCGATGAATTTATAATCGCCCCAATCCCTGTTCTTCAGTGCCACATGGTTGAGCTTCGTGAATTCACGGTAAAGCACATTGGTCCATTCGTGGTATTTGGAACGTTCCAGGGGCGGCACACCGTCTATCTCCCCGTCCATAAAGTCTATCTCGTGAGCGAACTCATGTACGATGACATTTTCTTTTCGGGGATGGTATGCTTCCCGCTTGGCATCATGCCAGATGATGATCACCGTATCGTTGGCGGACTGCCCGTCAATAAGGAATTTTTCTTTGGAGAAAATACCGCCATTGTCCTGTACACGGTCTATCATCACTGGCTGGTGATAGAGGATGACTGTTCTAAGATTGTCATAACAGTTGGAAGTTTCTATGTGAAGAAGCAGCAGGCAGGCATAAAAGGCTACAATGACCTTCATCTCCTCTGTCACCTCAAGTTTAGCCCCAATAAAGGTTTTGGTATGGATAAAGCGCAGAATAGAACGCTCTATTTTTGTTTTCTCTTCACCGGAAAGGTGTGTATAGTGCGGTACATGTACAAGATAGCTGCGCTGCTCTTGCGTAAAAGGAAGTGCATCGATCCACTCAAGATGTTTCTTTTTTTTATAGGCACTAAAGAGCCA
>Ga0256841_1001633_pt1 | contig 18866 bp, 19 predicted proteins | sample 356308metaG_FD_185971 | JGI IMG/M metagenome (GOLD analysis project Ga0256841, IMG submission 185971) | Hydrothermal vent microbial communities from Mid Atlantic Ridge, Atlantic Ocean - 356-308 | ecosystem: Environmental > Aquatic > Marine > Hydrothermal vents | place: Atlantic Ocean: Mid... | reverse complement strand
CTCAAGAAGTACGCGCGGCGGATCGCGGAACACGGCACGATGGGGTCCCAGGAGACGGGCCGGAATCCCTGAGGCACTGCGCGAAGCCCTCGGCCCGCGGTGACCGCGATCCAGCGCGAAAAGGGCGAGACCGGTCTTTTTGACCGCAGTTCCAGCCCCCACCGCAGTCAGAGGAGAACCCGGACAACGGGTCATCGAGCTCCGAAAACGATGTGGGCCCGACCATGCCATCGCCTTTAAGCTGGGCCCTCCCGGAGCACGGTGGGGCGCATCCTCAAAGCCGAGGGACGCGACCGGCACTCGGTTCTGGGACCCAAGCCCCCACTCCGGTGCTTTGAAGTGGAAGCGCCCGGCGCACCCCTTCACCTGGCCACCAAGAAACTTGCCCGATTCCAAAGGCCCGGGCACCGGGGATCGAAGCGCACGGGACCGTTCGGTGGGATGGCGTAGGTCTTCGCTGCGGTGGACGCTCACAGCCGGATGGCCTACGCGGAGGTGAAGGAGATCGAGCGGAAGGAGAGCGCCGCCGCCTTTTTGCTCTCCGTCCTGCGTCGCTACCGGCGGTTGGGCCTTCGGGTGAGCGGGGTGATGACCGACAACGCCACGGCCTTCCAGTCCGGGGGTTTCCAGAAGGTGCTAAGGTGGCTGGGCCTAGCGCGCAGGGCGACCCGGCCCTATACCCCAAGGACCAACGGGAAGGTGGGATGCTTCATCCGCAGCCTCTTGAACGCGTGGGCCTACGCCTACGCTTACCGGAGTTCCGATGAGCGGGAAGCCCGCCTTCCCGAATGGCTTCACGACTACAATCGACGCCGCCCCCACAGCCGCCCGAATAACCAGGCCCCCGTCTCGCGGTTGGGGCTCGGTGTGAACAATCTGGTGAGGCCGCACAACTGGCCCTACAGCACGACCGCGGTCCGCAGTGTAAGCCGTATACGCCACGCCTTTCAGCAAGCAATCACCTTCCTGGGCGTCGAGTTCAACCCCGGCTTCGGTCTCAGCGGTCAAAATGGCAAGTCCGGCGCTTCGGTTCTCGAAACCGCTCCCAAGTGAGGCGACGCCGATGAAGGCACCGGTATCCTTGCGATCGAGAGAGGAAAAGACGGTTCTCGTCCCCTCGAGCACCGGCACGAACTACGCGCGCCCATCCGTGAAACGCTCCCGGCCCAGCGCCCCAGGCCGGTCGAGCCGCCTGGGCGCGAAGTCGTTCCGCCGGTGACGCAAGCGCTCCGGGGCCTCCTCACGAACGGGCCGAAGCATCGGGCGCGGAATTTCAAGCATGGAGTACAGACCACTACCTAGGTCCCGGCTGCAAACGGGCACTCCACCGCAAAGCCGAATACGACATCGGTGCCGATCCACAGACAACGTTCCTGCGCTACGGAGCATTCGACCCGTCGCCGCCTAATGGTATATTGGGCGGGGACCGGAATGCGGAAGCAGGAAGCCCGGAGGCTCGGGGCCCAGGTTCGTCAGGCCCTCGCGTCCGGCGATACGGCCGGTGCGCTCGCCCTCCTTTTTCCAATGTTGGACCAGCGAACGCCGTTCCCCCTGCTCGAGGAGATCGGTCGCCACCTGGCCCTCGATTCCTTTTCAAAAACCAAACGGTTTTTGGACCGGGTGGCGGCGAGGAAAACCGAGGGCGGCTGGGTGGTCATCGGCGCCGCGCTGCGCGAGCACCTGAATGGCCACCTCGAGGCGGTTCTCGAGGCCGCTCGCGGTTACATCGTCCTGGCGGATGTGTGGTACGCCCCTGACATCCTCGGCGAGCGCGTTCCCGGGGCCGCTTTGCTCAAGGCCTTTGAACCCGCGCTCGAACAGCTCCGTCCATGGCGGAAAGACCCCAACCCCTGGGTGCGTCGGGCGGCCGGGGTGGTGGTGCACTACTGGGCCAAACGTACGCAGGGAAAAGCCCCCCAACAAGCCACGACACTGCTTGAGTTCCTGTCCCCGCTCTTTGAGGAGCGGGAGCTCGGGGCGCTCAAAGGGGTGGGCTGGGGACTGAAAACCCTCGGGCGCCACTACCCGCAGGAAACCGTCCGCTGGCTCAATGCCCAAAGGGGGCGCCGGCCCCGCGCCTTAATGCTGCGAAAAGCGGTCACTTACCTGCCGGAACACCTGCGGGAGGAGGTGGGTCGGGGCTTTGGAGCTTCGCTTTGAAGCGTACCGCCCCCGCCGTCTGGTCAACGTCCACCGCCGGGTGGATCCATGGTTTTGGGACCGCTACAGTGCGTTTCCCTACATCGGGTGCCGGAGCGGCTGCACGTTCTGCTATTTGCGGGGCAGCCGTTACGCGCGTTTCATAGATCCGGATCGCTTCGACACCCACATCCGGGTCAAACTTGGAGCCCCCGAACTTCTCAAAAAGGAGCTGTCCCGCCTCGAGCCCGACGTGATCCACGCCGGCGATTGGCAGCAACCGGCGGAGAGCCGCTACCGGCTCTCCCGAAAGATGCTGGAGGTCGTGCTCGAGCTTGGTTTTCCCCTCCTGATCATCGAGCGCTCGCCGCTGCTCACCCGCGATCTCGATCTCCTGGTCGAGATTCGGAGGAGGTCGTGGGTCTTCGTACTTATTAGCATCAGCAGCCTGGACCCTGCGTTAAAACGGGCCTTCGAACCTAAAAGCCCCGGGCTATCCCGCCGTCTGGCGTTGATGGAAGCCCTGGCGGAAAAGGGCATTCCGGTGGGTCTCGCGCTCATGCCCGTCTTCCCCTACCTCTCCGACGATCCGGCCTCGCTCGCCGCGCTTATCCGGGCCGCTCGCGACCACGGCGCCTCGGTGGTGCTGGCTGGAACGCTGACCATGGATGGACCCCAGGCGGTGCGGACTTTGGAGGCGCTGCGGCAGTACCGCCCCGATCTGGAGGAACGTTGGCGCGACCTCTACCGCTGGCACGGCGCCAGGCCCGCCTACGCCCCTCCACGGGGCTACGCCGCCCGACTTGGCCGGCAGGTCTGGGAAATCGCCGAACGCGAGGGTTTAAAGGACCGGCTACCTCGCTACGTACCTCCGGGGCCCAAAGCCAGAAACAGGAAACTCGCCGAATACCTCCACCTCAAGGCCTACCGGCTCGACCTCGAGGAAGCCCCCGGGTTCAGGGCGCAGGCCTACCACCGCGCCGCCTGGACCCTCGACGACCTGGAACGGGACGTGGCCGCGATCCACCGCGAAAAGGGCGAGGCGGGCCTGATGGCGCTCCCCGGGTTCGGCCCCGCCATCGCCGCCGAGGCCGCGCGATGGCTGAAGGCTCACCGATGGGCCCCGCCCACCCAGTCGAGCCAGGTATCCCCGCGGCCAGCGAAGAAAGCTTCAAGCCCCTGAACCAGCTTGAGGGGGGCGTAGGGATCGGCGAAGGTGGCGGTTCCCACCGCGACCATCCGCGCCCCGGCGAGGGCGAGCTCGAGCGCGTCCTCCACCGTCCGCACCCCGCCCATGCCGAGGATCGGCCGGTCGGTGTTTTGGAAAAGCTCGTAGACAAGGCGCACCGCGATCGGCCGGATCGCCGGGCCGGAAAGGCCGCCGGTCCTGTGGCCGAGGACGGGCTTTTTCGTCTCGAGGTCGATCCGCATCCCCCGGATCGTGTTGATGAGCGAAAACCCGTCGGCCCCCGCCGCCTCCACCGCCTCGGCGACCCGCAGGGTGGGCCCCTCCGGGCTCAGCTTGGCGAGCACCGGACGGTCGGTCGCCTCCTTCACCGCCCGGATCACCTCGGCGGCGGCGGCCGGGTCGTGGGCGTAGGGGAGGCCGCCGGCGTGGACGTTGGGGCAGGAGAGGTTCACCTCCACCAGGTCGGCGTAAGGGCTTACCTTCGCCGCCACCAGAGCGAACTCGGCGGGGTTTTCGCCGAAGACGTTCACGATCACCCGGGCGCCCTGGGCCTTGAGCCAGGGGAGCTCGTCTTCAAGGTAGGCCTCAACCCCCTTGTTCTCCAGGCCGATCGCGTTCAGCATCCCCCTCTCGGTCTCGGTGATTCGGGGCGGCGGCGCCCCGGGGATGGGGCGGGGCGAGGTGCCCTTGGTGGTGATCGCGCCGAGGCGGGAAAGCGGGTAGAGGTGGGCGTACTCTTTCCCAAAGTTAAAGGTGCCGCTGGCGGTCACCACCGGGTTCGGGAAGCGCACGCCCAAAAAGTCCACCTCAAGCTTCTTCACGGCCGAGCTCCAGAAGAAAGTCCCGGGGCGTGCGCACGCGGGGGGCGAGGCCCCTCTCCATGAACGGCCCGAAGTGGCGCCGGTCCCCGGTGAGAAAGACCGTGGCCCCGGCGGCTTCGGCCGCGCGGTAGAGCCGGGCGTCCGCCGGGGGAAGACCCAAAATCGGCGCGGGATCGCGGGGCTCGGGTACGAACCGCACCCGGCGCATGCGCTCGGCAAGCCGGGGAAGCGCTTCGGGGCGTTTCAAAGCTAGGTTGCGCTCGGCCTCGAGGTAGGCCTGGGGCGAGGTGAGGAGCCGGAGAACGCCCTTTTCGGAAAGCGCCCAGATCAACTCGAAAGCCTCGCCCCCAAGAGCAGCGGGAAAGAGCACATTGGCCTCGAGGAAAACCGCTAAAGGTTCCACCGCTTCCGGATCCGTTCCGCCTCCTCGGGAGAAAGCCGGGCCGCATCCTCGAACTCCCGGATCCGTTCCTCGTCGTAAATCTCCACCGGGAGCACGACCGCCGGTTCGAGCACCACCCGCCCCTCTTCGAGCCGCACCGCCAGCGCGTCCCCGGGCTTGAGCCCGAGGGCCCGCCGGACCTCGGCAGGGAGGGTAAGCTGCCCCCGCTTGCCGAGCTGGACCAGGAGCCGCTTCGGCATAATTTCAGTTTATCTGACATGCGGAGTTTCCGCAAAGAACACCTCCTCCGCCGGGAAGACCGGACCGTCCTGGCAGACGTGCACCGGACCGCTCTTTAGCTCCACCCGGCAGGAGAGGCAGCTGCCCACCCCGCAGGCCATGTGGGCCTCGAGCGAGACGTAGGCGGGAAGCGCCATCGTCGCCGCCGCCCGGGCCGCCGCCCGCATCAGGGGCTCGGGCCCGACCGCGTAGACGGTGTCGCCGGGGCGGAGGGAGAAGGGCAGCATCTCGGTGGGGAAGCCCCGCTCCCCCAGGCTCCCGTCCTCGGTGAAGAACCGCACCTCGGCGCCGGTGGCCCGGAGGTAGGGGAGCAAGAACCCCTCGGAGGCGTCCCGGGCCCCGTGGAAGAGCACCGTCTCGCGCCCGGCCGCGACCAGGCGCCGGGCGAGGAAGAGGAGCGGCCCCACCCCGGTGCCGCCGCTGACCAAGAGGGCCCGCCCCCGGGGCTCGGGGAAGGCGTTCCCAAGCGGCCCCAGGGCCCGCAAGACGGCGCCTTCGGGGAGCGCGAGGAGCCCCCGGGTCCCCGGCCCCCGCCCCCGCACGAAGACCAGGAGCCGCCCCCCCATCACCGCCGGGGCCATCGGCCGGCGGAGGAGCCGGCCGGGGACCTCGAGGTTCAAAAACTGCCCGGGCGAAAGCGCCTCGACCAGGGAGGGGGCGTCGAAGACCAAAAGGCCGCGCTCGCCCCGGACCTCCTTGTCGACCAGCCGGAGGCGGTGGTCATCCCAGGCGCGCATGGACCACCTCCCCCCCGACCAGGGTCAGCACCGGCCAGCCGAGGAGCTCCCAGCCGGCCCAGGGGCTGTACTTGGCCTTGGAGAAAAACCCCGCCGGGTCCACCGCCCGCCGCTCGCGGGGGTCCACCAGCACCAGGTCGGCGGGGGCCCCCTCCTCCAAGACGCCGCCTTCCAGACCGAGCAGCCGCCGGGGGGCGCGGGCCATCGCCTCCACCAGCCGCCCAAGCGGAACGCCCCGCTTCTCGACCAGCTCGGTAAAGAGCAGGGGGAAGGCGACCTCGAGGCTCGGGATGCCGAAGGGCGCCCGGAGGAAGTCGGCGGCCTTCTCGGCGGCGGTGTGGGGGGCGTGGTCGGTGGCCACCACGTCCACCACCCCCTCGGCCAGGGCCTCGATCAGGGCCTCCCGGTCGGCCGCCTCCCGAAGCGGCGGGGCCACCTTGTAGAGGGGGTCGAGGGTCTTTAGCGCGTCCACCGTAAGGGTGAGGTGGTGGGGGGTCGCCTCGGCGCTGACCCGGCGGCCCCTCCGCTTGGCCTCGGCCACCAGCCGCACCCCGGACTTGGTCGAGAGGTGCTGGAGGTGCAGGTGGCCCTCGGTCATCCGGAGGACCTCGAGGTCCCGGGCGATCCGCGCGCTCTCGGCCTCGGCCGGGTTGCCGGGGAGGCCCAGGGCCTCGGTGAGGGGGCACTCGTGGACCACCCCTTCCCCCCTTAGCCCGGCGTCCTCGGCGTGCACCGCCACCGGCCGACCGAGCGCGGCGGCGTAGCGGAGGCCGTCGGCGAGAACGCCGGCGTCCTCGTTGGTGCGGCCGTCGTCGGTGAAGAGCACCGCCCCGGCCTCGGCCAGGAGGCGAAGCTCGGCGAGCGCCCTCCCCTCCTGCCCCTTGGTGAGGGCGGCGGCGGCCAGGGCCCGCGCCCCGCCGGCCGCCCGGGCCCGGCGGAGGACCCCCCGCACCGCCTCGGGGGCGTCGAGCGGCGGACGGGTGTTGGGCATCATCACCACCGCCGCGAACCCGCCGGCGGCGGCCGCCCGTAGGCCGGTCTCGAGGCTCTCCTTTTGCTCCTCGCCGGGGGTGCGGAGGTGGGCGTGGAGGTCGAGGAAGGCGGGCAACAAAAGCCGCCCCCCCGCCTCGATGCTGCGCTCGGCCTCACCCCCGGCCAGCGAGGCGATCCGCCCGTCCGCTACGAGCACGTCGGCGACGCCCCGCTCCCCCCGGGCGTCGACCAGCCGGGCGTTTCGGATGAGCAGGCTCACGCCGCCCTCCTCGCCAGCAGGTGGTAGAGCACCGCCATCCGCACCGCCTGGCCGTTTTCCACCTGGCGGAGCACCAGGCTGCGGGGGCCGTCGGCCAGCGTCCCCTCGATCTCCACGTCGCGGTTCAAAGGCCCCGGGTGCAACAGGGGCGCCCCGGGCTTGGCCAGGGCCAGCCGGTCCTCGGTGATCTGGTAGCCGTCCCGGTAGTCCTCCTCGCTGGGCAGCCGGCCCCCGGAGAGGCGCTCCTTCTGGATCCGGAGGGCCATCACCGCGTCGGCGTCCTTGAGCGCCTCCTCCAAGCGCGCGGTCAGCCGGGCCCCGAAGAAGGGGCGACGGGGCAGGAGCGGCGGCGGGCCGGCGAGCCAGACCTCGGCCCCCAACAGGCCCAGGAGCTCGGCGTTGGAGCGGGCCACCCGGGAGTGGAGGATGTCCCCGACGATGGCGATCTTCCGGCCCTCGAGGTCGCCGAGGGCCTCCTCCAGGGTGAAGGCGTCGAGCAGCGCCTGGGTGGGGTGGGCCCGGCGGCCGTCGCCGGCGTTGATCACCGCGGCGTCCAGCCAGCGGGCCGCCTGGTGGGGCACCCCGGCGGCGTCGGCGCGGATCACGAAGGCGTCGACCCCGTAGGCGGCCAGGGTCAGGAGGGTGTCGCGGATCGACTCCCCCTTCTTCAGGCTGGAGGACGACCCGGAAAAGCTCACCACGTCGGCCGAGAGCCGCTTGGCGGCCAGCTCGAACGAGGTCTTGGTCCGGGTCGAGGGCTCGAAGAAGACGGTCGCCACCGTGCGCCCCTTGAGGGTGGGCACGGTCTTGATGGGCCGGGAGAGGACCTCCTTCATCGCCCGGGCGGTCTTGAAGAGCGCCGCCACCCGGGCGCGGTCCCATCCGCTGAAGTCGAGCAGGTGCCTCATGGCCGCTCCCAAAGCTCGACGGCGTCCTCGCCGTCGGTCTCCGCCAGCTTGACCTTGACCACCTCTTTCCTCGAGGTCGGCAGGTTCTTGCCCACGAAGTCCGGGCAGATGGGGAGCTCGCGGTGGCCGCGGTCGACCAGGATCGCCAGGTAGACCCGGGCCGGCCGGCCGAGGTCGGTGAGGGCGTCGAGCCCGGCCCGGGCGGTGCGACCGGTGAAGAGCACGTCGTCGACCAGCACGATCCGCTTGCCGGCGACGTCGAAGGGGATCACCGTCTCCCGCACCACCGGGGCGTGCTCGAGCTCGGTGAGGTCGTCGCGGTAGAGGGTGATGTCGAGCTGCCCGAGCATCGGCCGCCGCCCCTCGAAGCGCTCGATCCGCTCGGCGAGCCGCCCCGCCAGCGGAATGCCCCGGGTGTGGATCCCCACCAGGGCGAGGTCGCGCCCGCCCTGGGTGGCCTCGAGGATCTCGTGAGCGATCCGGGAGAGCGCCCGAGCGATCTCCGGCGCCTCCATCACCCGGGCCTTAAACCGCACCGCCGGCCTCCCACAAAAAAACGCGCCCCGAGCGGGGCCCCTCTGGCTTTGTCCGGGTTTTTGCCTTCACCTTTTCACCACCTTTCCGGCCTCACGGGACCGGTTTAAAGGTCGCCTGAGGATACCGCGGGGCCCGCCCCGGCTTCAAGGCCCTGTACTCGGCCAACACATCTGAGACACTCTGGGGGACCGACTCCGCTTGCATCATAGCCAGGAACTCCAGGGGCGCGAGGCCGTTTAGGGCCCGGTGTGGTCGCTCGCGGTTGTAGTACTCCAGGTAGGCGTCAAGCTCCCTTTGGAGCTCAGGGATCTTTGTGGGTAAGGGCCGGGTGTAGAACTCCTCCCGGAAGGTCCGCTGCATCCGTTCCACGTGACCATTGAGCTTGGGACTCTTGGGTGGCAGCACGAAGAGCTCGATACCTAAGCGTTGGCAAGTCTCCTCAAACTCCGCCATGAACTCGCTGCCCCCATCCACTTGAATCGCCCGGACGGGGAAGGGGGTGTGGGTGATGAGGTGGGCCAGGAAGCCGGCCGCCAGGTTGGCGGTGGCCCGGGTGTGCACCTCGGCCAGGGAGAGGCGGGTGAAAAGGTCGATGGCTGAGAAGTGTTTGATGACCTCCCCGGGGCCCAGGGTGACGGTCAGGGTGTCCACCTGGATCAGGTCCCCGGGTCCTTGAACGGTGTGGGTCCTGGGTTTCCTCTTGGCGTAGGGGCGCTTGGTTCTCCTCACCTTCCCCCGCCGGGAGCGGGCCAGGAAGGAAGCCACGCTTTCCACCCTTCCCCGGCTTTCCAGGTGGGCCAGGATGCGGCCCACGGTGCGCTCGCTGATAGTGAACCCTTGCTTCCGGAGAGCAAGCCAAATGGGCCAGCGGCCCCAGGTGGGGTTTTGTTTCCGCAAGGCCTCGATCGCGATGAGGCACTCGGAGGTCCAGTACACCTTCCGCCGTAGGCGCTTGGGTCGTTTAGGCTTGGGCAAGAGGCCCTTAAGCCCCTCGTCCCGGAGCTTTCGCTTGTAGCGGTAGTAGGTGGCCCGGCTGATCCCCACCAGGGACGGGATCTCGGGCCAGTCCACCTTGTGCTTCCGGAACGCCTCGACTTGCCTCAGCTTTCGCAAGCGATCTTGAACCGTGGGATCGCCCGCACCAGCCTCCTGGAGTGCCCAGGCTTTCCTTGCCCCCCGCCATACCTCCCGGCCAACCGTTGTAAGCTGCATCCGTGGGGACCTCCTCTCTCCTGGAGTGGTCCCCACATTCTTATCGATCCGGTCTCACATGTGTATGTCCGGGTTCAGGCCCCCGCCGCCAGGCGAAAAACATCGGCAGGGCGGCGAAGGAACCCGCCAGCAGGGCGAGCCCAAGGAGCCAGAGGCCGGCCCCGGCGGTGCCCCAAAACCCCTGCCCCGAGAGCACCCGGTAGACCGGGTAGGCGTCGAGGGTGGCCACCAAGGCGGCCAGGAGGAGCCCCGCCAGCATGTAGAAAAGCCCCCCCAAGCCGAGCACCGCCCCGGGCCCCCGCCCCCCCTCCTCGGCCGGCCAAAGCGCCCCCAGCCCCACCCCCAGACCCGAGGCGGCCAGGGCCACCGCCAGCGCGCTGACCGCCGAGACCCCAAGGAGGTCGCCGGCGAGGCCGACCGCTCCCGGCACCCAAAGACCCAGGGCCAGGGCCAGCGGGGTCATGAGCGCCAGGGCGAAGGCCAACCGGGTGCCGAGCAGCGCGGTCCAGGAGAGGGGGGCGGTGGCCACGATCCAGTAGCCCCGCCCCTCGAGGCCAAACAGCGGGAACGCGAGCCGGAGCCCCACCGCCACCAGCACGAACCCCTCGAACGCCAGGTGCAAAAACCCCACCACCCGCCGGAAGAGCCGCCCCTCCAGGGGCATCGCCTGCAGGCTGGTGAGGTAGAGGAAGACCAGCACCAGCACCAGGAGGAGCTCGGCGATCCGGTGGGGGTCGCGGAAAAACCGCCTGAGGTCGCGGAGCCAAAGGGCCGCCATCGGGCGGTAGGCCTCCCAGCGGGCCGGGGGCGCCGGGGGGCGCTCGACGAAGGTGCCCTCCAGGCTCCGCACCCAGCCGGCCCGGTAGGCCCGGGCGGCGGCCGCCGCCGCCCCGCCGTAGCCGAGGAGGACCAGCGCCAAAAGCAACCAGAGCCCGGGCGAGACCCCGCCGGCGAGGCCTCCCTCGACCGCCCGGGCGGCCCAGGTCGAGGGCAGGAGGGCCGGCCCCGAACGGGCCCACTCGGCGAGGAAGGCGGAGAGCGCTTCGGGGCTCTGGAAGGCCCGCTCGAAGAGGGCCTCGGGCCGCGCCGCCCGGAGGGCGTAGACCAGGGCGCCGCCGAGCACCGCGCTGCCCGCCGCCGCCCACTCCCGAGCCCGCCCGGCCGGGGCGTAGCGCAGGAAGAAAAGCGCCAGGCCCGCCCCCAGGGCCACCGGCAGGGCGTAGACCAAGAGGGCGGCCGCCGCCGCCAGGGGGTAGTAGGCCCCGGGGGCGCGGTGGAAGCGGCCCAGGGCGAGGAGCACCGGCAGGGTGAGCAGGGCCGGCAGGCCGGCGGTGGCGGCGTAGGTCTCCAGGAGCTTCTGGGCGAAGACCCGCCCGGCGGGGATCGGCCAGGCCAGCAGGAGCTCGAGGTCGGGCGAGCCGTAGAGCACCGCCAGCGCCCCCGGCAGCGCCGAGAGCAGCACCGCCGCCGAAAGCAAGAGGAAGAGCCCCTCCAGGCTCCGCGCCTCCACCGCGGGGGCGGCGAAGGGGTAGCCGGAGAGGAAGGCGAGAAAGCCCAGGGTGGCGCGGTAGACGAGCACCGCCGCCGCCGCCGCCAGGACCAGGGCCGCCGCGCGGGGCAGGGGCCGGGCCCGGAAGCTATGCCAGAGAATCCGGAACCTGAGCCTGAGCATCGGCGGCGTCCTCGGTCAGGCGAAGGAAGACCTCCTCGAGGCTCCTTAAGCGGTGGGCCCGGCGCACCTCCTCCGGCGAGCCCACCAGCACCAGCCGGCCGCGGTGGAGCAGGGCCACCCGGTCGGCGGCGGTCTCGGCGAGCTCCAGCTGGTGGGTGGAAAAGAGCACCGCCCGGCCCGGCCGGGGGTAGTCCTTGAGGAGCCCCCGCACGGTGCGGGCGGCCACCGGGTCGAGGCCGACCATGGGCTCGTCGACGATCAGGACCGGGGGCCGGGGGAGGAGGGCGGCGGCGAAGGTGAGCTTTTGCCGCATGCCGTGGGAGTAGGTCTCGATGAGCGCCGAGGCGTAGCGGGTCAGGCGAAAGCGGGCGAGCTCCTCCTCAATCCGCCGCTCGGCCTCGGGCTTCGGGATCCGATAGAGCCCGGCCACGAAGCGCAGCAGCTCGACGGCGGTGAGCTTGCCGTAGAGGTAGGGGCGGTCGGGGACGTAGCCGAAGCTCCGCTTGGCGGCGATGGGCTCGCGCCAGACGTCGCGACCCGCCACCCAGGCCCGGCCCCCGGTGGGCCGGAGCTGGCCGGTGAGTACCCGGATCGCGGTGGTCTTGCCGGCGCCGTTGGGGCCCAAGAGGGCCAGGCTCTCGCCGGCGGCCACCGCCAGGGTAAGGCCGTCGAGCGCCAGAAAGCGCCCGTAGCGCTGGGTCACGGCCTCCAGGCGGATCACCGCTTCTCGATCACCTCGGCGTCCGGGGGGTAGGCGAGGAGGGCCGCCTCGTCGAGCCTGGCCCGGGCGAACCGCTTCCAGACCAGGTCGGCCACCGGGTTCCCCTCGAGGTCGAAGACCCGAAGGCGGTAGGGACGGGGCGGGTCCTTCAGGATCCAAAGCTGGTAGCGGCCCACCCCCAGGCGTTCGGGGTCCTCGGGCTCGCCCTCGAGGCGGTAGGCCGGCCCCGCCGGGGTCCGGGCCTCCCCCCCGAGCCGGAGCTTTAAACCCGGGTCGGCGCGGAACTGCTCCAGCTCGCCGAGCTGGCGGAAGTCGACCCCGAGCCCCTCGATCCTGGCCTTTTCGCGGGGGTAGACGATCAGCTGGTTGGTCAAGAAGAGGTAGTTGTAGACCTTCTTCGGGGTGACGACCACGAAGTTATCGGCCAGGGAATCGGGCCTTTGGAACTCGATGCGCACGATCCTCTTCGCCGGCAGGGACTTGAGGACGAAGGCCACCTCGCCGAGCTCGCCGTTCGGCATCCGCACCCGGCCCTCGACCTCGGCGACGAAGGGGGCGGCCTTGAGGTAGGCGCTGGCCCGGTCGAGGATCGAGCCGGGATTCTGGGCCAGGGCCAGCCCCAGGAAAAGGAAGAGCGTCCAGATCCGCATCGTCCCTCCTAAGCCAGCGACCTGGGGAAGCGCCGCGCAGCTAGATAGAGCGTACCCACGCCAAAGATGATAAGGGCCAGGAGCCAGGGCCAGAGCTCAAAAAGACCGAGCCCCTTGAGCATGGTTCCCGGCGCTTCGCCGGGCCACCTCGGCGAGCCCGAAGCGCGAAAGGGCTTCCTCGACCGCGTTTGCCACCTGGTTCCGGGGAAGGTAGAGGCCGGCCCGGAACTCCAGGTTTTGCCGCGCGGTGAGGTAGGGGTAGACGCTGGCCTCCTGGGTGGCGTAGCCGATCGTGGCCTTGACCGCCTCGGGTTCCTTGACCACGCTCTTCCCCAGCACCCAGGCCTCCCCCTCGCTGGGGCGGAGCACCCCGGTGAGCATGCGCACGGTGGTGGTTTTGCCGGCGCCGTTGGGGCCGAGCAGGCCGAAGACCTCGCCGGGGAAGACCTCGAGGTCGACCCCTCGCACCGCCTCGATCGCGCCGAAGCGCCGCCTAAGCCCCCGGGCCCGGACCGCCGGCCGCACGGGGCCATCCTACCGCGGCTACACCCGTTCCAGCGGCACCCCGGCGCGGCAAAGGGGGCAAGCCTCGGGCGCGTAGGTCTCGGGGACGAAGCGGACGAGGGCGAGGAAGGGGACGCCAAAGTCAGGGGGTTCGGGGCTCCGATCGACGATCGCCCCCACCGCCGCCAGCTCGGCGCCCCGCCGGGCGGCGGCGGCGACCGTCCTTTTCACCGATCCTCCGGTGGTCACCACGTCCTCCACCGCGACGAAGCGCTCGCCGGGGCGGACGACCAGGCCCGGCCGGATGAACATGCCCCCGGCCTCGTCCTTCTCGGCGAAGAGCGCCCGGGCCCCGAGGGCCTCGGCGACCAGAAAGCTGAGCACCACCCCGCCGATCGCCGGCCCGATCACGAAGTCGGGCGAGAAGGGCCGGAGCTTCTCGGCGAGCGCCCCGGCCAGCGCCCGGGCGTGCTCGGGGTACTGGAACACCGCCGCCGACTGCAGGAAGTAGGGGCTGTGGAGCCCCGACTTAAGGAGGAAGTGCCCCTCTAAGAGGGCCCCGGTCTCGCGGTAGCGCTGGAGGACGTCCACGGCCACCAGGCTACGACCAAGGCGCCGAGCGCGGCAAAGCCCAAAGCCGGCAGGGCCCGCTCGCCGGGGGCGGCGGAAGCGGGGGGCACCCCCGCGTTTTCACCCGGAGCGGGTTCAAGATCAACCCGCCCCGGGCCCATCCTCCAACCCGCGGGCGTAGGCCTCGGCGGCCCGGAGGCTGGCCTCGAGGTCGAACCGCGCCCCGGGGTACCAGATCCCCCGGGAGAGGGGGTAGAGCACCCGGGCAAGCCTTCGCATCCGCCCCCCCTGGGCCCCCACCCCGGGGGCCAGGATCCAGCCGGAAAAGCGCGCTCGGGCGGCCTCGAGGCCCCCCGCGTGGGTGGCCCCGACCACCGTCCCGACCCTTCCCTCAAAGCGCCCGTTCCACGCCTCGGCCCGCGCGAGCAGGTGCCGCCAGAGGGGGCCTTTTTCGGTCTCGAGCTCGAGGAAATCCCGCGCTCCCGGGTTCGAGGTGCGCACCAAGAGAAACACCATCCCCCCGCTCGCGACGGCGGCCTCGAAGAAGGGGAGGAGGCTATCCTCTCCAAGAAGCGGATTTACGGTGAGGGCCGAGCCGGGAAAGTTGAAAAGCCAGGCCCGGGCGTAGGCGGCCGCGGTCGAGGGCACGTCGCCGCGCTTTCCGTCGAAGAGCACCGGCAGCCCCAGATCGCGGGCGTACCCGGCCAGGTCGAAGAGCCCCGCCATCCCCCGCCGCCCCTCGGCCTCGAAGAAGGCGAGCTGGGGCTTCACCGCCGCCACCCGGCCGGCCAGGGCTCGAAGCAGGGCCCGGGCGTCCTCGAGGAAGGCCCCCCAGCCCCCGTGCCGCTCGGGGCGGGGGTCGAGGCCGAGCACGAGCCGGGGCCCTTTGGCGATCGCCTTGAGGAAGTCCACGGCCCCATCCTAGCCCTGGGCAGGGCGGGGAATCTTTCGTAGAATGGGGCGCTAAGTTGGCGGCCAAGACCACCCCCACCCGCACCTCCCCCTACCTCGAGGCCCTCAAGGAACGGGTCCTGGTCTTCGACGGGGCGATGGGGACCGAGCTGCAAAAGCGAAACCTCAAGCCCGAGGACTACGGCGGCCCGGAATACGAGGGCTGCCCCGAGATCCTGGTGAGGACCCGCCCCGACGTCGTTCGCGCGATCCACCAAAGCTACCTCGAGGCCGGGGCCGACGCGATCGAGACCAACACCTTCGGGGCCCTGCCCCACGTCCTCGCCGAGTACGGCCTTGCGGCCGAGGCCGAGGCGCTGGCGGAGGAAGCCGCCCGGCTCGCCCGGGAAGTGGCGGACCAATACGCCACCGAGGGTCGCCCCCGCTTCGTCGCCGGGTCCCTGGGCCCCGGGACCAAGCTCATCAGCCTCGGCCAGATCGACTGGGACACCCTCTACCAGTCCTACCGCACCGCCGCCCGGGGGCTTTTGAAGGGCGGGGTCGACCTCATCCTCCTCGAGACCGCCCAGGACGTGCTCCAGATCAAGGCCGCGGTGCTGGCGGTGCGGCGGGCGATGGAGGACGTCGGCCGCCGGGTGCCGATCCAGGCCCAGGTGACCTTCGAGACCACCGGGACGATGCTGGTGGGCACCGACCCGGAGGCCGCCCTGGCCGCCCTGGAGGCCCTGGACGTCGACGTGGTGGGGATGAACTGCGCCACCGGCCCCGACCTGATGGACCCCCACGTCCGCGCCTTCACCCGGGAATCCAGCCACCCCGTCTCGGTGCTCCCGAACGCCGGCCTCCCGGAGCAGCGGGCGGGGAGGATCCACTACCCCCTTACCCCCGAGGAGCTCGTCCGCTGGCAGAGGAAGTTCGTGACCGAGTACGGGGCGAACGTGGTGGGCGGCTGCTGCGGCACCGGCCCCGAGCACATCCGGGCGCTGGCCGAGGCCCTCGCCTTCCACCCCCAGGTGCGGCTTCCCGAGCGCCCCACCCGCCGACCGGCGGCGGCCGGGCTCTACCAGGCGGTGCCGCTCCGCTTCCAGGCCGGCCTCTTCCTGATCGGCGAGCGCTTGAACGCCACCGGCAGCAAGAAGTTTCGCGAGCTCCTCTTTAAGGGGGATTTCGAGGGCATCAAGGAGCTCGCCCGCGAGCAGGTCGAGGGCGGGGCCCACATGCTCGACGTCAGCACCGCCTGGACCGGTCGCGAGGAGCGGGCCGACATGGAGGCGGTGCTCCGGGCGATCGTCCCCGAGGTGCCGGTGCCGATCATGATCGACACCACCAGCCCCGAGGTCCTCGAGGCCGCCCTAAAGCTCGTCCCCGGCCGGCCGGCGGTGAACTCGGTCAACTTCGAAGACGGCGAGGAGCGGTTCGACCGGGTGGCAAGCCTCGCCCGCGCCCACGGGGCGCTGGTCGTCGCCCTGACGATCGGCGAGGGGGGGATGGCCAAGACCGTCGAGGAGAAGGTGGCGCTGGCCCGCCGCATGCACCGGCGCCTCACCGAGGTCCACGGATTCCTGGAGAGCGAGATCTTCTTCGACCTGCTCACCTTCCCGATCACCCAGGGCGACGAGGAGACCCGCCGCCTGGCCCTGTGGACCCTGGAGGCGATCCGCGCCCTTAAGGACGAGTTCCCCGAGGCCGGCTTCCTGCTCGGGGTCTCCAACGTCTCGTTCGGCCTCAAGCCCCGGGCCCGGCGGGTCCTGAACTCGGTGTTCCTCCACGAGGCCCAGCGGGCCGGCCTCACCGCCGCCATCGTCCACCCCGGCAAGATCCTGCCGGTGGCCGAGATCCCCGAGGAGGCCTACCGGATCGCCCTCGACCTGGTCTACGACCGCCGGCGGCCCGGCTACGACCCGCTCTTTGCCTTCCTCGAGTACTTCGAGAAAAACCGCCAGGCCGGCCCGGCCGCCGAGACCCGAACCCTCCCGGTCGAGGAGCGGCTCAAGTCGGCCATCCTGAAGGGAAGGCTAAAGGGGCTGGAGGCCGACCTCGACGAGGCCCTCGCCGGCTACCGGGCGGAGGACATCGTCAACCAAATCCTGCTCCCCGCCATGCAGGAGGTCGGCGACCTCTTCGGGGCCGGCAAGATGCAGCTCCCCTTCGTCCTCAAAAGCGCCGAGGCGATGAAGGCCGCGGTCGCCTACCTCGAGCCCCACATGGAGCGGGTCGAGGGGACCCGCCGGGGGAAGATCGTGCTGGCCACGGTCAAGGGCGACGTCCACGACATCGGCAAGAACCTGGTCGAGATCATCCTCTCGAACAACGGCTTCGAGGTCGTCAACCTGGGCATCAAGCAACCGATCGAGAACATCCTGAAGGCGGTCGAGGCCCACCGGCCCGACGCGGTGGGGATGAGCGGCCTCTTGGTCAAGAGCACCCAGGTGATGCGGGAAAACCTCGAGGTCATGGCCGAGCGGGGCTACCGCCTGCCGGTCCTCCTGGGCGGGGCCGCCCTCACCCGCCGCTTCGTCGAGGAGGAGCTAAAGGCCGTCTACCCCCAGGCCCACTACGCCCAGGACGCCTTCGAGGGGCTGGCGCTGATGCGCGCCCTGGCCGAGGGCGGGAAGGAGGCGGCCGTCGGGGCGGCCAAGAAGCCCCCGCCCCCCCGGCCGAGGGCCGCCCCCGGCCGGGAAAACCCCATCCCCCCGCCCGAGGCGGTGCCCCGCCCGCCGTTTTTCGGGGTGCGCGCCCTGGACGCGGACGACCTGCCGCTTTCGGAGGTCGCCGGCTACCTGAACCGGCGGGCCCTCTTCCGCGGTCAGTGGGGGTTCAAGCGGGGCGGGAGCTCCGAACGCGAGTACCGCGCCCTCCTCGCCCGCGAGGCCGAGCCCGTGCTGGCGGACCTCCTGGCCCGCTCCCGCGAGCTTTTGGAGCCCCGGGCGGTCTACGGCTACTTCCCGGTGGCCCGGGAGGGCGAGGCCCTTTTGGTCTTCGACGAAAAGGGGGCGGTGCGCGCCCGGATCCCCTTCCCGGTCTCGCCGAAGGGCCTCTCGATCGCCCGCTACCACCTCGAGCGCTTCGGCCCCCTCCGCCCCGGGGTGGCGGAGTGGATGCCGCCGGCAGCCCTAGAGGCCGGGGCCCGGGACGTGGCGGTGTTCTTCGTGGTCACGGTGGGCGAGCGGGGGCTCGCCGAGGCCCGTCGGCTCTACCGCTCGGGCCGCTACCAGGACTACCTCTTCCTCCACGGCTTCGTGGTCGAGATGGCCGAGGCCCTGGCGGAGTACTGGCACAAGCGCCTCCGCCTGGAGTGGGGCATCGCCGGCGGGGACGCGCCCGAGGTCGAAAAGCTGTTCCAAAAGCACTACCGGGGGGCCCGCTACGCCCCCGGCTACCCCGCCTGGCCCGACCTCGAGGCCCAGGTCACCCTGGCCCGCCTCCTCGACTGGGGGCAAATCGGCGTCGGCCTCACCGAGGATTTCCAGCTCGTGCCCGAGGCCAGCACCTCGGGGATCGCGGTCCACCACCCCGAGGCCCGCTACTTCAGCGCCTAAAAAGGGCCGGGGGCAATCGCCCCCGGCCCGGCGGTCGGAGGGGCTAGCGCCCCTCGGCCTTCACCGCGGGATGCGGCTTGGCGCAGATCGCCCAGACGGTGAGCGTCCAGTCTTCCGAGGGACCGCCGACCATGCGTCCGGCCTGGGCGTACCAACCGTTATTCGAAAGCGGGTAGCTGGCCTGAAGGGTGATGGTGGGGTCGTAGGCGCCGCTGGCGGTGCGCACGCTGGCGCCGCCCCCGGTGACCACGAAGCCGGCCGGGCAGGTGGCGCTCACGCTCACCGGCTGGCTGCAGGGGCAGGCGAGCCCGCTGTCGGCCTGGTTGGTGACGATCCGGAACTCGGTGATGCCGGGCGGCCCCATGGGCCCCCGGGGGCCGGCGGGTCCGGCGGGACCCGGCGGCCCGGCCGGCCCCTGGGGACCGGTGGGGCCGGGAGGACCCGGCGGCCCGGCCGGTCCGGCCGGCCCCTGGGGACCCCGTGGACCGGTGGGGCCTTGGGGCCCGGGAGGACCCGGCGGCCCCTTGGGGCCCTGGGGACCCTGGGGGCCCCGGGGGCCGATGCAGTCGCGGGCGTCCACCCTGCCGTCGCCGTTCAGGTCCTCGGCCTTGTCCGCTACCCCGTTCCCGTTAAGGTCCCAGCAACTGACACCGGCGGGACCCCGAGGGCCCTGCGGTCCAGGCGGCCCCGGCGGCCCCTTGGGGCCCTGGGGACCCATGGGCCCTTGGGGCCCAGCGGGGCCGGGCGGGCCCTGGGGTCCGGGGGGGCCCTTGGGGCCCTGGGGACCTTGGGGACCGACAGGTCCGGCGGGACCCTGGGGA
>Ga0256841_1001632_pt1 | contig 18867 bp, 17 predicted proteins | sample 356308metaG_FD_185971 | JGI IMG/M metagenome (GOLD analysis project Ga0256841, IMG submission 185971) | Hydrothermal vent microbial communities from Mid Atlantic Ridge, Atlantic Ocean - 356-308 | ecosystem: Environmental > Aquatic > Marine > Hydrothermal vents | place: Atlantic Ocean: Mid... | reverse complement strand
CTGGACCATCCCGACGGCTTCACGCTGCGCACCCAGGAGGGCGAGGCCTTCCTGGCGGTGAACGGCATCCAGACCCAGTCGGCCCTCACCTGCAACTTGCTGCCGGAAGTGGACGCGGCGCGCGCGGCGGGCGTGGGGCTGCTGCGCATCAGCCCCCAGGCGCACCATACCGGCCGCGTCGTCGCATCCTTCCGTGCCGCTCTGGAGGGCGCGCCGCCGGCGGCATTGGAAAAGCTGATGCCGGTGGGCGGCTGCAGCGGTTATTGGCGTGGGGAGGCGGGCCTCGCCTGACCGGGGTTTTGCGCCGTCGCGCTCAAAGCCAGTTGGGCAGCTCTTCGCGGATCACCTCCGCCAGCCGCTTCTCCGCCAGAACGAGATTCTCCTCCAAGGGGCGCGTTGGATCGGCGAGGGAGCGCGCCGTGTGGAATCCCAGCGCCTCGACCTCGGCCGGCGGCAGCGCCACCTCCCCCGCCAGCGCCACCACCGGCACCTCGTGGCCCGCCGCCACCTTGGCTACTTCCACCGGCACCTTGCCGTGGGCGCTCTGGTGATCCAGGCGCCCTTCGCCGGTGATCACCAGATCCAGCCTCTGGCGGCGGAAATGCGCTTCGAAGCCGGTGAGCCCGGCGATCAGGGCGAAACCGGGCGTGAGCCGGCCTCCCAGGAGCAGCAGCGCCGCGCCCAGGCCGCCGGCGGCTCCGGCACCCGGCGCCTCGGCCACCTCCAGACCCAGATCCCGTGCCGCCACCTCGGCGAACCGCGCCAGCCCCCGTTCCAGCCACTCCACTTCGGCCGGCGAGGCCCCTTTTTGAGGGGCGAAAAGGCGGGCGGCGCCGGTGGGCCCGAGGAGGGGCACGGTGACGTCGGTGGCGCCCAACAGCTCCACCTCCCGCGGCAGCCCCGAATCGGGCGCTTCGATGCGCGCCAGCCTCTCCAGCGCGCCCCCGCCCGGCGGGAGCGGCCTTCCCGCGTCGTCCAGAAACCGGTAGCCCAGGGCTGCGAGGAGACCGGTGCCGGCGTCGGTGGTAGCGCTGCCGCCCAGGGTGACGATGATCCGCCGCGCTCCCAGGTGGAGAGCGTGGCGCAGCAGTTCGCCCGTTCCCCGGGTGGTCGCTTTCAAGGGGCTCCTCGCGGCGGCCGGCAGCCGCTGCAGGCCCGAAGCCTGGGCCATTTCGATCACCGCCGTTCCTTTTGCGGGAAACCACAAGGAATCCGCCCTCACCGGCCGCCCCAAGGGGCCGGGGACGGAATGGGTGATCCGTTCCGCCCCCTCCATGCCGGCCAGCGCCTCCAGGGTGCCTTCGCCCCCGTCGGCCAGCGGATGGGCGATCACGGTGGCGTCGGGGCGGGCGCGGAGAATGGCCTCTTCGGCCACCTCGCAGAAACGGCCGGCGCCGAGGCTGCCCTTGAAGCTGTCGGGCGCCAGGAGGATGGTGGGGCTCAAACCAGGCGCAGCAGCAGCCGCTCCACCGGCTCGGGCAGCAGCCCCTGCTCCAGGGAGTAGAGGAAGTTCTTGATCTCCAGCCCCAGCTCGGTGTCGCCTTCGAGCTGCAGCCGGCGCTGGAAGAAGAGAGTGTCTGGATCCTCCCGCCCCAGCGCCAACACCAGGAACTCGCGGGCGCGGCCGCCGAAGCGGACATCGGGCCGCCGACCGGGGGAGGCGGCGGTGAGGCGCCCCTTCTCCAGAGTCAAGCGGTAGTCCAGGGCCAGGTCGGTCACCTCCACTTGAAGCACCCTCTCCTGGAGGAATTCCAGCTCGCCGCGCGCCAGCGCCTCCCGGAAGATCCGGTTGAGCAGCAGCGCCAATCCGTGGGCGTGGAGCGCCGGCGGCAACAGTCGGCCGGGCAGTTGCAGGAGCGTGCGGGGGGATGGCGGGGTGGGAAGGGAGAGCGGCATGGTCGGTTCGCAAGGATGAATGGTTGGACGGGAATTGTGCCATTATGAACCCGGTTTTCCTTTTGAGGGAAGTCAAGGAGAAACCGGATTTTCGGTATGTAAGATCCCGCCATTCATGAGATTTTCTGGAGAACGGCCATTGTGGCGCAATTTGGCGATCTGCCCTTGAGGCGGCCGACGAGCCGGTTCGCCCTCTTCGCGCTGGGGTTCCGGCCCTTCTTTCTGGCGGCCGGGATCTCGGCGCTGATCCTCATGGGGCTCTGGCTCGCTTTCTGGCAGGGGGTGGTGCCCGGCGGCGGCTATTTCAACCTGGTGGAGTGGCACGCCCACGAGATGCTGTTCGGCTACACGGCGGCGGTGGTGGCCGGCTTTCTGCTCACCGCAGTGCGCAATTGGACCGGCATGGCGGTGCCCACGGGCGGTTGGCTGGCGACCCTGGCGCTGCTCTGGCTTGCGGGGCGCATGCTGGTGGTGACCCCGCAGGCGCCGGGATGGCTGGTGGCCGGCGTGGACCTGGCTTTCCTGCCGGCGCTGGCCTGGTCGCTGTGGCGGCCGCTCTGGTTCGGCCCCAATCCGGTGAACCGCTTCTTTCTGCTCTTTCTGGCGGGAATGACCCTGGCCAACGGGCTGGTGCACCTCGATGCGGCCGGCATCGGCCGGCAGTGGGGGTTGTGGCAGCGGGGGCTCTATCTGATGGTGGACATGGTGCTGCTGGTCTTGCTGCTGGTGGCGGGGCGGGTCATCCCCTTCTTCACCGACAAGGCGGTGCCGGGGGCGTCGGTGCGCCGCCGCCCCTGGGTGGAGCGGGCTGGTTTCGCCACCATGGGGCTGGCGGCGCTCGCGGAATTGCTGCTGCCCCACGGGCCGGCGGCGGGCGTTTTCTGCCTGCTGGCCGGCGGAACGCAGGCGCTCCGCCTGCAGGGGTGGTACGGTTCCAACCATGGCATCTGGCGCCGACCCATCCTCTGGGTGCTCTACCTCGGTTATGGCTGGATCGTGGTGGGGCTGCTGCTGCGGGGAATGGCCGGTTTCGGTCTCTTTCCCTATCCGCTCGTGCTGCACGCCATCACGCTCGGCGGGATCGGGCTGCTCACCCTGGGCATGATGTCACGGGTGGCGCTGGGCCATACCGGACGCGACATCAACGCCATCGGCTGGTGGATGCCCCTCGCTTTCGGGGTGTTGACGGCGGCCGCGGCGGCGAGGGTCTTCCTGCCCATGGTGGACATGGGCCACTATGTGGTCTGGATCGACCTGGCGGGAGGATTGTGGATGCTGGCCTTTCTGGTGTTCGTGCTCTATTACGCGCCCATACTCGTGCGGCCGAGGATCGATGGCAGACCAGGTTGAATGCCTCTATTGCGGCGCCAAGGTGCCGGCGGACCGCGCTCACTGTCCGCATTGCGGCGCGGTCTCCCATTTTCAGCAGAAAGGGTACCGCGCCGGCGCCCGGCGGCGCTTTCTAGTCTGGCTGCTGCTGCTCTCCGCCTTCTGCCTGGCGATGGCGCTGTGGTTGCCCAGCTGGGGGGTGTGACGGTTCAGTAAGGCGGATGTCTCCCCCGAGCTGCTCCAGCAGCGAAGGATGGTCGGAAATCCGCAGCGGAGGCGCTTGCGGCGCGAGCGGAACTTCGAGGGCGCCGCCACTCGTGGGCCAGCCTCCTTTCAGCCGGTTTCGTCCCTCGGCGTCGAACCATAGATAGCCGTATTTGCCGTAATGGGGCAGGCGGCGCGCCAACGACCGCGCCTGTTCGGGACGCCCCAGCACCAGCAGGCCCAAAGGGCGGCGGATGCGCGTGGCGACCACCAGGCTGCCGCCGTCGTCCGGCTGGAAACCCTTCGGCAACCGCATTCGGCCGGCGGAGCCGGCCACCGTCTTCTCCTTCGAGTTCCACAACCGTCCGGCGAAACGGTTCTCTTCCCCGAAGATCCAGACGGCGCCCTGCGGCGGCAATTGCCGCAGCGTGTCGTCGTCGAGGATGCGCGTCCGTGGATTGCGCGCCTGCCACGCTTCGGCGAGGAGCCGGTAGGCGCGCCGCAGGGGCGGGGGCGCCTCCGCGGGCAGCACCACGGCGACGGAGTCGGCCGAGAAGAGGGCGCTCAGGGAAGGGGGCGTCTCCGCCGGATCGAGCCGCCGGAAGAGGTCGTAGAGGGGATCGACCCGCAGCCGCACCGGCCGTTTTTTCAGCTCCAGGACGAAGTCGAGACGGCGCCCCGCCATCTCCAGAGCATGGGATTCCGCCTGGGGTTCGTCGCGAAGCTGCACATAGAGGGGCACCCGCAAGCGAAACGGTGGTTCCTTCTGGGTCTGGATCAGCCTTCCGTGGAGGCGGTAGCCCTTTTTCGTCCGCTCCACCCGCACCTTCTCCAGCTTCAAGGCGGGGGCTCCCGTGCGTTTCGTCCACTGGTCGAAGAATCCTTTCAGCCGCTCTCCCGAAACCGCCTCGAAAGCCGATCGCAGATCGTCGAAATCGGCGATCCGGAACCGGTTGCGGCGATAGAAGCGCCGCAACCCCTGGAGAAAGGGAGCGTCGCCCAGGCGCAGCCGGAGCATGTGCGCCAGCATCAGCATGCGACCGTAGCCCGCCGCCTGGCTCGCTTCGTCGTGGCGCCCGTGGAAACGCACCAGCGGCTGGTCGTCGCTCTCTTTCACCCAGTTGGCGTAGCGCAACAGAACGTCACGGCGATAGTCGGCGCCCAGCCCCTGCCGCTCTTTCAGCAGGTGGTCGGCCAGATAGCTGGTGAGCCCCTCGCTCCAGTTGCCGCTGCGGAGGTCCACATAGACCGAGTTGCCCCACCAGTTGTGGAGGATCTCGTGGGGATAGGAGCTGCGCAGAATGAAAGGGAGGCGCAGGATGGTGGGGCCGAGAAGGGTGAAGGAGGGCATGCCGTAGCCGCTCTCCCAGAAGTTCTCCACCAGGGCGAACTTGGCGTAGGGGTAGGGGCCGATGAGGCGGCTGTAGAGATCGAGATACTTGCCGGTGGCGGCGAGGTAACGCCCCGCCAGTCGCGCATCGGCCTGGTGCAGCCATGCCATGGCCGTCAACTCGCCGAACCGTCGGCGGTAGCGGCGGTAGGGCCCCGCCACCAGGTGGATCCCTTCCTGAGGCCGGTCCTCCCGCCAGGTACGGTCGTCGTCTCCGCTCCGCCCCTGGCTGATTCCGTGCCACCCCCGGGGAAGAGAGAGCCGCATCTGGAAGGTGACCAGACGGTCCGCGATCCAGGGGTACCAGAGGGTCGCGGGAGAGAGCTCCACCCCTTGGGAAGAGAGGGTGCCCGGCGTGGCGTGCAGTTCGCCCTCGCGGGGAGGGTGGCGGATCTCGCCACGATAGCGCAGGCGCAGCGACGCGGCCGTTTCCGGCAGTTCCACGCGCCAGCGGCGCGCCGGCACCGAGGTGCGCAGCCGCTCGCCGCCGCTCAGGCGCGCGCCCGGCGTGAGTAGCCGGGGTCGGAGCCCTTCGTGCAGGAGGAACTCCACGCCTTTTTTGGGGTCCACCGGCCAAAGCTCGTCCGTCACCTCCAGCCGGCCGGCGGAAGGGTCGATGGTCACCTCCAGCCGATGGTGGACCACCGGCGGGCGCCGGGAAGCGAAGGCCGGCATGGCCAGCCAGAGGAGGCCGGCCAGGGCGAGCAGCGCCAGGCATCCGCGTTTGTTTCCGGTCGCCTTCTCCGCGCGCGGGTCGGTAAGATAGACGTTCATGACTTTTCCATACCACTGCCGCCGGTGGCCCGGGGGACCGATGAATCTTCGCACAAGCTGGAAATGGATGCCCGTCCTGCTGCTGTTGCTGGCGGGCTGCATGCAGCAGTCGCTGCGGCACGGCGCGCCGCCTCCCTATACTGTCTTCTCCAGCGACGGCCGGTTGCTGGGCACGTTGGACGACATCCTGCCGGAGCTGGCCCGCAAGCGGGTGATCTACGTGGGCGAGACCCACTCCCGCTACGGCGATCATCTGCTGGAGCTGGAGGTGATCCGCAGGCTCCGACGCAGAGGAGCGGACCTGGCCATCGGCATGGAGTTCTTCCAGAAGCCGTTTCAGAAGTGGCTGGACGCCTATATCGAGGGCCGCGTCTCCGAGACCGAGATGCTGGAGAAGACCCAGTGGTTCGAGCGATGGCGCTTCGACTACCGTCTCTATCGCCCCATTCTCCGCTTCGCGCGCCGCCACCGCATTCCGGTGGTGGCGCTCAACCTCCCCCGCGAGCTCACCGACGAGGTCTCCCGCAAAGGGATCGAAGGCTTGGCTCCGGCCGATCGGGCCCGCCTGCCCAGGCGCATCGACCGCTCGGACCGCGCGTACCGGAAGCGGCTGCATCGCGCCTTCGACCGGCACCCTGGAAAGGACGAAAAGCGGTTCGAACGCTTTCTCGACGTCCAGTACAGCTGGGACGAAGGCATGGCCCAAAGCGTCAGCGACTATCTGCGCGCCCATCCGCGCAAGCAGATGGTGGTGCTCGCCGGCAGCGGCCACATCGCCTGGGGGTCGGGCATTCCCAAGCGGGTGGCGCGGCGCCTCCACGCCGAGCAGGCCATCGTGCTCCCCGCGGACCGGGAGGCCAAGCCCGGCGAAGCCGACTATTTGGTGGTGACCGAAGAGAAGAGGCTCTCCCCCCGCCCCTTGATGGGAGTGCTGGTCGACACCACGGGCGGCGCCATCCGCATCACCGGCATCACTCCCGGCAGCGGCGCGGAGAAGGCGGGGCTGCGCAAGGGAGACCGCATCCTCGCCATCGACGGGCGTCCGGTCTCCAGCTATACGGGGCTGCGCATGGCGCTCATCGACAAGCGACCCGGCGATCGCGTCCAAGTGCGATTCAGCCGGGGGGGCGAGACGCTGGAGAAGAGCCTGGTGCTCGGCGCTTCACCCCACTGAGGGGCGCTCCTGTTCCTTCCACCAGCGGGGTAGGTCGGCCACCGAATCGAGCACCAGCTCCGGCTCGACGCCCAGCTCCAGGTCGGCGGGCCGGAACTTGCCGGTGCGCACCAGCGCGGCGTGCAGCCCCGCGTGTTGGGCCGCCTCCACGTCGCCGCGGATGTCGTCGCCGACCATGAGCGTCTTTTCCGCTGCCGCGCCAATGCGCCCCAGCGCCGCCTGGAAGAAGGGCGCCGCCGGTTTGCCCAGCACCACCGCCTCCTTTCCCGTGGCGTATTCCAGCGCCTTGACGAAAGGACCCACGTCGAGGCGCAATCCCTCTTCGGCCTTCCAGTAGCGGGTGAGCCCCAGCGCCACCAGAAGGGTCTCCGTCCGCGCCATGAGAAGGCGGAAGGCGCGGTTGAGGGTGGCGAAGTCCCAGGCTTCGCCCAGGTCGCCCAACACCACGGCGTCCACCGCCTCTTCTTCGGTGCCGGCCGGGACGAGCCCCTCGAACTCTTCGCGGGTGGCCGGGGGCACGAAGAGGGCGACCTTGCGGCAACCGCGCCGTTCCAACCACTGCCGGGCGGCCACTGGCGGAGTGAAGAGCTGCTCCGGCGTCACCTCGATTCCCATGCGGGCCAGTTTCTCCACCAGCGCGGCGCGGGGCCGCGAGGTGGTGTTGGTGAGGAACAGATGGGGAATCTTGCGCTGCTGGAACCAAGCCACCGCCGCGTCCGCTCCGGGCACCGCCCGCTCCCCCTGGTAGAGAACGCCGTCCAGGTCGAAGAGCACCGCTTCCAGTTTCACGAGCCTTTCTCCTCGGGTGGGGTCATCCTGATTCATTGTAGAACAGCGTTTGCTCCCGCCTCCGTCTCCCCCTATTCTGTGGCGGGGAACCGGCCGAGTCCACAAGATGCCACACCGAATCGAAGAATTGCTGGAGATCATGCGCCGTTTGCGCGATCCGGAGAGGGGTTGCCCGTGGGACCGTGGGCAGACCTTCGCCACCATCGCCCCCTACACCGTCGAGGAGGCCTACGAGGTGGCCGATGCCATCGAGCGGGGGGATCTGGAAGAGCTGAAGGGAGAGCTGGGCGATCTGCTTTTCCAGGTGGTTTTCCACGCCCGCATGGCGGAGGAGCAGGGGGCTTTCGATTTCGGCGAGGTGGTGGACGCCATCGTGGAGAAGATGCTGCGCCGCCACCCCCATGTCTTCGGAGAGGCCGAAGCGGGTGACGAGGAGGCGCTGCGCGAAGCCTGGGAGGCGGAGAAGGAGCGCGAACGGCGCCTGCGGGGCGGCTCTTCCGCGCTGGACGGCGTGGCCCGGGCGCTGCCGGCGCTGGTGCGTTCCGACAAGCTGCAAAGGCGCGCCGCGCGGCTGGGATTCGACTGGCCCGACGCAGCCGCCTGTCTCCCCAAGGTGGAAGAGGAGCTGGAGGAGCTGCGCCAGGCGATGGCGTCGGGCGACCGCAAGGAGCAGGTGCACGAGGCGGGCGACCTGCTTTTCGCCGCGGTGAACCTGGTGCGTCTTCTCGGTTTGGATCCCGAACAGGCGCTGCGCCGCGCCAACGACCGCTTCGAACTGCGCTTCCGCGCCATGGAGCGGCGGTTGCGGGAGGCGGGGATCGATCCCCGCGAGCTGGACCTCGACGCCTGGGAACGCGCCTGGGGCGAGGCCAAGGAAGAGGTGAGGGATCGGGAAGATGAGCGGTAAGACCGGCTATCTGCGCCACATCGAGGCGTGCAATCCGAAGATCGCCGAGCCCTTCCTTCCCTGGTTGATCGAGGGGCGGATCGTGGGCTGGGTGCGGCCGGCGCTGGCGGAAGAGTTGCGGCGGTTTCCCGAGGTTTTCCGGCTCTTTCCGGAGCGGATCGAGCTGGTCGGCGAGCTGGAGGGATTCGATGCGCGCAGCCGCGCCCTGGCGGAGGTGGGCGAACAGCTCGCCGAGCTTGGAGTGGTCACGCCGCCCATGGGCGAGCTCTATCCGGTGACGCCGGGCGGGCGCGAGGAGGCGCTCTGCGTCATGGACCGGGCGGTGGCGGCCTGGTTCGGCACCCGCACCTTCGGGCAGCATCTCAACGGCTATGTGCGAAAGGGGAAGGAGGTGTTCATGTGGGTCGGACGGCGGGCGCGCGACCGGCTCGTGTATCCGGGGCGCCTCGATCAGCTGGTGGCCGGCGGCCTGCCTTGGGGTGTGAGCCTGCGGGAGAACCTGGAGAAGGAGTGCCGGGAAGAGGCGGGCATTCCCCCCGAGTTGGCGCGCCGGGCGGTGGCGGTGGGGCTGGTGAGCTACAATAGAGTGGCCAGGCGGGGGTATCGTCCCGATCTGCTCTACTGCTACGATCTGGAACTTTCCGCTGATTTCGAGCCTCGAAACACGGACGGCGAGGTGGAATCCTTCTCCCTGTTGCCGTTGGAGGAGGTGGCCCGTCTGGTGAGGGAGACCGACGAATTCAAGCTCAACTGCAACCTGGTGGTCGTCGATTTTCTCATCCGGCACGGGTTTCTGCGCCCCGACGAACCGGAATATCTGCAACTCAACCTGGGGCTGAGGCGGCCTCCCGGCCGCGTCCCGACGTGAGGCGAAGAACGAAGATGCAAAGAGTCAACCGCTGGATCCTGTCACTGCTGCTTCTGTTCCTGGGCAGCGCGGCGCTCGCCATGGTCAAGGAGGTGCCGCTCGAGTCGCTCAAGCCGGACAAGCGGCTGCGCCAGACCGCCCTCATCGTCAACGGCGTGTTGCAAAAGTACCATTATCGCAAGGTTAAGCTGGACGACGCTCTCTCGTCCCGGATCTTCGACAAATATCTCGACTCCTGCGATCCCAACCGCAGCTTCTTCACCCAGAAGGAGATCGACCGGTTGGAAAAGTACCGCTACAAGCTCGACGAGGCCATCGCCACGGGCTGGCTGGAACCGGCCTTCGAGATCTTCCGGCTCTTTCGCCGGCAAGTGGACCGGCAGGTGGCCTGGGCGCTGGAACTGCTGGAGAAGAATCAGTTCGACTTCACCCGCAAGGAGCGCTACCGTTTCGACCGCGAAGACGCCCCGTGGGCGAAGGACGAGGCGGCCTTGAAGGATCTGTGGCGCAAGCGGGTCAAGAACGACATCCTCAACCTGCGGCTGGCCGGCAAGGCGGAGAAGGAGATCCGCAAGACCCTGCGCAAACGCTACGAGACGTTGCGGCGGCGCGTTCACCAGTTCGACGCCGACGATGTCTTTCAGACCTTCATCAACGCCTACACCCTGAGCATCGAACCGCACACCGCCTACATGTCGCCCGCGCGCTCGGAGAACTTCGACATCTCCATGCGGCTTTCGCTGCAGGGGATCGGCGCCGTCCTGAGCAGCAAGGACGAATACACCGAGGTGGAGAAGATCGTGCCGGGCGGCCCGGCGGACAAGAGCGGGCAGCTCAAGCCGGGCGACCGCATCATCGGCGTGGCGCAGGGGCGCACCGGAAAGATGGAAGACGTGGTGGGCTGGCCGCTCCAGGACGTGGTGGAGAAGATCCGCGGTCCCAAGGGGACGGTGGTGCGCCTCAACGTCCTTCCCAAATCGGCGGGCGCCCAGGGGGCGGCCCGCGAGATCGCCATCGTGCGCGATCGCATCAAGCTGGAGGACCAGGCGGCCAAGTCCGAGATCATCGAGGTGGACGGCAAACGGTTCGGCATCATCGAACTGCCCGCCTTCTATCGCGACTTCCAGGCTCAGGCGGCTGGGCGCAAGGATTTCCGCAGCACCACCCGCGACGTGCGCAAGCTTCTGCGCAAGCTGAAGAAGCAGAAGGTGGCCGGCGTCATCATGGATCTGCGCGACAACGGCGGAGGCTCGCTCACCGAGGCCATCGAGCTCACCGGACTGTTCATTCCCCATGGCCCCGTGGTGCAGGTTAAGGACTCCCAGGGGCGGGTGGAGGTGGAGCGCGACACCGACCCCGACGAGGTCTACAGCGGTCCTCTGGCGGTGCTGGTGAACCGCAACAGCGCTTCGGCCTCGGAGATCTTCGCCGCCGCCATCCAGGATTACGGGCGCGGCCTCATCATCGGCGAGCCCACCTTCGGCAAGGGCACGGTGCAGACACTGGTGGATCTGGGGCAGTTCACCCGCGACAAGGAAGACATCGGTCGGCTGCGCCTCACCATCGCCCAGTTCTTCCGCGTGCAGGGGGGCAGCACGCAGAACAAGGGCGTGGTGCCCGACGTCGTCTTTCCGGTGGTGGCCGACGACGGCAAGCACGGCGAGCGGGCGCTGGACAACGCCTTGCCGTGGACCCACATCCACGCGGTGGAACACCTGCGGCTGGGCGGGGCGAACTTGGCCCTCCTGCGCACCCGCCACTTGCAGCGGACCAAGCTCGATCCCGGTTTCGCCTATCTGCGCGAAGAGAGGGAAGCGCTGCGCGAGATGGAGCATGAAAAGACGGTCTCCCTGGTGGAGAAGGAGCGGCGCAAGGAGTGGCAGGCGCGTGAGAAGCGGGCGCTCGAGCGCAGGAACCGGCTGCGGCTGGCGCGCGGCCTGAAGCCGCTGGAGAAGCTGGAGGACGAGGAAGAGGAGGCCCACGGCGGCAAGGAGGAGGACCCGGAAGGGATCGGCCGCATCTGGCAGGAGGAGGCGGCGCGCATTCTTGCCGACTACATCCGCCAGCAAGGGCCGGTCACCGCCCAGGCCGAGTGACTCCATGCCCCACGGCGCGCCGCGGGTGGACCGCCTGCTGGACCGGCTCCTCCGGCAGGGGGAACCGCGGCTGCTCTTCAAGGGCCGCGTGGGCCTGGAGAAGGAGAGTCTGCGGGTGGCGCGTCACGGCGGCATCGCCACCACTCCCCATCCGGCGGCGCTGGGCTCGGCGCTGACCCACCCCTGGATCACCACCGACTACTCCGAGGCGCTTCTCGAATTCGTCACTCCCCCTTTCGAGAACTTCGTCGAGACGCTGCACTGTCTGCAGGGACTGCACCGCTACGTCCACGAGCGGCTGGAGGAGGAGATCCTCTGGGCCACCAGCATGCCCTGCATCCTGGCGGGGGAGAAGAGCATCCCCATCGCCCGGTACGGCACCTCCAACGTCGGCCGCATGAAGCACGTCTACCGCATCGGCCTGGGGCACCGATACGGTCGGGTGATGCAGGTGATCGCCGGGGTCCATTTCAATTTTTCTCTCCACGAAGAGTTCTGGCCCATGTACGCCGCCGTGGCGGGAGAAGAGAATTCGCGCGCCTTCCGCGACCGCCACTACATGGGCATGGTGCGCAACCTGCAGCGCTACGGCTGGATCATTCCCTATCTCTTCGGTGCCTCTCCGGCGGTGTGCAAGTCCTTCTTCGCCGACAAGGAGCCGGACCTGCTGGTGTTCGACGACACCACCTATTACGAGCCCTTCGCCACCTCTTTGCGCATGGGCGACATCGGCTACCAGAACCGCAAGGAAGAGGGGATGGGCGTGAAGGCCTGCTACGATTCACTGGGCGACTATGTCCACAGCCTCGCTTGCGCCACCATGAAGCCCTGCCCGGTCTGGGAAGCCATCGGCGTCAAGGTGGATGGCGAATACCGCCAGCTCTCCGCCTGCCAGCTGCAGATCGAGAACGAATACTACAGTTCGGTGCGCCCCAAGGAGATTCCGCAGGGGATGGAAACCCCCAGCCGCGCCCTGCTGGAACGGGGCATCCGCTACGTGGAGCTGCGCTCTCTGGATGTGAACGCCTACCACCCGCTGGGGATTGACGACAGCCAAGTGCGTTTTCTGCACCTGTTCATGCTCTACTGCCTGCTGCGCGACAGCCCTCCCATCGATCCCGAGGAGCGCAAAGAGATCGACCGCAACCTGCTGTGGGTGGCGCACCAGGGAAGGGATCCCGCTCTCAAGTTGCAAAGAGGGGGCAGGGCGGTGCTCTTCCGGGACTGGGCGCGTGAGCTGCTCGCAGCCATGCAGCCCCTGGCCGAGCTGGCCGCGGCGCATACAGGGGATTCGGCCTATCACGAAACGTATCGGGCGCAGTGCGCCAAAGTGGACGATGCCGAACTGACCCCCTCCGGCCGCATGTTGCGAGAGATGCGGGAGCGGGGAGAAGGTTTCTACGAGTTCGCTCATCGCCTTTCGAGGGAGCAGTGGCGCTTCTTCGAACAGACCGTTCTCGACGAGAGCTTTCGCGGAAGGTTGGACGCTTTGGCCAGGGAGTCTCTGGAAGCGCAGTGGCGCATGGAAGCGGAGGAGCAGGAGCCTTTCGATCGCTTCCTGGAACGCTACTTCGCGGGGCAGGTGCGCGGCTGCGAAAGTTGCGGCTCCGGGCGAAGCGCGGGGATCACCGGGCGCCGCCGGTCGCCCTCCACAGCGCCCGGTCGAGGAGGCGGTCGGGGAGCAGGCGCTTGAGCAGCGCAAAGAGGTGGGTAGGGAAGGTCACCGGATAGCGTGTCTTGGGGCGGCGGCTCTCCAGGGCATGGATCACCTTCTTCAACACCGCTTCGGGGCCCAGGGTGAAGGGGGCGGCGTCGCCCTCCTTTTGCAACCGCTCGACGAGGCGAAGATACCGTTCCCGGTGCGGACTCCGTTCCATGTCGATGTGCTCCCGGAACTTGCGGTAGGCGTTCTCGCGAAAGCGGCTGCGGATGGGGCCGGGCTCGATGAGAGAGACGAAAATGCCGGTGTCGGCCAGCTCCAGGCGCAGAGTGTCGGTGAGTCCTTCAAGGGCGAATTTGGAGCAGTTGTAGGCGCCGCGGTAGGGCATGGCGACGAAACCGAGCACCGAGCTGTTCTGGACGATGCGCCCGTATCCCTGGCGGCGCATGGCCGGCAACACCGCGCAGGTCAGTTCGTGGGTGCCGAGCAGGTTGGTTTCGAGTTGGGCACGCAGCACCTCGCGGCTCAGGTCCTCCACCGCTCCCGGCTGGCCGTAGGCGCCGTTGTTGAAGAGGGCGTAGAGGCAGCCTTGGGTGCGTTCGAGAACCCGGTCCACCGTCTCGCGGATGCTGGCGGAGTCGTCCAGGTCGAGCCGCAACGCCTCTTCCAGCCCCTCCGCGCGCAGCCTTTGCACATCTTCGGAGCGGCGCGCCGTGGCGAACACCCGGTAGCCGCGCCGGGCCAGCCCGTGAGCCACGTGGTGGCCGATGCCGCTGGAACAACCGGTAACCAATATGGTGGGGTGGGAAGGAAGTTGCATGGAGGAAGAGTTGCAGGAGAGTCGATCCGCAGTATTCTACAAAACGATTCCGATCCAAACAGGAGACCGTCATGGCGATGAAGAGGCCGGAGCCAGAGACGTTGGAGAGAGCCCGGAAGCTGGCTGAGGCGATGCGTGCGCAAGACAAAGACAAGTACGGCCTGGCCCATGTGCTGCTCTACCTCGATGAGCGCAACCGGATGCTAGAGGAGCTTTATCGTAAGGCAGAATATTATCTTCGCTTCGGCATGGGGGAGCGGGAGCTCACCGAGCTTCGGCTGGCGGTGGAGAGGATTCGCGAGGCGGATGTGGAGGAAGCGGACGATTCGGCGTTCTTCGCCAAAGAGTAGCCTCTCTTTGTATTCGAGGCGGAGTGTTCCTCCCCCCCTCTTGAATTACAGCAAACCTGGAATCATGTTAAACTTTCAAAGTTTTTATCCTAATTCATGGAGGTCGTGAGATGCCTTTCTACGAGTATCGTTGCGACGCCTGCGGCCACGAGCTGGAAGCCCTGCAGAAGATGAGCGACGCTCCGCTGAAGGAATGCCCCGAGTGCGGCGAGTCGGCGCTGGTGAAGTTGGTCTCCGCCGCCGGTTTCCGTCTCAAGGGCGGCGGCTGGTACGAGACCGATTTCAAATCGGGCAAGAAGAAGAACGTTCACGATTCGGGCGAGAGCAAATCCTCGTCCGAGCCAAAGACCGGCGGCTGCGCCGGCGGCGCTTGCGGTTGCGCTTGAAGTCCTTGGGGAAATTGCTGTTGCATGGCCCCGGCGACGCCGGGGCCATGCTGTTCGCAAGGGGATGCTTTCCAAGTCCATGAAAGGGATTTGCCGGCCGCGGAACTGGAATAATGCGGTTTTTTAGGTTCCTTAAATTTCAATGACTTACGGTCATCGAAAAATGGTGGTATACCCCTATGCGGTCTGCGGGCCGTTGTAAGCGAAGCGTTTTTCGACAGCCTGCCGGCGTGGATCGAAATCCCGCTCGGAGGAGCCCGCCGGGCGCGGGGGCGCCGATGTTTTCATCGACAGAGAATCGGGTAGAAATTGCATGCGTACTCACTATTGTGCCGAACCCGGCGTCGCGGAAATCGACGAGACGGTCGAACTGTGCGGCTGGGTCAACCGCCGCCGCGACCATGGCGGGGTCATCTTCATCGATCTCAGAGACCGCACCGGCATCATCCAGGTGGTCTACGACCCCGATCTGCCCGAGGTCTTCGCCATCGCCGAGCGGGTGCGCAACGAGTATGTGCTGCGGGTGAAGGGGCGGGTGCGCCGTCGCCCCGAGGGCACCGTCAATCCCGATATCCCCACCGGCGAGATCGAGGTGCTGGGGCAGGAGCTAGAGATCCTCAACGCGTCGGATCCGCTCCCCTTCATGTTGGACGAGGAGGAGGTCTCCGAAGAGGTGCGCCTGCGCCACCGCTATCTGGACCTGCGCAGGCCGCGGATGCTGGCTAACATGCAGCTTCGCTCGAAGGTCACACGGCTGCTGCGCGAGTATCTGGACGGCCACGGATTCATGGACATGGAGACGCCCATGCTCACCAAGGCCACGCCCGAAGGGGCGCGCGACTATCTGGTGCCCAGCCGCACCCACGCCGGCCGCTTCTTCGCCCTGCCGCAGTCGCCCCAGCTCTTCAAACAGCTGCTGATGATGGCGGGGATGGACGCCTACTACCAGATCGTGCGCTGCTTTCGCGACGAGGATCTGCGCGCCGACCGCCAGCCCGAGTTCACCCAGCTCGACGTGGAGATGTCCTTCATCGACGAGCGCCTGATCACCAATCTCATGGAGGAGATGATCCGCACGGTGTTCAAGGGCGCGCTGGGCGTGGAGCTGCCCGACCCTTTTCCGCGCATGAGCTATGCGGAGGCGATGCGCCGCTTCGGCTCCGACCGTCCCGACCTGCGCTGTCCCTTGGAGCTGGTGGACGTGGCCGACCTGATGGAAGGGGTGGAGTTCAAGGTGTTCGCCGGTCCCGCCGCCGACCCCAAGGGGCGGGTGGCGGCTCTGCGCGTGCCCGGCGGGGGGAAGCTGACCCGCAAGGAGATCGATGACTACACCAAGTTCGTGGGCATCTACGGCGCCAAGGGGCTGGCCTACGTCAAGGTGAACCAATGGACGGAGAAAGGGCGCGAAGGGTTGCAGTCGCCCATTCTCAAGTTCCTGCCCGACGAGGCGGTGGAGGGCATCATGACCCGCACCGAAGCGGAGGATGGCGACCTCATCTTCTTCGGCGCCGACAAGGCCGCGGTGGTGAACGAGGCGCTGGGGGCCTTGCGGGTGAAGCTGGGCGAGGATCTGGATCTCATGGAGGAGGGGTGGGCGCCCCTCTGGGTGGTGGACTTCCCCATGTTCGAGTGGGACGAGAAGGAGAACCGCTGGATCGCTCTGCACCACCCTTTCACGGCGCCGCGGGAGGAGGATCTCGACAAGTTGGAGAGCGATCCCGGCAACTGCCTCTCCCGCGCCTACGACATGGTCATCAACGGCTCCGAAGTGGGCGGCGGCTCCATCCGTATCCATCGCCGCGAAGTGCAGGAGAAGGTGTTCCGCCTCCTCGGCATTTCCAAGGAGGAGGCGCAAGAGAAATTCGGTTTCCTGCTCAAGGCGTTGGGCTACGGTTGTCCTCCCCACGGCGGATTGGCCTTCGGTCTCGACCGGCTGGTGATGCTCATGGCCGGCGCCGACTCCATTCGCGACGTCATCGCCTTCCCCAAGACCCAGACCGCCACCTGCCTGCTCACCGAGGCGCCTTCCGAAGTGTCGCCGGCGCAGCTGCGCGAGCTCCACATCCGGGTGCGGATGCCGCGGAAAGAGTCGGGGGCGGGGCAGTGACCGTCACTTGGGCGGAGGCGGCGGCGTGGGCGAGTTGGGCACGATGCCGATCTCGTCGCCATCCTCCAGCCGGGTGAAGGGTTCGGCGAACTGTCGGTTCACCGTCACCCGCACCGTCTCCGGTGCCAGCAGATAGCCGCGGTCGAGCTTGCGCCGCGCCAGCACCTTGAGGAAGGATTCCACGTCCGGGGCCAGCTTGCGCGGCAGGGTCACCGTCTCCTCCTGCCGCCCCAGCTTGTTCACCAGATAGTTGAAATAGAGCACCTTCAGCGTCATCTCCTCGCCGGCCGAGGGGCCTGGTTCGTCGCTCTCGCGCCGGTAGCCGGCGGCCTTCACCTTCTCCAGATACTCCCGCCAGTACCGCTCCTGGTTGCGGCCCAGGTCGTAGAGGGTCTCCCAGGAGAAGGCGGTGGTGTCGTGGCCGTCGTCGAAGACGATACGGATGGCGTAGTTGCCCTGAGGTTCGATGCGGTCGATGTTGACCTTCTCCTTGCCCACCACGGGGGTGTCGCGGGTCACCTCCTCGGCGGCACGGGAGTGGACGCGTAGATATTCGCAGGGAAAGCGGAATCTGCTGCCGTCGGAGAAGGCCACTTCGAGCAGCCGCGATTTGCGGTGCAGATTGATCTCGGTGGGGATGGGATGCTCTTTCTCGCTCATGGCATTCGATTGGATTTCACCAGTAAAGTCCGAAGGGCGGCAATGCTGGCACGAAGCGGAGCCGGGCGCAACGCAAGGCGACCGTGGGAATAGGGTCTGGAAGCTGCCCGCCTTCTTCCGGGCGCCAGGAGGCGCGGACCGGCCATGGGGTTCACCTGGAACGCGAGGCCGCGCCCCGGGGAAAAACGGCGGCGCCATGGTAGAATTCGAGCATCGTTTTCAACCCCTATTTCACCATCCGATCGAGGTCTGGCAATGGCAGGTCACAGCAAATGGGCCAACATCAAGCACAAAAAGGCGGCAAACGACAAGAAGCGGGGCAAGCTCTGGTCGAAACTGATCCGTGAGGTGACGGTGGCGGCCAAGGAAGGGGGCGGCGACATCGACGCCAATCCGCGGTTGCGCCTGGCGGTGGACAAGGCCAAGGGGGCCAACATGCCGGCCGACACCATCGAGCGTGCCATCAAGCGCGGCGCCGGCGGCATGGAGGGCGAGAACTACGACGAGATCCGCTACGAAGGCTACGGCCCCGGAGGCACCGCCATCATGGTGGACTGCATGACCGACAACCGCAACCGCACCGCCTCCGAGGTGCGGCACGCCTTCACCAAGCACGGCGGCAATCTGGGCACCGACGGTTCCGTTGCCTATCTCTTCGTGAAGAAGGGCATCATCAGCTTCGCGCCGGGCGTGGACGAGGATGCGGTGATGGAGGCGGCCCTGGAGGCCGGCGCCGAGGACGTGGAGAGCAACGACGACGGCAGCATCGACGTCTTCACCACGCCGGAGGAGTTCCAGGCGGTGAAGCAGGCCATGCTCGATGCCGGTCTGGAGCCGGTCAACGCCGAGGTCACCTTCGAGGCCACCACCAAGGCGGAGCTGGACGACGAGACGGCGGAAAAGCTGATGAAGCTCATCGACGCGCTGGAAGATCTCGACGACGTGCAGGAGGTCTACTCCAACGCCGAGATCTCCGACGAAGCGATGGAGAAGTTGGGCGCTTGAGAATCCTTGGCATCGATCCCGGTTCCCGCGTCACCGGCTACGGCGTCATCGACAGCGACGGCCGCAACAGCCGGCATGTCCACTCCGGCGCCATCCGCACGGGATCGAAGGCCTTTCCCGACCGGCTGGGGGAGATCTATCTGGGCATCCGCGCCGTTCTGGACGCCTACGCCCCCGACCAGGTGGCGGTGGAACAGGTGTTCGTGGCTGCCAACGCCGCTGCCGCGCTCAAGCTGGGCCAGGCGCGAGGCGCCGCGGTCACGGCGGCGGTGGTGGCGCGGCTGCCGGTGTTCGAGTACACCCCCCGGGCGGTGAAGCAGGCGCTGGTGGGCAGCGGCGGGGCGGAGAAGGAGCAGGTGCAGCACATGATCCGCCTGCTGCTGGGGGTGCGTGGCTCCATGAGCCTGGACGAATCGGACGCCCTGGCGGTGGCGCTCTGCCACGCCCACACC
>Ga0256841_1001631_pt1 | contig 18876 bp, 15 predicted proteins | sample 356308metaG_FD_185971 | JGI IMG/M metagenome (GOLD analysis project Ga0256841, IMG submission 185971) | Hydrothermal vent microbial communities from Mid Atlantic Ridge, Atlantic Ocean - 356-308 | ecosystem: Environmental > Aquatic > Marine > Hydrothermal vents | place: Atlantic Ocean: Mid... | reverse complement strand
CGGGTGAAATTGACAGTTGCTGCGGCGTTTGGTATGGTTGTGGAGATTTCACACGGATGAGAAGCCAGGATCACGCGGCTGAGGCCGTGGAGTCGGCGATGGAGGAGGCGTCGGCACAGGCGATGACCACTGAAGGGGTGATGGAGCACGTGCAGGCTGCCGGCGAGTTGCTAGGCGAGCGGGCATGCGAGCGCGCACCGGCGCGTGCGCCGCTCATCGGTGTCACGGGCCGAGGCGGACCAGGAGCTCGAAGCGGTACTGAACTTCCTAGACTGAACAGGCAATATGCCCAGGAGAGATCGGCAAGAGAGCGGAACCCTGGAGTTCCCAACAAGTCGGGAGATGTCCTTTGAGCGTCCCCGGCTCAATAGGGCGGCCATGAGAAGGAGCACGAGGTAGTCACAGCTTCCTTACCGATCAATCAACAGATGAGGTGGTGGAATGCAGCCCGGAAACATCGTACGTTTTCGCGATCGGGACTGGGTTCTCCTGCCCGGTGATGACGCGGACACTATCGACTGCGCCCCCTGACGGGCATAACTGACGAAGTCGTCGCAGTTCACAAGTCTCTCATGACCCTCATCCGGTATGCCCTGCCGGAGGAGAATATCCGCCCGTCGCAGTTTCCTGTGCCGTCGCCGGATGATCTTTCGGACGCCGCCAGCGCTCATTTGCTGTGGCAGGCGGCTCGGCTGACTCTGCGCGAGGGAGCCGCCCCCCTCCGATCATTGAGCAGGATTTCTATCCGCCCGCGCGTGTATCAGTTCGTGCCGCTCTTGATGGCGTTGCGCCTGGACCCGGTGCGGCTGTTCATTGCCGACGATGTGGGCGTGGGAAAGACCATCGAAGCGCTGGTGGTCGCCCGCGAGCTTTGGGATCGGGGAGAGATTCGTCGCTTGGCCGTCCTCTGCCCTCCCTATCTGTGCGATCAGTGGGAAAAGGAGCTGCGCGAGAAATTCAATCTCGAAGCGGTCATCATTCGCTCCAGCACCATCAGCCGCCTGGAACGCCACAAGCCGCCAACAGAAAGCATCTATGAATACTACGCCGTTCAGGTCATCAGCATCGACTGGGTCAAGAGCGAACGTAACAAATACCAGTTTCTGCAATACTGTCCCGAGCTGGTGATCGTAGATGAAGCGCATGGGGCGGCAGAAGCGAGCCCGCGCAACAAGAGTCAGCAGCAGCGGCATCAATTGTTGCAGGAGATCGCCCGGGACGAAAACCGACATCTTATCCTGCTCACGGCGACACCTCACAGCGGCATTGAGGCCGCGTTCCGTTCACTTCTGGGGCTGTTGCGCCCCGAGTTCGGCGACTGGGACATCGGTTCCTTGAGCGAGCCCCAGCGGATCGAGCTGGCCCGCCACTTCGTGCAGCGCACCCGCAAGGATATCGTGATCGATTGGGAGGGGGAGCACTGCTTTCCCGAGCGCCTCAGCGTCGATGAGACCTACGCATTGTCGGACGCCTATCGGCAGCTCTTCGAGCGGACATATGATTTTTGTTCTGAGATCGTCCGCACCGGCCAGGTCCTGGAAGAGCGGAAGCGTCGGGTGCGCTACTGGGGCGCACTGGCCCTGTTGCGGTGTGTGATGTCCAGCCCGGCGGCGGCCGTCGCCGCTCTGGAGAAACGGGCAGGTGAACTCAAGCTGAGCGAGGAAGAGCCTGATTTTGGTCCATTCGTCTTCGAGACGACAGACGATCTCACCGATGATGAAGCTCCCAGGCCACCCATCGAGGAAGCCGAGGCGAGCCTGCCCCAGAGCGACCGGCGCCGCCTGCGGCAACTGGCGCGCCTCGCTGGCGATCTACACCATTCCGGGCAGGACACCAAACTCGCCCGTTGCCGGGAAGTCATCCAGCGTCTTCTTGAGGAAGATTATCATCCCATCATCTGGTGTCGATATGTGGCGACGGCCGAGTATGTGGGGGAGGCGCTCCGGCAGGCTCTGGACGAGGAGGTACAGGTCACGGTGATTACCGGTCGGCTTGGCGACGAGGAGCGACGCATGAAGATCGACGAGATCGATCCCCACCGCCCGCGCGTGCTGGTGGCCACCGATTGCCTTTCGGAAGGCATCAACCTCCAGGAGAAGTTCACCGCCGTCGTTCACTACGATCTGCCCTGGAATCCCAATCGCCTCGAACGGCGAGAAGGCCGCGTCGATCGCTACGGTCAGACGGCCCCTCGGGTGAAGGCGGTGCGCTTCTATGGTCACGACAACCCGGTTGATGGAGCGGTGATCGAAGTGCTGCTCGACAAAGCGCGTGAGATCCACCGGGCTTTGGGAACCTACGTCCCTGTGCCCGAGGAAAGCGAAAGCGTGATGCAGGCGGTGCTCAACTCGCTCTTCTTGCGTCGCCGAGACCAGGCGCAGCAACAGCGACTATTCGACGAAAACGAAGAACTCCGGCAGTTCCACCACCGCTGGGACCGTGACGCCGAGCGCGAGCGGATCAACCGCACCCGCTTCGCCCAGCGAGCACTCAAGCCGGAAGAAGTGAAACGCGAGCTGGAAGCTGTGGACGCTGTCCTCGGCGACCCGGATGCGGTGCGAGAATTCGTTGTGAGCGCGGCGCAACGCCTCGGCCTGACCATCCAACGTGATCGTCGCAACCCCGATGTCTACTGCGTTGACCTCTCCCCCCAAGCCACTGCCGCCTTGCCCGATGCCGTCCGCTTCGCCCTCCCCCAACCCCATTCGCCATTCGCCACTCGCCATTCGCTCTTCTGGCACATCAGTTTCATCTCGCCCACACCGGAAGGAGCGGAGTACGTCGGCCGCAACCACCGCTTCGTGGCGGCGCTGGCACGCTATCTTCTGGAAGAAGCATTAACCAAAGGCAAGGATGCTGTGGCCTCCCGTTGCGGTGTGCTGCGAACCCGGGCTGTGGACATCCTGACGGCCTTGCTCCTTCTGCGAGTGCGCTATCTGGTGGACATCCCTGAACGGGCGCCGCTGCTCTCCGAAGAGGTGCTCGTGATGGGCTACCGCCCATTGGGTGTGGTCGACGATCCCTGGCTCAGTGACGACGAGGCGCTGCGTCTGCTCACCGAGGCCAGGCCGGATGCGAATATGCCGTTTGCGGAAAAGCGCGAACTCATCGAAGCCGTGCTCGAAGAAATTGGCGATTGGCAAATAGCAAATGGTGAATGGGGAGACGGGAGCCCGGTTCAGGAGGTGCTCCGTGCGAGAATTACTCGGCGGGCGCGCGAGCTGGAGCAAAGTCATAAGCGCGTCCGCAAAGCCGTATCGCTTCGCGTGCGGGAGCTGAAAATCAAACCTCAGTTCCCGCCAGATCTGTTGGGTATCCTGATATTGCAACCGATGGTGAGGCCATGAAGATCTTTCCTGCTGTTCGTATTGAAGGCGGCCTGTTCGCTCCCGATTTGATGGATCAGCTTCTGGCCGAGGAGCTGCCCGGCCAGAAGTCGCGCGACTTCGGTCTGGATGGCCGGCGGGGGTTGACCGATGAGATTGCCGCGGCGTTCGCCGACGCCCAGGCCCTCTGGCGAGTCTTTCAACATCGACTGGAACGCCTCGCCGAGTCGGATCTCGGCACCACGGTCACGCGCGACGCCTGGGTCATCCCCTTCCTCGGATTGTTCGGCTATGAACTCCATTACAACCGTCGAGCCTATACGGTGGGAGGACTGACCTTCGCCATTTCCCACCGGGCCGGCGAGCCCGAGGACGCGCCTCCGGTGCACATCGTGGGCGTGCGTCAGGAGCTGGGGCGCCTGGCGCCGAGCGGTCGACCGCGGCTGGCGCCTCATTCGCTCGTCCAGGAGTTTCTCAACCGCACCGACGCCCTGTGGGGACTGGTCACCAACGGCAAGGTGCTCCGGCTCCTGCGCGATAGCACCTACATCCGCCGCCAGTGCTACGTGGAGTTCGACCTGGAGGCCATCTTCACACAGCACCTCTTCCAGGACTTCGCCGTTCTCTTTCGGCTGCTGCACCGCACTCGGTTGCCCTGGGCCGGAGACGACGCCCATCAGTGCCTCCTGGAACAGTACTATCAGCACTCGGTGGAGCAGGGCGGTCGGGTGCGCGACCGTCTGCGCGACGGTGTGGAGGAGTGCATCAAACGACTGGCCAACGGTTTCCTGGGACATCCCAGGAACGAAAGGCTGAGAAGGCGAATAGCGAATGGCGAATGGCGAATGGAGGAGGGTGACGAGGAACCATTCGCTATTCGCCATTCCCCATTCGCCCATGACTTCTACCGCCAGCTCCTGCGACTGGTCTACCGATTTCTGTTTCTCTTTGTCTCCGAAGACCGGGGCCTCATCAGTCAGAATCCACTCTACCTCGAACACTACGGCGTCAGCCGTCTGCGCCGTCTGGTGGACATGCGCGCCGCTTACACGGAGCATGATGATCTGTGGCTCTCGTTGCGGGTGCTCTGGAGGCTGCTCTCGGACGATGCGCCGGTCCCACAGATCGGCAGAAAGCCTCTGGCTGCACTACTCGACCTGCCCGTGTTGAACGGAGAACTGTTCGAGCCCCTTGATTTGGATTCCTTCCGCATCACCAATCGCGACCTGCTCGGTGCACTGTGGTTCCTGGTCAATTACCAAGAGACCCCCTCCAGCCCGCCCCGGCGGGTGAACTATGCCGCGCTCGATGTGGAAGAGCTGGGCTCGGTCTACGAGAGCTTGCTGGACTACCACCCGGTGGTGGAAGCGAGCGGCGAGCAGCCAGCGGCGAGCAGTTGGCACTTCGATCTGGTGTATGGATCAGAGCGGAAAAGTACCGGATCGTATTACACGCCGGCGGAGCTGGTGGGGGAACTGGTGAAGTCCGCCCTGGAGCCGGTGATCGAGGAACGGCTTAGCGAAGCGAAGCGAATGGCGAATAGCGAATGGCGAATGGTCCCCAAAATGATTAAGGAGGTGTTTCGTGAAGACGTCTTTCCGCGATTACAGAGACCTGGAGGTCTGGCAGCGCAGCGTGGCCATCACCAAGCAGATTTATCAGTTGACTCGTCGCTTCCCGAAGGAGGAGATCTACGGAATGACAAGCCAACTTCGTCGAGCGGCCGCGTCGATCCCGGCGAACATCGCCGAGGGGTGGGGCAGACGCCACACAGCGGAGTTCATTCAGTTCATTCGCCAGGCGGGTGGCAGCCGGGCGGAACTGGAAACGCACCTGATCGTCTCGGCGGAAGTGGGGCTTTGCCCAAAGGAGACGATTCGGCCGCTACTCGCCGAACTCGAAATATTGGGAAAACAACTCGTGAGCCTCGAGCGAAGCCTCCAACGCCGGAAGAACTCATGAAGGCCTGGTCCAAAACCCCATTCGCCATTCGCCATTCGCTATTCGCCGAACACGCCCTGCTGAGCGTGCGCATCCTCGACCCCGCCTGCGGCTCCGGCCACTTCCTGCTGGCTGCCGCCCGCCGGTTGGGCAAGGAGCTGGCCCGCATCCGCACCGGCGAAGAAGAACCCGCGCCGGAGCAGGTGCGCGAAGCCATTCGCGACGTAGTAGCCCACTGCATCTACGGGGTGGACAAAAACCCGCTGGCCGTAGAACTCTGCAAAGTCGCTCTGTGGCTCGAGGCCCACACGCCGGGCAAGCCGCTCACCTTCCTCGATCACCGCATCAAATGTGGTGATTCGCTGGTCGGCGTCTTCGATCTCGAAGTGCTCAAACGAGGTATTCCCGACGAGGCGTTCAAGCCGGTCTCCGGCGATGATAAGGAAACGGCGAAGAAACTCAAGGCCATCAACCGTAACGAGCGGCGAGACCTGGAGAGGGGTCAGCTCACCTTCGCATTCGACGCGACTACAGAGATTCAGACTCTGAACGCAAAAGCTCAAGCCCTGGACGAGATTGCCGACGATTCCCCCGAGGCCATTCGCAAGAAGAAGAACCTTTACGACGCCATTCGCCATTCGCCATTTGCCATTCGCCTTGCTACTGCCTGCGATCTCTGGACCGCCGCCTTCTTCCAGCCCAAAAACGGAAATACGCCGGGCGCCGCCCTGATCACCACCAATACGCTCCGCCGCTTCCTGGAGTCGGACACCGCCCACCCGCAGGCCGTCGCACACGCTCGGACCCTGGCCCAGCAGCACCGCTTCTTCCACTGGCCGGTGGAATTCCCGGAGGTGTTCGTGGCGAGCAGCGAGCAGGGAGCAGCGAGCGGCGGGCAAGGAGCAGCGAGCAGCATGCACCGCTCACTGCTGGCCGCTGGCCGCTCGCCGCATCTAGCGGCTTCGACGTGGTGCTGGGGAATCCGCCGTTCATGGGAGGTCACAGGATCCCTGTCGTTTTCGGATCGACATATAGGCGATATTTGGCAAGCGCTTACTTTCCTGCAACTGGCCTTCAGACTGATCTGTGCGCCTACTTCTACCGACGGGCCTTTGACCTGCTGCGGGAGAGTGGCTATCTGGGAATGGTGGCCACTAACACGATCGGCCAGGGTGATACCCGACAGGGAGGGTTGGCTGTGATCGTCAAAACTGGAGGTACGATCATTTCGGCGCACCGATTTGTCAAATGGCCGGGCGTTGTCAATGTGGAGGTGAACCTCGTCGCCGTCCGTAAGGGAGCCTGGCAGCGCCCCTGCTACCTGGACGGCCGGCCTGTCCCCTCTATCTCCTCTCGCCTGGACGACGGGCCTGAGATAGATCCGAAGCCACTACCTGTCAACAAAGGAAAGGCGTTCCTTGGGTCGCGGGTGAGGGGTATTGGCTTCGTTCTGGACCCCGAGGAGGCAGAAGCCCTTATTGCCAAAGAGGCGCGGAACCGCGATTGTCTCTTCCCCTACTTGAACGGCCAAGACTTGAACACCCACCCTGAACAGAAGCCCAGCCGGTGGGTCATCTGTTTCTTCGACTGGCCTCCGGAGAAGGGCAGCCAGTACCCCGACCTCTGGCGCATAGTGGAGCAGCGCGTCAAGCCGGAACGGGAGACGGTCAAGCAGGCCAAGGACCGTGAGAACTGGTGGCTTTTCCAAGATTATAGAAAAGGGGAAAGCCTCGTATCCCTGCGCCGGGTGCTGGTGCGGAGCCGGGTGAGCGAACTCCACGCTGTCGCTTTTGTCCCACAGGGATGGATTTACAATGAGCAGTTGGTAGTTTTCGCATTTGACGACGACTACCACTTCGCCCTGTTACAGTCCAGCGTGCACGAGGTGTGGTTGCGGAAACAAGCATCGAGCCTTCGGACCGATGTCCGCTACACGCCGACCACATGCTTTGATACCTTCCCCTTCCCGCCAACAGAGTATGGGCGAATTGAGAAGATGCCAGAGGCGTTTCAGGAGGCTGGACGGATTGGCGCGGAATACCACGAGCACCGCCGTCAGATCATGCTGGCCCGCCAGCTGGGCTTGACCAAAACCTACAATCTCTTCCACAACCCCGACTGCACCGACCGCGACATCGTCCACCTGCGCGAACTCCACGCTGAAATGGATCGGGCTATACTAAAGTGTTACGGTTGGGAGGACCTGGACTTACAGCACGGGTTTTACCAGAACGAACGCGGCCAAACGCGCTTTTCTGTCTCGCCGGAGGCGAGGAGAGAGATACTCAAGCGACTCTTGGATCTCAACCTGAAGATGGCGAATTCTGGCAATGGAGGGGCAGCATGAGTACAGCACCTCTTGATCCAGGGCTTTACGTTAACGTGTTTCATGTAGAAATACCGAATGAACCGGCGTCGTTCATGGTTGCGCCTACCGCGATTTGTCCGGATTTGCGGCCGATCAGAGAAGAGATCGCGCGATGCTCTTGGAATTGCCGCGTCTACCGCGTGCGAGACCGCGTCTTCGGCTACGGCGAAGAGCGAGAAGTCCTAAGGGCGAAGTCGTTCGAGCCCACAGAGATTCGTCTTCGCGATGAATCAGGCCTTTGCAAGAGACTGATCCTCGAAGGACTTGTGGACTACCTGAAAGGCCAGGGCTATCGCGAACGTTCAGGGAAGGGAAGGGTGACACTTTATGAGCCTAAGCCCTACCGCGAGGTAGCGGGTGGGCAGATTCAGGTCTATCGGGGATACGACCTGCGCACCATCTGGTGGAAGCAGGACGGAGAGATGGCATTCGGGATGATCGTTGATGTGCGCTGGGAGATCCGGGACCGTAGTGGAAGGCGTCTTAGTTCTCCTGAAATCGCGCAATATCGCGCCACGCGCCAAATTGCACAGATTCAGGAAGAACTTCTACCGACGGGTCGGATCAATACAGAGGTCGCCAGGCTTCGGCTACAGAACCACATCCTTCCCTTTGTTCATCAGCACAGCAGATTCTCCCTTCCATGTGGTGGCGAGGCAACAGTCAGTGACGTTCCAATCCGGGTGATCCTCGGAGGGTAAGCATGGACAGGCTGTATTTCTCAGGAGAACAACTAACCACGCCTGCACTTCGATTCAATCCATCGTCTATTCAGGCGCGTCATCAGAACGCACGCCGAGGTGTGACTCTCTACGGGCCCTACGATTCGCAACGCTTTGGGAAAGACCGTGTGACCGCCTGTCTCATTTACCCACAGGGATTAGAGAGAGAACGAGATTTTGTCAAAGAAGGGCTAATTCGCGGAAATGGCGCGTTTGATGGCTTCCAGAGCCTGTTCCGGATTCCGATAGACTTTATTGGTGAGCGACGAGCGAAAAGTGAAGTAGGATCAGACCTCAGAGGCGAGATCCAGGCCATTTTTAGGGGTGCTCCCCCGGATATCGTCATACTGCTGACCTCTCGCAGGAATGAAGCGATTTACCGGATGGCCAAAGCACAATCGCTCGGTAACGGAATCCCAAGTCAGGTAGTCACAGCGGAAAAGCTGGCTAATCGCGATCAAGTCCAGTGGATGTTGGGGGATATCGCCTTGCAGATCTACGCAAAAGTGGGCGGGACCCCTTGGACTGTCCTGTCGACCTCTCCGCAAAATGAGCTGGTCCTCGGCGTTAGCAGGGCGGTAGATCGGCAAAGAAACCTGGTGGTTGGCTTCGTGACCCTTTTCACCCACGATGGGGACTATCAATTTCTTTATTCTTTGTCGCCCAGGCCGAGTGAGTGGTCAAGGCTGAACGAGTATCGGGATTCGCTCGCCCAGCTTATTGTCGAGGCATACACGGAATACGAAAAACAACAGGACGCACCGACATCGCTAGTTGTCCATCTCTGCAAACGACCCGGGAAATATCGGGAGATCGCGGCCGTAGAGCAGGCGCTACAGACAATAGGGGATACTGTCCCCTATGCGCTCGTTCATCTTAACGACGACACCAATTACCGGCTGTTCGATACGGCGCACCCAACATGTGTCCCGGAAACCGGGATCAAGGTGAACCTAAGCTGCCATTCCGCGCTCCTTTTTCTTGACGGTAGGCCACCCGGCACGCGAGGAGGCATGCGCAAAAGACGGGGCGTTCCCAGAGTTTTGGAGGTCGTCATGGACCGGCGTTCGACCATGTCGATTGATGAATTCCCACGCTTGGTTCGGCAGGTTTTCGAGTTTGCTCGCGTGAATTGGCGTGGATTTAACGCTCAGGCCATCCCAGCGACTCTGAACTATTCCTATCTGGTTGCGCGCCTTGTTGCTGAGATAGGGGCCCAGAATTGGAATCCCATAGCAAGCACAGGGAGGCTTAGGGATAAGGCATGGTTCCTATAGACTTCCACAAGTACCGTGAGCTGCTCAAAAAGGAGCTTCTTGCAAGAAAGGCATCTTTGGCGAGTAGGTGGGACCCGTTTCTGGCGTCGTGGATCGCGTACGGGCTAAGCGCGGACGGCATACAGAACAACAGCCTACTGACTGATCTTGCGGCCTGGATTGAACGGTGGGCAGCAGAGACCAGAGTCTGGGAATCTCAGCGAAACCTTGGACCATTGGCCTTCTTCTGCTGGCTGCAAAGGCAACAGGGAAAGCCTTGCGATCCGGAGTTCATCTCGAAGTTGTCGGAACGGGTAATAGCGCTAAACACTGACAGGAGGCTTTCTCTTTTGCGAGACCCGGAGCAGGTGTTCTTGCTCGCTCTGGGCTTAAGTGTTAGTGAGGAGGCTAAAGCCTACTTAGTGGAAGTGACCATACATCAGGTAACAAGGGGGCCGCTTCGCCGAAGAATTCTCTACGCTGCAGTGCTCAAAGAGATGGGCGAGAGCGTATCTATTCCATCGGGTGAACCTCAGGACACTGGTGATCTAGTCATGCTTGTCTGGTGGGCCGAACGGTATTTCGAAGGGCTGAAACGGGAGGAACAGTGGGAGTGCTTCGGGAACGCCATCGAGACGATCTGTCTTGGGGCTGACGAAACCGACGAGTCTCGGCGAGTACTATCGGTGCCAGAGTTGGCATTTTTATATGAAGCGGTTTGTAAGCAGGCATCTCAGCCAGATCCCATGTTACTGTTTGAATATTTTCCGTTGCATCCAAGGGTGAAGGAAATCACCCGAGATCACTTTCGAAATGCAAAATACGTTACCGCTGTGGAGCAGGGCTGCAAGGTGCTCAATGAATTAATCCAAGAAAAATCTGGTGTGCGTCACAAAAGCGAAGCCGATCTCGTTCAGGCCTCAATGGAGCAGATTGGATCCCCGTCAAAGTTAAAGATAAAGTTTAATGAGTTTCTAGGTGAGAACTCTGGGAAAAATGAGCAGGCTGGACTGGCACTATTGTGTAAGGGTGTGTTTAAAGCCTTTCGCAACCCCAAAGGACATAAGCCAGAAGATCATCCCTTGGTGCAGATTGGGCCCTATGAAGCCCTTACCCAGCTCGTGATTATCAGCTACCTGATGAAACGTATCGAGAGCGCAGTAACATGATAGGGAAAGACAAGAGCTACAAGCGCTTGTTCCATGGTGGGGACGACCCGCTCGACCCCCAAGGGTACGCCCACCGTGCGGAAGCCAGCGACTTCCCCGGAGAGACCTTCCTAGTGCTGAAGGAGATCCGCCAATTCGGCGAATACCGCACTCGCCGCCTCATTCTGGAGGCGTGGGAGCGATTGGAGAAAGGAGGAATACTTGAATGTCAGGCAAGTTCATAGCCATTGGCGTCGGGCAAGGTGATGCGTTCTTTCTTCAACGTGGAGACTTTGCTCTTCTCGTTGATGGCGGACGTTCTGTGGATGGTTTTGCTGTTCAATTTCAAAGAGTGGTAAAGCGAAGCAGCGTTGACGTTCTGGTCTGTACGCACAATGATTCGGATCACGCGAATGGAATATTGGGCTTTCTGGAAAGTGGATTGAAATGTCGTGAGATATGGCTACCTGGTTCTTGGACCGACAGGCTCGAGGATCTCCTTTTGAAATCTGATGAGTTCTTTTTCGAGCTTGTGAAGGACATCGGGGAACTTCATGAAAGACCGAGGTCACTTAGCGCCTTAGGTGACTGGTATGCTGAGATCATACAGGATGAAGGAGTTTCTTATGAGGAAGCAAGCGCAGATGAATTAGCCGAAGCTATTGAAACAGCATCTGAGATCGAAGGTGGTTACAGGGGGTATCCTTGGCCTCGCGGATTTCCATGGACTCGTTATCATCTTGAACTTCGGCCTCGTTTGTACAAGTGGTGGAGGGAGGATTGGCGTATCCAGTTGCTTTTTGAAGCCATTGCTGCCGGAGAACGTATCCGTCGAATTGCCTTGGCTGCTTACCACAGTGGAGCTTTGATTCGCTGGTTTGAGTTCGCTTCGGAAGGCCGTCGTGGAGGCATTCCTGACAGGCTGGTTCCGGTTAACGCTCGAGAGGTTGCTATTGTACTTCGCAAAAGGTGGAAGGCACTCAGATACTTCGCCTTAACGACTTCCAATAAACGAAGTTTAGTATTTTATTCTCCTGGTTTGAACAATGAGCCCGCTGTCCTTTTCACCGCCGATTCCGATTTGGGATTTTCACAGTCCATCCAGTGGCATCCTGATATGATCATAACCGCCCCTCACCATGGGTCAGAGTCAAATGCTGAGGCATACCGGAGGTTCCAGAAGGAAGCTCAAGGGGTTTCGGCGATTTGGGTACGAAGCGACGGTCGCTTCAAAACCCGTCCAGGTTCCTCCTATTTACAAGTGCCTGGAACACGATTCTGCACCCTGTGTCGCGGTGGTGTGAATCCGAAGCAGGACTTGCGATTTACGTTGCATCGGTGTCAATGGAAACCGGTGGCTACGCGGAAGTGCTGCTGTCAGTGATTGGTCTGGTGACACAACCTAAGAGATCAGGAGCTATGACGAAGCTTTGTGATACGTTTCGCAGTCGAGCTATTTCAACTTGGGATTTGCTTCGCCGAGCGAGAGTAAACGACTTTCAGCCGGGAGAAGAAACGATCACGGAACTGAATCTGCTTGAGATAAGACGTAAACATCCCCAAGAGGTCCTGCTGCACAAGTTTACCAAGCGTAAGGAGAGCCTTATGGGAGCGGATTGGGAGTGGTGGTTAACTGGCTCAAGTCGTCGTTGGCTTGGACTTCGTGTTCAAGCGAAGATTGTTAATCTTAAGTTGGGGACTTTCCCACACTTGCACTATAAAGGCAAGTCAGGCTATCAAACTGACGTACTTATCCATCGGGCTCTGAGTGACAACCCGCCGAGAATCCCACTTTATTGCTTATATTCAAACTGGGACACAAAATTAATCTCATACTCATGGCCTTGTTGGTCTTTTCAAGCATCAGTGAGAAGCTACGGCTGTTCATTCATATCCGCATTGCTTGTTCGATTTCTGCGGCTCAGGTGCTCAGCGAACAACCTTACAGATCTGCTTCCTTATATGCTGCCTTGGCAATGTCTTGTATGTTGCTACGGCTATAGGACTGGAGATTTACCCAATAGGGCTTATCACTACTGGCGCAGAGCGATTCTTCTTCGGGAAGATAGAGCGCTCGAAGGATTAGAAGAGGACTTGCGAAACCGCTACCGATCTATTGAGCCAGTAGCCAACCCTCCTAGTTACGTGCAGCACTTGCTACAAGGAGGTGAACCAGAACGACTTGAGGATCGAGGTCTGCAGGGAGTTATCGTAATCCGAGAAGAAGTGGAATCAGAGGGTGTGTGAAAACAGGTGCTGTACCCCCACCTAATGATTCATTCACGACTTTTGGTTTTGGCACGAACGAAAGAAGTTAGAGAGTCAATACTTTTGACGGGGGAGGTGGCAAGGAGGCAAAAAGGTGATGGCCCTCGTTGACTTGAAGGAAGCCGTGCGTCGCCTCGGGATATCAGCCGAGACAATTAAGTAATGGGACGAGCAAGGAACGGCCTGCGGTCGTCATCAGCACAGATGGTTGCCACGACGAATGGAATGAAATATTAGTGACTCTCACCTCAAGACCTCCAAAAGTGATTCAGTCTACTGATTGCCAGCTACAGGATTGGGCGAAGGCTGGATTGAGCCAGCCATCTTGGGTACGTTCTCATCTGGCCACTGTGCATCAAAGGCTCATGATCCGTAGACTCGGGAGCCTGAGAGGACGTAATTTGCGTGCTGTTGAGGATTGCTTGCGAGTGACAATAGGTTTGTGAAGACTCAGTATCCTTCCACCAGAGCACCGGTGAGATGTCGCTTCGACAGGGCTCGTTGGTGGTTGGCGACTTTTTCCTGGGGGCGCGCGCCCCCAGGCTCCTTCATGCGAACCCTTTGGGACTCCCCACGTCCGGTTGCCGCTGGAACCGATCATCATCTCCAAATACCGACCTCGCGCCCTTCGGGGGTCCGCGCGTCCAACTGCCGCCCCGTCGGCACCGCGTTAACAACTACTCACGGCGTTGAGTAAATTTACTCAACATGTTGAGTAAATCGTTCGGAGTGGCCGCATGGCTTACAAACGGCCGATCTACACGTCCCTTCGCCGAAGGATAGAGGGACGCCGGCGATTCATTCAGGTGCTCGCCGGTCCGCGCCAGACGGGCAAAACGACGTTGGCGCGACAGCTTCTCGAAGAGGTTCGCTCGCCCAGCCACTACGCCACCGCCGACGAACCGACCTTGAAGGATCGGGCGTGGATTGAGCAGCAGTGGGAAGTGGCCCGGATGCGCATCGGAGCCCGAAGAGGCCAGAGAGGGCTCCTCATTCTGGACGAGATTCAGAAGATTCCCGGTTGGTCCGAGACGGTGAAGCGGCTCTGGGATGAAGATTCAGCTCGCAAGAGGCGGCTCCAGGTCGTGATTCTCGGATCTTCACCACTGCTCATGCAGCGTGGGTTGACGGAGAGTTTGGCCGGGCGGTTTGAGATTATTCCCGTGATGCATTGGTCGTTTGCCGAGATGCGGCAAGCCTTCGGATGGGATGTGGAGCAATACATCTTCTTTGGCGGTTATCCCGGGTCGGCCGATTTGATCGATGACCATCAGCGGTGGGCGCGCTATATCATGGACTCGTTGATCGAGACGACGATTTCGCGAGATATCTTGTTAATGACCCGGGTGGATAAACCGGCCTTGCTCCGTCGTCTCTTCAATCTGGGATGCGCTTACTCCGGCCAGGTTCTTTCATATCAAAAGATGCTCGGACAGTTGCAAGACGCCGGGAATACGACGACGCTGGCCCATTACCTGGATCTGCTTGCGGGTGCCGGGTTGCTCATGGGATTGCCCAAGTACTCCGGGCGACAAGTGCGGCAAAGGGCCTCCAGTCCGAAACTCCTCGTCTTGAACACGGCCTTGATGTCAGCGACCTCGGGACTCACTTTCTCAGAAGCTCGAAGCGATCCTGAGTTCTGGGGGCAATTGGTCGAAACGGCCGTGGGAGCTGCTTTGGCCAATGCTATTGCTGGCACCAACATGAGATTCTTCTACTGGATTGATCGGAACCGGGAAGTCGATTTTGTGTTGAGCCGGGGTCGCCAGTTAGTGGCCATCGAAGTCAAGAGCGGTCGTCGAACAACCCATCTGCCGGGTATGGAGGCGTTTGGTCGACAGTTCTCCGTTAAGAAGAAATTGCTGGTCGGAGCGCAGGGGATTCGGCTGGAGGAGTTTTTCCTGACACCCCCACCAAGATGGTTCGATTGATGGGTTGCTGGGGCCCGGAACCCGGTCGCCAGGTGGTTACGGGTTGCTAGTGACTCGTCACTCGTCCGCCAGCGACGAGCGACCAGAGTATGGCGAATACCGCGGTTGATCCAGGTGTGCGCTGAGCTCGATGATCCGCCGACGCGCGAGCGCGAGATGCGCTCGCTCCTGGCGGCGGCCAAGGAACCCCCCCGGGCGAGCCTGCACCTGGTGATGTTGATGCCCGAGAGCGCAGTCGGTGTCCCCCAAAACGTCCGTGTCCATTCTGCGGCCGTATGGCTGCTCGGCGAGGTTGAGCAGAGGAAATGCCTATGACCGTCTTCGATCTCCACAAACAGGTTCTTGCCGACAACCAGGATTTCGTTCATTCGCTCATCCAGATCGCCGACGAGCGGGCGCGGGCATTCATGGATAAGCACTGCGAGAGGAGAAACGCCTGGCCCCGTGCTGCTGTGGCAATCCCTGAGGGGTACCGGTGACGCCGCGAAACGGGTGACTTCCCCGGTGAGATTTGCTCAGAGAGATCCGCCAATACGGAGAATACCGCACCCGTCACCTCGTGCTGGGAGCGTGGGAGCGGTTGAATCACAAAGGCACAGCCTGATTCTGTCCTTATCTCCCGTCTTGCCCTTGTGGCCTCAAAAGTTGAGAGCCACTGCCGTCGCGTTGAAGTGATACCGGCTTCCCGTCTTGCCCTTGTAGCCTCAAAGGGTTACAATGAAGCCACAAGATGGGGGCGAACATAAGAAGGAGACCCTATGGAGTCTATACAGGTGAGCATCCGCGAACTGAAGAATCGGCTGAGCCACTACCTGCGGCTCACCAAAGCCGGCCAGACGGTGGAGATCACCGAGCGAGGAAAACCCATCGGCCGGATCATCCCCATTCCACCGCCGCGGGAAGAGCGCCTGGAGGCGATGGCAAAGCTGGGGTTGCTGGCTCGCGGAGAGGGGAAATTGCCTCCCGGATCGCCGGTGGCCCGCGCCCGAGGACCGAAAAGTGTAGCAGAGCTGCTCATCGAAGCACGAGAGTGACCTATGCCGGTGGATGTGGCCTATCTGGACGCCAGCGCTCTGGTGAAGCGCTATGTAGCTGAACCCGGCACCGAAGCCGTGCAAGCTCTGCTGGCGGGGGTCGCCGTGACGGGCACGGCGGCTATCACGCAGGTGGAAGTGGCGGCAGCGCTGGCCAAGGCGGTGCGCATGGGGGTGCTGCCGCGCGACGAAGCGGCAGCGGCTTTAGACGCCTTTCAAGCGGAATGGCGAACCCTCGAGCGCCTGCAGGTGACGGAGCCCGTTCTCTCTCGAGCGTCCGATCTGGCGTGGGAGAAAGGGCTCCGGGGTTATGATGCCGCTCATCTGGCCGCGGCGCTGATCTGGCAGGAGATACTGGGCGAGCCTGTGCTCATGGCGACTTTCGATCGCCAGCTCTGGGAAGCCGCGCGGACGACCGGGCTTGCCGTATGGCCCGACGCATCACCGTGAGGCTCGGAAAAGGGGAGTGGATGAAGGAAAGGATCATGGGACAGGAAGTGAGGGAATGGAGATTCAAGGCCTTGACCGACCTCTGGACCGGTGACGCAAACGGTCATGGGGACCGGTTGGGATACCCATATGGCGGGCGCTGGCGGGCATGACATTCACTTTGGGTGCGCTGAGCTCGATGATCCGCCGACGCGCGAGCGTGAGGTGCGCTCGCTCCTGGCGGCGGCCGAGGAACATCCCCGGGCGAGCCTGCACCTGGTGATGTTGATGCCCGAGAGCGCAGTCGGTGTCCCCCCAAATGTCCATGTTCATTCCGCGGCCGTATGGCTGCTCGGCGAGGTTGAGCAGAGGAAACGCCCATGACCATCTTTGATCTTCATCAGCGTATCCTGGACGACTGCTGCGACGTCGTTCATTCGCTCATCCAGATCGCCGACGGGCGGGCGCGGGCATTCATGGATAAGCACTGCGAGAGGAGAAACGCCTGGCCCCGTGCTGCTGTGGCAATCCCTGAGGGGGACCGGTGACGCTGCGAAACGAGCGACTTCCCCAGCGAGATCTTCCGGGTGCTGAAAAGGAAGCGCGCCGGATTGGTGAGTACCGGACGCGACGCCTGGTGCTGGAGGCATGGGAACGGTTGACAGGAGAGACGCCATGATGGCAACGATCCTCGGCTTTCGTGAGCAGGTGCGCGCCGATGATCGCGGCTTCGCTCGGGGGGGCACTGGTTCGTGATCAGAGAACAGACAGCCTTGCCGATAAAACCCAGAAAAGGGGGTCATCGCACCCAATCAGTGATTCATCCTTGCAAATCCTACATCTTAATGCTATATTTGCAAGGATGATTGAGTGACATCTGCTCCCCCGCGTGCTCGATGCTTTAGAGGAAGCGCCAGCGGCCTGTCTATTTGGCCTGCGTCAGATCGGTAAGACCACGCTGGCTCTGGACGGAACGGTGCGGGCCGTGTATCTGGACCTGGAACAGGACTACGCCAGGTTGCGCGATCTGGAGTTCATCTCTGGAAATCACGGGCTCGCTCATCGGGCTGGAGCATGATGGCTCCCGGCGGGCCAGTGGCAGGGTTTCCTGGAGGGGAGAGGAGCTCGCTGGACTAGCGGACAACGTGAGTGCTCCCCACAGACAAGCTGTGGGGTCTCCAGGATGAGGGGATGAGCTTCTCAAAACCAGCGGACAGTGTGAGCCCTCCCCGCTGATCAGCAGCGGGGTGTCTGAGGTGGAGGGATGGCCTCCGGAGTAGCGGACAGAAGGCGGGGGTGATCGCCCCCGACCAGAAGAAGAAGTCTGAGGTGGAGGGATAGCCTCCGGAGTAGCGGACAACGTGAGTGCCCTCGCAGCCGAGTGAGCAGATCGTTGTCACTATTGGCTGATCCCATTTCTGTTGCCGCTCCCCCGGTTTCATCTCCATTCGCTGGATAGTGATGTCGAGAGAGGTGGACGGCGTCGGTCGCCTGCCGGATTGGCCACGGCCTGATGCCAGCTCGTTCTCCAAGGGCAGTCAAGAAGAGGTCCAGTGTGTGGAGGCCGTGATGCTCCGCTGCAAAGAACAGAGAATCCCACACCCAGCGCACAAGTGGGGCTGGTGCTTTGGCGGTGCCAGCCGTCGCTTCTGCAGAAATTCAGCCTAACCAGCAGTGCCCCCTCAAATTTTTTTGTCGGTCCGATTCATGTTCACCATCCTATTAGTAATATCGAAATGACAACGTTTTATTAATCGCGGTTTGATGCCTATCAAGGGATTTTTCTTGACCTTAGGGATATGGCGGTTATAATAGCATCCAAATGCAGTCGGACAATAAACCGACCATTAGAGCCAGTCGCGACCAAATGGAGATTGGATAGAATAAGGAGTTAGGAGGCTGAGATACAAGTTGACATGACACACCCTTGGGTACTTGCCATCGCATATGCTAGCGTCTGCGCGATCTGGTGGGGACTAAGATGCATCGTGCCGCTCTGGAGCCACGCACCGCGTCCTCGATTCATGCATCCCTGGAGGGAAGTCGGCATCGTGCTGCTCGCGACTGTCGGCGTCTTGCTGCTGGGCCAACTGTGGGTGCACGGAATTCGCCTTGAGGTGCAAGGGACTTGGCGTCCGGTCGTGGAGTCGATGAACCAAGTGATCATCTTCGCGCCCCTTGTGGCGGTCCCGATCTTGCGGCGGCAAGGATGGGCAAGTGCTTGGGTGCGACCACAGGGAATCCTCTGGCGGCTGGCGATCGGGCTTGGCTTGGCATTCCTCGCTCTCGCGCTCTATTCAGCACTTGAGCGAGGGTCGCCTTCGTGGCCCGAGGCGATGGCGAGAGTATACGCTCCGGCCCGGGTACACCTCGCTGTACAGGTCTTGCTCGAGGACCTTGCGATAGCCATTCTGTTCGTCCGCGTGGCTGCCGCATTAGGGCCGCGAGCCGTG
>Ga0256841_1001630_pt1 | contig 18883 bp, 23 predicted proteins | sample 356308metaG_FD_185971 | JGI IMG/M metagenome (GOLD analysis project Ga0256841, IMG submission 185971) | Hydrothermal vent microbial communities from Mid Atlantic Ridge, Atlantic Ocean - 356-308 | ecosystem: Environmental > Aquatic > Marine > Hydrothermal vents | place: Atlantic Ocean: Mid... | reverse complement strand
TCTTAAAGCGCTCGTCCTCTATTTTAATCAATCATTACATGAAAAGCTAAAGGCACGTGGGAAATCGGATGAAATTCTGCAGGATATCGAACAGATCATTGTCGGCCATCTTGAATATTTTGCCGCGAAACCGGAAATGGCCGCCCTGGTTTATCCAGAAGAAGTGTTTCAAGCCGAGCCTTTAATCAGTACTCAGGTACAGGAAACCATCGAAAAGCGCATCGATACCATCACCCGGATCATGAAACAAGCCCAGCAACAGGGGAAAGTGGCTGCCAACTATTCGGCCGAAAACCTGGCATTGATCATTTTCGGTTCGATCCGTATCATGATTACCAACTGGCGCTTTTCGGGATATTCTTTCGATCTGGTCCGTAAAGGCAAAATTCTGGCCAACGATTTATTGGACTTGATACAAGCGAAAAACTAACGATTTAACCTGTTCATTTTAATTGAAGGAGGTCACATCTGTTATGAGTTTATCTGAGAACCGGTTTTCCTACCTGTTCCGTTCCACCAAGGGTTTAATTCTGGTGGCCATTGCCATGATATCGCTGGTAACGGCCATCTGGGGTACCTTATCCGGTCCGATGGTGGAGTGGGGGGTGAAGGCCATTACCGTAAAACTATTGGGAATGCAACTGCATCCCTGGCAGCGCGAGGGACGTATCATCATGCTCTACCATGCGATTGCCATGGCTGTCGTGGCCATCGAAGTATATATCATCACTTCCATTGTTCCCATGAAAAAACATCAGCAAACGAATATTAACACCATTGTAACTTTCGGTTATTTAATGGCCATGATATTCGGCCTGTATTTTGCCTATTTTGGGCATAACTTTGTTTTCCATGGTTTGTTCTTAGTTGGCCAGTCACTTGTCTTTTTTGCCGGCCTTTCTCTGGCGGCTGCTTTATGGCCCTGGAACAAGGAATATTATTTACCTCCGGACAGTCCTTACGCCCATACGAAATCGGGAGTGGACCTTGAACGTCTGGCCTTTTTTACGATGGCCGTAGCCACCTTGCTGTCGGCTACCTGGGGAGCGGTAACCGGTTCTTACTGGGGCAATGGTCATGAGACTTTTTTAGCCGAGAACCTGATTCGAAATCCGCATAAAACCGAATTACAACATGCCATTATCGGCCATTTGCATATTATGGTTTCTTTGGTCGCGGTTGCCGTTACACTGATTGTGGGTCGCTGGATGGATTTCAAAGGTTTGTTACATAAATGGGCTATGTATTTTATGATTATCGGTTCTATTGTCTTAACGGCCGGCGCTCTATCTATTGTCTGGCTTCCCTGGGCACATGCTATTATTTATGTGGGTGCGGTAGGTACGATGATGGCCGCTCTCTTGTATGTCATCTATTCCTGGAAAAAGTTGATTCATGACCGTACCGCCGAATTAAACCTGCCCAAGGCAAATGGTTGGCAAAAGGTTAAAGCCCTTTTGCATGATCCGTTAAAATTCGGCAGCGGCTGGCAGATGGTTTATATGAATTTTACGGTCAGCGGAGTCGGTATTTTTATGGCTATTAAACTGGATAAAATTTTCCGGGTCTGGCCGGCCAGAGAAGAACGTATCACCTTAACCGGGCACTGGCATATTTTAGCGGCATTGATTGCCACCATTATCATCATGTATTATGCCGATATTTCCGGCCTGAAAGGTAAAGTACGGCAATGGTTCGGCTGGATAGTGATCATCGGTTCGGATATTGCCTTTGCTTCGGCCACTATTTTTTCCATGAAACGTCTCTTTGTAAGTGAGTACGCGCAGCAGCCGATAGTGCATAGCACTATGTTAGCTATCGACTTCGGATTAGGCGCTATTCTGATCTTTCTCGCTCTGTTCCTAATTTGGCGGCTGTTTGATTTATTTAAGCAGGACGGTCTCTGGAAAAAAGAGGCCCAACATCCGGATCTGGATGTGAACCGAGTCATCCCTGTTACAGGTTTGGACAATTCAGAACAGGAGGTGAAAAAATGAAACGAGCCATTTATCTTATATTAATTCTCACTCTTGCGTTTTCCGTTTCCTGCACCAGCCAGGAAGAACAACCGGCCGGTGCCATTCCCTATGTGGATACCGGGGTGAGTGATACGGTTTGGGTAAGGATTCCGGCCGGTAAATTCTACAAAGGCCAGCACCGACATGAAACTATGATTGATAAAGATTACGAAATCATGATCACGGATGTAACCAATGCCCAATATGCCAAATATTTAAATGAGGCTTTAAGTGCCGGAAAAATAAAATTAGTCGGTAACAAAGTCATGGGCTATTACAAGGGTGACCCTTTTAACGGTTTCAAACACGAAATCAGAATTACGGCCGGAGATAAATTGTATTTTCCGTTAGACGAACCGGGTGTACGTATTAAATTCGATGGAAAAGCTTTTACTGTAGTGAAAGGGTTTGAGAATCACCCCGTAACTTATGAAACCTGGTTCGGGGCGAATGGGTATGCCCGGTTTTACGGCTGGCGTTTGCCCACGGAGAATGAGTGGGAAAAGGCAGCCCGCGGAACGGATGTGCGTACCTATCCATGGGGAGATGAGATCTATCCCAATATTGCCAATTATATCAGCAGCCATAATTTATTTGAGAAGATATTTAACAAATCGATTACTACCACACCGGTCGGCTTTTATAACGGAAAGACCTACGAAGGATATAAAACGTTGGACAACCGCAGCCCTTACGGTTTGTATGATATGGCCGGCAATGTGTGGCAGTGGTGCGGCGATGATTATCCGGACGTACACTACCGTTATCTGCGCGGCGGTAGCCATGAGAATTATGAATACAACCTGTTTGTATGGGCGCGCAACAGTGCCGGACCGGGTTTTTACAGCATGTATTTCGGTTTCCGATGCGCCCGGGATGCACAGTAAAATATAAAAAATACAGAAAACTTAAATGGAAAATATGTCTATTCAATCCAATATTCATTTGAAAGTAAAAGTATACTGGCCGTTGATAAAAAGTTTGCAAACCGGCTTATTATTGATGACCGGTTTTACGGGATTTATCAGTTCCAGTTGTCCGGTGATGAACTGGCGGATGACCCTGGGACTTTTGGGCAGTTTGTTCCTTACCGTAAGCGGCAGTACCATTTTAAACATGGTTTATGATCGGGATATCGATTCCCGGATGAAACGCACGGTACACCGTCCTCTGCCGTCGGGACAAATAAATGCAAACGAGGCTTTGCTGCTGGGGTTGACGGTTTCCCTACTGGGTTTGGGCTGGGCCTATATATTGATGCCTCTCTATGCTTTGGTCGTATTTGGCGGATTGTTCATCGATGTGGTGATTTACACCATCTGGTTAAAACGGCGTACAGCCTGGTCCATTGTGTGGGGCGGGATTTCCGGCGGAATGCCCATATTGGCCGGACGCGTTCTGGGTACGGGCCGGATCGATGACATCGGTCTTTTGTTTATGCTGGCTATTTTACTGTGGATCCCCACCCATATCCTGACCTTCAGCATGCGTTACAATGAAGACTATCAGAGGGCCGGAGTGCCTACTTTTCCATCCCAGTATGGGATTGTCCCCACGCGTCTAATTATTGCTTTATCCAGTGTAGGTGCAGCCCTGGCCATTGGTGTGGGCATTTACGCTTTAGGACTCTCCTGGGGGTATCTGCGTCTTTTGGCAGTGTTAACCAGTGGATTACTGGGGTTGGCCATAGTCAGTATCTTCAGACCCTCTGAAAAAATTAACTTCGGTTTGTTTAAATATGCCTCGGTGTTTATGCTGGGATCGATGATAATGGTGGTAATAGGAGCCATGCCATGAAAAAAGTAACTGTACCGGATCGTTTACTGTTTGTACTGACCATAATATTGGCCAGCTATTTAATTGTGAAGGGTTTTTCGGGCTTTACGGAAACGGAGACCACTCTTTTAAGCATTGCCATGGGCGTGCTGGTTATTGCCGGATTATTGCTGCTTCTTTTCGGATTTGAAATTTTGGAAAACAAAGCCGTGGTTGTTGTGGCGACGATTACACCGTTAAGTCTGTCTCTATCCCTGATTGTGGCATATTTACCGCAATTCTCATTGATTTATTGGGTCTTAGTGATGGCAGGTTTTTTTGCTATTTTATTTACCCGCTATTTCAGCAGCAACAAAGTTGCGGCTATGGTTCTGGCTCCGGTTCACGGGATTGCCGGATTGATTATTTTCTTGCTGCCGGTTGTTTTTAGTCTTAACGGTCAGGCCCCGTCCCGTTTTGCTTTGGTAGGCGTCGGTGGGGCATTATTCGGCATTGGCGGACTTTTATTAGCCTTTTTAAAATCGGGAAAACCGTTGCTTTCCAAGGAGACCATATTCAGTATTTTGCCGGCTTTGTTAGTTATTACTACGGCGTGTTTTGTTCTGGGCTTTTAAGGGAATGATGATATACACCAATGATCTACTCTAACCCAACCCAACAAAAGGAGGCTTTATGAATTTAATGCTTAACTTCGACGGACTGGTATTGTTGCTTACCGGTTTGGTTGCCTTTTACATGATTTTTCGATTCATGCAAAGGCAAAAGAACGCCGAAACAGCCGGCATCTGGAATATTTATTACATCGTCGGATTTTTAGTACTGCTGGTCGCCGGATTATTGCTGATTATTTTCGGATGGGGTGCACTGGCGAATAATTTTGTAGCCGTTGTAGCCGGTTTAATCCCTTTCTCATTAGCAACGGGATTAATCGCTCAGTTCTATCCCAGGTATGAAAAGCCTTATCTGTGGCTGATGGTTATCGGTTTGGTGTTGATTGCCATTGCCCGTTACGGCGGTATGGTTACTTTTGGGAAAATTGTCTATCCGGTTTTCCATGCCATCGCCGGCCTGACCATAGTAATCGTACCGTTTCTGGCCTGTGCGGCGGGAGACAAAGTGCAAAAAGGATTTAGTATGGTTGCTATCGGCGGTATTTTAATCGGTTTGGGTGGAATGGCACTGGCCTTCTTAAAAGCCGGTAAACAGCTGCTCTTCTTCTCTCAGAATGTGGTGATGGCTATTTTAGCGCCACTGCTTTTATTCATGGCTCTGTTTTTTACCTGGGGATTTATGAAAGGGGTGAAGAAATAACCGTTTTATAAGTTTTTGAGGCAGCGGTAAATTAATTTTGCTGCTGCCTTTATCTCTCAACCGACAAGAGAATGAGATGTCGTTGGAAAATTCTTTCAATAATACCGTATTTTAAAAAAATGAAGGCCCGAAAAGGAATTGTTTCTTTGACCTTAAAGAAGCAAAGGGTGAGCCTCTTCTTTAATCCAGTTCCTCCTCCGTCTCATCCTGAAAAACGGCATCCTTCAGGCCGGTATTGATTTTATAATTCGAATAAAAGATAGTCACATTACCTACAATATTCTTAGCCTGTTTTTTACCACCGGATGTATTATTATCTTCCGGAACCGGAAAATGGTGGAACCCCGTCTTCTTTACATTAAAGAAAAAGCGGCTGGATTGGGGTAGACCGTACTTTTTTTCTTTTCCGTATGTATAGAGAACCTGAAACAAACCGTTTTTTCGCGTGGCAACTTCGATTTTAGAAATCAGTGTATCGCGGCGGTCGATCCATAAAGTGGCTAAAATGATATCCTCGTTTTCCGCAGGGGGTATGAGCTTAATGACGGCATTATCCAAAGAATCTTTTACATAAACCGTCAGGAATTTCTTTTGCAAGAGGCGCAGGGGGGAAAAGTTGAAGCTGGCCCTCGGAACCAGAGCAAAGCCCCGGGCTTCCAATTTTATTTTATCCGGTTTCTTAAAATACAAGCGGGCTCTGGTATCTTTCATCTTTAGAAAATTAACGTTGATTTTAATCCGCATATCGACCGTATAGTCGTTTACCCGATTTAATTTGTGCCGTACGCTTTCCAGAAGTGGAGTGCTGTTTTGGGCAGACAAAGTGCCGTATAAAAAAACAAGGAAAACTATTCTCAGCAGATTTTTCATTTAAGATAAAATATCCTTTCCGGTAAAGATTTTTAAAGTGATTACATAAAAGCCGCCGATGTGCAGAAGGAGCACAAATGCGGATTTAAAAATTTGAGGGTAATCTACCGGATCCCCGAAAAATTCCATCCATTTATCAAGATGATTGGTGAACAGAAACGGTTTGACGGCCTCCAGGGAATGGATCGGCAAAACGGAAATAATCATAAAAATGATAATTACCGCCAGGGCTCCGATAATCGGTCCGATGGAATTTTCAACGAGAGAAGAGAACAGAAAAGCCAGAGCCATCACCGTAGACATACTTAAAATGGCATAAAGATAGGCCAGAGCAAAACGCCACAAAACGTCGTTGGCGGCAAGAATAATAATTTTCTGACGGATAACCACCAGTTCTCCGCTGCCGAAAATAACCAGGCTGAGGCCCAGACTTAAGAGGGCCATCCACAGTAAAAGGGATACGGTGTACAGAATTCCGGCTATAAACTTGGCATTTATCAGCTGAAATCTGGAAACCGGCCTGGTTAAAATAATCCGGTAGGTACCGGCAGTGGCTTCCCCGGCCAACAGATCGCCGGCAACCAATACGATTAAAAAGGGGATATGTACGAACAGGGAATTAAGCAGCATATTCCCTAAAAAGTAGCCGTTTAACAGATTACCCACAAAGAAAAACTGTTGCTTTAAACCTTGCAAAGCCATGTTCAGATACCCCGAGCCTTCAAAATAAGTGGCAATCTGAATAATCGGAATCAGGATAGCGATTGCCAAAAAGCCGATGTAGGTACGCCATTTCTTAAAAATTTTAAGCAGTTCCATGCGAATCAAAGTAAGCATCAGAGATCACCCTGTGTAATTTTTAAGAAATAATCTTCGAGGGAACGTCGGGGAATAATGGCGGATATCTTTACCTGTTCCCGAACCAGCTTGTCCGTTAGCTCTGGAATGGATTTCTTAGCCAATTTGAATTCCAGACGATTGTTTCGAGCGGATTCGAGCAGAGAAATCCATTGGCTGTGCTCGAGGGTCTTGAGCGCTTTTTTAAGGGAATCGACCTCAAAGGTAACGGAAAGTTGCTCGGAATTTAACAGCTCCTCTACCGTTCCCTCCACCTGGGCGGCGCCTTTATTAATAATGAGCAGGCGATTGGCCACCTGTTCGATCTCTTTTAGAATATGGGAAGAGATAAAAATGGTTTTACCTTCTTCTTTGGATAAGCGGAAGATGAGGTCGCGCACCTCTTTGACTCCCCGGGGATCCAGACCGGTGGAGGGTTCGTCCAGAATAATCAGTTCCGGATCGTGAAGCAAAGCCTGCGCAATGCCCAGGCGCTGTTTCATGCCATGAGAGAAGGTCTTTACTTTACTATGAGCGCGATCGGTCAGCCGCACCAGTTCGAGTATCTCCCGGATTCGCTTTTCGGGATGCGCAATCCCGGATATCCGGGCCAGGATTTCGAGATTTTTATAAGCGGACAGGTAGAGATAAAAATCGGATTTTTCCACAATCGCGCCGATTCTTCGCAGAATTCTTGCCCGCTCACGGCTTAAAGGTTTCCCGAAGATTTGAATACTACCCGACGTGGGTTTCACCAGAGAAAGCAGCATACGGATGGTAGTACTCTTACCGGCGCCGTTAGGCCCCAGGAATCCGAATACATCACCCCGATACACATTGAGTTCCAGATGATCTACCGCGGTCAGTTTCCCGAATTTTTTGGTTAGCCCGTGAACTTCGATGATTTTTTGTTCCGACAACACGCTTCCTTTTCCAGCACTGAAACAACGGGCTTAAAACTATGAATAAATCCGTACGACTGCAACCGGGATTATACTCCGAATTCCTAAATATGGCAATCATCGATAAACGGGATAATAAAAGTTTGAACGGTTTAATGAAATGGCGTAAAATAGGGCTTAGGAAAGCAATTACAAAAATAAAAAGGGTGGATACGTTATGACCACGGGGAAAAAAATAATCATTCCGGAAAATCTGTTCCGGCAATTACAAGTTTACTTAGAAGAAAGTATATTTGCTTCCGTTGAGGACTTGGCTGCTTATATTTTGCAGGATTTTCTGGACAAACATACGACGAAATCCCCAAAAGAGAAGAAAATAGTCGAAGAGCGGTTAAGAAATCTGGGCTACCTGTAAATGGGAATTGATCTGCATACGCATACAACCGCTTCGGACGGTTCATTCTCTCCCACAGAGCTGGTGGATCTGGCTGTGTCGCAAGGGGTTCAGGCTCTGGCTATTACCGATCACGATGCCATCGAAGGCGTAAAAGAAGCGTTGCCCTATGCCGCGGATAAAAAGATCACTGTCGTGGCCGGTGTTGAGTTGAGTATCGATTATCCCCTGAAGGGGCAGGCCCATCTGCATCTGCTCGGCTTGTTCCTGGATCTGTCTGATAAGAAATTACAAAAAGAGTTAGACCGTTTAGCCCGGGCCAGGTTGGGCCGGGCACGAAGAATTCTGGAAAAGCTAAAAGACAATGGATACCCCATCGATGAACCGGCTTTGTGGGATACGGCCAATATGGGAAGTATCGGCCGGCCGCATATCGCTAAAATGCTTATCGAAAAAGGGTATGCCCGCGATGTGAAACAATCCTTTAAAAAGTATCTGAGTAAAGGCGGATTGGCTTATGTTTCCAAAGAAAAGCTGAAAATTCAACCCGCCATCGACCTTATCCATCATGCCGGAGGCCTGGCTATTTTGGCCCATCCGATCAGCCTGCATTATAAGCGCTACCCGCGCTACGGCCAGGAAATACTGAAGCTTAAAGACATGGGTTTGGACGGTATCGAAGTCTATTACCCTTCCCATGACCGTTATTTTACCCGATGGTTATATGATTTTGCCCTGCAACATGATCTGGCCGTTTCCGGAGGCAGCGACTTCCATGGTACTGCCAAACCGGATATTAAACTGGGCCGGGGATTCGGCAATCTGGACATCCCCTGGGCTGTCTACGAACATCTTAAAAAGAGAGTGTAGGAAAAGAATAGATAGGATGAGTACGGATCAAAAACGGTTGTTTGTTCTTTCCTTAGACGGGGTACCCTTTACCCTGTTACAGGAACTTCTGGCAAAGGGAGAGATGCCTAATCTGAATCGACTGGTCAGTCGGGGCAGATTCGAGCAGATGGATTCGGTTCAGCCGCCCATCTCCTCGGTAGCCTGGACTTCATTTATGACCGGCAAGACTCCTGCCGAGCACGGGATCTGGGGATTTACGGAACGGGATCCTTCCTCCATGGATTGGTTTGTAACCAATTCGCAGCGAATGAACGGCGAACCGTTCTGGATGACTCTTTCCCGGTGGGGCAAAAGGGTCTTTACCATGAATGTGCCCATGACTTACCCTCCCCGGCCGTTAAATGGTATATCTATCTGCGGATTTCTGGGAAACGATCTGAGCCGGGGCACCTATCCTCCTGAAATCGGTGTGCTTTTAAAGGCACGCGGTTACCGAATTGATTCTGATACGGAACTGGCCCGAAAGGATCCCCTCCTCTTTTTGCAGGACCTGAATGATGTTTTTGATCGTCGGATAGAAGCCATGTGGCATTTTTATGAGCAGGAACCATGGGATTTCTTTATGACCCATATCATGGAGACCGACCGGTTGCATCATTTTTTCTGGGAATTTTTTCAAAAAAAGGATGCTTTGTACACGCCTCTCTTTCTGAAATTTTATCATAAAATAGACAATTTGCTCGGCCGGATACCCCGGGACAGGGCATTGCTTCTCCTGTCCGATCATGGTTTCACAACTCTCAGGAAAGAAGTATATTTGAATCGCTGGCTGGTGGAAAACGGTTTCCTGAAATTCACACAATTTCCGCCTCAGTCCCTTAAAGATATTCACAGAGATAGCCGGGCTTACAGTTTGTATCCGGGCCGGATTTATATAAATCTAAAGGGCCGCGAACTTACCGGTAGCGTTGAGCCGGGTTTGCAATATGAAAAAATACGCGCTGAGCTGCGGGAAGCTTTAGGGAAATTAGCTGCTGAAGACGGACAAATGATTATGGAAACAATCCTGAACAAGGAGGAACTGGGTGATTCCGCTTCGGGAAATCAAATGCCGGACCTGTTGGCTGTGGCTCGTGAAGGATTCGATGTAAAGGGCAATCTTTGGCACGATTCGTTATTTGACAAAACTCATTTCAATGGAATGCATACCCTGCACGATGCTTTTATTTTTACTACTGTACCGGACCTGCCTTCCGAACGGTTGTCCATAGCGCGGTTACGGGAGCCCATTCTTAATTATTTTCGAAGTTAGTCGGGTATTAAGGACGGGGTTGCTTCGCAATGTATTTATATTAAATTCATCTGCCAATCGACACAATTTGCCTATAGAATGAGAGGATCTATGATTCATTGGTATGCGGTTTATACGAGGCCGCGTCATGAAAAAAAAGTATACGACCAGTTAGTCGAGAATGAGCTGGAAGTATTTTTGCCGTTGATTAAGCGGGTGCGGCAGTGGAAGGATCGCAAGAAGAAAGTGGATATGCCCCTTTTCCCGAGCTATCTCTTTGTTCATTTCGATTATAAATATCGCTTCGATATTCTTAACATAAAAGGGGTGGTAAAAATTATTAATTTTAAAGGAGAACCGGCCGTTGTACCGGACTGGCAAATTGATTCTCTTAAAAAGATGCTGACCCGTCCGGAGATCATTCACCTGGAACATTATATACAACCCGGAGAATTGGTGGAAGTACTGGAAGGTCCTTTTAAGGGAATGCGCGGTTCCGTCAAAATCATCAAAGGCGAGAGCAGGCTGGTCGTAAGCATCGAAGGATTAATGCAAACCGTCTCTGTGGATATCGACGCCAGTATGCTCAAGAAAGTGGGGGATCGTAATGAGTAGCTTAATTCAGGGTAAGGTCACCAAAGAGAATCTGCCGATTAAACGATTCGGCTATCTGGTTGCAGGGATTCTGGTTTTGTTTACCGGGATCGGAACCCTGGCCGAATGGTCTTTCGTTCCCTATCTTTTTTTAATCACCATGTATTTTTTAACCGGCTGTCTGTGGATTCCGGCCCTCATAAAACCATTTTACAGATTATTCGGAAAATATATTATAAAGCCTGCCCCGTCTCAGCCGAGTACTAAAGAGTACTTTCACGATAATTAACTTGAGGGCCTATGTACAAGGATAGTAAACTCAGGACGCTTACCAAGGCCTTTACCTGGCGGGTAACGGCTACGTTGACTACCATGACCCTGGTATTAATTTTTACCGGTAAATTGGATACGGCCATAGAGGTGGGCGCGCTGGAATTAATCGCCAAGATGCTATTTTACTATCTGCATGAACGGGGATGGGCAAAAATCGGTTTCGGCAGAATAGAAGTTCCTTCCTTCGTGCTCTGGATTACCGGTATTCCGGTCTCCGGGAAAACCACCCTCGGCAATTTAATCTATGAGGAGTTGGCCAAGGAAAAGTTAAAAGTGCAGCGCTTGGACAGCCATGATATCCGTCCCCTTTTTCCGGAAACGGGATTTACCCGCGAAGAGGTGAATAATCATATCAAGCGGGTGGGGCACCTGGCTTCCATGCTGGAAAAGAACGGTGTGATCACGATCGCTTCGTTTGTTTCACCCTATGCCGAGAGTCGGGCTTTTGTACGGGAAATTTGTAAGAATTATGTGGAAATACATCTGGACAGCGACCCGGAGTTTGCCCGGCAGTATGACCGGAAAGGATTTTACCAGAAGGCCGAGGCCGAACACTATATCAATGTTCCCGGCCTTGATATTCTTTTCGAACATTGCGATAAGACCGAATTGAAATTTGATATGCGTAAAACATCCTTAGATGAGGTCAGAAAGGAAGTAATGAAATTTCTGCATAAACGTTTTTTGAATGTATGATGTAAAAATCAGGAAAATACAGGTGCGGTATAAATAAAGCCCCGTTGATGTGCGTCAGCGGGGCTTTCGGTTTCAGATCACCTTTTGTGCTTGCAGGTAGTCCAGGACAAGCTCTACACTTTCCTGGAGTGAATACTTTCCCGTATCTACGATCAATTCGGCATGTTGGGGTGCTTCGTAGGGAGCATCTATTCCGGTAAACTGTTTAATTTCGCCGGCGCGTGCCTTTTTATATAAACCTTTGGGATCCCGTTCCTCGGCGATGGAAAGGGGAACATGGACATAAATTTCAAAGAAGCGGCCTTCTTCCATTAATTCCCGGGCCTTATCCCGGTCGGCCCGGTAGGGAGAGATAAAAGCGGTCATGGTGATCAGGCCGGCGTCGGCAAAAAGCTTAGCCACTTCACCGATACGGCGGATATTCTCTTCCCGGTCTTCAGGAGAAAAGCCCAGATTCTTGTTTAAACCGTGCCGAATATTGTCGCCGTCCAGAACATAGGCCAGATGACCCTGTTCGAATAATTTTTCTTCTACGGCCCGGGCCAGCGTGGATTTTCCGGAAGCGGACAGGCCGGTAAACCAGATTACAATTCCTTTTTGATTCAGCAATCGTTCCCGGTCATCACGGGTTATGTTTCCGTCGTGCCAGGTAATATTAGTTGCCTTTTGAATAGTCATACACTGCTCCAGATTTTATTGGTTCAAACTTTGATAATAATCCATTAATATCTTGCCTACTTCAGGCCGGGTGAATTCGGCCGGCGGCATCTGACCGTTAGCCAGCATTTCACGCACCTTGGTACCACTGATCAGAACCCGATCTTCTTTGCCATGGGGACAGGTTTTCATGGAAGCCATACCGCCGCATTTGAAACAATAAAAAGTCCAGTCGATATTCAGGGGTTGAATATGCAGGGCGCCTTCCGGGATTTCATCAAAAATCTTCTGGGCGTCGAAAGGGCCGTAATAACTACCTACACCGGCATGGTCGCGACCGATGATTAAATGGCTGCATCCGAAATTCTGACGAAAAATTGCATGTAACAGCGCTTCCCGGGGTCCGCCGTATCGCATCTCCATGGGATAGACTTTTAATACCACGTTTTCTTTTACATAGTAATGATCAATCAAGATTTCATAGGATTTCATGCGGATATCGGCAGGGATGTCGCCGGCTTTCAATTTGCCCACCAGAGGATGGATCAATACACCGTCGGTTACTTCCATGGCAATTTTGGTCACATATTCGTGGGAACGATGAATCGGATTACGGGTTTGGAATCCGGCGATTCGTGTCCAGCCTCTTTCTTCAAAAATGGCCCGGGTTTCCGCCGGACGGGCATAATAATCACCATATTTTTCCGGATAAGGTCCTTCGCTGAATACTTTTACGGGACCGGCCAGATAGGTGTCCGGCTGGGCATAGATTTTGGCTACACCGGGATGGGCTTCATCATCGGTGCGAAAGACATTGATTGCTTCTTCCTTTTTATCATACGTAAATTTTTCTTCTACGACCATACTGCCCATTAATTCACCGGATTCATCATCGATCAGAGCGATCTCCGTCCCTGTTTTAATTTGCTGGGCTTGCTCTTTGGTAACTGCCAGGGTAATGGGGATGGGCCAAAGGATGCCGTCTGTCATCCGCATCTCTTTCACCACTCCGTGATAATCCTTTTCACCCATGAAACCTTCCAGAGGGCTAAAAGCGCCCATGGCCAGCATAATGAGATCGGATGTTTCCCGGGAAGACATCCGCACCCGGGGGAAATGTGCGGCCCGTTCCATTTCGGTTCTCAACGTGTCACCCTCTAAGAGTAACGGTTTTAATTTCCCTCCGTGGGGAGGAACCAATTTCGATTGCATAGGGACTCCTGGTTATTGAACGGTTACGATTTCATAAAAAAAATTAATTTAAGAAATAATAGATCTGTATTATTGATCTTACTCACCATCCGGGGCGAACGACCGGAAAAGTATTGCCCTTGCCCGGATACAGATTATTTCAATGCATCTCAATATAAATAGATAATGTAAGGATCATCGGCAAGCGTGTCAAAAAATTAATGGCTCTTTAAGCGGGCGAGCGTTTAAAGTTTTTTATGAAATAGCCGAAACAGGGTAGTGATCTGCACAATGAATAGAATTGACAGGTCTAAATTTTACTGTTAAATTCAGTATAATTAAAAGAGAACAATTCTGTATTATTTGAACCGAACACCCAATGCAAATATAAAGTAAGCACTACCTGCCTGATCTATTTTATCTGCCATCAAATATTTATTTTTGAACTATTTGGCTCAGGTTACTATATTAAATGATTGGGTGTTTCAGTGCTCTTTTCTTGCATCTTTTTTAATAGAAGATGTAATTGACGGGGCGGAGCTGTAGATAATTAGCTGCGGAATGTAGGTCGGGAGCAGCGAAGATCGCGGTAAACGCAGTGGATCAAGAATACAGCAAATGGAAAAGAGAAAATAAAAATCAGAAAAACGTTACGCATGCCGGTGTTATTTCGCTTAACAATAACGCTCAGTCCGGTTTATCAACGGTAACAGATAACAAACCAATTAAATGAGATAAACATGTCGAAAAATTTTGCGTTAATCGGAGCCGCCGGATATATCGCGCCGCGGCACATGCAGGCCATTCGCGATACGCACAATAACCTGGTAGCGGCCATGGACCCCTCCGATTCGGTGGGTATCCTTGATCGCTATTTTGACGATGTGGATTTTTTTACGGAATTCGAGCGCTTTGATCGTCATGTGGAAAAATTGCGTCGCGATAATGCCGGTAAGGAAATACATTATGTAAGTATCTGTTCGCCCAATTATCTGCATGATGCCCATATGCGTTTTGCGCTGCGGGTCGGGGCGAACGCCATCTGCGAAAAGCCGCTGGTGTTGAATCCCTGGAATCTGGACGCTCTGGAGGAGATCGAACAGGAAACGGGTCAGCGGATTTACAATATTTTGCAATTGCGGGTGCATTCGGCGATTAAAGAGCTAAGAGAAAAAGAACTCGAAAAGCGAACAAAGGGTGCTACCCGAATAAAAGCGGAAATCGATTTAACCTATATCACCGGCCGCGGTAAGTGGTATTTTTATTCCTGGAAAGGCCAGATGGAAAAATCGGGCGGGGTGGCCACCAATATCGGTATCCATTTTTTCGATATGCTGATGTGGATTTTCGGTAAACCGCAACATTCTGAAGTACATTTGAATGATCCCAAGAAAATGGCCGGGTTTATTGAATTGGAACATGCCAATGTGCGTTGGTTTTTATCTGTTGATAAAGCAGATTTACCCCGCCAGGCTGTGGAAGAGGGTAAACCCACCTATCGCAGCATTACGGTAAACGGAAAGGAAATCGAGTTTTCCGGAGGATTTACGGATTTACATACGGTGGTTTATCGGGATATTCTGCAGGGCAGGGGATATGGTATTGCGGCGGCACGTCCTTCGATAGAATTGGTTCATCGTATTCGTCATGCGCCGGTAGTGTCGGGCAGGGGGGAAAAGGTCCATCCGTTGGTGAGGAATTATGAGAGAGAAAATAGAAAATAGGAAATAGAAAAGAGTTTATTAAAAGAGGATCTGCTGTATTCGCAGAGAAGTGAGGACAACGGCCTATTTTCCCGATCTCTTTTTTCTCTTTTCTGTTTTCTGATACATTTTGAAATAAGCGGGGTTTACATGAGCAAAAACTTTTTCGTACACGAATCTTCTTATGTAGATGATAACGTGCAAATCGGCGAGGGTACCAAGGTCTGGCATTTTTCCCATATTCAGAGCGGGACGGTAATCGGTAAAGGTTGCGTGTTCGGCCAGAATGTGAATGTGGGTAATAATGTAAAAATCGGCAACTATTGCAAGGTGCAGAACAACGTTTCCATTTACGAAGGTGTGGAATTGGAAGATTATGTGTTCTGCGGACCGTCCATGGTGTTTACCAATATCAATGATCCGCGCAGCGAGTTTCCGCAGCGGGGTTCGCAATATTATTTAAAAACCGTCGTGGGCTATGGAGCATCGATCGGCGCCAACGCCACCATTGTTTGCGGCCATGATATCGGTCGCTTTGCCTTTATTGCCGCCGGTGCGGTGGTGACCAAACAGGTGCCGGAATATGCTTTAATGGCCGGCGTGCCTGCCCGGCGTATCGGCTGGATGAGTCGCTATGGCGCGCGGCTGACCAATCCCGATAAGGACGGTGTTATGGTTTGTGCCAAGAGCGGCTGGCGGTATAAAGAAATCGCAGCGGATAAGCTGGTGTGTCTGGAAGATAAGTGAGTAAGTGTTAAGGCATTAGAAAAGAAAAAATAGGGTATAAGGTATAGGGTATAAGGGGCGGTGTCCAGTTTTCTGATTCGAAAGGATGGGGCTGTTTTAAAATCCACGAATGGCACTAATTAACACGAATGTTTTCAAAACCAGTTCTAAAAAATCCTCTGCCATGCCCGAGGCAGAAGGGCACCCTCTGTGATGTAAATATTCCGCCAAAGGACGGGGGCAAAAGATAAAAGATGGAAAATAAAAATACAGAAGAATATGGAAAAGATATACCTGGAAAAAATTCAAAATCTTATTTATGAAATTAGGAACGTAAAGGTAATTCTTGATAGTGATGTAGCCCAATTATATGGAGTTGAAACCAAAAGGATGAATGAGGCGGTTAAAAATAACCCGGATAAATTTCCGGAAGGTTATATTCTCGAACTGGATAAAAGGGAATGGGATGTTTTGAAGTCGAAAATTTCGACTTCAAATGGAAGCGTAAATAGCTTACAATCTTTAAGGTCGAAAAAATCGACCTTAAAAAGTAACACTCGTGGGAAACATACAAAATATATCCCAAAAGCCTTTACGGAAAAAGGGCTTTACATGCTGGCTACAATATTAAAAAGTAAAAAGGCAGCTTAAACAACCATAGCAATAATCGAGACCTTTGCAAAAATTAGGGAACTATCCAGGACAATAAAAGAAATTTCCTTAACCCATAAGGAAGAAGATAAGAATAACTTAATGAAAAGAAGCGGACAAATCATCGCCGAAATTTTAGAAGATGATTTGGAAATAACTGAAAAAGAAACGACCATTGAGATTAATTTTGCGGTGTTGAAATTTAAACATACTATAAAAAAGAAATAAATAGTTTCTTGAACATCAAGGCAATACAAATATCAAAGGTTTCGTCATTAGACGGATTCGTAAAAAGACGGACCACGAAAGTGGCAGGCAAGCGAATTATTTTAAATTTAATTCTAAAAAATCCTCTGCTTGACCGACTAAAACGGCTGTTCTTTTACGTACTTTGGGGTTGGACGGTTTACCTTGCACCCCGTTGGGGTGCTTTACGCATGGGGGCTTTTCATATCCACAGGTTGGCACCTGTGGCTACTCATTTTGGTATCCTGCGGATACGCCTTCTTTTTTATGTCAAATAAGGGTGAATCCGGTTGCGTAACCTCCGAGGATTCGTAACGTTAACAAACATTCTAACGGAACCGAACGTCTAACCACAAGCACATCCGCTTGCCTTCGGCACAGACGAGAACATTACGTACTATAAATTCTTTTTTCCTCTGTGTGCTTAGTGTTCTTTGTAGTGAGAAGAAAATGGAAATCGATAGGATTAAGGATTATACCGAAGGCATGGCTTACGCCAAAGAAACAGAAAAGAGAAATTAGAAATCAGGAAAGCGTTAGTTCGCTTAACGAAAAACATATAACGATTTAATAAATCCGCATTATGGGCGCGCCCGAAAAGTTAAGATAAAGCATGATTAAAATGGTTGACATTTAAAATGATACTTATCCGCGAGCCGATATCATTTGCAGAATTGTGGGATAAACGGCGGGTCGATATGGGCGATATAATGAAAATTGTGGTAGATATTAAACGGAATATTATCGGCGCCGACGAAGAAATGCACGCGGACATTGAAACCCATTTATTGGAAAACGGTTCGGCACAGCAGAATTTATGGGGCGCCAATTTGCTTCATACCGAACAGGGGTACGAGATAGAGTTTACTTCATTTATTAATATCCGGCCGGGGCAGGGCAACCGTTCAATGGAAATAGAATTGGCGGATGTACGTCGGCAGGTAGAAAACTTAATCCGAAAACGGGTGGTTTAATGTACGCTTTACAATGGCATAAGAATTTAACGGCTGAAAAATGGGAGTCTTATTCGCGCGGGCAGCAGATTTTAATGATTGCCAACGAACTGAATCGCGCTAAAAATTTCATCGCTAATAATCAAGAGGAAGCGGTGAGGCACTGTTACGAACGCGCCTTTGAGCTGACCGATTTGACTTCGGCGGATTCCAAATGGCACGGCAAGTTAAAAGAACTGCGGCGTTTCCGCGAATTATTGGCGGAGCTGTATTTTTCCGAACGCAGCGACGAACGGGTGAACAACCTTTTATTGGTGGGATTACAGAGGCTTTCGGCGGAGGCCTGCCGCCTGCTGAATCCTGTTTGAAACGGTTTTTGTTTAAGAAATTAGAAAATAGAAAATAGAAAATAGAAAAGAGGAAATCGTATAAGCGTTATGAGGGCAGGCACCGTAAGAGGAAGGTCAAGGATAGGAATAAGGTATAGGGTATAAGGGGAACGGTGTTCTGTTTTCGGTTTTTTTATTCGAAAGATGGGGCTGTTTTAAAATCCACGAATTTCACCGTGCCCGAGGCAGGCAGGCAGGCTACGACAAAGCCGGGTGTGCATGACACATAATAGTGTCCGTGTCATTCCCGCGCAAACGGGAATCCGGGAATATTTCACTCGGACATGTGTCTGAATTTTGGATAGGTTATTTACCCAACCGTGTCATTCCCGCGCAGGCGGGCTCTGTGAGAAATTATACCTTTAAAAGGCTTACGGGTTTTGGTGTTTTAGATAGTAAGCTCTGTGTGTGGTGCCCTGAATGTGGATTCCTTTCGGGCTTTAAAAATAGAAAGGAGTTTGCCGTATCGATTATTTAAAACCGCGGCATCTAT
>Ga0256841_1001629_pt1 | contig 18886 bp, 13 predicted proteins | sample 356308metaG_FD_185971 | JGI IMG/M metagenome (GOLD analysis project Ga0256841, IMG submission 185971) | Hydrothermal vent microbial communities from Mid Atlantic Ridge, Atlantic Ocean - 356-308 | ecosystem: Environmental > Aquatic > Marine > Hydrothermal vents | place: Atlantic Ocean: Mid... | reverse complement strand
GTTGATCAATACGCCGGCGGTGGCCAATCTGATTCGCGAAGGCAAGACCGATCAGCTCGAAACCGCCATGCAAAGCGGCGTCAGCCTGGGCATGCAGACCATGGACAGTACCTTGATGAATCTGTTGGAGACCACTGCCATCACTTCACAGGAAGCCTACGACAAGTCGTTCAAGAAAGAGCTGTTCCGCAGTGAGTGAGGGCAGGTCAATGCCGGATATCCGGATTGGCCTTGCAGACCTGGCTTTCGACGATATTGCCTTTGGGATCGACGCTTTCGAGCCGGACATCATAGCCCCACAAGCGCACGACGTGCTTGAGCATTTCGCTGGTGGTTTCTCCCAGCGGCATGCGATTTGACTGGTAATGCCGCAACGTCAGTGAACGGTCGCCATACCGATCGACCGAATAGACCTGGATATTGGGTTCGCGATTGCCAAGGTTGTGCTGGTCAGCCAGCGTGCGCCGCACTTTGAGATAGCCCTCATCGTTATGGATGGCGGTGACTTTCAGTTCCGGTTCCTGATCGTCGTCCTCGATGGCGAACAGATGGAATTCACGGATCAGGCGCGGTGAGAGGTATTGGGCGATGAAACTTTCATCCTTGAAGTTGCGCATGGCGAAATCCAGCGATTCGCGCCAGTCGCTATCGACCAGATCAGGGAACCAGTGGCGGTCTTCGTCGTCCGGTTCGGTGCAGATGCGCTGAATGTCCCGGTACATGGCAAAACCCAGCGCATAAGGATTGATGCCGCTATAGGCCGGATGATCGAAAGGCGGCTGGTAGATGACATTGGTGTGGCTCTGGAGGAACTCGAACATGAAGCCGTCGTTGACACGGCCTTGTTCGTACAGGGTTTGCAGCAGGGTGTAATGCCAGAAGGTTGCCCAGCCTTCGTTCATGATCTGGGTCTGCCGTTGCGGATAGAAATATTGCGCGATCTTGCGGACGATGCGCACGATTTCCCGTTCCCACGGCTCCAGGCGCGGTGCATGCTTTTCGAAGAAATAGAGCAGGTTTTCCTGGGGTTCCTCGGGGAAACGCTCGCTTTTCTTGCGATTGCTTGCCACGTCGGGACTGGGCGGCAGGGTGCGCCACAGGTCGTTGATCTGGAGTTGCAGATATTCTTCTCGCTCGCGCAGGCGTTGCTCTTCCTTGACCATGGACAGCGGCGCGGGGCGCTTGTAGCGATCGACGCCAAGGTTCATCAATGCATGGCAGGAATCGAGCAACAGTTCGACGCGTTCTTCACCGTAACGTTCCTCACATTGAGCGACATAGCCGCGCGCGAACACCAAATAATCGAGAATGGCTTCGGCGTCGGTCCAGGTGCGGAACAGATAATTACCCTTGAAGAATGAGTTGTGGCCATAACAGGCATGGGCGATCACCAACGCCTGCATCGTCATGGTGTTCTCTTCCATCAGGTAGGCGATGCAGGGGTTGGAATTGATGACGATCTCGTAGGCCAGCCCCATGTTGCCGCGCTGATAATTTTTTTGCGTGCTCATGAATGCCTTGCCGAACGACCAATGGTGGTAGCCGACGGGCATGCCAACCGAGGAATAGGCATCGATCATCTGTTCGGAACTGATGACCTCGATCTGGTTGGGATAGGTGTCGAGCCCAAAGTCCCGCGCCAGCGCGCCGATCGCCTGGTCGTATTTTTCCAACAGCTCGAAGGTCCAGTCGGAACCGGACGACAGCCATTTGTCGCTCATGCCGGTTGCCTCCTGAACAGGTCGCGAAATACCGGAAAGATCTCGGCTTCGCCATCGATGCGCCGCAAGGCGAAATTGTCGGCGCCTGCTGCGATGCGCGTATATTCGCGCCACAGACTTTGCGGCGACAGGGCATTGATCTCCACATAGGCGAAATATTGCACCCTCGGCAGGATGCGTTTAGTCAGTAACTTGCCGCATCGGGGGGTGTCATCGACGAAGTTGTCGCCGTCGGATGCCTGGGCGACATAGATATTCCATGCGGTGGTTGGATAACGTTCATCCATGATATTCGCCAGCATGGCCAGCGCGCTGGAGACCACGGTGCCGCCGGTTTCCCGCGAATGGAAGAAGTCGTCCTCATCCACTTCCTTCGCAACCGTGTGGTGGCGAATGAAAACCACCTCGATGCGCTCGTAGTTACGGGTCAGGAACAGATGCAGCAGCATGAAAAAGCGTTTGGCAATATCCTTGCGCACTTCATCCATCGAGCCGGAGACATCCATCAGGCAGAACATCACGGCCTGACTGGTAGGTTCGGGCTTGTCTATCTGGTTGGTGTAGCGCAGGTCGAAAGTGTCGATGAACGGAATGGCCTGGATGCGCTTTTTGAGGGTTTCGATTTCCGCGCGCAGGGCGAGTGCCTCCAGTGTTTCTGTTTCGCCTTTCTCTTCGAGTTGGCTCAGCGCTTCCTCGAGCGCCATCAGTTCGCGGCGTGGCGCGGCGCCCATGGCCAATCGGCGGCCGATGGCGCTGCGGAATGAACGCACCACGTGCAGGTTGGCCGGGCTGCCGTCGCGGCTGAAGCCGGCTCGCGCCTTTTTGGTATCCGGCAAGGCGGTGAGTTGCTTTTTGACCATGTCAGGCAGCGCCAGATCGTCGAAAAAGAAATTGAGAAACTCTTCGCGGGTCAGTTCGAACACGAAATCATCGAGCCCTTCGCCCTGGTCCGAAGCGCCGCTGCCGCCATTGCCCTGACCGCCACCTTTGGGTCGGGGAATCCGGTCGCCGGTGGAGAATTCCTTGTTGCCCGGGTGGACCTGCCGGCGGATACCGCCCGGCCCATGCTGGAAGACCGGCTCTGTCAGATCACGTGCCGGGATCGAGATTTTCTCACCCCGGTCGAGGTCATCGATATTGCGGTCGGATACCGCATCACTCACCGCTTTGCGGATCTGGGTCCTGAAGCGACGCAGGAAGCGGCGCCGGTTGTCGGCGCTCTTGTTCTTGCCTGCTGCGCGTCGGTCGATGATCTGACTCATGCTCGCTCCTCGGTTATGGCCGCAGTCCCTCCGCTCCGGGAGATGTCTGCTGGCTGCCTGCGCGCCGGTTATGATGATTTGCGTGTGCGCAGATACCATTCGGCCAGTAGCCGAACCTGTTTCTCGGTATAGCCGCGTTCAACCATTCGTTTGACGAAGTCATCATGCTTTTTCTGTTCCTCGCTGGAGGATTTGGCGTTGAACGAGATGACCGGCAGCAGGTCTTCGGTACTGGAGAACATTTTTTTCTCGATCACCGCCCGCAGTTTTTCATAGCTCATCCATGAAGGGTTGACGCCACCATTCTGGGCGCGCGCCCGCAGCATGAAGTTGACGATCTCATGGCGAAAATCCTTGGGGTTGGCAATACCCGCTGGTTTCTCGATTTTTTCCAGTTCGGCATTGAGCTGGCTGCGATCGAGGATTTCGCCAGTGTCGGGATCGCGGTATTCCTGTTCCTGGATCCACATGTCCGCATAGGTCACGTAGCGGTCGAAGATGTTTTGCCCGTATTCGGTATACGATTGCAGATAGGCGGTTTGCAGTTCCTTTTCGATGAATTCCTTGTAGCGGGTCGCCAGATGTTCCTTCAGATAGGTGATGTAGCGTTGCTCGGTTTCCGGCGGAAACTGTTCCTGTTCGATCTGCTTTTCGAGCACGTAGAGCAAGTGGACCGGGTTGGCTGCCAGCTCGCTGTGGTCGAAATTGAAGACTTTCGAAAGGATCTTGAATGCGAAGCGGGTGGAAATGCCATCCATGCCTTCATCGACACCGGCAAAGTCTCGGTACTCCTGGTAGGACTTGGCTTTCGGGTCGGTATCCTTGAGGTTTTCTCCGTCATAGACGCGCATCTTGGAGTAGATGCTGGAGTTCTCCGGTTCGCGCAATCGCGTCAGGACGGAGAACTGTGCCAGCATTTCCAGCGTGCCGGGCGCGCAGGGCGCTTCGGAGAGCGAGCTTTCCGCCAGCAGTTTCTCGTAGATGCGCACCTCGTCGCTGACCCGTAGACAGTAGGGCACCTTGACGATGTAGATTCGGTCGAGAAAGGCCTCGTTGTTCTTGTTGTTGCGGAATGCCTGCCATTCGGATTCGTTCGAATGCGCCATGATGATGCCCTGGAACGGAATCGCGCCGAATCCTTCGGTGCCTTTGTAATTGCCTTCCTGGGTGGCGGTCAGCAGCGGGTGGAGCACCTTGATCGGCGCCTTGAACATTTCGACGAATTCCAGCAGTCCCTGGTTGGCCAGGCACAGGCCGCCGGAATAGCTGTAGGCATCGGGGTCGTCCTGGCTGTAACGTTCCAGTTTGCGGATATCGATCTTGCCGACCAGCGATGAGATGTCCTGGTTGTTTTCATCACCCGGTTCGGTTTTCGCGATGGCGATCTGGCCGAGCACGGAAGGCCAGCGCTTGACCACCCGGAATCGGGTGATGTCGCCGTTGAATTCATGCACCCGCTTGACAGCCCAGGGGGACAGCACGCCACCCAGATAGCGTTTGGGAATGCCATATTCCTGTTCCAGGATGTCACCGTCTTCTTCGAGCGAGAACAGGGACAGGGGTGAGTCGTTGACTGGCGAGCCTTTGATGGCGTAGAACGGCATTTTCTCCATCAGCGCCTTGAGCTTTTCCGCCAGCGAGGATTTGCCGCCGCCGACCGGTCCGAGCAGATAGAGGATTTGTTTGCGTTCCTCCAGCCCCTGTGCGGCATGACGAAAATACGACACGATCTGTTCGATCGTATCTTCCATGCCGTAGAAATCGGAGAAGGTGGTGTAGCGCTTGATGATCTTGTTGGAAAAGATCCGCGACAGCCGCGGATCTTCCCGGGTATCGACCAGTTCCGGCTCGCCGATGGCTGCCAGCATGCGCTCGGCTGCGGATGCGTAGGCCATCGGGTCTTGTTTGCACAGGTTGAGATATTCCTCCAGCGAATATTCTTCTTCGTCACGTTGGTATCGGCTGGCTAACTGGTTGAACAGGTTCACGGTCGGTCTCCCATGGTCATTTTTCGGGTCTCTCTACAGTCCTGCTTTTCATACGTTCATGCAGTACATTTTTCCGCGTTCCGGTCGTGAGAAAATCACAACCGGGCAGCTTTGGCGGTGTCACTTTGCTTTCCGCCGTTTATAACCTTATAGCACCGATGCGGGGCTTCCGCCTTTGTTGAGAAAATTGCACCGGCATTGATCGGCTTGCCCTTGTTGCACGGTTTTTTCTGCATTTATTGGTCTATCCCAATCATTGAGTCCGATGGTACGCATGAAGTTCATTTCAAAATGTGAAAGCAGTTCCCCTTTGACGCTATGAAATCATCAGTGGATTTCGTTCGCGATGATCAGCAGGGAATATTTGGGATTCAAAATATAATTGATTATTAATATTTGGCTGGAGTTTTTTCATTTTTGCCGTCGCATCGGATTTTCCTTGACACGGCAGTGAAGTTGCAGTTTAGTGCGATAAATACCGCCCATGCAGCACACAGGAGAGAAAATATGAGCAAGAATATCGACTCTGTCCTTCAAGAAAAGCGTGTTTTCGAACCGCCTCGGGTGTTTGCCGAAAAAGCCCGGGTCAATGCCGAGAAACTGGCGGAGCTGCGTGCGGCGGCGGAAGCGGACCACGCCGGTTTCTGGGGCGATCTGGCGCGCCAGGAAATCGATTGGCAAACGCCTTTTACGGTGTCGCTCGATGAATCTTCCGCGCCACATTATCGCTGGTTCACCGATGGCAAGCTGAATGTCTCCTATAACTGCCTCGATCGCCATCTCGAAACCCGCGGCGACAAGACCGCGATCATCTTCGAAGGCGAGCAGGGCGATACGCGACATTTGAGTTATCGCGATCTGTATACCGAGGTTTGTCGTTTCGCCAATGCGCTCAAGCAGCATGGCGTCGGCAATGGTGACCGGGTGATCATCTACATGCCGATGACACCGGAAGCTGTGATCGCCATGCAGGCCTGCGCGCGGATCGGTGCGATCCATTCCGTCGTATTCGGTGGCTTCTCTGCGCAAGCGCTGGGTGACCGGATCAAGGATGCGGGCGCGAAACTGGTGATCACCGCCGATGGTGCACATCGAGGCGGCAAGATCGTCGAGCTCAAGCAGGCGACTGACGAGGCGATTGCCGAGAATGGTGAATCGGTCGAAAAAGTCATCGTGTTGAAACGCACCGGGCATGAAGTGGCATTCACCGAAGGTCGCGATGTCTGGTGGCATGATGCCGTCGAGGGCATGGCGGATACTTGTGAGCCGGAATGGGTCGATGCGGAGCATCCGCTGTTTCTGCTCTATACCTCCGGCTCGACCGGCAAGCCGAAGGGTATCCAGCATTCCACCGGCGGTTATCTGATCAATGCCATCGTCACCTGCCAATGGGTGTTCGACATGCAGGATGATGATGTCTTCTGGTGCACGGCCGATGTCGGCTGGATCACCGGTCATACCTACGTAGCGTTCGGGCCATTGGCCATTGGCGCGACGGAAGTCATGTACGAAGGCGCGCCAACCTATCCCGATGGTGGCCGCTTCTGGAAAATCTGCCAGGATCATGGCGTCACGATCTTCTATACCGCGCCGACCGCGATCCGCGCATTGATGCGGCTCGGTGACGATATCCCCAACAGCTATGATCTGTCGAAGCTGAGGCTGTTGGGCACGGTGGGTGAGCCGATCAATCCGGAGGCCTGGATCTGGTATCACGAGGTCATCGGCAAGGAGCGCTGTCCGATCGTCGATACCTGGTGGCAGACCGAAACCGGTGCGCATATGATTGCGCCGCTGCCGGGTGTGACGGCGCTCAAACCCGGTTCCTGTACGCAGCCCTTGCCGGGCATTGCCGCCGATGTGGTGGATGAGGACGGCAATTCCGTACCGGACAATGCTGGCGGTTATCTGGTCATCAAGAAACCCTGGCCGTCGATGTTGCGCACCATCTGGGGCGATGATCAGCGTTATGTCGAAACTTACTGGCCCAAGTTCGACGGTAAATACTACCTGGCCGGCGACAGCGCGCGGCGCGATGAGGATGGCTATTTCTGGATCATGGGCCGGATCGATGACGTGTTGAATGTCTCCGGTCATCGGCTTGGTACGATGGAGGTCGAATCGGCGCTGGTGGCGCACGAACGGGTGGCCGAGGCTGCCGTGGTGGGCCGCAAGGATGACATCAAGGGTGAAGCGATCGTCGCTTTCGTGATCTGCAAAGGCGAGCGCCCGGTGGGAGAAGCCGCCGAGGCAATGGTCAAGGAATTGCGCGAGTGGGTGGCGAAGGAGATCGGACCAATCGCCAAGCCGGACGATATCCGATTCGCCGATGGTCTGCCCAAGACCCGTTCCGGCAAGATCATGCGCCGTCTGTTGCGCGCCATCGCCAACAATGAGGAGATCACCCAGGATACTTCGACGCTGGAGAACGAGGCCGTGGTCGAGCAATTGCAGGGCAAGGCCTGAGTTCGAGGCGATCCCGGGCCGGCCATCCACGCCGGAGTTGACCTGGATCAAACGCTTTGATGTCGTGAGGGGTCAGAATCAGCAGGCTTTTCTGTTGCGATTCGAGGCCTCATGTCAGACCAAGTCATTGTCATCGGAGCCGGTCCGGCCGGGCTGAGCTTCGCTTGTTCGTTGGCCGATGCCGGTTTTCGGGTCACTGTGGTGGAGAAACAAAGCCGTGAGGCATTGGCAGACCCCGCCTACGATGGCCGTGAAATCGCGTTGACGCACCATTCGGTGGCGCTGATGCGCCAGCTTGGCATCTGGCAGCGGATCCCCGCCGAGCAGATCGGCTTGATCAAGAAAGCCCAGGTTCAGGATGGCGTCTCGCCCTATTCGCTGGATTTCGATCATCGTCAGAATGCGCTGGAAACACTGGGTTATCTGGTTTCCAATCATCTGATTCGCAAGGCTGTTTTCGAGCAGGCGGCCAGCCAATCAGCCATTGATCTGATCTCCGAAGTGAGTGTGACCGGCGTCAGCAGCGATGACTGCATGGCTTCGGTCAGCCTTTCCAATGGCAAGCGGCTGACCGCACCGCTGGCGGTTGCTGCGGACAGCCGTTTTTCAGAGACTCGTCGCAAGATGGGGATTCCCGCCAGCATGCATGATTTTGGCCGGGTGGCGATCGTCAGCCGCATGGCGCATACCGAGTCGAACCGGCAGACTGCGCTGGAGTGCTTCCAGTATGGTGGTACGCTCGCGGTTTTGCCGGTTGCTGAGCATTTGTCCTCATTCGTGGTGACCGCAACCGGCAAGCAGGCGCAGGCTTTGCTCGATTTGTCCGATGCGGATTATTGCGGCGAAGTGAGGCAGCGGTTGGATGGCCGACTGGGTGACATGAAGGTGGCCAGTCAGCGCTACGCTTATCCCCTGGTAGGGGTGTATGCCAATCGTTTCGTCGATCAGCGTTTTGCCTTGATTGGCGATGCTGCGGTGGGTATGCATCCGGTGACTGCGCACGGGTTCAATCTGGGGCTGCGGGGGCAGCACACCTTGGCCAGGGAGATGGCATCGGCACGGGCGCGGGGTGAGGATTTTGCCTCCGAGCGGGTGCTGACGCGTTATCAGCGCGACCACCGCCGGGCAACCATGCCGATGTATTACGGTACCAATGGAATCGTTCGTCTGTTCACCGATGAATCGCCGCCAGCGCGTGTGCTGCGCAAGGCGGTGCTGAGGTTGGGGAACCGGCTGCCGCCCATCAAGTGGGCAATCACCCGCAAGCTGACCGAAGTCGAAGGAGTGCGCCCGTAACTCCACCCCATCCCGCAAGGGGTCAGGCTTGCGTTATTGCGTTTCGGGAGTTCTTTCGGGCCCCGCATCCCGACAGTCACCGGCCGTTCACGGATCGCCGTGAATACATCCCTGTAGGCTCGACGGCCGCTATCCCTGCGGCCGACGTCCGTGAACGACCGCTGCCCGCCGGGCTGCTCCGAGGTAAGTCGTTGGATTCAGGCTTGCGTTTTGGTGTTCTACCGCCCCCCTTGCATCCTGACAGCCAGCGCGCCGCATTGGACGGCCGCAGTAGGGAGCCAGTGAGAATTTTGGTTTCCCAACGCCGGAGATGGTGTTTCAGTGGTGAACTGGGTCGTTATTTCGGGTTCTCGTAGAAGATGTAGCTGGTAGAGTAGTCGCTGAATTCGAAATAGACCCGCTTTTCGCCGGCATCTTTGACGCCATTCTGATTGGCGTCGAGCACCCCATAACCGAACCGGTAGGGTCGGGGGGTATTGCCGTTGGTCGAGGTGGCGGTGGAGATTTTGTCGATGTGAATGAACCGCTTGACCAGCTTGTTTCCGGCATAGACGTCCAGGACGCCATCGGTGCCGGTATAGTTCTGGATAGCGCGTCCGATTTTATTTTGTGTTTCCTGTGTACAGCCGGTCATACCAAGCGCTGCGAGTAGTGCGATAGGGATGAGAGTACGAATTTTCATGCCTGTGTCACAATTCTGAAGGGAAGCATAGGGTTCCTTGTCTGGTTTTGGCTGTCAAGCTATTGAATCCAGTCGGCCCGGTCGCGGTATATTGACCACTTGGCCCGGATTGGTCATCGGTGCTGATGGCGCGATCGGTCGAGGTGCGTCAGTTCAGAGTGGCATGATGGGGTGATGCGGGCTGACACGTTGTCACCATCGATGGGCTGTGTCAAAAGAAACAGTGCATTACGATGGATTGTTGAGAGTTGTATGCGATAATGTTTCGGTGGCTGTCGGGCGCGCATTTGGCTGTTGCCACGACGTTTGCACGTGAATTCGATGAATCGACCAGGAACAAGGATCTGAATACCCTGCCCCAACGTTTTGCGGCGCTTGTCGACAGTGCCGTCATGCGCAATCTGTATTCCCGGCTTCCCGGTCTGGTCGCTGTGCTGCTGGTGTTGCTGATTGCCTGGACGGTGTCGCAGCTTGTCTGGCAACTGATCGCGCCGTCATCGGAGCTGGATCTGGCGCCGGTAGCGCCCGTCCGGCCGACTGCCTCGGCGCCTGTGCGACAGAACTTTGCCGCTCAGATCGTGGCGTCTCATTTGTTTGGTCGGCAGCAGGTGGCAAAGAAGATCGAGCCCAAGCCGGTCGATGCCCCGGAGACACAGTTGAATCTGGAGTTGCGCGGTGTTTACGCACGCGAGGATGAGAGTCTGGGAGTGGCGTTGATCGCGAGTGGTTCGGGGCGCGAGAAGTTGTATAAGGTTGGGGATCTGTTGCCGGGAAATGCGGAGTTGGCGGCTGTCTATCCGGATCGGGTGATGCTCAAGCGGGGTGGCCGGTTCGAGACGTTGCGATTGCCGGAAAGCAAGCTGACCGGGGGTGGTTTTTCGCCTTATCGCAGCAGGGCATCGTCACGTACACCGGGTCAGCGGGGCTTGGGCATGCGGCGCGCTGGCAAGGTGAGCCGGACATTTTCCGCCAACAGCGAAATTGGCAAGTTGCGGGCGGAGGTGTTGAAGAATCCTGCCAAGCTGGCGCAGTTCGTCAATGCGGTGCCGGCACGGCAGAATGGGCGATTCGTCGGTTTCAAGATCGTGGCCAAACAGTCGCATCCGGCGTTTCGTGAGCTGGATATACGTTCCGGTGATGTGGTGACCGAGGTCAATGGCATCACGCTGGATTCGCCGCAGAAGGGATTTCAGGTATTGCAAAGTTTGCGAACTGCAAAGCACGTCAGCGTCACACTCATGCGGGGCGGGCAGATTGTGCAGCTGGATCATACGCTGGAGTGACAGGCCGGACGGGGCAGTGTAAATAGTGGATAACTCAGGAAAGTCAACGAAGACGCGAATCATGAACAAGTATATGAAATGGCTGCTGTGGACGGTGTTGTGCCTGTTGGGCACGGCGGCTGTGCATGCCCGCGAGCAGGCCACCCTCAATCTGAAGGATGCGGATATTCGTGTATTGATCGATACGGTCTCGGCGATCACCGGCAAGAATTTCATCATCGATCCGCGGGTCAAGGCCAAGGTCACTGTGATTTCTTCCAAGCCGATGGGGGCGAATGAGCTCTATCAGGTCTTTTTGTCGATCCTGCAGGTTCACGGTTTTTCCGCTGTGGATACCGGCAATGTGACCAAGATCGTGCCCGATGTGAATGCCAAGCAAGGGCCGGTGCCGGTGGCTTCGCGCCGACATCCCGGCTCGGGCGACCAGTTGGTGACGCGAGTGGTTCAGATCAACCATGTGCCGGCGGCGCAGTTGGTGCCCATTTTGCGGCCTCTGATACCGCAACAGGGACAGCTGGCGGCTTATCAGCCCAGCAACATTCTGTTGATCTCGGATCGGGCCGCCAATGTCCGGCGTCTGGTGAAGATCATTCAGCGCATCGACCGGCCCGATCAGGATGATATAGAAATCATTCGCCTGGAGAATGCGCCGGCAGCGGATGTGGCTCGTACCCTGTCTACCTTGCAGCGGCGTAATGCCAAAGGCGGCGCCATGCCGGGTCAACCGATGATCACCGCTGATGAGCGCACCAACAGCATTCTGATCGGTGGCGACAAATCGACCCGGTTGCGGATGCGCGGCATCATCGCCCATCTTGATACACCGCTGGATAGCGGCGGCGACACCCAGGTGGTGTTTCTCAAGTTCACCAAGGCGGCGGATATGGTGAAGATACTCACTGGGGTGAGCAAGTCAGGCTATACCGGAACGGGGAGCGGTACCCGTTCCGGTCGCCGGATCAAAGGTGCCAAGTCACCCTCGGCTTTCCGGCGTCCAACCGTGGGCGGGACTGTGGGGTCGCGCAAGGATGTCAGTATTCAGGCGGATGAGGTGAACAATGCGCTGGTGATTACGGCGCCTCCCGCTGTTCAGGCGGAATTGCGCAAGGTCATCGCCCAACTCGATATTCGTCGTGCTCAAGTATTGATCGAGGCGGTGATTGCCGAGGTTTCCCTGGATCTGAAAAAAGAGCTGGGCGCCTCGTTTGGCGTCAAGGGCTTCAATGTCAATGGCAAGAACGTTGGGCCGGCAATCGTGGCCAATCTGGGCGATTTGGCAACCACGGTGTTGGGTTTGAGTTCTGGTACGGCGACATCCGTTCCAGCCGGCACGATCATCGGTGGCGCGGATCTGCGCAAGGGAAAGACCAATTTTGCGGTATTGCTCAAGGCGCTGGCTTCCGATGCTGCCACCAATATCCTGTCGACACCAACCCTGGTGACACTCGACAATGTGGAAGCGGAGATCAGTGTGGGGCAGGAGGTTCCGTTTCTGACGGGGCAGTTCAGCAACACTGGCACCAATACAGGCGCGGTCAACCCGTTCCAGACGATCGAGCGTCGCGACGTGGGATTGACGCTCAAGGTGAAACCACAGATCAGCGAGGGTGACGAGATTCATCTCGATATCGAGCAGGAATCGTCATCGCTGGCCTCGACCAGTGTCTCCACCACCGATGTCGTCACCAACAAGCGCAAGATCAAGACCAGTGTACTTGCAGAGAACGGCCAGGTGATCGTGCTGGGTGGGCTGACGGATGACAATTTCCGCGACAGCAAGGACAAGGTGCCGGTGCTGGGCGACATTCCGCTGGTGGGCAAGTTGTTCCAGTTCAACAGCACCAAAAAGGTCAAGCAGACATTGATGGTGTTCATTCATCCGGTGATCCTGCGTGACACTGCTACCGCCGATAAGTACACCCGCGCCAAATATGGATTCTTCCGCTCGCGGCAACTGGATGCGGATATCGTCAATCGCGGGCTGATCAAGGATTCGGCCGGATTGATTCCCGATCTGGATGACCTGATCACCCAGATGCCAGGTGATGGCGGCGCCCTGATTCCTCAACTCCCGGCGGACGCGCCCTAGGCCGATGAGCAGCGAGCCGTTGCAGCCATCCCTGCGGTTTCCGCAACCTTCCTACGGCTTCGCCAAGCGCCATGAAGTGCTGGTCGGCGAGAGCCCTGAGGGCGAGGTGGTGGCGCGTTTCAAGCCACCGCTCAAACCGGATGTGATTGCCGAGGTGCGGCGCTTCGTGGGCGCGCCGATCCGCCTGGAAGCGGTCAACGATGAAGTGTTCAATCAGACGCTGGCGCAGCTCTATGACCAGACGGGCGGCGATGCGCAGGCGATGGTCCAGGATCTGGGCGAGGATCTGGATCTCGACCAGGTGGCCGAGTCGCTGGCCGAGACACAGGATCTGCTCGAGTCGGAGGACGATGCGCCGATCATCCGGCTGATCAACGCCATTCTGACCCAGGCGATCAAGGAAGGCGCTTCCGATATTCATTTCGAGCCGTTCGAGAGCCGGTTGGCCGTGCGTTTGCGCGTCGATGGCATCCTGCGCGAGATCCTTCAGCCGCCCAAGGAGCTGACGCCGTTGATCGTTTCCCGGCTCAAGGTCATGGCCAAACTCGATATCTCCGAGAAGCGCCTGCCGCAGGATGGCCGGATCACGCGCTCGATCGGCGGCCATGTGATCGACATGCGGGTATCGACCCTGCCATCCGGCAGCAATGAGCGGGTAGTGCTGCGGTTGCTGGATCGGCAGGCAGGCCGGCTGTCGCTGGATCAGCTGGGGATGTCACAGGAAACCCTGGAACTGATCAACGAGACACTGAAAAAACCCCACGGGATTTTTCTCGTCACCGGCCCGACCGGTTCGGGCAAGACCACCACGCTGTACGCGGCTTTGAGCCAGTTGAACAGCCGCAGCCGCAATATCCTCACCGTCGAGGACCCGGTGGAATACTACATCGACGGTATTGGCCAGACACAGGTCAACACCAAGGTGGACATGAGCTTTGCGCGTGGTTTGCGGGCGATTCTGCGGCAGGATCCCGATGTGGTGATGGTCGGTGAGATTCGTGACCTGGAGACAGCCGAGATCGCGGTACAGGCCAGTCTGACCGGGCATCTGGTGTTCTCCACGCTGCATACCAACACCGCCGTCGGCGCGGTGACCCGGTTGAGGGACATGGGTGTGGAACCATTTCTGCTGTCATCGACCCTGCTCGGCGTGCTGGCGCAACGGCTGGTGCGGCGCTTGTGTCCGCATTGCAAGGAGCCGCATGAGGCGACGGATATCGAAATCGAACGGCTCAAGCTGCCGGCATCGCCGCGCCCGGTCATCTATTCCGCCAAGGGCTGTTCGGAATGCAACCACCTGGGTTACCTTGGGCGCTCGGGCATTTACGAACTGGTGCTGGTGGATGAAGAAATGCAGCGAATGATCCACGATGGCGCCGGTGAACATGAGTTGAACGCCGTGGCGCGCAAGAAGACCAAGAGTATCCGCAGCGACGGCATTGCCAAGATTCTGCAAGGCATTACCTCGATCGAGGAAGTCATGCGCGTCACACGGGAATACTGATCGGCGATGCCAGCATTCGAATACAGGGCGCTGAACGCCCGCGGCAAGGAAGAAAAGGGCATTCTCGAAGGCGATTCCGCCAAGGGCATCCGTCAGCAACTGCGTGAAAAGCAGCTGACGCCGCTGGAAGTCAGCGAGATCAAGGAAGGCGCGGCCCGTGGCGGCGCCATGTTGACCTCGCGCACCCGGCTCAAGTCTATCGACCTGGCCTTGGTGACCCGCCAGCTGGCAACCCTGTTGCAGGCCGGCACGCCGCTGGAAGAAGCGCTGGCCGCGATTGCCAACCAGTCGGGCAAGAAAGTGGTTGAACGCACCATGCTGGGCGTGCGTGGCAAGGTGGTCGAAGGCTATTCATTCGCCGACAGTCTGGGCCAGTTTCCGGCCGCGTTTCCGGAACTGTACCGCGCCACGGTCGCCGCCGGCGAAAACTCGGGGCATCTCGACAAGGTGCTGGATCGGCTCGCCGAATACACCGAGAACTATCAGGCGATCCAGCAGAAAATGACCACCGCGCTGATCTATCCGGTGCTGTTGACAGGCATCGCGATACTGGTGGTGGCTGGCTTGCTGGGCTATGTGGTGCCCCAGATCGTTGGCGTATTCGAAAACCTGGGCCAGGAATTGCCAGCGTTGACCAAGATGCTGATCGCCGTCAGTGATTTCGTCAAGGCAACCGGGATCTATGTCGTCATTCTGCTGGCCGTGTTGGCACTGGTTTTTTCGCGTCTCTATAAACGCAAAGGTTTCCGGCGGCGTGTCGATCGCGCCCTGCTGCGGCTGCCGGTGTTCGGCAAGCTGATTCGCGGCAAGAATACCGCCGCATTCACCCGCACGTTGAGCATTCTGTTCAGCAGTGGCGTGTCGATTCTGGAAGCGTTGCAGAATGCGGCCCAGGTCGTATCGAATCTGCCGATGCGCGAAGCGATCGAGGAAACGATCGTGCGGGTGCGTGAAGGTGCCAGCCTGAGTGGCTCGTTACAGCGTTCAGGGCTGTTTCCACCAATGGTGATGCACCTGATCGCCAGTGGCGAGAGCACCGGCCGGTTGGGCGAGATGCTGGAACGCGCGGCCGAGCAGCAGGAAAGTGAAACTTCATCGACGATCACGGCGGCGATCAGCCTGTTCGAACCCGCCTTGATCCTGACGATGGGCATCACCGTGTTGATCATCGTGCTGGCGATTCTGCTGCCGATATTCGAATTGAACCAGATGGTGGGTTGAAACTGGATCGAGGCGCGGCCACGCGCCGCAGACAGGGAGAAGGTTATGAAAAAGATTGCGGTATTCGTGGGTACGCGCCCGGAAGGCATCAAGATGGCGCCGGTCATCAAGGCATTGCAGCAGGCGGAAGACTTCGAGCCAGTGGTGATCTCCACAGGCCAGCACCGGGAAATGCTCGATCAGGTGGTCGAAATTTTCGATCTGCAGGTGGACGAAGACCTGGCCGTGATGCTGCCCAACCAGACTTTGGCGACACTGACCGCGCGGCTGATGGAAAAGATCGATGCCACGCTGCAAAGCTACCAGCCCGATATGGCGCTGGTGCAGGGCGACACCACCACCGTTTTGACCGCCGCGCTGGCCTGCTTCTATCGCCGAATTCCGCTGGGGCACGTCGAGGCCGGACTGCGCACCGGTAATCTCCAGTCACCGTTCCCCGAGGAGGCTAACCGCCGTCTCGCCGGCGTACTGGCCAATCTGCATTTTGCGCCTACCCGCGTCTCACGCGACAACTTGCTCGCGGAGCATGTCGATCCCGCCTCCGTGGTGGTCACCGGCAATACCGTCATCGATGCGTTATTGCTCGAACTCAGCCATCAGAACAGCGAGGATGGCGCCATTCGCCGCCAGATCGACGGTTCACTGTCGCAGTGGTTGCCAAACGACTGGCGCCAGCGGCCCTATGTGCTGGTGACCGGCCATCGGCGCGAAAACTTTGGCGAAGGATTTTTGCAAATCTGCCAGGCACTCTCGACGCTGGCGCGCCGCTTTCCCGATCACCGCTTCATCTATCCGGTGCATCTCAACCCCAATGTCCAGCAGCCGGTCAACGAGATTCTCTCAGGCATCGACAATGTATTGCTGATTCCGCCCCAGGGCTATCGGAATTTCGTGGCATTGATGGCCGGTGCACGGATGATTCTCACCGATTCGGGCGGTGTCCAGGAGGAGGCACCTTCTCTGGGCAAACCGGTGTTGGTGATGCGTGACACCACGGAACGCCCCGAAGGCGTCGATGCCGGCACTGTGAAACTGGTTGGCGCCAGCACCGAGCGGATCGTTGAGGAAACCACCCGCTTGCTGACGGATGAGCAGGCCTACAGTGAGATGGCGAACGCGCGCAATCCCTATGGTGACGGCACGGCAGCGCAACAAATCGTTAGCGCCATTCGGGCGTGGTTTGCGAAATAGGGTCGGCTACGACGCTTCGATCACACCATTCTTTAGCAGGACAGCGTGGATCTTGCGGCTGGCTCGCGCCAGCTTTTCCAGGTCGCCGAAAGTGGGTTGCTCGTCCTGTTGCAGTCGCCACTCCCAGTCTTCGACAAGGGTGTCGAGGTGTTCGAGTAACTTCATCGAGCAGCCGCTGCAATTCTCCGCCGAGCAGCTGTCCTCACCGAACTGATCGAATGGAAATACATGGCGGATCCGTGCGATCAGATCCGCCATGGCTTGCCGGGTATTCGGCTTCATGTCACCCCGAGATCAGGCAGGCTCTGAAGTCGGCGCTTCTTCCGTTTTCTTTGCTTCTTCCCGCATGCACGAATCGATTGCCCTGAGCGCGGATCTTTCCGTCGAGAAGATGCACTTGTCGCCAATCATGTCGAGCAGGCCGGTTCGTTTCATGACCGAGACGACAGCCGGCTTGAGATTGAAGAAGCTCAGTGCAATACCTTCTTTCTCGACCCGTGGCACGAGATTTCTCAGCATCTCGACCCCTGAGGCATCGAGACTGTTGATGCCGCTGCCATCGATGAGAATGACTTTCAGGTCCGGGTCATTGCTGACCAGATACAACACCGATTCCTCGAAGTAACTGACATTGGCGAAATACAGTTCCCCATCGAAGCGCAGCGAGGTGACCTGCGGATGCAGTTTCGGCAGGTTGTAGAGCTTCGCTTCGCGCAGCGTGCCAGAGTCTTCATCCAGGCCCAGCAGTGCAATCCTCGGTTTCATGGTGTGCATGAGGAACAGCGCCAGTGACAGCAGGATACCGGTCAGGATGCCGTTCTGGATGTTGGGTGCAAACGCCAGTGTCGCAACGAAAGTGACGATGCCAGCGATGCCGTCCGCCTTGCCAGCGTTCCAGGCATCCTTGATCGTTTGAACATTGATCAGGCTGAAGACCGCCATCATGATCACCGCCGCCAGTACCGGTTTGGGCAGGTGGTACAGCATGGGAGTGAAGAACAACAGTGTGATCAGTACCAGCAGCGCGCTGAAAACCGAGGCCATGCCGGTTTTGGCGCCGGAGGCCAGATTCAGCGCCGAGCGTGAAAATGAGCCGCTGACTGGCATGGCATTACTGAAAGCGGCCGAGATCTTGGCCATGCCCTGGGCGATCAGTTCCTGATTCTCGTCCCATTCGGTGCGGGTCTTGATGGCGATGATCTTGGAGCTGGACATAGCCTCCATGAAACTGATCAACGCAATGACGAAGGCGGCTGGCAGCATTTGCATCGCCGCCTGCCAGTGCATGGGTGGAATGCTGAAATTTGGCAATCCTTGCGGAATGGCGCCGACCACCTTGCCGCCGCTGGCTTCAAACCCGATCAGATAGCTCAGCACAGTCGATGAGGCCACGACGATCAGAACGCCAGGCAAGCGTGGTGCAAATTTCTTCAGTAACAGCAGTGCCAGCAGCGAGCCGGCACCGAACGCCAGGGAGGGCATGTGTGCATGGGAAGAGTGTTCGATCACGTGGAAGACATCGCTCAGGAAATGGGTGCTGTTCTTGAGTGGAATACCGAGCATCGATGGCAGTTGCGACAGTCCGATGATGATGGCCGCCGCGTTGATGAAGCCACGCAGCACCGGATAGGAAAGAAAATTGAGCAATACACCCATGCGCGCCAACCCCAGGCCGATCTGGAATATGCCGGATAACAGCGCCATCAATATGACATAGGCATAGAACTGTTCCGTACCCATGGTCGCCACCGTCATGACGCTGGCCGCCGTCAGCAATGAAGTCATGGCCACTGGTCCGGTGGAAAGTGCCGGGGAAGAGCCCCACAAGGCGCCGATGATCGTTGGAATCAATGCGGCATACAGCCCGTAATAGGCGGGTACCCCCGCCAGTTGCGCATAGGCAAGCGATTGGGGGATGGCTACCAGCGCCACCGTCAGGCCGGCAATGAAATCGGCGCGCAACGTTTCGCCGTTCATCTTCGGCAGCCAGATCATGAAAGGGAAAAAGCGTTTCCAGCCCAGGCTGGGTCGTCTTAGTTCAGCAGGGTCCATTGTCGAATTTCAGTATGCGTTAATGTTCTAATGTTGGGGGCTGGGAGAATAGGCCTTTCAATGCAGTTTTGCAAGGGTCAATTCAGTATTGTTTGGCTTGCTCTCTATGCTGGCTCAGCGGTAATGCTTGA
>Ga0256841_1001628_pt1 | contig 18895 bp, 18 predicted proteins | sample 356308metaG_FD_185971 | JGI IMG/M metagenome (GOLD analysis project Ga0256841, IMG submission 185971) | Hydrothermal vent microbial communities from Mid Atlantic Ridge, Atlantic Ocean - 356-308 | ecosystem: Environmental > Aquatic > Marine > Hydrothermal vents | place: Atlantic Ocean: Mid... | reverse complement strand
AGCGCTAAGGAAATCCATCAAGTCTTATATCGACTTTTACAACCGTACACGACTACACTCGTCATTGGGTTACCTGTCACCGATGGAGTTCGAGCAAGCATGTGTATAACTACGGGGTGTCAACTTTATCGTAGGAACTCCCCGCGCCCTTCCAGGGCGCCGGACCTCCGCTCCGCTTTCATTCCGCCACCAGCTCCACCCAGTGCCGCACCTCGGTCCGCGCCCCGGTCTGCAGGTGCAGCAGGCAGCCGATGTTGGCGGTGGCCAGGAGTTCCGGCTGGTGTTGCTGAAGGGCGTCGAGCTTGTCTTCCAGCAGGCGGCGGGAGAGGTTCGGCTGGGTGATGGAGTAGGTGCCGGCCGAGCCGCAGCACAGGTGCGGGTCGCGCACCGGCACCAGGTCGTAGCCCAGCGACTCCAGCAGCCCTTCCACCACGCCGGCCAGGCGCTGGCCGTGCTGCAGGGTGCAGGGCGAGTGGAAGGCGATGCGGCGGCCGTCGCCGCGTGGCAGGGGGCCGAGGTCGCAGTCCCGGAGCACTTCGCTGATGTCGCGCGCCAGGTGCGCGATGTGGCGGGCGCGGTCGGCGTAGCGCGGGTCGTCGTCCAGCAGGTGGCCGTAGTCCTTCACCATGGGGGCGCAGCCGCTGGCGTCGATGACGATGGCCTCGGCGCCCTGTTCCACCAGCGGCCACCAGGCGTCGATGTTGGCGCGCGCCAGGGCGCGGGCGCGGTCGGTGGCGCCCAGGTGGTGGGGCAGGGCGCCGCAGCAGCCGGCGGCGGGCGCCGTTTTCACGCCGATGCCCAGGCGGTGCAGCACGCGGACGGTGGCGGCGTTGATCTGCGGCGCCAGCGCCGGCTGCACGCAGCCTTCCAGCAGGATCAGGAAACGGCCGCCCGCGGCAGGCGCGGGTGCGTTCGTCCGCGCGCGCGGCGGAATGCGCCGTTTGAGGGCGGGCGGCAGCAGCGGTCGGGCCGCCTGCGCGAGGCGGACCAGCGGGGTGACGCGCCGGCGGTAGGGCAGCAGGGTGCGCAGCAGCCAGCGCAGCAGGCGTTGCGGCGGCGGCCGGGTCATCTGCCGTTCCACGGCCTCGCGGCCGATGTCCAGCAGCCGGTGGTAGTCCACGCCCGAAGGGCAGGTGGTCTCGCAGGCGCGGCAGGTGAGGCAGCGGTCCAGGTGGGTGCGCAGGCTGGCGGTGGCGGGCGCGCCTTCCAGCAGTTGCTTGATCTGGTAGATGCGCCCGCGCGGGCCGTCCAGCTCGTCGCCCAGCAGTTGGTAGGTGGGGCAGGTGGCGTTGCAGAAGCCGCAGTGCACGCAGTGGCGCAGCACGCGGTCGGCTTCCTGTCCCTGCGGGGTGTCGCGCCAGGCGTCGGTGAGCCGGGTCTGCACTAGAGTCCCTCGTAGAGGCGGCCGGGGTTGAGGATGCCGGCCGGGTCCAGGGCCTGCTTCAGGCGCCGCTGCAGGGCCAGCAGCGGGGCGGGCAGGGGTTGGAAGACATCGCCGCGGTCGCCGCCGCGAAAGCGCGTGGCGTGGCCGCCGGCGGCGCGGGCGGCTTCGCGCACTTGTTCGGCCGGGGCGTCGGTGTACAGCCAGCGCTGGCCGCCGCCCCAGTCCAGCAGGCCGTCGCCGGCCAGCGCCAGCGGCGGGCTGGCGGGCGGCACCGACAGCCGCCACAGGGGCCGGCCGGCGTCGAAGAAGGGGTGGCGGTGGTCGCGCAGCGAGGTCCAGAAGGCGTCGCCGTCGTTCAGGGCTTCGCCGCCCAGTTGTTCCCGCGCCCCCCGGATGCCGCGTTCGCTGCCGGACAGGCGCAGGTACAGCCGCCCGGCGTGGTGGCAGGCGGCCGACAGTGGCAGGGGGCGGGCCGACCAGCGCGCGCAGGCCTCGATGGCGGCGGCCGCATCCCGCTCGAAGACCAGGGTGGCCTCGGTCTCCGGCCGCGGCAGTACCTTGACCGACACGGCGGTGAGCACGCCCAGGGTGCCGAGCGCGCCGGCCATGAGGCGCGACAGGTCGTAGCCGGCGACGTTCTTCATCACCCGGCCGCCGAACGACAGCGGCTCGCCACGGCCGTTCAGTATCGACACGCCGAGCACGAAGTCGCGCACCGCGCCCGCCCAGGGCCGGCGCGGGCCGGACAGGCCACAGGCGACGGCGCCGCCGAGGGTGGCGCCGGGGCCGAAGTGCGGCGGCTCGAAGGCCAGCATCTGGCCGTGTCCGGCCAGCAGGGCCTCGATGTCGGCCAGGGGGGTGCCGGCGCGGGCACTGAGCACCAGTTCCGAGGGTTCGTAGTCGAGGATGCCGCGGTGGCCGGTCACCGCCAGGGGCTCGCCCTCGACAGGGCGGCCGTAGAACGCCTTGCTGCCGCCGCCGGTCACGGCCAGCGGCCGGCGCGCCTCGAAGGCTTGTGCCACCTGGTCGCGCAGGCTGTCGAGCTTGTCGTGCGCCGCTTCGTTCAAAACCGCTCCAGTTCCGGGTGCGGCAGCCGGCCGCCGTGCACGTGCAGGCGGCCGTACTCGGCGCAGCGCGCCAGGGTCGGCACGGCCTTGCCGGGGTTGAGCAGGCCCTGGGGGTCGAAGGCGCGCTTGACGGCGTGGAACTGTTCCAGCTCGGCGGCGCCGAACTGCGCGCACATCTGGTCGATCTTCTCCACGCCGACGCCGTGCTCGCCGGTGATGGTGCCGCCGCATGCCACGCACAGTTCCAGGATGCGGGCGCCGAAGGCTTCCGTGCGTTCCAGTTCGCCGGGCTGGTTGGCGTCGTAGAGAATCAGCGGGTGCAGGTTGCCGTCGCCGGCGTGGAAGACGTTGGCCACCGGCAGGCCGTACTCTTCGGACCAGCGCGCGATGGTGGCCAGCACCCGGCCCAGGTGGTGGCGGGGGATGGTGCCGTCCATGCAGTAGTAGTCGGGCGCCAGGCGGCCGACGGCGGGGAAGGCGGCCTTGCGGCCGGCCCACAGGCGCAGGCGGTCGGCCTCGTCCCGGGCGCGGCGCACGGTGGTGGCGCCCCGCTCGCGCAGCACGGCTTCGACCCGCTCCAGTTGCGCCTCGACCTCGGCGCGGCTGCCGTCCAGTTCGCACAGCACCAGGGCGGCGGCGTCGGCCGGGTAGCCGGCGTGCACGAAGTCCTCGGCGGCGCGGGTGGCGAGGGTGTCCATCATTTCCAGGCCGGCAGGCAGGATGCCGGCGGCGAGCACGGCGGCCACGGCGTCGCCGGCCTGCTGCACGTCGTCGAAGGCGGCGATCACGACCTGGGCGTAGTCCGGGACGGGCAGCAGCCGCACCGTGACCTCCACCAGGATGCCGAGCAGGCCCTCGGAGCCGTTCAGCAGCGCCGCCAGGTCGTAGCCCGGCGCGTCCAGCGCGCGGCCGCCGAGGGTCAGCAGCTCGCCGTCGAGGGTGACCAGCTTCAGGGCGGCCACGTTGTTGACCGTCAGCCCGTACTTGAGGCAGTGCACGCCGCCGGCGTTCTCCGCCACGTTGCCGCCGATGGAGCAGGCGATCTGCGAGGAGGGATCGGGCGCGTAGTAGAGGCCGTGGCCGGCGACGGCCTCGGACACCGCCAGGTTGCGCACCCCGGGTTCCACCGTCGCCAGCCGGTTGTCCGGATCGATGGCGAGGATGCGGTTGAACTTCGCCAGGCTCAGCAGCAGGCCGTCCTCCAGCGGCAGGGCGCCGCCGGACAGGCCGGTGCCGGCGCCGCGCGCCACCACCGGCACGCCGTGGTCGCGGCAGCAGCGCACCACGGCCTGCACCTGTTCGACGGTTTCCGGCAGCGCCACCCGCCAGGGCAGGCGCCGGTAGGCGGACAGGCCGTCGCACTCGTAGGGGCGAAGCTCGGCTTCCTCGCGGAGCAGGCCGCCGGCCGGCAGCAGGCGGCGCAGCGCGGCGTCGCAGGCGCGCAGGTCGGCAGCGGGCATCAGGTAATGACCGTGGGCCGGTCGCGCCCGGTGCGCTCGCGGATGCCGGCGAGGGCGTCGGCGAGGTGGATCAGGTCGGCCAGCGCCGCCTGGGTGTCCTGCTGCTGGCGCCCGGGATCGGGCTCGTAGCGCTCCAGGTAGACGCGCAGGGTGGCGCCCTCGGTGCCGGTGCCGGACAGGCGGTAGACGATGCGCGCGCCGTCGCCGAACAGGACGCGGATGCCCTGGTGCTCGCTGACCGAGCCGTCCACCGGGTCGGTGTAGGCGAAGTCGTCGGCCAGGCTCACTTCGAGGTCGCCGAAGCGCCTGCCGGCCAGCGTGCCGGTCTGCTTGCGCAGCGCCTCCATCAGCTCGCCGGCGGCCGCGGCGTCCACGCCCTCGTAGTCGTGGCGCGAGTAGTAGTTGCGGCCGAAGCGGCGCCAGTGGCCGGTGACGATGTCGGCCACCGATTCCTTGCGCACCGCCAGCAGGTTGAGCCAGAACAGCACCGCCCACAGCCCGTCCTTCTCGCGCAGGTGGCTGGAGCCGGTGCCGAAGCTCTCCTCGCCGCACAGGGTGATGCGGTTGGCGTCCAGCAGGTTGCCGAAGAACTTCCAGCCGGTGGGGGTCTCGTAGCACTCGATGCCGAGCGTCTCGGCCACCCGGTCCACCGCCCGGCTGGTGGGCATGGAGCGCGCCACGCCGGCCAGCCCCAGGCGGTAGCCGGGCACCTGGTGGGCGTTGGCGGCCAGCACCGCCAGGCTGTCGCTGGGGGTGACGAAGAAGCGGCGGCCCAGGATCATGTTGCGGTCGCCGTCGCCGTCGGAGGCGGCGCCGAAGTCGGGCGCGCCGCTGCCGAACAGGCAGTCGACCAGCTCGCGCGCGTACACCAGGTTGGGGTCGGGGTGGCCGCCGCCGAAGTCTTCCCGTGGCACGGCGTTGACCACCGAGCCCGGCGCCAGGCCGAGGCGGTTCTCCAGGATCTCCACGGCATAGGGACCGGTCACCGCGTGCATGGCGTCGAAGCGCATGTGGAACACGCCGGTGTTGATCAGGGCGTGGATGCGGTTGAAGTCGAACAGTTGCTCCATGAGTTCGGCGTAGTCGGCGACCGGGTCGATGATCTCGACGACGGTGTCGCCGAGGCGGGTCTCGCCCGGGGCGCCGAGGTCGATGTCTTCGCTGTCCAGGCTCAGGTAGCGTTCGATGGCCAGGCTGTTGCGGTAGATGGCCTCGGTGAGCGGCTCCGGCGCCGGGCCGCCGTTGCCCGTGTTGTACTTGATGCCGAAGTCGCCGTCGGGACCGGCCGGGTTGTGGCTGGCCGACAGGATGATGCCGCCGAAGGCCTTGTGCTTGCGGATCACGCAGGACGTCGCCGGCGTCGACAGCAGGCCGTCGCGTCCCACCAGCAGCCGCCCGAAGCCGTTGGCGGCGGCCATGCGGATGATGGTCTGGACGGCTTGCCGGTTGTAGTAGCGGCCGTCGCCGCCGAGCACCAGGGTCCGGCCCCGGAATCCTTCCAGGCTGTCGAAGATGGACTGCACGAAGTTTTCCAGGTAGTGCGGCTGCCGGAACACGCGCACTTTCTTGCGCAGGCCGGAGGTGCCGGGCCGCTGGTCGTCGAACGGCGTGGTGGAAACCTGTTTCACGTTCACGGTTGTTGTTCCTTTTTGCGAGCGGTCAGTATAGCGTCAAGTAAAACAGCGCAGCGCCGATAGCTTCCCCGAAGAACGAAGGGAAGAATGCAGGGCGAATAGCCTGATTCTACTATGTTAAGATCGGACCATGCTGGATATGACCAGACAGGCGATGCACGCGGGCGTGCGGGCGCGGGATCTTCCCGGCCTGATGGAGCTCTACGAGCTGAACTATATCCAGCTGCGCCGGCTGGTGCCGGATTTCGGCGCGCTGCCGGCGCAGGCGGTGTCGCAGGTGGCGGGCGCGCTGCCCCTGTACCTGGACATCGTCGAACGTTCCCCCTATACCACCACCCTGCGGTTGACCTACCGGTTCTCGGATGAGTTGGGTGAGTTCCCGGCGCCGGACCTGCTGCTGCGCCTCTACCACGACGCGCAGGTGGCCGAGGTGATCTCGCGCGGCCGCCGCCGCGGCCGGCGCGCGGCCGAGTACGACCGCTTCCATACCCGCCATTCCCTGCAGGAGAAGTGGGAAGCCAACCGTTTCCTGCACAAGTGGTTGGGTTACTGCCTGCGCCAGGGCCATGGGTTCTCGCCGGCGCACAATGAACTTTCCAATGCTATTCAGTTAGTTGCGGATGAGCCCCTGGCGGATGCCGAATCCTGAGCCGGCGCAGCCAAATCTTGATCGGATCGCTCAGGTACTGTTAGTCTAGGTCCAACCTGGGCCCCGCCCGCCGCCGCGCGAAAGACCACCCGATGAGACTCTCCACCAAAGGCCGCTATGCGGTGACCGCCATGATGGACCTGGCGATCCACGACGCCGACGGACCGGTCACGCTGGCCGATATCTCCAGTTGCCAGAGCATTTCGCTGTCCTACCTGGAGCAGTTGTTCTCCAAGCTGCGCCGCAGCAACCTGGTCAAGGGGGTGCGCGGTCCCGGCGGCGGCTACCGGCTGGCGCGGCCGGCCGACGAGATCACCATCGCCGCCATCATCGCCGCCGTGGACGAAAAGGTGGACGCCACCTGCGCCGGCGACAGCGACTGCGCGGACAACAACGACCCCTGCCTCACCCACGCCCTCTGGTGCGGCCTGAGCCGGCGCATCTACGAATACCTCGACAGCATCACCCTGGCCGGTTTCCTCAGCCGGCCCTCGGTGCAGGAAGTCATCCGCCGCCAGGACAGCGGCGCCGGGCGGGGCGACGGCCACCACACGCTGCCTGTCTCCTGATCTGCACCCGAAAGCCGGTTTTGTGACTGCCGTCATGCGGTCACCGCGACCCGTTCACGGAATCCCTGCCGGCCGTGCGGCATACTGCGAGCGTCAAATGGCGTAGTACACGGATCAGGAGTGATTGTGATGTTGAAATATCTGCTTGCGTTGACGGCGGTGCTGCTGGTGGTGGGGCAACCCGTTATCGAATCGCTGACCACCACCGGGCGCGGCATGGACTATCTGCTGGCTTTCGGGGTCGCCCTGCTGCTCAAGCCGCTGCTGGAGAACCAGTTCGGCTGAACCACGGGCGCATGGCCCGCAGGGGCCATGACCCGTAGCGCCACCCCGCCCCCGTCATTGCGGGCGAAGCGCGTCGATCTTCCCGGGCGGGCGGCCGCCCTGCAAAGATCGCTTCGTCGCTTCGTGCCTCGAAAGGACGGGGGCGCTTTTGATGGGGTGCCCCGGTGACGGAAAGGCCTTGTCACCGGGTCTGCCTCAGATCGATGACACGCAGGGCCCGAGACCGGGTCAGGCGGCTTTCGTCCACACCAGCGTCCGGTTGTTGGCCGGCATTTCGTAGTCATTCCTGAACGCCATCCCGGCGTCTTCCGCCAGCGCGCACAAGGCCTCGAAATCACGAATGCCGCTCGCCGGATCGCGCGCCTTCAGCCAGCGGTCGAACTGCGCGTTGCTGTCGCTGGTGTAGCGGCCGCCGTAGTTGAAGGGCCCGTACAGGCAGAACACGCCGCCGGTTTCCAGCACGCCGCCGACGCCGGCGAACAGGCATTCCACCTCCGGCCAGGCCATGATGTGCGCGGTGTTGGCGCTGAACACCGCGTCGTAGGTCTGCCGCGGCCAGGTGTCGCGGCACACGTCCAGGGCCAGCGGCGGCAATACGTTGTCGAGCTTCGCCTCGTCCAGCCAGGCGCGGATGCCCGGGTGGGCGGCGGCGACGTCGCTGGTCTGCCAGCGCAGGTCCGGAAAGCGCGCGCCGAAGAACACGGCGTGCTGGCCGGTGCCGCTGCCGATCTCCAGCAGCCGTCGCCGGCCCGCCAGCTCCCGCTGCAGCACGTCGAGAATGGGCAGCCGGTTCTGGTCGCAGGATTCGGCGTAGGGTTTCATGGGGGCTATTACACCACAAGCCGCTTCGACGGTGGCCATGCCGACGCCTTGCCCCCCGTCACCGGCGGGCATGCCGACGCCTTATCTCCCGTCACCGACGGCCATGCTGACACCTTACCCCCTGTCACCAATGGCCATACCGACACCTTCCCCCGTCACCGATGGCCATGCCGACACCTTATCCCCTGTCACCGACGGTTATGCCGACACCTTATCCCTCTGTAGGAGCGGGCTTGCCCGCGATCCCGGCGCAGCCGGGAGGAGGATTCGGCGGCCGCCGCGATCGCGGGCAAGCCCGCTCCTACAGGCGGTGCGGTCGGCAGGGGCGGTGCGGTCGGCAGGGGTGGGGTGGTCAGCTAGGGGCGGATCGCGGTCAGCAGCGCTGTTCCAGCACGGCGACGATCTCCGCGTCGCTCAGCACCACGGGGTTGGTCTTCATGCTGCTGCCGCGCGAGTTCGCAGCGATACGGGCGAAGTCGTCCGGGGTGACGCCGTATTCGCCCAGGCGCGGCAGCTTCATTTCGCGGGTCCAGTCGTCGAGCAGCGTTGTGAGCGCCTCCCAGGCCTGTTCGCGGCTGTCGAAGTCGCGCCGGCACAGCAGCCGCGCCGCGCGGGCGTATTTGTCCAGCGCCGGGCTTTCGGGCGCGCGTTCCCGCAGTGCGTCGATATTCCTGCGCGTGGCGGCGCCCACCAGGGTGCCGCACACCACGCCGTGCGGGATGGGAAAGAAGGCGCCCAGCGGCGAGGCCAGGCCGTGCACCGAGCCCAGCCCGGTGTGCGCCAGGCAGATGCCGGACAGCAGCGCGCCGTAGGCCATGCCGGCGCGCGCCGCCGCCGGGTCGCCCCCGCCGCGGTACCAGGGCAGCAGACTGTCGCGCACCGCTTTCAGGCCGTCGATGGCCAGGGCGTCGGTGAAGGGACCGGCGCGGGTGGAGACGTAGGACTCCAGGAGCTGGGTGAGGGCGTCCATGCCGTTGGCGGCAATCAGGTCGGGCGGACAGGACGCCAGCAGGTCCGGGTCGACCAGCGCCCAGGCCGGCACCAGTCGTTCGTCGCGGAAGGACTTCTTGAAGCCGTCGCGGCCGGCCACGCTCAGCACGGCGTTGCGGGTCGCCTCGCTGCCGGTGCCGGCGGTGGTGGGCACGGCGATGAAGGGCGTGGCGGGGCCGCGGTAGGGCTTCTCCGGGCCGACGCCCTCCAGGTAGTCCATGACGCTGTCGCCGACCCGCAGCAGGCCGGCGATGGCCTTGGCGCCGTCCAGCACGCTGCCGCCGCCGATGCCGACCACCAGGTCGGGCTGCTGCGCGGCGTGGCGGGCGACCAGTTCGTCGATGCGCTGCGGCGAGGGCTCGCCGCCGATGCGCGCCTGGTCCCAGGTCAGGCCGGCGTCGCGCAGGCCCTGTTCGATGCCGGGCCAGGCGGCCGATTCCTGCAGTGAGCGTTCGCCGGTCACCAGCAGCAGGCGCGGCCCGTAGCCGGCCGCCAGTTGCGGCAGGCGTTCGATGCTGCCGGCGCCGAAGGCGATGCGCGGCAGCCGCCCCAGCGAGAAGGGGCCGGTCATGCGCCGAAGCGGGCCGGCAGCAGGCCCCGGTAGGGCTCGCCCCGCCGCGGCTCCGCCATCCAGTCGGCGACGGTGTCGCGCCAGCGCAGGTAGTGTTCGGTCTGCTTGTGGGCGGCCGCGTCGTCGGCCGTGCGGTAGGCCTCGTAGAGCACGAAACGGGTCGGGTCGTCGGCCGACTGCAGCACGTCGAAGCGCAGGTTGCCGGCTTCGCGTACCGAGGCTTCGTGGTTGGCGCGGGTGGCATCGATGAAATCGTCGACGTGGTCGGCGACCACGTGGACGTGGACCAGGGTGACGTGCATGGCGGATTCCTCCCGGCTGTGCGCTGCAGGCATTGTCGTGAATCGTCCGGCCGACGGCAACCGGCGCCGCGCGGTTCAACAGCCGGGCACTTCCAGCCACCGGCACCAGGCGCGGAACAGCGCCGGGTCGAGCGCCGCGACCGCCGAGCGCGGTTCGAGGCCGGGCCTGAACACCGGCTCGCCGTCGAGGGTGACGGCCCGGCCGCCGGCCTCGGCCAGCACCAGGCTGCCGGCCGCGTAGTCCCACAGTTTCTGGCGGCCGTGCAGGTAGACCTGGCAGCGGCCGGCGGCCAGCCAGCACCAGTCCAGCGCCACCGCGCCGAAGCTGCGCTGCGACTTGTAGGGCGGGTGGCGGATCAGGCGTCCGGCCAGGGTGGCGGGCAGGCGCTTGAGGTCGACCAGCGCCAGGCTCTCGTGCAGGGGCACCGGGCACGGGGCGGGCAGCGGCAGGCGCCGTTCGTTCAACCAGGCGCCTTCGTCCGCCACGGCGCTGAAGCATTCGTCGCGGGACGGGTCGTATACCACGGCCAGCCGCACTCGGTCGCCGACGACGAGCGCCAGCGACAGGGCGTAGTAGGGCACGCCGGCGATGAAGTTGGTGGTGCCGTCCAGCGGGTCCAGGCACCAGGTGCCGGTGGCGGCCCGCGCCAGCGCGGCCTCCTGCTGCGCGCGCGGCAGCTCCTCGCTGAGCAGGGCGATGTCCGGCCAGCGCCGCGCCAGTTCCGCCGCCAGCGCGTCCTGCACCGCAAGGTCGGCCTCCGACACCGGGCTGCCGTCGGGCTTGCAGGACGCCGTGGTGCAGCCGAAGCGCGGCAGCAGTTCGCGGCGGGCGACGTCGCGCACCAGGCGGATCAGCGATTCACGGTCGGGGAGGCTGGACATGGGGGTGCGGCATGGTGGTTTCAGGCACGCCATAGTCTGGCGGAGCGGCTATCGAAATCAAGCTGTTATTCGTTTGCCGCTTGTGGCATAAAGGGCCGCCATGACCATCAAGAAGCCCCACCACAAGAAACCCGGCAAGCGCCGGCGCGCCCAGGCCAGCGGCAAACCCAGCCGGGCGGAGCGCGCCGACCGGCACAAGCTGTATGAACAGTCGGTGCAGGCCACCGACTTCGAATACGAATTCGTCGACACCAACTTCCAGCGCCTGCGCGGCCGCGAGGCGCACCTGTTGCGCGAGGACTTCTGCGGCACCGCCAAGATGTGCTGCGAATGGGTCGCCCAGCGTGAAGCCAACCGCGCCATCGGCGTCGACCTGGACCCCGAGGTGCTGCACTGGGGGCGCGAGCACAACCTGTCGCAACTCAGCGAGGAGCAGCGCGCGCGCGTCACCCTGCTGGAGGACAACGTGCTGACGGTGGAGACGGAGCCGGCCGACGTCATCCTGGCCATGAATTTCAGTTGGCAGATCTTCAAGGACCGCGACACCCTGCGCGGCTATTTCGCCACCGTGCGCGGGGCGCTGGCCGACGACGGCGTGTTCTTCCTGGACATCTTCGGCGGCTACGAGGCCTTCAAGGAACTCAAGGAGAAGACCCGGCACAAGGGTTTCACCTACGTCTGGGAACAGGCCGACTACGACCCCATCAGCGGCGACATGACCTGTTACATCCACTTCAACTTCAACGACGGCTCGCGGCTGAAGAAGGCCTTCGTCTACGAATGGCGCCTGTGGACCCTGCCCGAGCTGCGCGAGATCCTGTCCGAGGCCGGCTTCTCCGACGTCACCGTCTACTGGCAGGGCGAGGACGAGGACGGCGAACCCAACGGCGTGTTCGAACCCGCCACCCGCGGCGAGGCCGACCCGGGGTGGATTTGCATGGTGAGCGCGGCGCGGTAGGGGGGGGTAGATAGCCACGGAACGCACGGAAAGCACGGAAAAAACAGTTTTTCGGGGCCGCGCGAGGCGCGCCCCGTTACAAGGAATCGTCCGTGTTTTCCGTGCTTTCCGTGGCTGAAGATTTTGGCACCTCCCCCCACCGGCCGGGCAACCGTGGCGGCGTGGGAGCTTGACCGTGGGGAAACAGCCCTTTGTCGGAAAAGCCCGGCCGTTGCCGATGCCACGCCATGCCCTCGAACTCTTCCGGCGTGCAGACCTTTTCCCTTCGCGTCCTTTGCGGTTACTGAAAGGCGCCCCTCTTCCCTCGCGCCATTGACATACCGCCTGGTTTGTACTAGAAAGTAAACGCTCACTAACAAAAGGAGACGACCCATGGCTGATTTCGACCTCGAACTCGACGCCCGCGGGCTCAACTGCCCCCTGCCCATCCTGCGCGCCAAGAAGAGCATCCAGCAGCTCGGCGCCGGCCAGGTGCTGCGCATCGTCGCCACCGACCCCGGCTCGGTGAAGGACTTCGAAGCCTTCTGCAAACAGACCGGAAACGAACTGCTGGCCTCCACGCAGCAGGGCGGGGAATACCGGTTCGATATCAGGAAGCCGGCCTGAGGGGACGTTGACCAGACGCCTCAAGGCCTCCGAACGCAAGGCCACCATCCTGGCCGTCGCCAAGGTCCTGTTCGCCGACAAGGGCTACCACGGTGTGTCGGTGGACGAGATCGCGCGGCGGCTGGGGGTGAGCCCCGCCATCCTGTACCGCCACTTTCCCTCCAAGGAGGCGCTCTACGAGGCGGTGCTCAACGACATAGCCTGCCGGCGCGAGAGCTACGTGGAGGCGGTGGTGGCCAGCGAGGGCGGTTTCGAGGATGTGCTGCGGCGCATCACGCGCATCTTCATCGACAGCGTCGCCGCCGACCCCGACTACCTGCGCATGGAAATGCAGAGCGCGCTGGAGGGCAGCGAGGCCACCCGCCAGTTCTTCGAGAACCGCTGGCGGCCCTTCACCGACCTGATCGAATACCACCTGGCGGGGCATGCCCGCAACGGCGGTGCAGTGGTGGACGGGCGGGTCGCCAGCCTCCTGTTCCAGGGCATGATCCGCGAGGCCCTGTATGCGAAATGCATTCTGAAATCACCACGTTACCGTGACATGCCGGTCGCGGAGCTGGCCGACCGGCTGATCGACCTGTTCCTGCGCGCCATCGGGCCGGCCGGCTAGCGGCGGGAACCGCGCGACCGTCCGCGGGTCTTTATGGACGGTTGCCGGTATACTCGCAGTACGGCGCGGGCCGGCGGGAAGCCGGACAGCCGGGAAAAAACAACAACGATCGGGCGCCACGCAGCGTCCGCAAAAAAAAAGCGTCGAGGAGGTGACGGTGTCATGGACATCCGCACCAGATTCCATCGGGCCCTGGCGGGACTGCTCCTGCTGCTGCCCCTTCCAGCCGTCTCCAGCATGGACGCGCAGACCGCCGTTCCCGCTGCGCCGGAACGCATCGAGCACGTCATCCGGCGCCTGCTGGAAGACGGCCGGGCGTTCGCGGCGCAGCCGCTGCTGCGGCCGGCGGAGCTGGCGCGCTTCTATGCGGCGCGCGAATACCAGCCGGCCTGGAGCGATCACCTTGGCCTGCTGCCGCGCGCCTACCGGCTGCGGGCGCTGTTCCGGGCCGCCGCCGACGAGGCGATCGATACCTCCGGCCTGCACCTGCGCGAGATAGAGCGCCTGCAATGGCCGTCCACGCCGGCGGCGCAGGCCCGGCTCGACCTGCATCTCAGCGACGCCTTCTTCGCCTGGGCGCTGAAGCTGGGCCGCGGCCAGATCGATCCGCGCAGCGTCGACGTCAAGTGGTTCATCGAGCTGCCGTCGCCGGACGTGGTGGGGCTGCTGGAGCAGGCCATCGCGGCCGCCGACCTCGGGGTGGCGGTGGAGGCGCTGACGCCGCACAGCGCCGCCTACCGGGCGTTGCGCCGGCAGTTCGTGCGCTACCGGGAGCTGGCCGCGCAGGGCGGCTGGCCGCTGATTCCGGCCCGCGGCCCGAAGCTGGTGCCGGGGGCGGTGCACGCCGACATCCCGGTGCTGAAGCGGCGGCTGCGCCTGACCGGCGACCTGGGACCGGGCGACGACGAGCCCTGGTTCGACGAGACGCTGGCCGAGGCCGTGCGGCGTTTCCAGCGCCGCCACGGCCTGCAGGACGACGGCGTGGTCGGCCGACGCACACGCCAGGCGCTGAGCCGGCCGGTGGAGCAGCGCCTGCGGCAGATCGCGCTCAACCTGGAACGCTGGCGCTGGCTGCCACGCGACCTGGGGCGGCGCTACATCCTGGTCAACATGGCCGGCTTCGAATTGCAGGTGCGCGAGGACGACGAGGTGCGGCTGTCCATGCGCGTCATCGTCGGCAAGCCCTTCCGCGCCACGCCGACCTTCCGCGAGAACATGACCTACCTGGTGTTCAACCCCTACTGGAACGTGCCGGGCAAGCTGGCGCGGCGCGACCTGGTGCCGGCGCTGCTGCGCGATCCCGCCTATTTCGAGCGCAAGCGCATCCGCGTGCTGTCGGGCTGGGACGCCGACGCGGTGGAGCTCGACGCCGACGCCATCGACTGGCGACAGTATGCCGGCGGCCGCTACCTGCCCTACCGGCTGCGCCAGGACCCGGGTCCGGACAACAGCCTCGGGCGCATCAAGTTCATGCTGCCCAACCCCTTCAGCGTCTACCTGCACGACACGCCGTCGCGCCACCTGTTCCAGCGGCCGGTGCGCACCTTCAGTTCCGGCTGCATCCGCGTGGAGAAGCCCGTGGCGCTGGCCAGCTACGTGCTGGGCGAGGGCTGGGACGGCCGCGCGGTGCTGGAGGCCATCGACGCCGGCCGCAACCGGGTGCAGCGGCTGAAGGCGCCGATCCCGGTCTACATCCTGTACCAGACCGCCTGGGTGGACGAGGCCGGACACATGCAGTTCCGCGACGACGTCTACCAGCGCGACCGGCGCCTGGCCGGCCTGCTGCCGACGGCCCTGGTGCACCCGCCGCTGTCGCCGGGCGACGACGGTTTGACGCCCGGCGACCCGTCGATCAGCCTGTTGGGGCGCTGAAACCGCGTCCCAGGCTGTTCAGTCGCCACGATTTCCGTATAATTGCGCGCCAGCGTCCGCTCCTGGCACGGGCCGTGCATAGTACGGAGACCATGACGATCGAGTATTCCGCCGCCCGCGAGGGTCGCATCCAGCATCCCGCCCGACGGGGCTTCCTGCAGCAGGTGCTCGGCGCCGGGGCCCTGGCCCTGGCGGCGCCGTCGCTGTGGGCGGGCGTCCACCGCGCGCCGGAGCGCAGCCTGGTCCTGAAGAACCTGCATACGGGGGAAGCCCTGCGCGCCACCTACTGGGCCGACGGCCGCTATCTCGGCGAGGAACTGCGGGCGGTCAACCGGGTGCTGCGCGATCACCGCACCGGCGAGGTGCACGACATGGACCCGGCGCTGCTGGACCTGCTCTATCTGTTGCAGCAGTCGGTCGCGGTGCAGGGGGCCTTCCATGTCATTTCCGGCTACCGTTCACCCGCCAGCAACGCCCTGCTGCGCAGCCACAGCAACGGCGTGGCGCGCCACAGCCTGCACATGCAGGGTCGCGCCATCGACATCCGCCTGCCGGGCTGTCGTCTCGCGCACCTGCGCAAGGCAGCGCTGGCGCTGAAGGCGGGCGGCGTGGGCTATTACCCCAAATCCGACTTCATCCACGTCGACACCGGCCGCGTGCGACGCTGGTAAGCCGCCCCGGCCGGGCTTGCCCGCGATCCCGGAACCCCCCCCACGCCAAGCGAAGAACCGATCCCCTGTAGGAGCGGGCTTGCCCGCGAAACATGGCGGCCGCCGAATCCTCATCCCGGCTGCGCCGGGATCGCGGGCAAGCCCGCTCCTACAGGGGCGGTTTCCCGTCCGCCGCGGGCGAGGGGCCGGCCGGTGGGGTCAGCCGCGCTCGAACAGCAGCGGGACGACCTCGGGGAAGCGGCTCACGAAATGCACCTTCAGCCCTTCGCGGATGTAGTCCGGGATCTCTTCGAAATCGCCGCGGTTGGCTTCCGGCAGGATGAGTTCGCGGATGCCGGCGCGCCGGGCCGCGATCACCTTCTCCCGGATGCCGCCCACCGGCAGCACGTGGCCGGTCAGGGTCAGTTCGCCGGTCATGGCGAGCCGGCGCACCAGGCGGCGCTTCCTGGCCAGCGACAGCAGGGCGCTGGCCATGGTGACGCCGGCGCTGGGGCCGTCCTTGGGGGTGGCGCCGGCCGGCACGTGCAGGTGCACCAGCGCCTTCTCGAAGAAGTCGGGCGGCGCGCCCCACTGTTCGGCATTGGCCAGGATGTAGCTGTAGGCGATCTCGGCCGACTCGCGCATCACGTCGCCGAGCTGGCCGGTCAGCTTGAAGCCGCGCTGGTAGCTGTGGATGTGGGTGGCCTCCACGCTCAGGGTGGCGCCGCCCATGGCGGTCCAGGCCAGGCCCGTCACCACGCCGACGCCACTGATGGCCTTCTCCTTCGGGAACACCGGCTTACCCAGGTAGTCCTCGACGTCCGCGGCGCGCACCCGGATGGGCGTCTTCCCACCCTTGAGGATCTTCACCACCGCCTTGCGCACGATGGCGCCCAGGTATTTCTCCAGGCGGCGCACGCCGGCTTCGCGGGCGTAGTCCTCGACTATGCGGCGCAGCGCCGCCTTGTCGATGCGCAACTGGCCGCGCTTCTTGAGGCCGGCGCGCTCCAGTTGCCGCGGCAGCAGGTGGTTTCTGGCGATTTCGAGTTTCTCGCTGGCCAGGTAGCCCGACAGGGAGATCACTTCCATGCGGTCCAGCAGCGGGCCGGGGATGGTGTCGAGCTGGTTGGCGGTGCAGATGAACAGTACCTTGGACAGGTCGAAGGGCACGTCCAGGTAGTGGTCGAGGAATTCGCTGTTCTGCTCCGGGTCGAGCACCTCCAGCAGCGCCGAGGCCGGGTCGCCCTGATAGGAGGCGCCGACCTTGTCGATCTCGTCGAGCATGATGACCGGGTTGGCCGACTCGGTGTCCTTGATGGCCTGGATGAACTTGCCCGGCATGGCGCCCACGTAGGTGCGGCGGTGGCCCTTGATCTCGGCCTCGTCGCGCATGCCGCCGAGCGAGAAGCGGAAGAACTTCCGGCCCAGGGCGCGGGCGATGGACCGGCCCAGGGAGGTCTTGCCGACGCCGGGCGGGCCGACGAACAGCAGGATGGAACCCGACACCTCGCCCTTCATGATGCCGACGCCGATGAACTCGAGGATGCGCTGCTTGATGTCATCCAGGCCGTCGTGGTCCTCGTCGAGGATGCGTCGCGCCGCATCCAGGTCGAGCCGGTCTTCCGTGAACCGGCCCCAGGGAAGCTGGGTGAGCCAGTCCAGGTAGTTGCGGGTGGTGGCGTATTCCGGCGAGCCGGTCTCCAGCACCGAGAACTTCTGCATCTCCTGCTCGATGCGCTTCTGCGCCGTCTCCGGCAGGCTCAGGCCTTCCAGCCGCTCGCGGAACACGTCGATGTCGGCGGTGCGGTCGTCCTTGGAGATGCCCAGCTCCTTCTGGATGATCTTGAGCTGTTCACGCAGGATGGCCTCGCGCTGGTGTTCCTGCATCTCCTGCTCGACCTGCTTGCGGATCTGCGCCTGGGCCTTGGCCAGCTCCAGCTCCTTGTTGATCAGTACGTGCACGCGCTCCATGCGGGTGAGCAGGTCCAGCGCTTCCAGCACTTCCTGCTGCTCCTCGCGCGCCGAGGTGGTCAGGCTGGCGGCGAAGTCGGCCAGGTGCGAGGGGTCGTTGGGGTGGAAGTGTTCCAGGAACATCTTGAACTCCTCCCCGTACAGCGGGTTCAGGGGGATGAGTTCCTTGATGGTGTTGATGATGGCGACGGCGTAGGCCTTCACCTCCGGTATTTCTTCGTAGCGTTCCTCGGGGTGGTACTGCACGCGCGCCATGTAGGGTGGTTGCGTGCTCAGCCATTCGCGCACGGAGAAGCGCTGCAGGCCTTCCAGCAGCACCTGAAGGCGGCCGTCCTGGCGCGCCACCCGGTGGATGCGGCAGGCCGTGCCGATGCGGTAGAAGTCGCCTGTGCTGGCGTCCTCGGCGCGCTCGCTGCGGGCCAGCAGCAGGCCGATGACGTTGTTGGTTTCCTCCACCGCGGCCTTGATGGTGGGGCCCCAGACGTCCGGGTCGACCAGCAGCGGGATGGCCTGGCCGGGGAAGAAGGGACGTTCGGTCTGCGGCAGGATGGGGATGTTGGCCGGCAGGATGTCACTGGCGCGCACCAGTTCGGCGGCGCCGCCGGTGTCGGTCGTTTCTTCGTGTGAATCGCTGTGTTCGATGTCCATGGCTCGCTTCCGGGAGAGATCCGCCTGCTCTATTGAATGCGGACCCGGGGGATAGGAATTCAAGGGGCGCATCATAACAGGCCGACGCCGGCAGGCGCACAGGCGGGGGCGGCGCAGATCGTCGCCGGTTTATCCACAGATGCTGTGGATAACTTTGTGGATGAAAGGGCATGAAGGGGCTGCGGGCCCCGGCGGACACGGCTTCCGGGTTAAAATGCTCAAAAAATCATCAATCCGGAAAACATGAGTTATATCAGTTAGATAATAACCATTCTTCGATTACCGATGAGCCGGGATGCGATCGATACATGCATTTTCTTACCAGACGGTTACGCTTGTGTATAAGGCGGATCGCCGGGAACGGCAGGTACGGGAATGTCAATAGGGCAACCACGGTTTTTTCAAACCGTCCGGCCTGTCGGTGGGCGCCGGGGACGCGCTTCAGGCGCCGTCCTTTTCCTTCTTTCGGGCGCGTTCCTGCTCCAGCCTGTCCATGCGTTCGGAGGCGCGCCGCAACATCCGGCGCCAGGCCGTGCCGTCCCGGGATCCCTCTTCGAGCGGGGTGACGCGGCAGGTCCGGCGGGAACCCCTGGGTGTGCTGCACATGGTATGACCTCGCTGAGGCTTTTGCGCCTCGTAGGTACCCTGGCGGCCGGCCGCCGGCTTTCTTTAGCCTGCCGGGGTCGGGGGCAATAAAAAACCCCGCTGGCGCGGGGTTCCCGGTACTCCAGGTCAGGAGGACTTCAGCTCTGCGGCATGACCCGCGCGGCCTGCAGGCCCTTGGGGCCCTTCTCGACTTCGAAATCGACCGTCTGGCCTTCGAGCAGGGTCTTGAAGCCGCTGCCTTCGATGGCGGAGAAATGAACGAAAACGTCGTCACCGCCGTCGGCGGGAGCGATGAAACCGAATCCCTTGGATTCGTTGAACCATTTAACGGTACCAGTAGCCATGTATAACACCTCTGT
>Ga0256841_1001627_pt1 | contig 18900 bp, 24 predicted proteins | sample 356308metaG_FD_185971 | JGI IMG/M metagenome (GOLD analysis project Ga0256841, IMG submission 185971) | Hydrothermal vent microbial communities from Mid Atlantic Ridge, Atlantic Ocean - 356-308 | ecosystem: Environmental > Aquatic > Marine > Hydrothermal vents | place: Atlantic Ocean: Mid... | reverse complement strand
AATAGCCTAAAGCGTTGCGGAGCGCCCCGGCCGGGGCGCTCCTTTTTTGGCGCTGGGTCAGGGCCAGTAGCGCGCCAGGGCGAAGCCCTCGCTGCTGGCGCCGTTGGCGTAGCCGGCCACCACGATCTTGCCGTTGGGCTGCAGGGCCAGGGCCCGGATCCAGGCGTCGCCGCCGAACTCCGTGATGCTGAGGCCGCCGTCGCCAAACTCGGGGTCAAGGTCACCGCCGGGCAGGAGCCGCGCCAGCAGAAAGGCCGCGTAACTGAGAGAGGCGTCCGGGGCGTTGCCCGCCAGCAGCAGCTTGCCGTCGGGCTGCAACGCCAGCGCGTACAGCGCCCCGGTGGGGACGCTGCTCAGCACCCGCCAGCCGCCGCTGCCAAACGAAGCGTCCAGGCTGCCGTCGGCGTTGAGCCGGACCAGGGCGGGGAAGCCCTGTCCGGAGGAATTGTCCGCCTGGCCGGCCACCACGATCTTGCCGTCGGGCAGCAGCGCCACCGCGTGGGCCGCGTCGTTCTTGCCGGCGTAGTCCAGCAGCACGTAGCCGCTGCCGCCGCCGAACCCGGTGTCGAGCTGGCCGCTGGGCAGGTAGCGGGCCACCGCGAACTGGGCGTTGCCGCCGCTGTACTGCTTGCCCACGGCCACGATCTTGCCGTCCGCTTGCAGGGCCATGGCGTAGACGCCCACGCCGCCGCTGCCCATCGGCGTTCTTACCCGCCCGCCCGTGCCGAAGCCGCTGTCCAGGCTGCCGTCGGTCTTGTAACGCGCCAGGGCGAAGCCGTCGCCGCTGCGGCCGCCCGCCAGCAGCCGGCCGTCCGGCAGCAGCAGCAGCGCCCGCAGGTAGTCGTGCGAACCCGAGAAGTCGGTGCGCACCAGCCCGCCCGAGCCAAAGCCGGCGTCGCGCTGGCCGCCGGCCGTGTAGCGAATCAGCACGAAGTCGCTGTCGCCGCCGTAGGCCGAGCCGCCCACCACGACCGTACCGTCGTCGCCGACGAGAAGAGCGTTGGCGCGCGAGGTGCTGCCCAGGTCCTCCACGACCCGGCCGGCGCTGCCAAAGCTGGTGTCGAGCGCGCCGTCCACGTCGAAGCGCGCCAGCGCCAGGTCGGGGTAGCTGCTCCCGGCCTTCTCCCCGGCGGCCAGCAGGCGGCCGTCGGCCAGAACGGCGAGGGCCTTGGCCTGGGCCGGCAGCGAAACGAGCGGTGTGACGGCGGTGCCCGAGTCGCCGAAGCTGTCATCGAGGCTGCCCGAGTCGCCGCAGAACACGCGCACGTCGTTGACGTCGCTGCTGGCCGTACCGCTGGCGTTTTCGACCACGCAGCCCTGGGCCTCCGGGTGCGCGGCCACCACGACCCGGTAGGCCGCACCCGAGGGCAGCCTGCGGGGGAAGGTGAAGGCGCCGCCAGAGCGCACGGTCAGGGTCTGCCCGCTCACGTCCTCCGCGAGCACCAAGCTCTTGCCCGGGTCGAGTCCGCTCACGGCGCCGCCGAGCAGGTGCCCCCGGGGGGCGCAGGCGGCCAGGAGGACCAGGAACAGGGTCAGCGCCGGCAAGGGGCGGGGCAGGGTTGGGGGTTTCTTCATGACGTTCTCCTCGCCCCCAAGCCTGGCGGGTCCCCGTCACAACCGCGTCACAACCGCCGCAGCGCTCAGGGGGCGACGCTGTAGAGTTCGTAGGCGTCGCCCTTTTCGGCGATCAGGTAGATTCTACCGTTCAGGCTGGCGAGGCCCAGGTACGCGTCGAAACCGTCCAGTCGGGGCAGCGTGTAGCTGCGCACCACCTTGCCCGCGTCCGGGTCCAGCTCGGCCAGCTGCCATCCGGCGAAGCGGAACAGGCCCCAGAGCGCGCCGTCGTGGAAGGTGAGGTTGCGCAATCCGTGGGCGTCGAAGGGCAGGACCTGCTCGAGCAGGTCGGGCTCGGCGTCGGAGTCCACGACCAGGAAGGTGTAGCGCTCCTGGTCGCCGTCGTAGCCCCACAGCCAGAGGCGGCCGTTCCAGGCGGCGGCGCGGATGCGGAGGGCGTGCCCCAGGTCGGCCTGGGTGTCGACCGCGTCCACGGTCGTGCCACCGATGCGCACCCGGCGGATGTCCTCGTTGAACCCGCAGTCGCAGTGCGCCCAGAAGTCGCCGTTTTGCATGGCCACGGCGTGGTGGTACGACGAGCCCGTCAGGGTCTGCCCGGTCCCCACCTGGCCGCTGTCGGGCTGAACGGGGTAGACCTTCCGGTCCCGGCCCGAAATCCAGAGCTTGCTACCGTCGCTGAGCAGGTTCGACGCGTAGGCCAGCGAGACGCCCGGGTCGACCGCCACCGGTTCCGACGGGTCGGCCGGGGTGCAGCGCTCCGCGTCGGGGACGCGGTCCACCCGCTCGAAGCGGGCGCTCCGTCCGCCGCTGTCCGAGATCGTCAGGGTCGATCCCTCGCGGCGGTAGGCGAAGGCGAAGCCCAGGTCCTGCGGCCCGGCAGTGCCCAGCCTGCAGTTAAACGCCCCATGGTCCGGCCAGAAGACCAGCACCGGTCCGCTGGCCTCGACGACTGCGCTCGTGCAACCTTTCAGCCCCACGGGCTCGAGCCTTCCGAACGCGCGCACCACCGGGCGCTCGGGGTCGAACTCCAGGTACCCCAGTTCGTCCACGCCGAAGAAGGCGAGGTCCAGGTCGCCCGTCACCAGCCGCCAGCTGTCGGAGGGCTTTCCGGGTGCGGGAGGGGACGAGCAGGAGGCCAGCACCAGCGCCAGAACCAGCGCGGGCAGGATCCATGCGGTCCTTTTCATGGCCCGCTCCTTTCTGCAGCCTCGTTTTGCTGCAAGGCGAGCCTAGCGCGCGAGCGTCACAACCGCGTCACAAGGGGGCCGGGTGGGGGCGCGGCCGCTGCTTCCGATATGATGGCCCCGGCGCGGGGCGCTGCGAACCCATGAAGACCTACCGTTACCTCGACCTCATCACCGCGGCCTTCGTGGCCGTGCTGATCATCTCCAACGTCGCGGCCGCCAAGGTGGTGGTCCTCGGCCCCTTCACCTTCGACGGCGGCACGCTGCTCTTTCCGCTGGCCTACATCTTCGGCGACGTGCTCACCGAGGTCTACGGCTACGCCCGCAGCCGCCGGGTGATCTGGACCGGCTTCGCGCTGCTGGCACTCGCCAGCCTCACCTTCAGCGCGGTCGCGGCGCTGCCGGCGCTCCAAGACCCGGGGGTCGCCCCCTACGCCCGCGCCTTCGAGCTGCTCTTCGGTCTGGTGCCGCGCATCGTGCTCGGCAGCCTGCTGGCCTACTGGGCGGGCGAGTTCACGAACAGCTACGTCCTGGCCAAGATGAAGGTATGGAGCCGGGGCCGGTTCTTCGGGCTCCGCGCCGTCGGCTCTACGCTTTTCGGCGAGGCGGTGGACACCGGGCTCTTCCTGCTCGTTGCCTTCGCCTTCGTCTACCCCTGGCCGGTGATCGGGGTGATGTTTGCGAGCAACTACGTTTTCAAGGTGGGGGTGGAGGTCGTCTTCCTGCCGCTGACCACCGCCTTCGTCGTCTGGCTCAAGCGCGCCGAGGACGAGGACTGCTTCGACACCCACACCGACTTCAACCCCTTCCGCCTCGGGGGGTAGACTGCACACATGCACATCGTCGAGCGCGACGAAGACCTGCGCTGGATCCTGGGCAGCGCCTATACCGTGGCCGTGCTGGGGGCGCACCCCGAGCCCGAGCGGCCCGCGCACTACGTACCCGCCTACCTACGTGAGCACGGCTACCGGGTCCTACCGGTCAACCCCAGGTACGCGGGGCAGGAGCTCTTCGGCGAGCCGGTGCGGGCCCGGCTCGACGAGATCGGCGAGCCCGTGGACGTGGTCGACGTGTTCCGGGCGGCCAGCAGGCTGGAGGACCACCTCGAGGAGATCCTGGGCATGGAGCCGCCCCCCGGGGTGGTATGGTTGCAGCTGGGAATCCAAAACGACACCTTCGCCGAACGGCTTACGGACGCGGGCATCACCGTGGTCCAGGACCGCTGCATGCTCGCCGAGCACCGTCGCTTGATGTGAGGAGGCTGGAGATGGAAATCATCGTCGTCCACAACCCGCCCAAGGAGCGCCTGGAAGAAATGGGCGTCTTCGGCTGGCCGGTCTGGTCCAAGGAGCCGAGCGAGTTTCCCTGGACCTACGACGCCGCGGAGACCTGCTACTTCCTGGAGGGTCGGGTGGTCGTTACCCCCGACGGCGGCGAGCCGGTCGAGGTGGGCGCCGGCGACCTGGTCACCTTCCCCCGGGGAATGCGCTGCACCTGGCAGGTCGTCGAGCCGGTGCGCAAACACTACACCTTTGCTTAGGGCGCTGTTCGTTCTGGTCCTTCTGTTGTCCGGCTGCGCCGCACCGCCGGCGAACCGGGTCCTGCCGCAGCGCTCGCCGGACGGCCGCTACGTCTTCGACTTCGACGGGGGCGTTCCGCGGATCCGGGAAGGCCGCCGGACGGTCCTGCGGGACGAGGCCGCTCCTTCTCGCAAGACCCCCGACCTTTACTGGTTGTGGGACGACGGCGACCGGCTCTGGCTTTACGACGACGCGGCGAAGCGCGTCGGCTACTACGAAAGGATCTCCGGGGGCTGGCGGTGGCGCACCTGGAGCGGCAAGCGTTCCGCGCACCCCGAGCGCGACCTGCTGCCTCCGCTGGGGCTCTACCCGCCATGCCCGACGTCGAAATGACCCCCGCCCGGCGGCGGGCGCTGCTCGCCTGGTACGACGCCGAGCACCGTGAGCTGCCCTGGCGCGGCACCCGCGACCCCTACCGGGTGCTGCTCAGCGAGGTGCTGCTGCAGCAGACCCGCGTGGACCAGGCCCGGCCCTTCTACGCGCGCTTCCTCGAGCGCTTTCCTACGGTGGAGGCGCTGGCGGCGGCGGGTGAGGAGGAAGTGCTGCGGATCTGGCAGGGCGCGGGCTACTACGCCCGGGCGCGGCGGCTGCGTGCGCTCGCCGGGCAGGTGGTGCGTTCGGGCTGGCCCAAAGACCGGGCCGGGCTCTTGCGGCTCCCCGGTGTGGGGCCGTACACCGCCGCGGCGGTGGCGAGCATCGCCTTCGGCGAGCCGGTGGCCGCGGTGGACGGCAACCTGCGGCGGGTGCTGGCGCGGGTGCACGCCGAGCCGGATCCGAAACCCGCCTGGCTGCAGCGGGTGGCCGCTTCCTGGCTCGAGCCTGCCCGCCCCGGCGACTGGAACCAGGCGCTGATGGAGCTGGGGGCGCGCGTCTGTACGCCGCGGAACCCCGACTGCGGCGCCTGCCCGCTCGCGGGGGTCTGCCGGGGCCGGGCCGCGCCGGAGCGCTACCCCGCAGCTCGGAAGCGGAGCGTGCGGAACGAGGAGCGCTGGGCGCTGGTGCTCGCCGCCCGGGGCGGGGTGCTGCTCGAACGCCGTTCGGGACGCCAGCTGGGCGGGCTCTGGGGGTTGCCGACGGGGCCGGGGCCGGTGCCGGGTGCGGCGGTGCTCGCGGACTACGGTGCGGCCGCCGTGGAGGCGGCGGGGACGGTACGGCACGCCTTCAGCCACCGCCGCCTTACCGTCCACGTCTACCGGGGACGGACGGACCGCCCCGGGCACGATCCGGGCGCGAAGCCGCTCGCGGTGCTGGACCGCAAGCTACTCGCGGCCGCCGGGATCGAGGGCGCGTCCGAGCACGAGGCCTGAGGCCGCCCGCGCCTCCGCGGCGGTGTGCCCCAGCACCACCCGACCCGCCGCGTAGAGCCCCGCGAACCGCGCGAGCCGGCCGCTGGCGGGCTCCCACTCGCCCGCGGCGAAGCGCTGGAAACGCACCGAGTAGGCGGGTGCGCCCTGGGCGGCGGGCACCTCGTAGCGGTCGGAATCGAAAGCGAAGCCCAGCCCTCGCAGGTGTTCGTAAAGGTCGGGGTAGGCTGCCTCCCCGAGCCGTCCGGCGGCTTCCTCGAGCGCCCCTGCCGCGAGCTGCGCGCCCAGGAAGCTGCCCACGGCGAGCACCACCGCGCCCGCGCGGTAGCCGAACCCCTCCCAGGTGCGCACGCCCGCGGCGCGCCGCCCGTCGAGCCAGAGCTCCACGACCGACGACTGGAACAGGTGCAGCCGCTCCTGGGCTTCGAGCGCGTACTTGGCGCGGCGGTGCAGCTCCCAGGGGTCGCTCGCCGCGACCTCGGCGAGCAGGCTGCCCTCCGGCGGCGCGCCCGTGGGCGCGTTTTCCAGCCGGTAGACGCTGTCGAGGCTGTCGGTCACCAGCCCCACCCGCAGGCCGCGTCCGACCAGCGCCCAGGCCGCTTCGCTGCCGCTGGGCCCCGCTCCTACCACCAGCACGTCGTAGTCGTTCACGATTCGACCCCGCCCAGCATCGGCGCCCCGCGCTCGAGCCGGAACGCCAGGTAACCGTCGTGCGGGGTGCGTACCATCAGGACGTGCTCCTCGGGGGCGGCGAGCCAGAGGAAGAGCGGCAGCCGGGTGCGCGGCCAGCCCCGCTGGAAGCGTTCGCCCTCGTAGGTGTAGGCCATGAAGATCTTCTCGTCGTCGTCGGCGAAGCCCGGTTCGTAGAGGGCCACCAGATCGCCGCCGGCCGCCTCCGCCTGCTCCATCACCTCCCAGAGGCGCACCTGCGCCTCGAGCGGCGTCAGGAAGGCGCCCGCCGCCTCGCCCAGCCAGGCGTAGGCCACGTTGGGCAGCTCCGGGAAGGAGACGAAGACCCCTTCGCGGCCGTGGACCAGCTCGACGACCTCGTTGGCGTAGCGTGCGCCGCCGGCGTTCTCGCGCACGAAACACGCCAGCAGGCCGTGGCGCTCCTCAAGCTCGCCCGGGGTGAGCCCCAGCTCCAGCGCCTCGACGAGCAGCCGGTAGTGGCCCAGCTCGCGCGCGCCCTTCACGGTTTGTCCCCCACGTGCACGGCGGCGATGCCCGCGGTGAGGGTGCGCCATTCCACCTCGAACCCGACCGCCCGCATCATCGCGGCGAGCCGTTCGGGCTCCGGGAAGCGCTCCACCGAGGCGGGCAGGTAGCGGTAGGCCTCGGGCCTGCCCGAGATCACCCCGCCGATCCAGGGCAGCACGCCGCCAAAGTAGAAGCGGTAGGCACGGCCCAAAAGCCCCTTGGGGGGCGGCGGGAACTCGAGGATCACCGCCCGTCCACCCGGCTTCAGCACCCGCCAGAACTCGGCCAGGCCGCGTTCGTAGTCGGCGAAGTTGCGGAAACCAAAGGCCACGGTGAGGGCGTCGAAGCTGGCGTCCGCAAAAGGCAGGTGCAGCGCGTCGGCCTCCAGGAACTCCACCGTCAGCCCGGAGCGCCGGGCCTTGGCGCGGGCGAGCTCGAGCATCTCGGGGGTGAAGTCGCCGCCCACCACCTCCGCTTCGGGACGCGCCCGCTTGAGCAGCAGGGCCACGTCGCCGGTACCGGTGGCCACGTCGAGGATGCGCCGCGGCGCCTTCTCGATGGCCCGCCGCACCGCCAGCCTCCGCCAGCGCCGGTCCACCCCGCCCGAGAGCAGCCGGTTGAGCAGGTCGTAGCGCGGCGCGATCTCGCCGAACATCGCGCGCACCTTGCGGGCTTTGGCCTCCACCTCGTTCACGGGCCCATCCTACCCCGTCCGCCCGGGCCCGTCCGCCCGGGGCCATGCGTTACAATCGGGGGCGTGAACCGCGTTTGGTTAGCCCTCACCTCCGTCGTCTTCCTGCTCCTCCTGGCCGTGAGCCCCTGGGCGATCGCGCTGCGCGCCTTCGGGGGCAAGGGGGTGCTCGTGACCCTCTGGGGCACGGTCGACCTCTACGGCCGGGCCAAGGCCCTGCCCGACCTCGGCTGGCTGGGTTACTTCACCGCGTTCTGGGTGGTCCTGGCCCTGGTGGCGGCGGTTGCGGCCTTTTTGCCGCAGGCGCGCACCCGTGCCCGCGTCTTCTACACGCTGGGCCTCGTGGGCGTGGCCGTCTTCGCCGTGGAAGCCGTGCTCTTCTACCATGCCGTGGCCGCGGTCAACGACGCGGCTTTGGCCGAAGGGGCCCGCAGGCCTCCGCTCAAGCGCTACAGCCTCTCGCTGGGGGCCTACGCGAGCTTCCTCTACAGCCTCTTCCTGCTCGCGGTGGGGCGGCTGCAACTCCCCGGCGGCCGGGCGCTCTTGGTGCGCTGGCGCGGGGTCATCGTCCCCGCGGTGAGCATGCTGCTCGCCATGGTGGCCGGCGCGGTCGTGGTCTGGATCCTCAAGGAGGTCAAGATGCCCGAGGGCAGCGGCACCCTGGCCTACCTCGCGGCCAAGCTGGACCTCGTCACCTACACCTTCCAGCTGCTCTTCGGGCCGCTGCTCACCGCCTCCGGATGGTTCCAGAGCCTGCTCATCGCGACCCCGCTCATCTTCACCGGCCTCGCCGTGGCCTTCGGCTTCCAGGCGGGGCTGTTCAACATCGGCGCCCCCGGTCAGCTGACCATCGGGGCCATCATGACGATGCTCGTGGGCGTGCACCTGGCGAACGCCCACTGGTTCGCGGGGTTGCCCGAGGGCGTGGCGCGGGCCGTCTTCCTACCGCTCAGCATCCTCGCCGCCGCTGCGGGAGGGGCGTTTTGGGGGGCGATCCCCGGATGGCTGAAGGCGCGCTTCGGGGCGCACGAGGTGATCAACACGATCATGATGAACTACATCGCCGCCTCGGTCTTCCTCTTCATGATCGCCTCCAACGAGTACACCTTCTTCGGCAAGTGGACCCTGCACATGCCCTTCAAGTTCCCCGGCTACGAGGCCCGCAGCTACGAGGTGGCCGAGTCCGCCCGCATTCCCTTGATGGTCAACCTCTTCGGCTTCCAGCAGGACGCCTCGGGCGCGTGGACGGGTGCGCTCAGCTGGGCGCTGCCGCTGGCGCTGGTGGCGATGGTCGTCGTCTACGTGCTCACGGCGCGGCTCGAGCTGGGCAAGCGGCTGCTCGCCGCTCTGGGCGCGGGCGTGCTCGGCTACTTCGTGGGCGGCTTCCTGCCGGGGATTCCCATGGAGCTCTCGCCCAAGCTGGCCTCGGTGCGCCTCAACGGCGCTTTCGTGATCGCCGCCTTCGCCGTGGCCTTCTACAACTACTACATGTGGCGCACCCGCGACGGCTACGAGCTGCGCGCGGTCGGGCTCGCCCCCAAGGCGGCCGAGTACGGCGGGGTGAGCATCGCTAAAAAGACCGTGCTGGCCATGGCCATCTCCGGCGCCCTCGCCGGGCTGGCGGCCACCCACTACGTCCTCGGCGGGGGCATCGACGAGTACCGCCTCAAGCAGTCGCTGCCCACCAACGTGGGTTTCGACGGCATCGCCGTGGCGCTTCTGGGCCAGAACACCCCCATCGGCGTCTTCCTCTCGGCGCTGCTCTTCGGGGTGCTGCTCACCGGCGGGCTGCAGCTCGACCTGCAGCTCGGCATCAGCCGCGAGCTGGTGATGATGCTGCAGGCGCTGATCGTGCTCTTCATCGCCGCCGGCGGCTTCCTGCCGCGCTACTTCACCGACCCGATCCTCGCGGCGCAGGCCGAAGAAGGCGTGCAGGGGGTGATCTGAGATGAGCCTCGAAAGCCTCCTCACCGCGGCCTTCCTGGTGCCGCTCCTGCAGACGACGCTGCGCTCCACCACCACCCTGCTGCTCACCGCCCTGGGCGGGATGTTCAGCGAGCGCAGTGGCGTGGTCAACATCGCGCTCGAGGGCATGATCATCTTCGGCGCGCTCACCGCCGCGGTCAGCGCCCAGCTAATGGAAGCCCCCTACCTGGCCGAGAACCCCGGCGCCCGCATCTGGTGGATCCCCTGGGTCGCCGTGCTGCTGGCCATGGTCGTGGGCGCCTTCATCGGCTGGATCCACGCGGTCGTCTCGATCAAGTACAAGGCGGACCAGATCATCAGCGGCACCGCCATCAACCTGCTCGCCGCGGGCCTGCCCTCGCTCGTCCTCGCCTACTTCTACGACAACACCACGGCCTCGGAGGAGCTCGTCAACCGGCTCCCCGAGTGGCTCGGCTTCAGCCCGCTCGTCTACCTGGCCTTCGCGCTGGTGCCGATCACCTGGTACGTGATGTTCAAGACCCCCTGGGGGCTGCGGCTGCGCAGCGTGGGCGAGCACCCCGAGGCCGCCGACACCATGGGGATCAACGTCTTCCGCACCCGCTACACCGCGGTCGTCCTCTCGGGGGTGCTCGCGGGGCTCGCCGGCGCCTTCCTCTCGATCGGCGTCCTCAACCAGTTCGTGCGCAACATGTCCGCCGGTCAGGGGTTCATCGCCCTGGCGGCGCTGATCTTCGGCAAGTGGCACCCCATCGGGGTGCTGGGGGCGACGCTGCTCTTCGGCTTCGCCAAGGCGCTGGCCATCCAGCTGGGCGGCGGCGACATCATGCCGCCGACGGTGATCGAGGCCTTCCCCTTCGTGATCACCATGCTGGTGCTGGCCGGCTTCGTGGGCACCTCGCGGCCGCCCAAGGCGATCGGCAAGCCCTACGAGAAGTAGCCCGTGTCCCTCCGGGGGGCGGCGTCAGCCGTGGGTGCGAAAGCGCGTGCCGAGCGGCCCCAGCCGCACCTCGAGCCGGCTCCCGTCGTCGAACCACAGTTCCAGGTGGCGGCGGTTCAGGCGGAACCGCTCGATCCTGGCAACCAGTTGCGGAGCCAGCCCGCCTTCTTCGGGGGCCCAGGCCTGCAGCCAGCGGGTGTGCGGGTCGTGGCGGAAGTGCAGAAAGCTGGCGTCCTCGAAGACCAGCTGGGCCTCGTAGTACCCCTTGGCCACCCGCAGCTTGCGGGCGGCGGCGCGCACCCGCTCGGCGCACAACGCTACGCCTCCTCGAGGCTCTCGAGCACGGGGGCGGGGTGGCCGTAGCGGTAACGCCCGTAGTAGAGCAGCGCCCGCACCCGCATCGGGTCGAGCACCTCGCCGGAAAAGGCTTCGGGGTCCTCCCAGACGCCGCGCAGCCGGCCCACGAAGAGGGTGTGGTCGCCGGTTCGGAGTGCCGCGGTCTTCTCCAGCTCGTAGGCGGCGTAGAAGTCTCCCAATAGCGGCACGTCGAGGACGCGGCCGCGCACCACCTCGAGGCCGAAGGCCGTCACCTTGTCGACCTCGCGGCCGCTCACCGAGCCGAGCCGCTGCACCAGCTCCGCCTGCTCGTAGGGATGGAAGCTCACACTGAACGCCGACGCGGCCGCGAGCAGGCCGTGGCTGAAGCGTTTGGGGCTTACCCCTACGCCGAAGAGCGGCGGATCGAAGGAGAGCCCCACGTTCCAGACCGCGGGCATGAAGTTGACCCGCCCCCCGGCCTCAACCCCGATCACCGCGGGCACGGCGGGGTAGAAGTGGTTGAAGTGACGGGGCTTGTCCGAAACCGCGTGGAAACGCACGGCTTCACCCCTTCGTGTCGCGCGGCCGCAGGTCGTCCGCGGGCGCGTTGATCACGCCCCCGCCCTCGGTGTAGAGGTCCACGGTCCCGGCGAGCGGGTTGAGCTTGATCACCTTGCCGCAGACGCCCGCCGAGGTACAGACCTTGGCGTTCTTCTTGGGCATACCCGCAAGCAGCTCCTTGTAGTGGGGGTGCTCGTAAGCGAGGCAGCAGAGCAGCCGGCCGCAAGGACCGCTGATCTTCTCGGGGCTGAGGGGCAGCTGCTGGTCGCGGGCCATGCGGATCGTGGCCGGCGCGAACTTCTGCATCCAGGTGCTGCAGCAGCTCTCCATGCCGCACATGCCCAGGGTGCCCAGGAAGGCCGTCTGGTCGCGCGGGCCCTTGGCCACGAACTCGACCCGGGCCCCGGCGTGACGGGCGATCTCGCGCACCACGCCCCCGAGGTTGACCCGGTTTTCGGCCGCGTAGTAGACGACGACGTGGCTGCCGTCGAGGGTGTAGTGGCAGCCGAGCACCTTGACCTGGGGCAGCCGGGAGCGGAGGCGCGCCTTCAGCCACCACTTCAGGCTCTCCTCCTGCTCGCGCAGGCGGTGGGCGCGCTCCAGGTCGCCGGCGTCGGCGACGCGCACGACCTCACCGAAGGCCTTGCTCACCTCGCGCGGCGCCGCGCGCACCTCGCCCAGCTCGAGCCCGCGGGGGGTACGCACCACCACCTTGACGCCCACGGGCGGGGCCTCCCCCTTGAAACGCATTTCGTAGAGTTTGGGTTCCCTACCGTGGAACAGTCGAACCCGAACGCAGTTCGGCATAAAGCCTCCTCAAGGTTAGGGCCAGCCGGGTGTAAACCAGGTCGGCGGCCACGTAGGCTTCCAGCTCTTCGCGCGCGGCCAGCAGGGCCTCGAGCGCTTTGCGGCGGGCTTCCGGCGGCCAGTCCCCAAGCGCGCGGGCCACGAAGACCCAGGGATCGAAGGGCCCCTCGGCGAGCCGGCGCAGCTCCTCGGTCTGGGCCAGCAGCGCCGCCGGGTCTTCGGCCAGCGCCCGCATCCAGTCCTGCGCCGCGCTTTCGGCCTCGGCCAGGCCCGCCGGGTCGGCCAGGGCGGCCTTCAACCGGCCCACCGCCCCCTCACTGTACCGCAGCGCCGCTTCGTCGCCGGTGAGGCGCCGCAGCTCGCCTTCGGGCAGCGGTCCGAAGCCCACCGTCAGGCTGCGGCTCGAAAGCGTAGGGAGCACCGCCTCGCGGCTGGGAGCGATCAGGACCAGGTAGGCGTGCTCGGGAGGTTCCTCCAGCATCTTCAGCAGGGCGTTGCCCGCCGCCTCCCCAAGCAGGTGCGCTCCGTCCACCACCCCCACCTTGGCCCGAAAGCGCGGGGCGGTCTGCAGCCACTCGAGCAGGCTGGTTTCTTCCGCGCCTTCGCGCGGGGCGATCTGGTCCAGGTGGATCTGGGGCTTGCGGGCGGCCTGCCCCGTTTTCGTTAGGGTTCGGGGCCGGACCTCGAACAGGTCGGGGTGGTGCTCCATGCGGCAGGAGGCGCAGCGGCCGCAGGGCGGGAAGCCGCGCTCGCAGTTCAGCCCGTAGGCGAACCAGCGGGCCACGGTACGCCGGCCCACGCCCTCGGGACCCACGAAGAGCAGGCTCTGGGCGGGCTTCTGCGCCAGAAAGCGGCGCTGGCGTTCGTGGCCGATCACCTCGGTCACGGCTACCTCCCCTTCTTGAGCCGTTGGTGCAGTGCGGGCGGGAAACCCACCTCCTCCACGCGCGCGGCCACGGCGCGGATGTCGTACTTGACCCGGTGCGTGCGTACCGTGTCCCGTTCCTCGTCCCATACGGCGTACGCGGCGAGGGGCACCCCGTCGCGGGGCTGGCCCACCGACCCCGGGTTGACCATGGCCCGCGCCTTGGGCCCCACCTTGAGGACGTTCTCGGGTTCGGTGAACGGCTTGTAGCGGACCCAGGGCCCCTTGGGGCCGTCGAGGGCGGTGAAGGCGCCCGCCAGGTGGGTATGGCCGTGGAAGATCCAGCGCGCCGTTGTGCAGGCGAAGGCCTCGCGCGCCAGGTCCAGGTCGTCGACGTAGACGAAGGGGTCGCAGGAGCTGCCGTGCACCGCCAGCCAGCCCTCGCCTTCGCGGGTCCAGGGCAGGGCCGCCAGCCAGGCGCGGTTCTCCTCGCTCAGGTGTTCGTTCTGCCAGCGCAGGATCTCGAAGACGTACCCCTCGCTCTCGAGCACGTCCTGGGTCAGCATCCAGGCGTCGTGGTTGCCCATCACCCCCTCGGCGCCGAGTGCGCGCAGGCGGCTGACCACCGCGTCGCCGTCGGGGTAGTAGCCCACCGCGTCCCCCAGGAAGAGCACGCGTTCGTAGTCGTAGCGGCGCGCGTCTTCGAGGACCGCTTCCAGGGCCGTCAGGTTGCCGTGGATGTCGGAAAGCAGCAAGGTGGGCACGTATAGAAGAATAGCACGGGTGCGGTAAGCTGTATTCCGTGCCCGGTTCGCTTCTGGACGCCGTTACCTCCGATTTGGAGGTGTTTTCGCGCTACACGCGCGCCCTGGTGGACCCCTTCGGTAGCGTGCTGGTCAGCTTCGAAGGCGGGTACGGGGGCGGCACCCTGTTCGTCTGGGCGCCGCGCGAACTCGCCGCAGGCGTGCTGCGCCGGCTGCCCGCCGCCTACCGCGGCCGCATCGTGTTGGGGCTCGACGCTTCGGGCGGGGACCTGCGTCCCTTCGAGCACGCGCTCGACGCCGCGGGGGCCGGGGCGGTGCTGCTCGTGCGCGAAGAGCCGGGGTTCTTCCACTCCGGCGGCGGCTGGAAGCTGGCGCGGCTGGACGACGGGCCCGCCCGCGTGCCGCTGGATCACGCGGCACCGCCCGTTGAGGAGGTGCGCACCGCGCCCACGGGCCTGCGCTACCGCGAGCTGCGCGCCTACCCCGCCTGGTCCTCGCCGGCGCTCGACGGCTCGCGGCCGGGCAGCCCCGCACCCCAAGGGCACGCTGCGGCCGCGCGCGGGCTCGGGGTCTACGCCGCCGATCTGCTAGACTTGGACGAGGCTTGGACGCCGCTCTTGGAGCGTTTGGACGCGCTCCGCTAGGGAGGGATCATGGACTGGTGGATCTACGTAGCCGTTTTCTTGCTGGGGGTTACCTTCGTCACCGCGCTCTTCTACTTCACCTTCAACCCACGGATGCTCGCCACCGAGTCGGGCGAGGTGGACCTGCTGCTGATCGGGCGCGCCCTGCTGATGATCGTCGTCACCTCGGCCGCACTCGCGGCTATGCTCGTGCTGGGCCGGCACTACGTTCTTACCCCGCCGGCTTACTGAAAGCCTTTCCGCTCAGGTACTCGAGGTCGGCCTCGACCTCGGCTTTGGCGTACGCCAGCACGGGCTCCAGCTCGCGCGGGAAGGTGCGCTCGAAGGTCTCCAGGCAGGGAAGCACCTCTTTTTCGATGAAGTTGCGCTCCCATGCCCGCCGCCCCGGGCCGCCGCGGGCGCAGGAGGCCGCCAGCTGCTCCATTTTTTGCACGAAGCAGACCCGCGGCACCCCTCCGGTGGCGCGGCAGATCAGGCTTTCGTGGCCGGGGCAGTGCGCCAGCGCCCGCTCGAAAGCCGCCGCCAGATCGGCGCGCCCGATGAGCGCCACGCCCAGCGGCCCTCCGAACAGGGCCGCCAGGCGCCCGTAGCGTGAGCTGCGCAGATGGCGGATGCGGCTTTCGCTTTTCATTGCTTCGAGCCTACGCTCCGGCGCGGGGTGGCAATGAGGGACAAACCGCCCTGGGGGTCGTCACTTCTGCGCCATCTTCGCCATGATCTGCTCCATCTCCTCCATCTCCCGGCGCAGGCGCCCGAGGGCGCGGGGCAGGATCCGGAGCAGCAGGAAGAGCAGCCCCAGTGCCTGCTGGATCTCGGGATCCCCCAGTTGCGAGAGCAGGCTTACCGGGCCCAGCCGCGGGGGGTTCTGGATCACCTCAGGGGTGATCGTTTCGGCGGCGGCCTCGCCCACGGCCTCGATGGCCGTCCCCAGCGCGGTGGGGTCGATCCGGGCAAGCACGTCCACGAGGTTTCCCAGGTGGGAAACCAGCCGCAGGTTCTTGGGCTCCATGAGCAGGCTCAGGTTGCCCATGAGGGTTTCCGAGGCGTCGCCAGCCAGGCGCAGCACCCCGCTCTTGTCGAGCTTTTCGAGGGCTTCGGCGGCGTGCTCCAGCGCGTCGGCCTGTTCGACGAAGCGGTCCAGGATCGAGAGCAGCCGCAGGTTCTTGGGCTCCATGAGCAGGCTCAGGTTCTGCACCAGCGTGGGGCCGGCCTTGACGTCGGCCAGGAAGGCGATGCCGCTGTCTTCCAGGATCTGCTCGATGCGTTCGAGCCTTTCTTCTACCGTGGCCATACCCGCCTCCTAGAAGAGCGTGGCGAAGAACATCGATTCGAAGAGCATCTTGGCGATGCGCACGGAGCGGCCGGTGGCCATGACCCCGCACGAGGGCATGCCCCGGCCGGCCAGCATGTCGGTGAAGTCGCACTGGGGCAGCACCGCGTCGTCGCCAAAGTCCATGATGCACATCGCCACCGCGTTGAAGGGCTCGCCGATGTAGGCCCCGCGCAGGTCCGCGGCGATCACCCCGGCGACGTATTCGCCCTGGTAGTGCACCACCACGCCTGCGGGCGGCAGGTTCAACCCGGGGTTGACGGTGTCGCCGATGACGAAGACGTTTTCGTATTCGAGCGAGCGGAAGGTTTCGGAGCTCACCTCGGGAAAGCCCGCAGGGCCCGCAAGGGGCGATTCGCGCACCACCCGGTTGGGGGCGAAGGGGGGCACCAGGATCAGGCGGTCGTACTCCAGGGTGCGGCCGTCCTTGGCCTTGAGCACGCCACCGTCGCCCTCCGCCAGCTCGAAGCCGCCGAGGAACTCCACCCCTTTGCGGTCGAGGATTTTGCTGATGGTGTGGGAGATGACCGGTCCCATCCCCGCGAGCGGTGCGGGGTTCATGTGGAAGATCGCGATGCTCGAGCGGCCGCGTACCCCCTTGACCCGCAAGGCGAAGTCGAGCTGCCCCGCCACCTCATAGGGCGCAGGCGGGCAGGGGTAAAAGGGCGAGGAGACCCCCACCACCCAGCGCTCGCCCCGGGTTTCCTTGAGCCAGCCGCGTACGGTCAATGCGCCCTCTTCCGACCAAGGAGCGGCGGCCCCCTCGACGGGGTAGGAAAGCGGCTCGGCCCCCAGCGAGACGACCAGGTAGTCGTAGCCGAGCTCGCCCCGGTCGGTGACCACGACGTTCTGTGCGGGCTTGATCGCCTGCACCTCGGTCTGCAAGAAGTGGATGCCTTTCCTTTGCAGCGCGACCAGCGGCCGGCGGATCTGGTCGACCTCGCGCAGGCCGAAAGCCACCCACGGGTAAGCGGCGATGAAGGTGTGCTCGGCGTTCCTGTCGACTACGGTAACCTCGACCTGGTCTCCGAGGATCTCGACGAGCTTGTTCGCGGTGATGACGCCGCCCGATCCACCACCCAAGATCAGCACTTTCTTGCGCATACCTACCTCCACGGTTCCGCTTGTGGTTCAAGACCACTCTGCCGCCCTACCCCTGCGCGCGGAAGTGTCAAATGCCCCAATAGCCCATCAGGACGGGTGTTTCTTAGGCTCAGCGGCGCGTGACATTTGCACCTGCGCCGCAGCATAGGGGCGGGGTTAAATGGGTGCAGGATGCCGTAGGAAGGAGGGTCCGTGAACCCGCTTCACCACGTCGCACGATGGGCCGTGAACCGCAAGCTGGGACAGCTCCGCTGGGAAGCGCCGGGGCGGCTGGCCGGCGGGGTGCGCCCCGGCCGCTCGTTCCTCTACATCCACGTGCCCTTTTGCGAGTCGATCTGCCCCTTCTGCATGTTCAACGCCCACAAGCTCGACCGCCGCTCCAGCCAGGTCCAGGACTACTTCGAGGCCCTCAAACGCGAGCTGCTCATGTACGAGGCCGCCGGTTTCGAATTCGGCGCGGCCTACGTGGGCGGGGGAACCCCGGCGCTGGTGCACGAGGAGCTGGCCCGCTTCCTCGAGTTCGTGCGCGGCCGCTTCGACCTCGCCGAGGTCTCGGTGGAGGCCAACCCGCGCGTCTCCGACGCCGCGGTGCAGTCGTTCCGGGCGGTGGGCGTGGACCGCCTTTCGGTGGGGGTGCAGAGCTTCGACGACGGCATGCTCGAGCGCCTGGGCCGGCTCGAGGCCTACGGCACGGGGGCCGAGATCCGCGAACGGGTGAACCGGCTGTTGGGGAAGTTCCGCATCGTCAACGTCGACTTCATCTTCAACCTGCCGGACCACGACCCCGAGGTGCTGGCGCGCGACCTGCAGACCGCGGTGGACGACGGCATCGACCAGCTCACCACCTACCCGCTCATGGAGGCGCAGCAGAACCGCAGCTACGTGGACCGCCAGGGCCGCATCGACTACGATCTGGAAGCGTACCTGTACAAGCGCGTGATCCTGCCCACGCTGCGCGAGCGCTACACCCCGGTGAGCTCCTGGTGCTTCTCGCGCAAGGACAAGCCCGAGGTCGACATGCTCGACGAGTACGTGGTCGACTACTTCGACTACGTGGGCATCGGTACCGGATCGATGAGCCTGCACGACGGGCGGGTGAGCGTCAACGCCTACACCCTGCCGCTCTACCAGCGGCTCGTCGCCGAGGGCCGCCTGCCGGTGGTGCTCGAGTCGGCCCCGCTGGCCCGGCGCGACTACATGCTCTACTACCTGATGATGGCCCTCTTCGGCCGGCGGGTGGACTGCCAGCAGTTCGAACGGATCTTCGGCGTGCCCCTGCACCGGGCCCTCTGGCCCGAGTGCGCGGGGCTGAAGCTGCTGGGCCTCACCTACAAACGGGGCGACCACATCTACACCAACGAGAAGGGGATGTACGTCTTCCTGATGATCCTGCGCGAGTTCTTCACCCACGTGAACCGCTTCCGCAGCCTGGCGCGCGCGGCCTCGCACAAACTGGAGGTCCAGCAAGCACCCGAGCCCCGGCTCGTTTTCGAGCCCGTGGCGGGCGCGCTCGACTAGAGCGCCCGCAGGTCCTCGAAGAGCAGCCAGCCCACGCCCGCGGGCGACGCCTCCAGTTCGGGCCCCAGGCGCGCTTCCAGCTGGGCGACCAGGGGGTGCAGCCCGTTGGGGTCCCGTTCCGTCAGCACCACCGCGGTCAGCTGGTAGAAGCGCTGTTCGGCGGTGGGCGTTCCGTCATCGAAGAAGGCGAAGGGGGGCGCGATCGGATCCACCAGCAGCGCCACCTCGGCCTCCTCGAGGGTCAGCGTCGGCGGCAGCTCGAGCGCGGGGTCCCAGTCCAGCCCGCGGGGCGCCCAGAGGTACCCCTGCAGGAGCCGGACCGCCTGCGTGCTCACGGACGGCGGGGCGGCGCGGGCAGCACCAGCCCGCGCGCGGCCAGGTCGGCGACGAAGGGGGCGGTGTCCTCGAAGCGGTGGGCCTGCAGCCCCAGCCCGCGGGCGGCGGCGATGTTGTCCGGATGGTCGTCCACGAAGAGCACCTCGCCCGCGGGCAGCCCCATGCGCTCGAGGGCCAGCTCGAAGGCGCGCGCGTCCGGCTTCTTGACGCCCTCCTCGTTGGAGAAGAAGACGGCGTC
>Ga0256841_1001626_pt1 | contig 18904 bp, 13 predicted proteins | sample 356308metaG_FD_185971 | JGI IMG/M metagenome (GOLD analysis project Ga0256841, IMG submission 185971) | Hydrothermal vent microbial communities from Mid Atlantic Ridge, Atlantic Ocean - 356-308 | ecosystem: Environmental > Aquatic > Marine > Hydrothermal vents | place: Atlantic Ocean: Mid... | reverse complement strand
ATTAAATATGAACAATAATTTACCCGATCTTAATGGGCTTTGTATATTTCTAATAGATGATGATCCCGCAATCATTCGGAGTATGGGGCGTGCATTACGTGGATTAGGCGCCGTCGTTCGGACTGCCGGCAGCATAAAAGAAGCCAAGTTAGCCTTATCAAATTTTCATCCAGATATCGTTTTATCCGATTTACTGCTTAAAGATGGCAATGGTTTATTGCTCGTTTCCGACTATCTCAAACATACACCCAATGGTGATTTTTATCTGATTACGGGTCATGGCAATGTTGAAAATGCTGTCGAATCAATCAAGCTAGGTGTAAAAGATTATTTACAAAAACCACTCGATCCAATCAAACTAGCACGTCAATTGATTAAAAATCTACCCCCAGTGGGACAATTTTCATCCCATTTGTTTGCTTCCCTGCTATTTCAAGACCCTATTATGGAGCAAGCATTAGCCAACTTACCCAGAATGGCCGCGAGCTTGCAAACAGTTTTGATTCAAGGAGAATCAGGAACCGGAAAGGAACTTGTTGCTCGTGCCTTACATGAACTTAGCCCTATTTCTGAAAATCCATTCATTGCTATAAATTGTGGCGCTATTCCCGAATCCTTGTTAGAAGATGAATTATTTGGCCATGAAAAAGGTGCATTTACTGGGGCACAAAAATTGCGAAAAGGATATTTTGAACAGGCCCATGGCGGTACATTATTTCTTGATGAAATTGGAGAAATGCCATTAACGTTCCAAATCCGCCTACTTAGAGTTTTAGAAGATGGGAAAATAAAACGGGTAGGAAGTGAACAGGAAATCTCCGTTAATGTTCGTATTATTTCTGCTACCCACCGCAACTTGGAAGAAGATGTATCATCTGGGTTATTCAGACAAGATTTATTGTACCGCCTTAACATACTGAAAATTCAGATACCACCACTACGCTTACGACCTATCGACATAAAATTATTGGCAAAACACTTTTTACAGCGAGCATGGGGGGATCTACAACATTCGCCACCTTGCCCAATTCTTGACGATGACAGTGTTACTTTATTGCTTAATTATGACTGGCCGGGAAATGTTCGAGAATTACGAAATACAATGACTCGTTTGGCGGTATGTTTACCCAGCGAAATAAAGCAAGTTGATAGCCAATGGATTTCAGACTTATTACCCCAACTGGCCCAAACAACCAAAATAAATCACGGAACTATTATTCCATCAGGGTCAACATTGGCAGCAGCTGAACAAATCTTAATTGACGCAGCCCTAAAAGATAGTAATGGTAATCGTATTCAAGCCGCAAAATCACTGGGCATTGGAGAACGAACCTTGCGCCGCAAACTGAATCAAAGTTGAAGGCTTTTTCTAGCGGCCAAAATGACCGTTACTTCCGTCATCACAGAGGCCAAATTGGCCGACATTCAAAGTTCCCCATAGAATAAATCTAAATAATACAAAAGCTTATATTCTGGCCTACTTTCTGCTATATCTCAAACGAATACTTCTTATTTTCAAAACTTGTATGAAGTATTCATCAAGAGACAAAGTATGAACAGAAAGATTTTTATCATGAGTTTATGGTTAATAATAGCTTCCTTCTTTTTGGGATGGGGGGCAGCGATATTTCTAGGCTATCAAAATGAATTTGTCAAAGCAGTTCAAGCGTTACCAATAATTCGCTCCGAATATTTTGACCCATCGAGAAACGCTTTGATTATCGCAGTATTTAATCCAGGGGGATTTCCAGTGGAGATTGATGAGACGAAATTGATTTATCAAACCATGGGAAAAAACCCAAGCACCACTTTTGATATACGAGAATATGGTAATAGACCCCTAGTTCTGGATCCAGGCGATACCATACTAGTCCCTCTTGTGAAAACCATTTCTGTTGAATCTCAGACAAATACCAATAGATATTGGGGGGTACTTAAGTTCCGGACTCTTCAAGGGAAAGATTTTTTTAGTCTTCATCATCGCTTCAATACCTTCTCATTTAAAAACAATTAACAAATAAATAACAATTTTAAGGAGAAAAACATCAATTTTTTAAGAGCTTAAACTCGAATCATTATTGACTCGGTAAAACATTGTTATGAAAACAATAGCATATCGAAATGTTTTGATGACAGTCAAAAAGCTTTCGCTGCATTAAATAACCTCTTATTTATACCTGAATCCGTATTGAAATCACGGATTCAGGTTATATCTACAAACTTTATTTTTTACTTAACAAACTTATAGGAAATGAAAATGAAAATGAAAACATCAAAACCAATAAAATCTTTTCAAGTAGCCGCTTTACCATTAGCCATATCATTATCATTGGTTTCATTTGCACCACCGGGATTGGCAGCATCCACAAAACTAACAAATAAATCCGTTGCTAATTCCTTGGTTACACAAAAACAACAAGGGTTACAACAACAAATTGTCAAAGAAGCGGCAGACGCTTTCAAAGCGACAGAAACAGCTTTAAAAGCATTAAATAATGATCAACCCAAACAAGCATTGGCTGCATTACAAGTTGCATCAGGTAATTTACATCTTCTATTAACGCGCGACCCTACTTTAAACATGGTTCCAATTGATATTAAGGTTCAGGTTATTGAAGGAATACACGACTTGAAACGAATTAAAGTATTGGAAGTTAATCTTGAAGATCTAGTAGATGAAGGACGTATTCAAGATGCTAGACCTATCATCGATAGTCTAGTAGATGAATTAAGAGTCACAACCGTTTACTTACCGCTTGCAACCTACCCGGCTGCTATTGATCAAGTTGCGCCTCTTATTGATGCTGGAAAGATTGATGAAGCCAAGCAATTACTCGTTGATACATTGGAAACTTATGTGATTGAAGAAACTGTGACTCCTCTGACAATTATTAAGGCGGAGGAGCAATTATCTGAAGCATTCCAGATTGAACATACAAGTAACCTGAAACAACAGGAGACTAAAAACAAAATTGCAAAACTAATCAATCAGGCAGAACAAAATATCAAAATTGCAGAAGCACTAGGTTATGGTAGTAAAAAGGATTACGGTGAACTATACGATGGAATTGATGCATTAAAACAAGCAATTGGAACTGGTGGGTTTAAAGGTGAATGGCTAAAACTCAAAAAATCAATGTCAAGTCTAAAAAACAAAATCGTTCATCCTGCAGGCTAAGGAACGAGCACGGAATAAGTTGGGCAGCTGGGGCAGTATTTTTATTTGTATTGAAGGCGTAGAAACAGGCGCATAGCCAGCTATGTAAATATTTTTACAACGCAGAAGATAGATAAAAAGACAAACCAGTTGCTCAAGTTATTTCATGCTTGTTCCTAAGTTAATAGGAACAAGATACACTGGCGTTATGTTCTGAAAAAAGGATCGCATCGATGAATAATAAACACATATCTTATCCTCCTCCATTAGGAGCTGACAAAGTTCGTATGCTGGAATCAAACGCCTTGCTGCAATACCTAAAAAGTGATTTGCATGGTCTTTCAGAACAGGATGCACAATCCCGGCTAGATTTTTACGGACCGAATGCCTTACAGGAAAAACGTACTAGTCCGCTGTTGAAATTTCTCTCCTATTTTTGGGGGCCAATTGCCTGGATGATAGAAGTTGCCGCGATTTTATCCGCCATTGTTCATCACACCGAGGACCTGGTTATTATCCTGGTGTTGCTGGTTTTCAATGCAGTAGTCGGTTTTTGGCAGGAATACCAAGCTGGAAATGCTATCGAACAGTTGAAAAAACAACTGGCATTAAAGTCGTGGGTTTGTCGCAACGGCAAATGGCGTGAAATCGATGCTACACAACTGGTTCCTGGGGATATTGTACGCATCCGACTGGGCGATGTGGTACCGGCAGATATAGTCCTGATTACTGGCGATTATCTGAGTATCGATCAGTCTGCTTTGACCGGTGAATCTTTGCCTGTCGATAAACGCACTGGTGATCTCATCTATTCCAGTTCCATTGCCAAACAAGGGGAAATGACCGGTATCGTCACCGCCACAGGCGCACATACCTATTTTGGTAAAACAGCAAAATTAGTGAGTACAGCAAAAACGGTATCCCACTTTCAAAAAGCAGTACTGACCATCGGTGATTATCTGATTTTTATGAGCCTGGTACTGGTGTCAATACTGGTATTGGTCGGCATCGAGCGACATTTACCGATTATGGAATTAATACAGTTCGCGCTCATTCTAACTATAGCCTCTATTCCAGTCGCCATGCCAGCGGTACTTTCCGTTACTATGGCAGTTGGCGCCATCAGTCTGGCGAAGATGAAGGCTATCGTCTCTCGTTTGGAATCCATCGAAGAACTGGCAGGTATCGACATCTTGTGTTCGGACAAAACTGGCACACTTACCAAGAATGAATTGACCTTGGGAGAACCGGCCATTTTCAACGGCACCGATGAGCAGACGATTATTTTGACTGCGGCGCTGGCTTCGGAGATAGACAATCCGGATACCATCGACAGCGCTATTCTGCAAAAAATAACTAATAAAAAAATACTGGACGCCTACACTCAGGAAAATTTCATACCTTTTGATCCTAATAAAAAGCGCACCGAAGCGGAAATCAAAACTGCTGAGGGTACACGTTTCAAAGTCAGCAAGGGCGCCCCTCAAGTTGTACTGGATTTGTGTAATCCAGAGCAGAATATTCGAGAACACGCGCAACAAGTGGTTAATGACTTTGCTGTCAAAGGCTATCGAGCACTGGGTGTGGCCCGGACCGATGCAACTGGTCGCTGGTTGTTTTTAGGTATCCTGCCGCTATATGACCCACCTCGAGAAGATGCCAAAGATACCATCCGGGAAGTCATTGAGCATGGTGTCGATATTAAAATGGTCACTGGTGATAATATCGCCATTGCTAAACAGATTGCCAAAGAACTTGGGCTAGGGCAGAATATTCTCCTGGCCGAGCAGATTATTAGAGCCAAGGATAAAAAAGATGTTGTTCACGAAGTAGCACGATGTGCGGAACGCGCTGACGGTTTTGCCCAAGTGTTTCCAGAGCATAAATATTGGCTGGTCACGGATTTGCAAGCCAATAATCATCTTGTTGGTATGACGGGAGACGGTGTCAACGATGCCCCTGCCTTAAAAAAAGCCGATGTTGGGATCGCCGTATCGGGTGCGACTGATGCCGCCAGAGCGGCTGCCGATCTGGTTCTAACGGCGCCTGGTCTGTCCGTTATTACCCATGCGATAGAAGAAGCCCGACGAATCTTTGAACGCATGAATGCCTATGCCATTTATCGTATAACCGAAACCATTCGTATTATGCTGTTTATGGTATTAGCAATGCTGGTCTATAACTTCTACCCAATTACCGCCATCATGATAATTCTGCTGGCGCTGCTCAATGACCTGCCGATTCTGACCATTGCCAAGGATAATGCACATCTGGAAACCCAACCGGTGCGTTGGAACATGCACAAGGTACTGACGATTGCTACAGTACTGGGTACGATGGGCGTCATTGAAACCTTTTTATTGATGGTCATTGCCAAAAACTATTTCCATGTCAGTACCGCGGAACTACAAACCATTATGTTTTTGAAACTGGCAGTTGCAGGGCATCTAACGTTGTTTGTCGCCCGTACCCGGCATTTTTTTCTCACCCGGCCTTTTCCGGCCCCTTTACTGCTATTTGCCATCATCGGCACACAAACTATCGCCGTACTTATCACAGGTTTGGGCTGGTTCGTGACTCCGATTTCCTGGGAATACATTGGCATGATTTGGGCATATTGTTTATTTTGGGTATTTATTGAGGATGCTTTGAAACTGATGACTTACCATCATCTAGAAAATAAGACACCAAGACATCAACACTTTTTGGCAAGGTTGCAACGTTCATTACATTTCCTCTTTTAAAGTCATGACCGTTAAATATAAAAAATATGTTTTTATTCCTGCCTTTAACTGCGATTGCTTACTAATTTTTCGTCGCAAATACATGGATTAAATTATGAACAACAAACTGCATCTAAAATATAGACTGGGTAGAGTGCAGTTAATGGATATTGACGGCATTGATTATTTAGTGGAACTGGCCTTAGATATATATAGCACCTGGAATCATGCAGCTGATGAGTTGTGGCGTAGGCTGGATCCTGAATTATGGGAATTGACTCATAATCCCTGGGGTATTTTACAAACAGTTTCCAAAGACAAGATAGTAGAAACACTAGAAAACCCGCTTGTACGAAAAAATATCGATAAATTAATCGAAGCCAAACGGCAATTAATGGAGAACCCGGGTTGGTTTCAGAAAAATCATTCAAAAACGCAGCTTAACTGTGTTGCCTATTTCAGCATGGAATTCATGCTGAGTGAAGCACTGCCAATTTATTCAGGTGGTTTAGGCAATGTCGCAGGTGACCAGCTCAAAGCTGCCAGCGATCTTGGAGTTCCAGTCATTGGTGTAGGCCTACTCTACCAACGCGGCTATTTTCGTCAACTGATCGATAAAGAAGGAGTTCAACTGGCTTTTTATCCTTACAATGACCCAGGCCAAATACCAGTTATTCCGGTACGTTATCCAAATGGTGAATGGCTGAGATTACAAGTATCATTACCAGGTTATAGAGTCTGGTTACGTGCATGGCAAGTTCAGGTTGGCAGAACCCGGTTGTATCTGCTGGACAGCAATGACCCCGCTAATTTTCCTGCATATCGGGGCATTACCAGTGAGTTGTATGGAGGTGGTCCAGAATTACGTATACAACAAGAAATAATTCTTGGTATTGGTGGATGGAAATTACTTTCAGCACTGGATATTAAGCCTGAAGTTTGTCATCTCAATGAAGGCCATGCTGCATTCGCAGTATTGGAGCGAGCCAGAAGTTTTATGGAAGAAACAAATGAATCTTTTGCTGTTGCATTAACAGCTACAAGACAAGGAAATCTCTTTACCACCCATACCGCAGTTGCAGCAGGCTTTGATCTGTTTTCACCTGCACTGATTGAACAAAATTTGGGGGATTATGCCCAGAATTCGTTAAAAATATCAATCCATGATTTACTCTCTCTTGGTCGTAGAAACCCGAATGATCTACAAGAAAAATTTAATATGGCCTATCTAGCTATTCATGGTAGTGGCCAAATTAATGGTGTTAGTCAGCTGCATGGTAGAGTGAGCAGACATATTTTTCAGCCCTTATTTCCTCAATGGCCAACCCAGGAAGTTCCGGTAGGACATGTTACAAATGGTATTCACGTACCTAGTTGGGATTCGCCAATGGCAGATAAAATCTGGACAGAGAGTTGTGGCAAGGATCGTTGGCTTGGATTAGCGACAACCTTGGAACATGATATTCGTAGTGTTACTGATACCAAGCTTTGGGAATTTCGAACAAAAGCCAGAAAATCATTGGTCAAATATACTCGCAAGCGACTGTCAACGCATTTAGCTGCTTCTGGCGCACCACACATTCAGGTTGAAGAAGCCAAAGCTTTGTTTGATCCAAATATACTTACACTCGGTTTTGCCAGACGTTTTGCATCATATAAAAGACCCAATTTGCTGTTATATGATCCCGAACGATTATTGCATATTTTGAGCAACCCTGAACGTCCAGCACAGCTTATTCTTGCCGGCAAAGCACATCCTGCGGATCAAGCTGGCCAAGCCTTAATTCAACAATGGATTCGTTTCATTCGGCAACCAAGAGCCCGAAAACATATCATTTTTTTAAGCGATTATGATATGTTGCTGACGGAACGTTTGGTTGAAGGGGTGGATGTTTGGATCAATACTCCCAGGCGCCCATGGGAAGCTTGCGGAACCAGTGGTATGAAAGTGTTGGTGAATGGCGGTATAAATCTATCTGAGCTGGATGGATGGTGGGCGGAAGCATATACCCCTGGAGCTGGCTGGGCTTTAGGAGACGGCCAGGAACATAATAGCGACCCTACCTGGGATGCTACAGAAGCGGATGCGTTATACACTTTGCTAGAGCAGGAAGTCATTCCTGAATTTTATAGTCGTGATAACCAGGGCATTCCTAAAGCCTGGATGACAAGAATACGCGAAAGCATGTCGACACTGACCCCCATTTATTCGGCTAGTAGAGCAGTTAAACAATACACAGAGCAATACTATTTGTCTGCAGCAAAAGCTTACCAGAGGAGAGCAATCCAAAAGGCTACTGAAGCCAAACAAATTATTGAGTGGGCAAAAATGTTGGATGAAAATTGGCAGCACTTACGTTTTGGCGAGCTGATTACTGAGTCCCGTGATGGTCAGTATATTATTGAAATTCAGGTTTATGTGGATGATATCGACATCAATGCCATCCGGGTTGAACTTTATGCCGAGGGAGTTAACAACAATTTACCAGAACGCTATGAAATGGAACGTCTGGCTGAATTGATTGGCTCTGTCAGTGGTTATGATTATCGCGTTATTATTCCGGCACAACGACCTATTTCTGATTATACAGTACGTATTATTCCAACACATGAAACTGCTTCTGTGCCGTTAGAATCCAATCACATTTTATGGCAACGTTGATTTTTTAATCCTTGTAAGAGTGCCAATATGACAATTCATCATTCTGAACTAAATATTGAAGATAAACAAATTCCCAAGCCACCCGATGAAACCAGAATAGAACCACTCCCCTGGCAACAACCCAAGCCGTTGGAGGAAGACCCGGATGCGCCGCAACGCGTCCATAAAATCATGGCCAGCTCTTCTTACCGTCAGGCCGATCAGGATACTGATTTTTTGCACCGAGATGATGTTCGGCCATTACGTTTACAGCTGGACTTTTTAAAACCTGAGCTGTTATTAGAGGAACACAATGTTCAACATACTATTGTTGTTTATGGGAGCACTCGTATTGTTGAACCCACTGTTGCAGCCCGGCGTGTGAAAGCTTATCAAGAAGCTTTGAAAGCCTCTCCAGACAACCCAACCCTAAAAAAGAGACTGAGGGTAGCCAAACTTATTCAGGCTAAGAGTCATTATTATGATGTAGCCCGAGAATTTGGGCAAATTGTTGGCAAATCAGGTAAAAATGCACAAGACTGTCGTTTACTGGTGATGACCGGAGGTGGACCAGGAATGATGGAAGCCGCGAATCGTGGCGCGTATGATGTCGGCTCAAAAACCATCGGTTTGAACATTACTCTCCCTCATGGACAATACCCCAATCCCTATATCACTCCCGAACTGTGTTTTAAATTCCATTATTTTGCCTGTCGAAAAATGCATTTTCTGTTACGAGCTAAAGCGTTAGTGGTATTTCCTGGTGGCTACGGTACTATGGATGAATTATTTGAAACGTTAACATTGATACAAACCCGTTGCATGAAGGCGCTACCCATTATATTGGTGGGCAAAAGTTATTGGCAAAAAGCTTTTGATGTTCAGTTTCTAATGGATGAAGGTGTAATTGATCCGGAAGACAAAGATTTATTCTGGTATGCCGAAACGGCCGAGGAAATCTGGAATGATATTCAAAACTGGTATTTAGCCAAGGGCGAGTCATTAATCCCGGATTACCCGGTGTAACAAACCATGCAACCGGTACTGCTAATCATCAATGTCTGCTCATCCAGCATTAAATTTGCTTTTTTTTCAACGCCACAACTGAACTATCTATACCGGGAACAAATCCTCGTTCAATGGCTGACAATGCATTTCGATACTTTTCATTTACAGGCTGTTGGCCATCGTATTGTTCTTGGAGGCCATCAATTTACAAAACCGGTTGTAAATGATTCAAATATGTTTCAACAAATGCGGACATTGATTTCACTAGCGCCTCTGCATCAACCTCATAATCTGGCAGCCATCGAGATATTACTACAGCTACAACACCTATTCACTCAAGCAGCTTGTTTTAACCAGGTTCAAGCGGGAACAGCACAGGCTATTACATTATCCAAAAATCTGTTTAGCGAGGACATTCGCAGCTATGATTTTCACGGATTATCCTACGAATACTTTGTGACTGTTTTGCCCGATTATTCAAAAACTGCGGCAATAGGAAAAATGCTTATTGTCCACCTTGGGAAAGGTGCCAGTTTATGTATATTACAAAATGGTAAAAGCATGGCAACCACTATGACCTTTACTCCGCTTGATGGCTTACCGATGAGAACGCATTGTGGCTCTGTTGATACCATTTCTAATCTGCTCCAATATCGATCTGACCTAAAAGGATTATCCGACATCAGTGGTGATGTACAGATCTTACTCAAAAGACGACATCCAGACGCTCAAAAGGCCATTGATGTCATTATTTATCAAATTATCCGTGATTTCCGAGCAATAGCGGCTGCATTGCTGGGATTGAACAGCCTAATTTTAACCGCTGGAATTGGTGAACCTACCTACTCCATTCGTAAAAAAAATTATCTGGGCATTGCTTGGTTGGGTATTGAGCATGATCATTATGTCAATAATCGAAATGTTACAAAAATCTGCACCGCACAAAGTCCCGTTTCCGTCTGTGTCATTCTGACCGATGAAGCAAAAATGATTGCCACACACCTATTCATTAGCTATAGGAGATCACAATGAACAAAAACACTGAAGACCTCGGTTTACCTCTGTCAAAAGATGAACTGCAACGAATGAATGCCTATTGGCGAGCAGCCAATTATCTGTCTGTCGGACAAATTTACCTGTTGGATAACCCACTATTGAAACAGCCCTTGCAACTGGAACATGTTAAGCCACGGTTATTAGGACACTGGGGAACCACGCCTGGCTTGAACTTTATTTATGTCCATTTCAATCGGGTTATCAAACAACGTGATCTCAATGTTATTTATATTACTGGTCCAGGACACGGCGGCCCAGGATTAGTCGCCAATACTTATCTAGAGGGTACTTACAGCGAGATTTACCCCAATGTTTCTCAGGATGAACCAGGCATGAAACGTTTATTCAAACAGTTTTCATTTCCCGGCGGTATACCTAGTCATGTTGCGCCGGAAACCCCAGGGTCTATTAATGAAGGAGGAGAATTAGGGTATTCTTTATCTCACGCCTATGGCGCTGTTTTTGATAATCCTGACTTGATTAGCTGCTGCGTAGTTGGTGATGGTGAAGCTGAAACCGGGCCACTGGCAACCAGTTGGCATAGCAATAAATTTTTGAACCCTGAACGCGATGGCGCTGTATTACCGATCTTACATCTGAATGGTTACAAAATAGCCAATCCAACAGTCTTGGCGCGTATCGATAATGGAGAGCTCGATGCCTTGTTTGTGGGTTATGGTTATAAACCTTATTTTGTCGAAGGCGATGATCCTGAACTTCTACATCAACAAATGTCGGCAACGCTGAATACGGTACTCGATGAAATTAAATTCATTCAACAAGATGCCCGACAAAATGGCTTCAGACAACGGCCAACTTGGCCCATGATTATTTTCCGCACTCCCAAAGGCTGGACTGGTCCTAAAGAAGTTGATGGGGTTCCCATAGAAAATACTTTCCGTTCACATCAAGTTCCTCTATCTGGATTTGCTGAAAATCCTGAGCATTTAAAAATACTGGAACAATGGATGCTCAGTTACAAGCCAAGAGAATTATTTGATGAAAACGGAAAATTCATTGATGAACTGGCCGAGTTAGCGCCAACCGGTGATCGCCGCATGGGCGCCAATCCCCATGCCAATGGTGGCATTTTACTCAAAGCCTTGCGTATGCCAAATTATCGAGATTATGCCGTGGATATCAGCCAACCCGCTACAAAAACAGCTGAGGCCACCCGTATCATGGGATATTTTCTCAGAGATGTCATGCAGATAAACATGGACAGCCGAAATTTCAGAATAATGGGTCCTGATGAAACAGCTTCCAATCGGCTATCAGCATTGTTTGAGGTGACCGACAGAGTGTTTACGGCTGAGACCATAGCCATTGACGATCATCTTTCTGCTAATGGTCGAGTGATGGAGATTCTCAGTGAGCACCAATGTCAAGGCTGGTTGGAAGGTTATTTACTTACCGGCCGTCATGGTTTTTTCTCCTGCTATGAAGCCTTTATCCACATCATCGATTCGATGTTTAATCAGCATGCTAAATGGTTGAAAGTTACCAAAGAAATTCCCTGGCGCAGGCCGATTGCATCACTCAATTATTTGCTGACTTCACATGTTTGGCGCCAAGATCATAATGGCTTCAGTCATCAAGACCCTGGCTTTATTGACCATGTTATCAATAAAAAATCAGACATCATTCAGGTATATTTACCACCTGATGCCAATACCCTATTATGGGTTACCGATCATTGCCTACGAAGCAGGAACAAAATCAACGTTATTGTCGCCGGCAAACAACCGGAACTTCAGTATTTGTCAATGAATGCGGCTATTAAACACTGTACGGCAGGAATCGGTATTTGGGAATGGGCCAGCAATGACCAAAAAGCTGAACCTGATGTGGTTATGGCCTGTGCTGGAGATGTTCCGACACTGGAAACGCTTGCTGCTGTTTCGTTATTACGTCAGAATTTTCCCGATTTGAAAGTTCGTGTTGTCAATATCGTTAATTTGATGACTTTGCAGCCGCAAAGTGAGCATCCCGATGGCTTGCCTGACAGGGACTTTGACTCACTTTTCACCACGGACAAACCAATCATTTTTGCATTTCATGGTTATCCGTGGTTAATTCATCGACTAACCTATCGCAGAACCAATCATCATGGCCTACATGTGTGCGGCTATAAAGAAGAAGGTACCACAACCACACCGTTTGATATGGTGGTTCTGAACGAACTTGATCGATTCCATCTGGTCATAGATGTGATAGATCGCGTCGATAAATTAAGCTCGATTGGAGCGCACGTCAAGCAAGCTATGCAAAACCAGCTAGTTGAACATAAAGAATATATCACCCGTTTTGGTATTGATAAACCGGAAATACGCAATTGGGTATGGCTAGAAGAAAAATGAACGACAACGGTTGCTTATTCGGTTTCACACAATATGATTCTCTAAAAACTAAGAGGTCACATAATAATAAGTCGCAGGCAACTGTAGAAAAATAATCATCGATTTTTTTATTTCTTTTGGGGAGGATTTATGGCGATCGAAAAAGAATCAGTTGATACACCAAATCAACACGAGCAAAACAGACCTCAGGAAACTGGAAAAAAAACACCGGAATCTCAAATTCATTCATTTATACAAAAGTGTAATGAGGACGGAGGTTTTACTACAGAAAATTTACATGAACTAGCACATTTACTTGGCGTTCAAGATTACCAACGCATAAACTCTGAAGTAGAACTGATTCGCGAAATTCAAAAAGCAGCACAAAATCGACCTTGTTTTCGTTCGAATTATCGTGAATATTGCCTGAATTCAGAATGTCAATGGAAAACCGAATGCAAAAAAATAATTGCTGAGTGGTTACGATGAATGATACTTATGAACCCAGCCGTCTTCAAGAACTGATAAAACAAGCTCAATCTCTTACTCCGGTCAGCGTTGCTGTTGTTGATGCCGGAGAAATGCATGTCCTTAAAGGAGCATTTGAAGCATCAGATGCCGGCTTAATTACCCCTATACTAGTTGGTCAAAAGAAAAAAATTGATACTGTCTGCCAGAAGCTAGGTTATTCAAGTAGCCGGTTTACTCTTATTGAGGCCAATTCAGAACAAGAAGCGGCACAAAAAGGTATTGAGCTGGTGCAAGCAGGGAAAGCTCAAGCTCTTGCAAAGGGTTGGATACACACCGATGCATTAATGCGGCCAGTATTAAAACATCTAAGAACAGGCAGGCGGGTCAGTCATGTTTTTATAGCAGACTTACCGACTTATCATAAACTGCTTTTTATTACTGATGCGGCTATTAATATTGAGCCAGACCTGTTAACTAAGGCAGAAATTGTACAAAATGCAGTTGATTTAGCGCGTATTCTTGGTGTACAACAACCGAAAGTGGCAGCATTATCAGCTGTAGAAATTGTGAAACCAGCCATTCATTCGACTTGCGATGCAGCCTGCCTAAGTAAAATGGCTCAGAGGGGTCAAATCAAAAACACTATCATTGACGGTCCCTTAGCCTTTGATAATGCCATTTCTAAGCAAGCAGCTGAAATAAAGCAGATAGACAGCGAAGTCTCTGGAGAGACTGATATCCTCCTCGCTCCTGATTTACCTGCTGGAAATATTCTGGCCAAGGACCTGGATTATCTGGCAAATGCGACATTAGCCGGAATCGTTATTGGTGCTCAAGTGCCGGTCATTCTAACTTCCCGATCGGATGGTGCAATTGCTCGTATCGCTTCAGCCGCTATTTGTTCACTGGTTAATCAGCGTTGGAAAGAAATGGTTTAAATACGTTATTGTCAAAGATTACAACAAAACCTATTTGGAGAAATAACTCATGCCCCGTCTAATTCTCGTTCGCCACGGTCAGTCAATCTGGAATCTTCAAAACAGATTCACGGGTTGGGTAGATGTCTCTCTCAGCAGACAAGGAATTACTGAAGCTGAACAGGCAGGAGAACTATTAACGCATGAACACTTTGATGTTGCTTTTACTTCTGCTTTACAACGTGCCCAAGACACTCTTTATGAAATACTCAAAAAAAATTCAAACTGTCATCAGTATGTGCGGGTTCATGAACAAAGCCAAAAATGGTATGAACATTTTGCTGCCACCGAGGGTGACTTATCAGAATTAAAAATTTTCATCTCCGAAAAACTCAATGAACGTTATTACGGTGATCTTCAAGGGCTAAACAAAGACTCGGTGATACAGAAATATGGCCTTGAACAAGTACTCCAGTGGCGGCGCAGTTATAGTATCCCGCCTCCTAATGGTGAAAGTTTGGAAATGACGGCAAAACGTGTCCTTCCTTATTACCGACAACATATCATTCCAAGGCTTGGTGCCGGCGCAACTGTATTGGTTACTGCTCATGGAAATTCCTTGCGTGCACTGGTGATGTACATCGAATCACTTTCTGCCGAGGCCATTGTCCAAAAGGAAATACCCACGGGTATACCTTTAATATATAAATTTACAAATGAATTACAGTTACAAGAATACAGTATGATTAAACCGGAAGCGCCATAGAAATTATTCTTCACCCTATGGATAATAAAGAGGTAATACTGGGCATACCCTGAGAATAGCAAGTTGTAACCTGAATCCGTGACATCAATATGGAGAACACAAAATGACAATATTTATTGCTTTAGGGTTGGTCGCCGCTTTGATGGGAGGACTATATGCTCTTCTTTGCGCGTGGTGGGTTTTACGTCAACCCACAGGACCATCATCACTCCAACAACCTTATCTGGCTATTTTTGAAGGTGCTGTCGCCTTTATGAAAGTTCAGTATAGTGTCATCACTTTAGTTGCCACACTGATTTTTATTGTACTCTGGTTTACTCCGCATTTTGGATGGCTGACTGCCGTAGGTTTTCTTATCGGTGGACTATGTTCCGGACTTTCTGGAGTTATTGGTATGAATATCTCAGTGCGGGCAAATGTTCGCACTGCGGCAGCGGCCCAAATTGGTTTGGCTCCCGCCTTAAAGCTTGCATATCGTGCTGGATCAGTCTCAGGATTTCTCGTCGGCAGTTTGGCGCTGGCTTCCTTGTGTGGTTTTTATCTGTTGTTGTGGTATCTTCAGGAAGAAGGTCCTATAAATCTTCGTCCAATGTTGGGCTTAGGGTTCGGTGCATCCCTAATTAGCATTTTTGCCCGACTCGGGGGCGGAATTTTTACTAAGGCTGCTGATGTGGGCGCTGATCTGGCAGGCAAACTGGATTTGGGCATTCCCGAAGATGATCCCCGAAATCCAGCGGTGATTGCTGACAATGTAGGTGATAATGTTGGCGATTGTGCTGGTATGGCGGCTGATGTGTTTGAAAGCTATGTCGTTACTCTGATAGCTGCGATGTTAGTTGCCGGTTGGTCACAACCGGGAGACCTGTTGGGACAACAATATCCAATGGCGCTCGGTGCCGTGGCCATGTTTGCTAGCCTAGTGGGTACGCAAGTTATGAATTGGGCAGGCAGTAGACACCCATTAGCCGCATTAACTACCGTTGTCTTTCTAAGTGTAGTCATTTCAGCCATAGGCTTTTTTCTAGTCAGTGTCTATTTGATTCCTGAAAATGCTCCGCATAATGGAATGGTACTATTCTATACTGCTCTTGTCGGGTTGGCCGTTGGTTTGTGTATGGTAGCTACAACCAATTATTACACCAGCACCCGCTATCGCCCTGCACTACAGATTGCTAAAGCATCCCAATCCGGTCATGCAACCAATATTATCACCGGTCTGGCTGTGGGTATGAAATCCACTGTTGTGCCTACGATAGTGATTACTATTGGCATTATCGCGGCCTATATGTTGAGCGGAGTCTATGGTATTGCCGTTGCTACCGTAGCATTATTGGCATTGATGCCTGTTGTTATCTCCATTGACGCCTTTGGTCCGGTAACTGATAATGCAGGCGGTATCATCGAAATGGCTGGGCTTGAAGGAGAAGCTAGAGAAGTCACCGATCAGCTTGATGCTGTTGGAAATACCACCAAAGCAATCACCAAGATTTTTGCTGTTGGTTCAGCTGGATTAGCGGCATTGGTTCTATTTGTTGCTTTCGAACTGGAATTCGGAGAAAAAATGGGGCGTCTGCATTTTACCCTTGATAACCCCTATGTATTGGCTGGGCTATTTGTCGGGTCATTACTGCCTTTTGTTTTCAGTGGTCTTACTTTCGATGCTGTAGGAAGCAGCGCGACACATCTTGTCAATGAAGTACGTCGTCAATTTCGGGAAGATCCAAAGATATTGACCGGCCAGCATCGACCTGATTATTCCAAAGCAGTAGGAATGCTGGCTCGTGCTTCCATCAAAGATATGATTATTCCTGGTTCATTACCGGTTTTGGTGCCATTAGCAGTTACATTTTTATTATTGCCGTTAACACCTCAGGGTAGCGCTGCACTGATGATTGGAGGAATACTGATCGGCGCGGTCAGTTCAGGAATGATTTTGGCATTCTTTCTTTGTACTGGTGGGGCAGCTTGGGATAATGCCAAAAAATACATTGAAAGCGGTAACCTTGGTGGAAAAGGTTCCCCAGCTCACCAAGCTGCAGTAACAGGTGATACAGTTGGGGATCCATGTAAGGATACCGCCGGTCCAGCCATCAATCCTATGCGCAAAGTTCTCAGTCTGATGGCCTTGTTACTGGTACCCTTTTTATTGTAATCTACAAATTCATACTTTTAGCAGGAGAGCAATCATGAAAAAACTAACTCTAACCCCAGAACAATCAGAAATCCTGAAAGAAATTTTGACATCTTCGCTATCCGACCTGAGGATGGAAATTGTTGCTACTGACAATTCTGAATTTAAAGAAATGTTAAAAAAAAGAAAAGCAATACTTGAAACTCTCGTTGATCAATTTGATGGAAGATAATATTTCTTAAATTTGAAAAATAAATTTTAGAAAGACCAGATAAAGTCATTCTATTTTAATAAATTTACTCATTTGTCTCTGTCTTGTTGTCAAAAACAAGGTTGAAGAATGTAAAATGACTTGTCTTTAATAATGCCACTATCCAATCAAAATTATGATTTTTTTCAGTTTCGGAATTAGTATTTAGCATTTGAGTTTTTTGCATCAAATACCCACTAATTCGTTAAAATTTAAGATTTTACCTTATCTACCCTTCTTATTTACTAGTAAATGGAGCTATGTATGTTTTACCGATTTTCCTTACTTATACTTTGTTTTATATTTTCAACAATGCCGATATTCGGCAAAGAAGTTGAGGTAATAAAATTTGAATCATTACCAGATGTTGTGAAAAAAACGGCATTGTCTTTCTTCAATATAAAAAACATCACCAAGATTACAAAAATCAGTGATGAAGAAGAACATATTAGATTCAATTTAGAATCTGACAAAACATTCAATAAGAAAGGTTTTATTGCCAAAGAAATTATACTTGCCAATAATGGAAAAATAATAAAACTGGTACGGGAAGTTCCTTATTTTGCCTTATCTTCCAATCTAATGAATGAAATCCAAAAAAAATTCCCTGATATCAAAGTAAATGAAGTTGAATCTGTTCAATATCATTATTTTGATGTTTCAGGAGAATTAAATGGCCAAAAAACACAATTCAGACTCTATGAGGATGGGACGATAACCCAATTTCAACCGGAACAGAACTAAAATAGTCACTACGTATCACTCACTGCATGCAATTTACAAAAAAGCAGTACTAACTGATCATGTTTGACTTTTATATGACAACTACTTTCATCTTATGGGCTTTCATGTCAGTCACACCAATTCACCGTTCTCCGCACAACCACTTCCTATTCAGAACTATGGGTTCGTGGGTTAAAATGCGTCTGAGCCGCATGAAATTTAATTAAAAAGATGATATATCCAAGCGTCGATCTCCAGGTAAAGGAGGCTAGAACTGCCTATTACCCATAAGTGTTGACATCTAAACAATCAATGAGTTATGTCAGCACATAAATTTTGGTTTTCTTTTAATGCACGACTCATGGGTAATTAGGTAGTCCTAGAGATATTCATCTTACCTCCCCACTTTTTTAGCACCAGTTACTCTAGTTACATTTTCTGGAATCCATATTCACAGAAAAATATATCTTTCATCATCCATTCAAATCTACGTTTCAAAATACAGCAAAACTACGGCCATTTTGACCGGCAATGCCTTTCTCATTCGGTCAAATTGGCCAGATTTGCCATGGACTCGAATAAAAATACCTATTACTTAATGACTTATATCATGGCCCGCTTTTTGCTACATTAATCTTATAATTAAAAATATAAAGGAAAGCGCTATGAAACAACCCTGTTTATTAATTTCTTCAACATCATTACTTGTGTTGATTACCGTG
>Ga0256841_1001625_pt1 | contig 18917 bp, 22 predicted proteins | sample 356308metaG_FD_185971 | JGI IMG/M metagenome (GOLD analysis project Ga0256841, IMG submission 185971) | Hydrothermal vent microbial communities from Mid Atlantic Ridge, Atlantic Ocean - 356-308 | ecosystem: Environmental > Aquatic > Marine > Hydrothermal vents | place: Atlantic Ocean: Mid... | reverse complement strand
TTTTCAATATTCGTGTTATCAATAGATATAATTTCAGCTCCTTTTAAATGCTGTAAATCTTTCCTTGTGTTACCTATTAAAACTTTACCAAATTTGTATTCCAAATAGAAGGGTAGCATTTTTTTTGATGTGTCCGTTTCATCGATCATTAAGCGAGTCGGCCAGAGCTTTGTATGACCGTCGTTAAACATTGCCGCAGTTTCACTTAACATATTTAAAAATCTCGATTTTGTGAGCTTATTAGAGAGAGATAAAATTTTGATACTATCAGCCAGCATTTTTTTTGTTTTTAAATAAGTTTCCGGCGATACATGGGCAAGAAGATGCGGATGAACATCCTCAAGCGTTTTAAAGAAGAAATTCAAATCTTCTATTGCCAAAGGACGGGCTAATGTTTCATCAATCGTTTTAAAATTTTCATTTAGAAAGCCCTTCTCATATATCTTATCGCCAATTATGATTTTATAAGAAAAATCATCCGATAAATAATTGTGGATTTTATTTAAAGCGGAATTTGATTTTGAAGAGAATATAATTGATTTCCCTTTTCGTAGAGGATTTTCCCCAACGGAAATATAAATTAAATCCGCAGGTAAGCGATGATAAGATTTTTCCAACCGTTTTTTAAACCGATTTGGAATGAAACGCCATAATAAATTTTTTTTTCTATTAAGCCATAAAATAATAGGGTGCTGCTCTTAATTCGTTTTCTCAGTTGAACGACATCTTTTTCATCGGCAAGCATTACTACTTTTTTAAAGCGTCTATCGGGTATTTGATTTTGCCAATATTTTTCAATCGAGTCGTTAAAATTATTATCGGCGCTGATATCCGTTACGATGTATAATGTATCTTCAATTGAATTGATTATCTTTTCATACGATAGAGTTTGAGAAATTACGTTTGAATAGATTAATAGTAACGATAATAAAACCCAAAACACCTTTCTTTTTTTCATGATTTCAACCTCGCTTTTTTGCAGTTAAATCATAGCATTCAATCATTCAAATTATTCCGATTTTGATTAAACCGGTCCATTAAAATTATTTAGCACCCGTTTTTTCTAAAAAATTTTCTGTTTCTTTATATTCCAATGCCGCAACCCTCTGAAGCGGAGTAATGCCTACCTTCGATTGTTTGTTTATATCGGCGCCGCTTTGAATTATTTTTTGAACCTCTTCAACCTTATTTTCCCGAATCTCTTGTATCAAGCGATCTGTAGAATCCTGTGAAAATGCAAATTGAAAAATGCAGCCTAAAAAACAAAAAGTTTAACAAAAGAGCTATGATGGGTCATTTTATCGACCTCCTTTTTTAGAATAGATAGACTCCTGCAAAACCACCCTATTTGTCATCCGGTTTGAATAGCTTGCCGCCGCCTTTTCGAAGATGAACGGTAAAAGTGGCGCTTGAGGCGCCTTTTTCAATGGGGACTTCCTCCCACTGATTACTTGCGACATTAAAGACCTTGAGGCCGTGCAAAGTTTGGTTTATGGTGGCTGCCGTGGTCACGGTTTCCGAGTAACTTTTGTTCATCAGCATAAAATAGTTTTGGTGCTCCTCTTCATCCTTAAAAAGCCCGACAATCAGCCTGGCCTTATCCGGGACTGTAATGTAAGCGGCCGTTTTTGCCGCTACGGAATCGACTACGTTATCGGTGTGGTAAACCTTTACGGTAGTTAAATGCAACAGAATTTCTTTCAAAACAGATATCTCGGCATTGATGCTTTGAATGGAGGGGTAGACAATGTCTCTGTCCGGGTTTCCCGTTACCCCCCATTCGTGATCCCAATGGAACCATATTATTCCGTGCACACCGTAAGTCAGCGACGAATAAACCAGCCATCGATGTTCGGCGCGATTGGGTGTTCGCCACTCTAAATATTCATCGCCGCCGCCGGGCGTTCCTACGCTCGTTCCGCTGGTACCGACCGCCTGAATAATATTACAGAAAGGGATACCGTGGGTGAGGGCATGCCTTCTTATTCGCTCCAATTGCGCAAAATATTCGTCGTTTTCATCCCATCCGTTGAAAAAATTATACCTGTCGGAGCATAACAACTCCACCCGGGTGGTTTGGATAAATTCTTCTATATAGTCATCGTCGCCGATTTCGTTTTCGAAGTACGGCCAGATGTTTACAAAACTGAAGCGTGTGGGATCTTTTTCCTTAATCTCCCGAATCACCGTAGCCATATTTTGAAAACCGGAGGGAAACGGTTCATCGCAAATATAATAGCCTATTAAATCCGGATCGTCCGTATATTTATCAACGGCTTTGTCCAGTCGCCGCAACATTTCGTCCGTGATTTCCGGCGGGAGGCTATCGGGACTGCCTCTTAAGACGTCTTCTCCGATTAATCCCCCCACATCCAAAAAATATTTGAAGCCGTATTCGTGTACTTTTTGCAGGAGAGCATCATCGTCTCTTACCCAAAGCAAGTTATGGAAGTTGGCGTTTTGGTAATAGGTAAAAACAGAATCTTCATACGGGGGTCCATGCCAGGCGAAAGGTGGATTATATGCACTGAGTAAAAACTCCTGAAGCGGCCGGGATTCAGCGCCCGTGGGTTCAGTGGGCGATATAGGTTGAACTTTACAGGCGCCAATCCCAAATAAGGCCACAAATACACCTAATGCGTAATTCCGTACCGCACGTTTCACTTATTTTGTCTCCCTGGTTGTCTCAGGCCGGCGCCCGGGAGCCGGGCCGCACCGGTATGCCAATTAAATTCGAGCCACTAAACGTGTGTAATTTAAGCGCTAAATTCAAAATAGCCAAACGGATATTTGTATCTGAGTTGAACCGCGGTTTCGTATTGTGGTTCGCTAACGCGCACACAAGCTAACCTTATTCGTTGGGCGATTTTATTAAAATTTCATAAATACTGTATTTTTTAAAAAAGTAACCATATTATTATTAAAATCTTTAATATATTTGCTGACAAAATCTAAAATAAAGGGTGCTATAAAATATTGGCTCCCTTCTTCTGGAACCATCCCAACTTCTAGTGAGTCCAAATAATCAGTTGAGCTTATAAACTGTGGTTTAATTAAAATCATGATAGAAATCGCAACAACCGTTATAAATTTTAAGATATGATATATCTCTATAGTAACATCATCACATTTTTTATTTTTATATATGAAATTATGACGAGCATATTTTAGTCCATTAGTATGAACATAATTATTTAAATCTTTCCCAATCTTATCCCAATCAGCTTTAAGACCGAATTTAATGACTAATTCTTCAATTATTTTATTCGTTAATATATATTTTATAATCTTGCTAATATGAAAGTCATCAAGAGAATCATTAAACCATCGTTCTATATTTTTTTCATGTATAGTAGGCTCTAATTTAAATAAATCACTTTTTGAGTGACACTCAATAAAATATAGGTATAAAAAGAGATCATCCCTGTATTTTCTAATTAAAGTATATGCATCACCTATATGACAATTTTGAATACAAAAATTAATAGTTTTTAATGTAGATACTGCTGAATCTAAAAGTTCTGTTTTTAATAAAAATGGTTTATTATTAACAATGATTGAAATTGTATGCCCGTTAAAAAAAATTAATTCAGAAAGATTCTCAATAAATTCTGATAATTCATTAATTATATTTTTATCATCCAGCATATCTATATTTTTTTTAAAATTTCAATTTAGACCTATTGCACATTTTATTATTGATGCTCAACGGACCACTCCCGAAATCTATAGCGCTACATTATCTTAGGTGCTACTTTCCTTTTAAGAACCGGCCGGGCTTGTTCCACTTGAGCACCTGCGCCTGAGGCGAACGGCCTCGGGTACGGCAACAAACGGTTTAGATTGCGGCACACTGTCGCTCATATAATCTAACCTTATTCGTTATACACGAATTAAAACAACATATTGAAAGAAAACAGATCTCACAAAAACAAAATTTTAAATAAAAAATTTGAAATATAATCCTGAACCCAACAGCAAAACTATAAAGGTAGCACTCAAATCAATAAATAAAGTTTGGGAACTGGGTATTTTTATTGCAGGATTAACTGTCCTCCCAGACATATTTTTATACATTTCATTGATTTGTTCTTCTGTTTTACCAATTAAGCTTGCGATAGGTTTTACCTCTCCGACGGAATGAATATCGCTAAACTTTATTGATTTTAAATCGCTGAAATTTTTGAAAAGTTTTTTATCAAATTCTGTGATCACCTTTTTTGCTGCCCCAGGAACATTCTCTCTCATATAATTAGAATAAAATTTTCTTTGCGTCAAATTCCATCGTTTACGATATAATTCCTTTTCGCCATATTTTTTTCCTAATTCATACCATAGTTGAAAACCACTGTATTCATAGTCATGAGACCAAAAAACGGGATGATTATTAAGATTTGCTGCTGTTATTCTATCTGCGATTTCTGCATAATTATAAGGTGGATCCCATAACGCCGGACCATATTCTTGATATAAGAGCTTGGATAACTTGGTGGCAGAATAAGTTGCCCAGCCTTCTTCTTCGGGTCCCATTATCCAGTTTTGATAAGGCACCGTTCCAAATAGATGGCTATATTCGTGTAGTATAGCATTAACCGGGTCCATTGAGTGTATAGAAATGCTATTTGAATTCAATTGTGCGCTATCAATACAAAAGTCAATATATTTTTCTGAAATTAAATTCCCTTCAATTTTGTTTGGGGAATAAGCTCTAAATCCACCTCTGCCTATACTCTGTATTGCTAACTCATCTGCTTTGAGGTGAAGTCCAAATTTTTTCCGACTTAGTATATTAGCGGCACTGATTACACGAGCGAAACGCCTGGCCACCGATAGAACAACAGGGTTGTCGTATTTAATTGTTATATCCTTAATTTTAACAAAATTCTTTGGTGGATAGTCGTATCGGTCTCTACTTATCGATGTAAATTTCGGTAATCCAAAATCTAAAAATAAGGCCACAATTAATATAACAACAAGAGTAATCCATTTAGGATAACTTTTTTTTCTATTTATAGAAATAGCACCGGTTATTAGTGCTACTGTGGGTAAAGCAAAAGTAAATATATTAATTGATATGCCTGTGACTACTATAAAAGAACATAATAAGCCTGAAATGGTTGCTGCAATTAACGCAATTTTATTCGATTTTAAATAAAGATTGCGAAAAGCCAATATTGCTAACGCCTCTGTAGTTCCGACTCCTATAAATAAACCCATTAAACCACTGCCGAATCCTTTACTAAAAAACAAATCTTGAGGCAAACAAAATATTGCCGTAACAGTCAAGGCAAATAAAAAACGAAGCCAACGCTTTTGGGTTGCTAAATTATCTATCAACAAATTAACGGCCCAGAAGGCCAGAACAAAGTGTGCTAATCTCAAAACCGTCGCTTGATTAAAATGAAAGAAAATAAAATATTTTTCAACATATACGAACAATCCAAGTCCTGCAATGAGTGGGAAAAGAATAAAAACAAAAGATTCAAGAATACTTGTGAATAATAATTTTTTATCAATAGAAATAGAGTCTTTCGTAGAGTGAAAAGGTTGTAGAAAAAAAACGACAAAAGCCGGGGTAATTAAATCAAGAAAGGCGGGTTCCGTTAAGATTGAACGTCCTGTAAAACTACGATACAAAACAAAATAAGTAGGATCATTTCTCAAAAAGAGGAGTGAAATTATTCTTGCCGATAAAGCGAATACCAAAAGGTACCATATTTTTTTCATTATATGTTCACTTATATTGCCTAACGAGCAGTACTTCGCAGATTTGCCATCTTGCGGCCGGTGACTTTAGCTTACTAACATTTTTCTTCGGTTTAAAGAATTTTCAAAAAAACCCGTCAGGTGGCAAATTCCACTACATACTGTTGTTAGCCTTTTGACGTCTTATCTCATAGAATTAGCAAAAACGCAGTCTTCACTCAAATTACATGTAGATAATTCTTGTTCACCACTATAAACATCTTCTTCAAATAATAAACAGCCGACTGAAGGCAAAGGACCGATTAAACGAACCTGTTCAATAAAATATTTCTCCCCCGGCTTTGTGAAAATTATTTTCTTTGTACCTTCCAATGGCAATAAACTTTTTACTTTTATTTTATGTTTACCGGGTTCTACGATTGCATAAACATAGGAATGATTGCCAACGCTTCCGATATATTTGTCGTCCATATAAATCTTTGAAGCAACGTCCTCTCTGACCAGGTGATTAAAAGGCTGCATTACATAGATTATTGATTTACCTTCCGGAGGACTAATCCTTATTGCTTCCCGGCTAACGACATATGAATATACTTTTCTTTGGGTGGTATAATAAGAGCAACCGGACAAGAAAGATAAAACTAAAATCAGAATTGATATTCGAATTAAAGTTTTCATTGATGCCCCTTTCTCTAAAAAATGAAATGATTACTTTTTTATACGAATAGATAGTCCAATTTGTTACATACAAGATTCCTTCTAAGGGAAAAAATTTTTCCCATTTTAGTATTCAGTTCTAAAACCATCTTTAAAATAAAAGAACAATAACCATATTTTCCGGCTATGTAGAGCTAACGATTTCTATATTAAGAAAGTATCCGATGCTATGGAAATTGCCGTAAAAATTAATCATCTTCTCTTTGTACATTCAATTTAAGAGAAAGGATAGATTATGCCAAACCAAAAAGCTCCCGCCGAAAAGAAAGCATTCGTTTACGAAAAGTATATGATCGGCATCGATCCTGTCGAAATAAATCACCAGGCAGCCGCCCGGGATTCGCCAATTTACTTCAACAATACCCGCAATCAACAAAAGGGAACACCCTTTTTGCCATAGCGGGCTAACCCGGACACACCTTTACCCGAGGCGGACAACAATAAACGGTTCGGATTGCGGCTCCATATCCCGCACACAAGCTAACTTTATTCGTCAGGCATACCATTTTAAAAACCAAATATGGAAAAGGAAATGGCTTCAAATTTAGTATCATTTAATGGACTATTTGATGTGTATCTTGTTCCAATATAGCTTAGTTCAAAATGATTAACAGCAAATTTAAGAATATTCGAATTAAAATTTAAAGATAGCCATTTTAATAACCCTGTTGAGCTAAATAAAAAACCGTGAGTTCTTTGAGCGGCTGGATACCCCGGGCCTTTAACCCTTCCCTGGCTATATTGAAACGTATCAAGAAGTTTTATCCTCCAACCTTGATAAATAGAAATCTGGTCATCACTTTTCCCCAAAAAGACATTATCCCAAATTTTAATATCACCTGGGAATTTTGTATAGTCTTTTCCCCCATAATCATTAGTTTTGATAAGTATATCCCTGGCTTCTGATGACCAATCAAATTTTAGCAGTTGTAAATAAAACGACTTGTATTCTTTGTTCAATCCAAAAGATATCGCATAACCAATCTTAGCTTGTTTAGGTAGTGGATTTAATTGATTTACATCAATGTATTTCACTTTTGTGCCATTATTTGATTGAGCCAAACCGATTGAAAAATCAAAGAATGGAATTGAGCCATCTGGAAATAAATATGGCTTCTCCGTAAATGTATCGATTGTCTTTATTATGGGTATTGTGAGCTGTAAACCAATATCTTCAGCATCAACTTTAACATCGTGTAAACCTAAATCCGAATGAATTTTCTTTAAAGTATATCCCATATTGAAACGAATAAAATAGTCAATACCCATTCCGATTGAATAGGCTGAATAAACCTCCTTAGAATTGAATGTCCCCAAATAATTTCCATTCTCATCAGTCCAAACCTTACTAAAATTTCCTAATTGTGCAGGATTAAAATATTGCCCGAAAGCATCTGAACTTGGTAATGCCGTAAAAGCACCTGCCATTGCATTAAGATTCGGTCCGGGATGGATTTGAAGAAATGGAACAGCCGCTTCACCTTGTGAATAAGCAGCTGTTGTACTAATAAACAAAATAGTGAGAATTAAAATTAGGTGATTCTTCATCTTGCATATCCTAACTGAAATTGATAGAATTTCCGATGTTTTTATCGATAGGCTTCACTGCAGCAGATAAAATGCCCTTATGTTTTACCATAATGGCTATGGATAATTCATTGTAACTTCCAAATGGTGTCTCTTTCACCTAACACGAGATACAATTTGATAAAAACATTTAGCGATTCAAAGTTTGAGGTGTGTTTTGAATTTTACGGCAATACCGGCCCTTTTGAAGTCTGTCGGCGCAAAGCATTCAACACCTTATTTTGTCACGAATGTCTATTATTTCGATTTTAAATATGTTTTCAGTTCCCGGTAATAGTTCTCGTGGGCACCTATCGTTATGAGCTCTAACAGCTCTTCCGTGTGTCGATAGGCAAGTAAGTATTGTGTCGTACTGATTTTAAACTTATAGATAAATATACCCTTTAAATCTCCCTTTTTTTCTTGTCCGCACGTTGGGTCTTTTGCTAATTTGTTGATCGCATTATCCAATTCAAGCTTCTGATCTTTATGGAATTTCTTTATTTTTCGGGCAAAAAGGGGAGATTGGATGATCTTCATTTCAGATTATTATCCAAATTGATATTCTGTGCCTTGCTTACTATTGAGCTGCTCAACACCGATCAATATCTCGCGCAATAGACTAAAGGGTACATCGGGATTTTCTTCCGCCATTTTCCCGATTTTCGCCCAATATTCTATTTGACCCGTCAATGATCGATTTTCAATTCTTGATCGTATTCTTGCTTCTTTTACCAATACATCCGATATTCTAATTGCCGAACCCATACAACAACCTCATTATATTTATATGTTGCAATATATAACATTACGTTGCATTTTGCAACTCTCTTTGTTCGTTTAGCGGATTGCGGTTAATCTGCCGAGAAGCGTTTACAGATATTTGGATTTGCCAATTCATGTTTCGCGTTTTGGGTCAGGTTAATTGCAAGGTCGGACGGAGCCTCGGGCAAGCGGATCGTGGTTCGCTAACGCGCACACAAGCTAACCTTATTCGTTATAAACCGTTTTAATGTATTATTATTGAACCTTTCGCTATAATATCACGTTCTTCGCAGGGTATAATTATCTTACAGTTAAAACTGCCTGATAATCCGATACTCTTTAAAAAGGATTTCGATTCTTTAAAAGATAGTATTTTTAAATCACTTTTTGGTGATAATTCTATTTTAGAAAAATTTACGTCTAAATCTATTTCTTTTTCTAAGGTATCGTCTATACTATTGAAAAATCGAATTTTTGTTGATGATTTATTATTTATTTTAAAAATCAACTCCTTAGATATTCTATTTCTTATAAGAAAATCAATCTTAATTGAATCACGATCGGAGAAATGCCAATACAGTTTCGTGGATAACGGTTCACCCTCTTCGGAAATATGGATCCAAATCCCAACTTTTCCAGGAGGAAGCCCGGCTTGATTTCCCGTAATATAATAATCACCAGAAAAAACTTTTAAATCAGAATATCGACCATTAGAATATTTTGTTTGTGTCCAGTTAAGAGTGCTTTTAAAAGTGTCCCCTGGACTAAAATTAAAATCATAGATTGTAGGAGTAATCCATCTAGGTAAACTTTCGATTGGTTCCATATCTTTATTGTAAATATCATAATGCCATAAAGGCCCATTTGTTGTATGTATATGAACTTTATGTGTATCAGAATTATTAATTGTAAGTAGACTTATTCGTACGGTATCATTTAAAGAAACACTATTTCTATCACATTTAATATAAGAAATAATGCCGTATTTATCTTCATAGGTTAGAATATCTTGTTTTTTTTCAACATCAATAGTACTTAGATTTGAACAGGAAAAGAGAATAATAAAAAGTATAATTGAATAAACTGTTTTAGTAATCATACGATATTATCCTTTATGTTTATAACGGACAGTACTTAGCCGCAAGAACTTGACGGCCAGTAAACTGAATCTTCCAGCGTTCCGCCCCGAGTTAAATGAACATCAAAAAACCGGACGTGTTTCTTGTCGGCTACAGGACGTTGTTATAAGGCGTATTTAATTTAGCAAAATCGAACAGCTACTAAAGATATCTCTTTCTAAACCATGTAAAATTATTTTTAGATAAAGGGAACCTCTTAATTCACTAAGGATTGTATCCTGTCTTGAGATAGAAAATCTATAAAGTAGTTTTTGTGATTTAGGTTCCAGAGATATATTTTGAAAAGCACAATCAAAATAAAATGACTTTAATATTTCACTATTATTTTCATCCATAAACTGAATTTCGATTTTATTTGGTTCTATTAAATTTATATTAAAACTTTTTCCAATCCTATTTCTAAGCCAAAAATCCGCATTCAACGAATCATGGTCAGTAAAATGATAGTTCAATTTGGTTGAAATTGGATCCCCTGTTTCTGTAATTTCAAACCACTTACTTAGTTTACCTGAAGAAATATTATTATTCCCTCCAAAGCTAGCAGATATTTTGTACTTACCTGAATATGCTTTTAATCCACTCCAAGGGTTATTTGAATGATGCCTTTGGTCCTACCCAATCTGCCCCAAAAAAGAATCACCTGGTTTAAAATTAAAATTATACCAAGTCCGACCACGATATTTTGGATAGGAATCTATTAATTCCATCTCTTCATTGTAGATAGAATATCTAAAGATCGGAGGAGTACCATGCATAGGGAAAATAATAGAATCAGAATTATTACAATACAAAAACAAACCGGATATATTTTGAGTAAGTGTATAGGAATCATTTACTGAATCTAATTCAAAATACAAATTGTCTTTTGTTATAAATGTAATCTTTTTTGAGTCAAGTGAATCTATCTCAAGTGGTGTTCTATTTATTTTGCATTGTGGAATCAAAGCAATGATTAATAGTAAAAATATCAAATAGTATTTTTCAAACATTATAATCTTCCAAAAATAATTTCTAATAGCGATGTTTATAGAACAATAATTGTACCAATTATCGAGGATAAGCAATAAAAGCTATTTCTTTTAAACTATGTTAACATAGTTGTCAATTTCAGAAACATGGTTTACAATATATTTAAAGCCATATAAAAGGGGCGGCGGATGATCGTTCCGAGCGCGCATAATGCCGTAGGCTTTTATGCGGGGGAGGGACGTTCGATCCGCTTGATAGACCGCCGCGCCACGCTTAAATTAGCTCAAAGTACCAATACATGCCCCGCGCCGTGCCCGAGGCAGGCCGGTAGCACGGGCGGACTTGAGCGATTTGTTAAACGCCAAGACTAATTAGAGAAAATTACTGGCTTGTAATTATTAAAATTATCTTCTGTTAGTCTTTTTATTATATCGGAATCAATGTTTTTTATGAATATTTGTGAATAGGAAAGACTATCATTATCAATATACGTAGACGTAACTATTTTTCGATTGTCAGGCGTAAAATCAAAAGCATTTTCCTGTCCAGGTGAATGGGTGATATTTTCTGTTTTATCGTTTGAAATATCGTAGCGAAAAACATCTAAGCCACCTACGCCTGTTGACAAAAAATACAAATATCTACCATCCAATGAAAATTTTTGTTCATCTCCAAAAATAATTGCCTTACGATTCATTGTCTTTAGATTCAATAGATAAAGTTTATGATCATCCCATGAATAATAGGATAAATATTTTCCGTCGGGCGAAAATACAGGAAAACCTTGGGAAGAGCCTTTGGGGGTAATAACCGCATCCGAAGAGTCGATTATTGAATATAAATGAATGGAAAAGCGAACCGAATCATAATCGAACGATTCATAGGCGATGGTATTGTTATCAGACGAGAAATCAGGAGACTCGCTGTAATATTTGCTAAAAGAAATACGCCGTGGTAAACCGTCGTCCGTATTCATCAAATAAATTTCGGTCCTGTACAATTCGTTCGGTGTTTGATCCCTGTCGGATACGAACGCAATTTCTTCACCATCTTTGGAAATGGAAAACTCATATTCAAATGAAGCACTATTTGTTAAATTAATTTTGTTCGTGCCGTCTAAGTCCATTCTGCAAATATCGCCATTAGAGTTATAGTAGATGGTTTTATTATCGGGTGCTCTTTGGGCAGAAGTGCTTTTACCATCAAAAGTTAATTGGACAATATTGAGAGTATTTAAATCTATTTTATAAAGATCATACTTCTCTTCTCTATTAGAAGTAAATACAATTTTATAATTAGAATTAATAATCGGTTCGATTATTTTTCTGCAAGAAAATATCAGAAAAATAAATAGTCCAAAAATGAAAATTAATTTTTTACTATTCATAGCATATCCAAATATTCCAAGGTGTTTAACGATAGGCTTAACCTGCACGAGTACGCTTAAAAAAACTACCGTTTACCGATTCATGCCCCGCGCCGTGCCCGGGGCAGGCGGGTGGCAAATTCCGGTTGAGCGATTCGTTAGCAATTTATTCACTTTTTTTTATATTTCTGAAGATTTTAATAACTTAGGCCCTTCAAATACAGTGAGTATTTCTATTTGATTTTCAGAGATTCTGTAACTTTTTTCAAAGACTTCACGAATTTCATTCAATGAGAATTCCGGTACAACTCTTCCTTTATATGGATAATCCTTTATTTTCTCTGCACGATCAATTAACCGATTAATAAATTGAACTGTTCGTTCAGGATGATCTCTGGAAATATATTGTTCAATTTGAATTAATTGTTGTAATGATTCTTTTGACCAGATAACTTTCAATTGAATTATCTCGAAGACCTTAATTGTTCAAGTTTATTTTTTATTTGTTCAGTAGAAAAAATATTTCCGGAAGTTATATCCTTTAAACCTTGATTTACCGACCAATTCTCATCTTCCAATTCAAATGCAATATCAACTATATCACCTGATGGATAGGAATATTCTACAAAAATATTTAAAATATTATACAAACCTATTATTTGAGGATTCTCTGAAATTAGCGTTTTTAATTGAAGATGTTGTGAAGATTCACCTGTTTTCTTCCCATAATTCTTCTTAGAAGAGTTTAAAACGTTTTGAATAATCTCATCAGTACTTATTTCTGCAGAAATGTATTTTTCTTAAGAAACTACAAATTCATCAAGGCTATTGAATCACTTTTCTTTATTCAAAGTCGTACTTGTTTTATAATCACCATCTTTCTTTAAATCCCATAATTTGGAAATATAATTATTGATGTCATTTTCATTTAATAAATAACCATTATTTTGATTAGATGACAGAAGTACCACTAACCAAGGTTTACCCTGACTTTTTAACCGTTCAATAACTCGAGCAGTTATCCCCCAATTGGTTTTCTTATGTTTTCTTGTTTTTACGTAGAGCAAGCAATTCACCGGGCCAGTAAGCTCAAACACTTGCCTTGATATTGATTGCTTAAACTCACAACCAAGTAGACCGGTTATATCATTTTTAAAATTTCTAATTATTTCTGCACTATTCATAATTTCTAATAAAGTTGATTAATATTAATGCACATAACTATAACTATACAGCAACCTTCCTAATTATATTTATTTTTTAGTTCAATATCAATGAAAATTTATTTATACGTTCCATGTCATTCAGAACGTACATTAGAAAAGCATCAAATAAATAAAACGGCTTAACACCTCTGCAAAACATTTTCGGTAAACAAATAAAACAGGCTGGCCTCCACCATATTCAGAATAGAAAGCCGCATATCCTGTAGTATCAAGAGATTCTGAAATAAGCCTGTCCCCCGAAACAAGTTCGGGATCTGACCAAGGTTCTGAATTACAGGATTCTGTAACCCGACAACAAATTCGCGACAGGCAGGTTAAGATTGACTCGTTGTATGTACCTTTTTAAAGCGGGCCGCGTAATTTAATTATCAAAAATAATAAAGTCATCCTGAAATCTATAAAGCTAAGCTCTAATATGCTATTGAGCATGGTTTTATTCAACAGGAATAATCGTCAGCACAGCTAAAGTTTCTTCATTAAAATTTATTTTATTTAAATCCGTGTTTCATCCGTGTTAATCCGCGGCGAAATCTTTTTTATTACCTACACAAAATTCCATAGAGCTAAAGTTATTTCTCTTAAACTGCTACCTTTCTTTTTTGGCATAAACGGCTTGGAATTCACTTGCGCTGACAGGTACTAAAATTGAACGGGTGCCGAAGATCAGTACGCGTGGCAGTGTAAAATGTGGCGACGTGTTGAGTGCGCCTATTATTCGAACAATATCTTTTCTTATTCTATGTCCGGGATGCCTTCTAAATTTTCAACATCTGCCAAGTCTTTTGCACGGCCAGAGGCTTTTTTGTTTCTGATCAAATCTTCTTTGGATATTAATGAAATTGGGACATCATCAACTATGATTACATTTCGACGTTCATAACCTTCAGAAATATTTATTCCTGATACATCATTTAGTATTTCTATTCTTATTGGTGACCTCCCCATACGAAAAACATTCCCTTTTTCTTTAAAAAGTTCTTTGTTGACCGATGGTGCACCAAATTCATATAGAGATTTTTGCAGTTTATCTAAGTTATTATCATCTATTGCAATAAGTATATCCATATTCGCCGTTGCTCTGGGATATCCGTATATTCCAACGGCCCAACCACCAAGTAGTAGATATTTAACGTCGTTTTTGTTTAGAAAACTCAAAAAATCTTTGAAGTCTTCCGGTAGTCGCTTCAGCGCCATAAAAACATTCTCTTAAATAATTGATCATCTCAAGTTTTTCTTCAATACTTGCCTTTGCCCAATATAACTTATCTTCAGCATGAGAATCATTTATTTTGCCGAATGATACTATTTTTCTATCGATTTTTATGGTCATAATTTAACACCGAACCAACTGCGATAAATAAAAAATTATCAAGTACATTTTATATAAATATATAATGGTAAAAATAATATGCAAGCTAGAGTTAATTTTCATAAGCACCCAACGGTTGATTTCACCTGCATCTTGGAGCGCAGCGGAAAAATGGCAGGTGCAATGATTTGTTGGACGAAGCCGCTGTCGCGGAGAAAAAGCAATTATGTTTAACCATAATTGCTATGGATAATTGTCCGCGATTTCTAAATTGTATCTCATTCACATAACACGAGGTACAATTTAATGAAAACACTTACCGATTCAAAGTTCGAAGTGTATTATGAGCAGCACTGCAAACATCTTAAGCTCAATGGCATGAATCCGAAAGGTTTTGGGCTGAAAAGACGGTAAATATTTTTTTAACGTAAAAGTTGCGGACATTTGATGCCCAGCGTGGCCGTAGCTTTACCGGCTGCCTTCCGACTACCCGGGCCCAAGCCCGCGTGAGGGCCGGCTTGGGCTGAGCGGTACAACGTTCTTTAACATAGCGCAGGAACAATAGTCAGCCTTTAACAATCTATGGGAGAAGTACGTCCAAAATGATTTACTAAAACGTAAACTTTATAAATCCCTCCGGCTTTGAATCCATCTTTTACCGGATTCGAAGACGCCATCCTGTAAATAAGCGCCTGAAACACTCATCAATACAAAAGATATTTTCATGTATCAGCTAATCCGGCCGGGTTCGTACCCGCCTGTTTACCTGCCGGCGGCATGGCGGCGGGCACGGCAACAAACGGTTCAGATGGTTATCGAGCTTTGACGAGATATTGTAGTTCGCTCCGCTCTTACAATCTAACCTTATTCGTTAAATGCAATTCGCCATAAACTTTATTGAACTACCTTAAAAGTCTTTGTTGAAGCAATTCCTGCAAATCTCTTCTACCATCTAAAATACAATGGATGTAGACTTCCTGGCTACGAATCTGATAAATAATACGATAGGGTTTAAAATGAATTTCTAAAAATCCCAGTACATTTATTCTCTCAAGTTCTGGTGGAATGTGGCCGCGTTCGGGAAAAGATTCTAATTTCAGACAAGTTTCTTGAAGATTGTCGAAAAGTGTTTCTGCTTTTCCTGGTGAATCGTGAATTGCCACATAATTATATATTTCAAAAATATCTTCTTCAGCATCAGAGACAAGAAAAACTTTATATTTCATTCTAATGATTTTCCTTAATCCGCTTTTTCAAATCAGAAAAACTTTTTGTAACTGGTTTAAAATTGCCTTTATTAAGATTAGTGGAACTCTGGGCAAGCATCTTCAAAAGTGCAAGGCTGTCTTGAGTTTGTTCGTAAATTCGAATATCCTGAACGACAGCTTTTGCCTCACCATTCTGGGTGATAATTAATGTCTCTTGATTCGATGAAATATTTCTGATTAATTCAGAAGCGTGGGCTTTTAAGTAACTAATGGATTTTATTGCTTGACTATATTTCATATTGCACCTCTTTCTTTGACTAAAATATAGCCTATAATTTGACCTATTTCAAATTTAATTATAGAGCAGTTAACGTGGCGGCGGATGACCGTTGCGAGCGCGCATAATGCCGTAGGCTATTATGCGGGGGAGGGACGTTCGATCCGCTTGATAGACCGCCGAAGGCGGGATAGCAAGAGGATTGAAAATCCGCCGCTACGATAGGCCGCCGAAGGCGGCCTATCGAGCAAGCTGTGCGGCGCAAACAGAGCGCAGCGTAGTTTGCGTCCGAACGAGCGCCTTGTTATGCGCTGCACTTAGCTTCGCCCAAGCTGAACCCTTGTTTTGGATTGCCAAGCATCCACAGCAACTTGTCAATAATGCGTATATCATGTACATATGGCTCATTATGCACATTTCTCAGCTCATCAAGTTGTTCCTGATGTTCTTTAGCTACTGCCAACACCATGTTTTGATAATTTTTGTAAAATTTCATAACAGCTTCTATATCACTTGAAGACTTTAATTTAGGGCTTGTATTTATTCTCGGGTGATGCGCTAAAAACGGGGTAATGCCTTGAAGGATGACAAGCGCTCTCTCAACAAATGCATCGTATATAACCACATGGTCAGGATAAGAACACCAAAGAAGTTTAGACGTGGCAGAAAGCCATTTTCGATTCACAGCTGAATACAACTCAGTTAAAAGAAAACGAAAATTGTCTTCAATAATTATTCTCTCTTTACCTTTTTCTAGCTGAGAAAGACTCGGTAGAGCAGAGAAATACGTATTCACAATAGCTTTTCGATCGTCTGCTTTTATGCCTTGAAATAAGCCATAGTCTTGCATCCAGGAGAATACTAGCTGCTCGTCCCTCAAGGACTTGGCAACCATTTCCTTCATCTTTGAATCTCTTTCTATTGATCTCTGCATTTCACATGCAGCTTGATAGTTCGATTCGATAAAATCAACAAGACTCATCTATACCTCTTTGCGCATAACGTGGCGGCGGATGATCGTTCCGAGCGCGCATAATGCCGTAGGCTATTATGCGGGGGAGGGACGTTCGATCCGCTTGATAGACCGCCGCAGGCGGGATAACAAGAGGATTGAAAATCCGCCGCCACGATAGGCCGCCGAAGGCGGCCTATCGGATTGGGCATAAGCGGCGCGAAACGCTATAAATACAGACACTTAGCCCAAAAAACCGGACGCGTTTCGCGTCCGACTTAATGCCCGGGTTAGGTTTTCTCGCTTATAATTGATTCTATTATTTCTTTTAATCCTTTTAAATCTGAAAAAGAGAACTCTGCTTTAATACGAGAATTCAATATATTTATTTCTGATTTTTTAAATCCACATCTAGATGGAAAAAAAGTAATAATTGGAACAGCCTTTAAATAGTTAAAATATTTTATTGTATGTCTTTTTAGACAAATTGTTGATGCATCTCTTCTATCTTTTTTACTATTTAATTTATGTAACGGACAAAGGGCTGTATCAAGTATAATTATTCCATTGTTTGTAAGATAACTCATTAATTCTTTGTCGCCATTACCATCAACAAGTTCATATCTTAAATTGAATCTTAAGCCGTTATTTGAATAATCAGTGTTTAGGTCATAAACAAATCTATTTGCAGGTGTAGACTCACCTAATAAAATTAGTCTAACATTATCTATTGCTGTTAAAGCAATTTCTCTTAGTTTTTCATTTTTTTCGATTAGTTCAAAATTTAAAAGGTGTTGTGCTGGACAAGATTCACAATTTAATTTGTCTAAATTTAGTATCATTTTATTAATGTTTCCTATAATAGAAATATTATTCGATTTTTGAACCTTTTCCTGAATTACATCGTGAACAAAGTGTTCGTAAATTTGAATCCACCGTTTTCCCATTTGCAGATATTGGAATAATATGGTCAACTACTAAGATATCTTCTTTACCAGTAGCCCCACAAAGGACACAACAGAATTTATCTCTACGCATTATTTTATACCTAAGTGAATTAGTCATTTTTCTACGTTCTTTTTCAGCATGTGTCAAATTTTTACTTCTAGTTTTTCTTAATACTTTTTCATTATTAGAATTGTATTCTAAAGAAGAATTTCCCCAACCGTAAACAACATCGCTCGGTACTAAGCCCTTATTGACTGCATCTTGCGCCCATTTTTCTAATTTAGGTGGCCAAACTAAATTCTCTTTTTTGAATATTTCTTCCCAAAAATCATCTGCTGTCATACCTTTAATACATTCTTCACAAAAAGAATAATCATTTCCCCACATACCAAAAGATATTCCTACAGATGGTAGACGAATATGAGTTGAGCCACAAAAATAACAATGAAGCATGAGATATGCCCTTTAGTTAATGAATGATTTAACTTTTATCATAAAGAACCTTTATTGAAACCTAACGTGGCGGCGGATGATCGTTCCGAGCGCGCATAATGCCGTAGGCAATTATGCGGGGGAGGGACGTTCGATCCGCTTGATAGACCGCCGCAGGCGGGATAGCAAGAGGATTGAAAATACGCCGCCACGATAGGCCGCCGAAGGCGGCCTATCGATTTCTATACTAAGAAAGTGTCTGATGCTATGGAAATTGCCGTTAAAATTAATCATCTTCTCTTCGTACATTCAATTTAAGAGAAAGGATAGATTATGC